>Ga0058700_1000362_pt1 | contig 21408 bp, 15 predicted proteins | sample AgamicAtAme_FD_71365 | JGI IMG/M metagenome (GOLD analysis project Ga0058700, IMG submission 71365) | Agave microbial communities from Guanajuato, Mexico - At.Am.e | ecosystem: Host-associated > Plants > Phyllosphere > Phylloplane/Leaf | place: Guanajuato, Mexico | collected 2012-06-07 | reverse complement strand
CGCGGCGCGCCGCGCGATCGGTCGCTGAGCCCCACGACGGAGTGCCATGACGTGATGAATCGACGTGACTTTCTTCGCCTCAGTGGCGCGGCCGGTGCGGCCGGGCTTCTCGGCACGCAGCTACCCAGCGCCCAGGCCGCTGCCACCGCAGCCACCGGAGCGCCGGGCGCCGCCCTGGCCAAGCCGGACTATGCGCTGCGCATCGCCCGGAGCCTGGTAGAGCTAGCGCCAGACCATATCGTGTCTACGACGACGTACAACGGACAGTTCCCGGGGCCGCTGATTCGCCTGAAGGAAGGGCAGCCGGTGGTCATCGACGTGCACAACGACACCGACGTGCCCGAACAGCTGCACTGGCACGGCCAGTTCCTGCCCATCGCGGTCGATGGCGCCGCCGAGGAAGGCACGCCCTTCATCCCCGCCCACGGCATGCGCCGGCTGGCATTCACGCCCGGGCCGGCGGGGCTGCGCTTCTACCACACGCATGTAGTGGCCGGCAGCGACCTGACCCGCGGGCAGTACAGCGGCCAGGTGGGCCCGGTCTATATCGAGCCGCGGCGCGAGCCGGGCCGGCACGACCGCGAAGTGTTCCTGGTGCTCAAGGAGTTCGATCCGTTCTTCAGCAAGGGCGGCGACATGGCGATGGATTTCCTCGCCCCCGGGCAACGTGATCGGTCGCTGGATGAGGCCGGCGAGTCGGCGATGCAGGCTTCGCTGGCCAGCGGTGCCGCGCATGGCTACGAGGTCGGCTACCAGGCCTTCGCCATCAACGGCCGCATGCTCGGGCACGGCGACCCGGTGCGCGTGAAGGCGGGCGAGCGGGTGCTGTTCCACATCATCAACGGCAGCGCGACCGAGATCCGCAGCCTCGCCCTGCCCGGCCACACGTTCAAGGTGGTGGCACTGGACGGTAACCCGGTGCCGAACGCCGCCGAGGTGCCGGTGCTGTGGCTCGGCACGGCCGAGCGCGTCAGCGTCATCGTGGAGATGAACCGGCCGGGCGTGTGGGTGCTCGGCGATCTGGCCGACGACGACCGCGAGCGCGGCATGGGCATCGTGGTCGAGTACGCCGGCCAGCAGGGCAAGCCGAAGTGGGAAGCGCCCAAGCCGTTTGCGTGGGACTACCGGCGCTTCGCGCTTCCCGGCGCGCAGGCGGGCAAGGTCGACGAGATCATCGAGATGACGTTCGCCAAGCAGAACGCCGCCCAGCACGGCTTCAACCGCTGGACGATCAACGGCGAGGCGTTCGACATGCGGGCGATGAAGCCGAAGTTCCGCCTGCAGTACGGCAAGCGCTACCGCCTGCGCATGCACAACGCCAGCGACGACATCCACCCGATGCACCTGCATCGCCACAGTTTCGAGATCACCCGCATCGCGGGCCAGCCGACCGCGGGCATCCTGAAGGACGTCGCCATGCTGGGCGGCTATCAGACGATGGATATCGACTTTACCGCCGACCAGCGCGGGCTCTCGCTGTTCCACTGCCACATGCAGCTGCACATGGATTACGGGTTCATGGCGCTGTTCGACTGCGCATGACCCTGGCCACCCGGGAGCCGGCCGGCACCGCGCCCCGTCGCGGCAGCGTGCGGGAAGTAGCCGCCGCGTTTCTCATGCTGGGGCTGACCTCGTTCGGCGGCCCGATCGCCCATCTGGGGTATTTCCATCGCGAGTTTGTCGAGCGGCGGCGCTGGATGGACGAGCGTCACTACGGACACCTGGTGGCGCTGTGCCAGTTTCTGCCCGGGCCGGCGAGCAGCCAGGTGGGTTTCTCTATGGGCCTGATCCGCGCCGGCTGGCTAGGTGGGTTGGCAGCGTTCGTCTGCTTCACGCTGCCCTCGGCCATGTTGCTGTTTGCGTTCGCGGCGCTGAGCGAGCGACTGCACAGCCCGCTGGGGCTGGCCGCGATCCACGGGCTCAAGCTCGTGGCGGTGGCCGTGGTGGGCCAAGGCGTGTACGCCATGGCCGGCCGGCTCGCGCCGGACCGCAATCGGGCGCTGCTGGCCGCGGCGGCGGCCGGACTGGTCGCGATCAGCAACAGCGCCATGATGCAGCTTGGCGTGGTCGCCGGCAGCGCCATCGCCGGGCTGTGGCTGTGCCGCAAGGTCGAGCATGCGGCGGGCGATCGCTTCCCGCTGGTCTACGGCAAGCGCGCCGGCGGCGGTCTGCTCGTGGCGTTTGCTGGCCTGCTGACGCTGGCCCTGGTGGTACCGGCCGGGTGGCCCGAACTGCTGCAGGTGGGCGCAGCGTTCTATCGCAGCGGTGCGCTGGTGTTCGGCGGCGGCCACGTGGTGCTGCCCTTGCTGCAGCATGACGTGGTCGGCCCTGGCTGGGTCAGCAAGGACGCCTTTCTGGCCGGCTACGGCGCGGCCCAGGCGGTGCCAGGTCCGATGTTCAGTTTTGCCGCCTACCTGGGCGACCAGCTCCACGGCGGCCGCGGCGGCATCGCCGGCGCGGCCATCGGCATCGTCGGGATCTTCCTGCCGGGCTTGCTGCTGGTGGCCGGCGCGTTGCCGTTCTGGCAATCGCTGGCGCAGCGCGAGGCGGCGGCGCGCATGCTCGCCGGCGTCAATGCCGCCGTGGTCGGGTTGCTTGCCGCGGCGCTCTATAACCCGGTGTGGGTGAGCGCGGTGCTGTCGCCGCGCGACTTCGCCATCGCACTGGTGGGCTTCGCCATGCTGGTCGGGGCGCGTTGGTCGCCGCTGATCGTGGTGGCGTGGTGTGTGTTAACGCCCATGACAACGCAGCTGATTGGGTAGATGGCAGGGGCTGGATTCCAGGGCATTCAAAGGCCACCGCCAAGGCATCGTCGGGGATCCCAAGGCAATCGTTGCCATATGACGTCATCGCGCCTCCTGCGCTGACCCGGTGGTGCGTGCATGACGCGAATCATCTTCGGTATGCAAGTAGATCGACGTCATCGCAATCGAACTATGCCGAGGATACTGCTGAATATGATGTGGCGGCATGCCGTAGTCGGCTTCATGGGAGGCGACGGTATGGCGAAGCCAGTGCGTCGAGACGCGGCAGAGTTAAGCGGCCGCGCGGATTGTTGTACCTCCTAGGCAGTGGTGACACGCCGGAAAGCATCGTTGACGACCAAATACACCGCTGTCGGCGTCAGTGGCTGGGGCAAGCGATTTGGGCATGGGCGGGGACTCGCGCTACGTTGCAGTCGTGCGCCGTTGCCTCATCTACTCCTCCAGGATTCGCTAGGCGAAACCTGTCGAGTCGCGCGGGAACAAGCGCGTTCGATAGGCATCATCAGCCTTATGGCGGGTGTACACAGGGAGGCATGCCATCTCCCGGGCGGGGAGATAGTCGAGGCCGCTTCGGGGCGGCAAGCACGCGTGCGGGGGGCGGTGGCGGGTGATCGCAGCGTGCGGTTGCGTGCAGCCTGCGCGACGGGTCCTGCCCAAAGGCGCAGGCTGGTCGATCGCACGGTCATGGCATCCTTCAATTGGCTACGCCAGGATCGTCGGATATCAGCACGCTGGCATTCATCGGCACGCATGGTATCTTTCGTCGCGTCAGGCGATGGAGTCCGCCTCCGACCGCCCCCAGGGCTGATGACTCCTACAGGCAGCGCACGCGACCCTTCTGGAGCCGCCCATGACCTGTATTGCCCCCCTTCTGACGATCTTCCTCGCCGCATCGGTGCTCAGCGGCCGGCGCGGGCGCCAGCCAGTTCGCGTCGTGGCCCGCAGGGTGCGCCGCTCTCCCGAGACATCCCGTTTGCGCGACTGACCCGGCGTCATGCGCGACATCCTCGACCAGATCGCGCAGGTAGCCGCAGTGGTGCTGCTGTCGCCGCTGCTGCAGGGGTTCATCCTGCGCTACGAGGAGCGCGCGCAGCGGGGGCAGGGGCCCTCGCTGCTGCAGCCGTATCGCGACCTGTTCAAGCTGTTCCGCAAGCAGCAACTGGTGCCAGTGACCGCGAGTTGGGTGTTCTGGAGCGCCCCGGTGGTGGCGTTTACCGCGATGCTCACCGTGCCGATCCTGATCCCGGTTCTGACGGATTTTCCGCTGCCGCAGTCGGACATGGGCGACATTCTCGGCGGTGGCCTGGTGCTCACCCTGGGTACGTTTTTCGTGAATCTCGCCGCGCTGGATACCGGCAGTGCCTACGGCGGTATCGGTGCGAGTCGCACGGTGATGATCGCGATCCTTGCCGAGCCGATCCTGATTCTGGTGTTCGTCGGCATCACGCTGATGGCGCACGCCATGCTGCCGTTCGTGGTCAATCACCTACTTGTGGCCCGACCCGAGGTGTACTGGAGCCCCACCCACCTGTTCCTGATCGCCGCCTTCTTCGTGCTGCTGCTGACCGAGACGGATCGCCTGCCGATTCACTCCAGCACGCATATCGAGGTCTACATGATCGAGGAGGCGCGGGTGCTGGAGTATTCCGGGCCATTGCTGGCGCTGCTGAAGTGGTCGTCGATGATGAAGCAGTTCATTCTCTACACCATCTTCTGCCACGTGCTGCTGCTGCCCTGGGGCCTGTCGAAGCTGGGCACGGCGATGGGGTTGGCCGGTGCCGTGCTGGGCATTGCGATCAAGTTCGCCCTGGTGGCGTGCGCGGTGGTCGGGGTGGAGACCGCGCAGTCGCGCCTGCGCTTCTACCGCTACCAGGAACCGCTGGCTGCCGCCTTCCTGCTCGCCGTGCTGGCCATCGTGGCCAACCAGATCCGGTGACCGCCATGCTTGCCGCCCACCTCTCACCCTTGGCCGCCTCGCTGTTCAGTCTGCTGGCGATCGGTAGCCTGTTGATGGCGTTCGTGATGCTGGGGTCGCGCTGGCTCAAGGATTACATGCTGGCGTTTGCCGCGCAGTCCTGGCTGATCGGGCTGCTGTCCGCCACCGTGGCCTACTACGGGGGATACACCGAGCTGTACTGGGTGGCCGGCTTGACCGTGCTGTTCCGCGGCCTGGTGCTGCCATGGCTGATCCTCAGGATCCTGCGGCGATTGAACACCGCGCGTGAAGTGCGCGAGTTGCTCAGCACGTCGACGACGCTGGTGATCGGTGCTGGCGCGGTGGTGTTTGCACTGGTGGTCGCCGTTCGGCTCGCCGACGATTTGGGACTGAACTCCAACGTGGTGGTGCTCGCACTCACCGTGATGTTTTCGATGAAGCTGATCGGCTTCCTGATGCTGACGCTCCGCCACGAGGCGATCAGTCACATCCTTGGCATCCTGGTGCTGGAAAACGGGATCTTTCTGGGTACGCAGATCTTGATGCCCGGCATGCCGCTGATGATCGAGCTGGTGCTGCTGTTCGACCTGCTGGTGGCCGTCGCCTGTTTCGGGGTGCTGGTGCGCTACCTGCTGACTCATATCGGCAGCACCAGCAGTCATGAGCTGCGGAGATTGACCGGATGAGCGCATCGCTGCATGTCGCGCTGCTCTGGCTCGCACCGGCCCTGGCCGTCGTGCTGGGGCTTGCGCTGCGCCGGGCTCGCGTCAGCGAGTGGCTCAACCTGGCGTCCGCCGTGGCGGTGTTCGTACTCGCCGCGCCGCTGCCGTTCCAGTTCGTTGCACCGGTCACGCTGCTTCATGGCTATCTGATCGTCGACGCGCTGGGTTCCTGGGTCGTGCTTTGCGTCGCGATCGTCTACCTGCTGTCCTCGATCTACGCGATCGCTTACATGCGGCAGGCGGCGCACAGCGAAGGACAGCTGCCGGTCTTCTACGCGCTGTTCGCCGGCTTCGCGCTGAGCATGCTGGTCGCGCCGCTGGTCAACAGCGTGGGCGTCTACTGGATCGCGATCGAGCTGACCACCCTGATCAGCACCTTCCTGGTCGGCTTCGAGCGCAACGCCGAGAGCATGGAGGCGGCGTGGAAGTACATCATCGTGGTGTCCTCCGGCATCAGCCTGGCGCTGCTCGGTACGGCGCTGCTGTACTGGGGCGGCAGCTTCGTCTACGGCGAGACCTACATGCTCAGCTGGTCGACGCTGGTGGCAGCGGCGCCGCATATGCCGCCGGTGTTGCTGAAGATGGGTTTCCTGCTCGTGCTGATCGGCTACGGCACCAAGGTCGGCCTGGCGCCCATGCACACCTGGCTGCCCGATGCCCATAGCGAAGGCCCGGCGCCGGTCTCGGCGATGCTCTCCGGTGCGCTGCTCAATACCGCCATGGTCGGCATCGTGCGACTGCTGGCGGTGACGGACGCGGCCGGGCACGGCCAGCTGCCGCATCTGGCACTGGTGGTACTGGGGGTGTTTTCGCTGGTGGTCGGTGCGCTGTTCATCGTGCGGCAGCGGCAGGTCAAGCGCCTGATGGCGTATTCCAGCGTGGAACACATGGGCGTGCTGGCGTTGGGCTTCGGCTTCGGTGGGCCGCTGGGCATCGCCGGCGCCATGTATCACATGCTCAATCACTCGCTGGCCAAGCCGCTGCTGTTCTTCGGTGCAGGCAATGCCATGCAGCGCTTCGGCAGCAAGCGCATGGACGACATGCGCGGCATGTGGCGGGAGTTTCCGGTATCCGGGGCGATCTGGCTGTGCGGCGCCGTGGCGATCACCGGCGCGCCTCCTTTCGGACTGTTCCTCAGCGAGTTCACCATCCTGCGCGCCGGCTGGGACGGCCCCCATCGCTGGGCTGCCATCGTCATGCTGGTGCTGCTGATCGCGATCTTCGTGGCGTTCCTCAACCATTTCCGAGCGATGTATCTCGGCGAAGTATCGGAGCCGGCGAACCGGACCCCGATCGGCGGTGCCGCCTGGCGCGTCCTGCCCATGGCCCTGGCGCTGGGGGCGCTGTTGATCCTGGGGTTGTGGTGGCCACCCTCGTGGCAGTCCGTGTTCAGTGGCATCGCGCAGGGCCTGGGAGTGCGGCCATGAGCGTCCGTCTGCAGATGCTGGTGCTAGACGCGGCCGCGCTGGAGTCGCGCGTCGAGCAGTTGCTTGCCGATGGTGGGCGGATGCAGATGGCTTACGCGTGGCGGTCCGCGCCTGACGCGATCGAGGTTCGCTATCTCGCCGCACCGGCGGCCGGCCAACCGTTCGAGGTGTGGTGCGTGCGGCCTGTCGATGACGCGTTGCCGAGTCTGGCCACGCGTGCACCGCTGCTGGGCTGGTACGAGCGGGAAATGCAGGATCTGCATGGCCTGAGTTTTCGCGGCCATCCCGAGCCGCATCCGCTGGTGATCGACCGCTCGAACGGCATGCCGCGCGCTCCCCTGGTGCTCCCGGAAGCCGTTGATCCCCAAGCGCAATGGCTCGGGTTCGGCCCTGTCCGGGCCGACGTGATGGAGTCCGGCCAGTTCCTGTTCCTCTACATCGGCGAAGCGATCGTGCACTACGTGCCGCGGTTGTTCCTGAAGCACAGAGGTATGGAAGCGCGTTTCGAGGGGTTGTCGCCCACGCACGGATGCGTGCTGGCCGAGCGGGTGTCGGGCGTGGGTAGCGTGGCGCATGCGCTGGCCTACTGCCAGGCGGTAGAGCACGCCGCCGGCTGCGAGGTTCCGCGCCGCGCCCGGCAATGGCGCGTCCTGGTGGCCGAGCTGGAGCGCATCTACAACCACCTGCATTACTTCGGGGCGCTGGCCGATGCGACCACCCTGAAGGTCGGCCAGGCCGAGGGGCGCCTGCTGGAGGAGCGGGCCAAGCAATTGGCCGGGCAACTCACCGGCCAGCGTTTCATGCGCAATGTGCTGTGTCCCGGCGGCCTGCGCCGCGAGATGGTCGTGCCTCCCGGCTGGCCCGAACACCTGCTGGCGCTGCGCAAGGAAGTCGAGGGCTACCTTGCGCAGCTCGAGCGCACCACCAGCTACCTGGACCGCCTGATCACCACCGGCGTGCTGCCGCGCGAGGTCGCTTTCGACCAGGGCGCGACCGGACCGATCGAGCGTGCCTCGGGACTGGACCGCGACCTGCGTCGCGACCATCCGTATGCAGCCTACGACGAGCTGACCGTGCCGGTGCCGCTTGCCGAGTCCGGCGACGCCCATGCCCGGGCCAAGGTGCGCGCCGCCGAGTTGCTGGCCAGTTTCGATCTGCTGGAAATCCTGCTGCCCCGGCTCGCCACCGGACCGTGCCGCGTGGCCTGCGAGGCGCCACCAGGCAGCTTCGGCCTGGGCTGGGCGGAAACGCCGCGTGGGTCGCTGTATTACGCGGTGCACGTAGGGCCAGACGGCGCGCTGGCGCGAGTGAAGGTCAAGTCGCCGTCCTTCTCGAACTGGCGTGCGTTTCCCTTCACCGTGCACCAGACCAACATGATGGATTACGCGATCAACGAGGCTAGCTTCGGCCTCACCATCGCCGGCTGCGACCGCTAGGAGGATCGATGCCGTTGTGGACGTTGCGAGGACTGGGTCAGGGCAAGGCCACCACCGGGTGGCCAAAGGATCCTGCTGCGCATGGCCAGCAGGGCACCATCGGCATGCCGAGCGTCGGTGCCGACCGTTGCACCGAGGACTGCCACCGCTGCGCCGATGCCTGCCCGACGCAGGCCATCACGCTGGATACGCGAGGCCATCTGGAAACGCTCGATTACGGTCGATGCGTCAATTGCCAGCTGTGCGTCGAAACCTGCCCCGCAGGCACCTTGCAGCCGGGCAGCGAGTGGGCGTTCGGCGTGCGCGACCGCGTGGATCTGCAATGGTCGCTGGACCCGGATCCGCGGCCGCCGGAGGTGCGCCTGGCCTCGCATATCGAACGCAGCTTCCGCGGCAGTCTCCATGTGCGGCACGTCGATGCCGGCTCGTGCAACGGCTGCGAGTCCGAACTGCAGGCGCTCAACAATCCGTTCTACAACCTGCACCGGCTGGGGATCTTTTTCACGGCGTCGCCGCGTGCGGCCGATCTGCTGCTGGTCACCGGCACCGTAACCACGGGCATGCACGAACCCTTGCTGGCGGCGTGGGAAGCCATGCCCGAACCCAAGCGTGTGCTGGCGTGCGGCACCTGCGCAGTGAGTGGCGGCGTATGCGGCGGCACCGAGACGAGCGGCCACGGGCTGGAGGGGGTGCTGCCGGTGGACGTGTGGCTGCCGGGCTGTCCGCCCAATCCTGCCGCCATCATCGAGGCGTTGCTGATGCTGCTGGAGCGCAAACCGCAACGTATCCATGGGGGGCGTGTCCATGAGCGCTGAATGGATGGTGCTGGCCGCATCGGCCCTGTGGCTGCTTTCGCTGGTGCTGGCGGTGCTCGGTGTCGGCCGGCGGCTGGTGCGCGTGGCGTTGGCGCTGGGCTGCGCGCTGGTGGTGCTTGCGTCGGCCGGCCGCCTGCCGGAGGGCATCGCCTGCGCGCCGCTGGGCGTCGGCTGGGCAGGCTCCCGTCTGGTGCTCGCACCGGATGCGCTATGGCTGCTCGCGTTCGGTGCAGTGGCGGCGTTCTTCGCCACAGCGCTGGGCTCGCCCGGGGCGTCATGGCGCAGCTGGTCCGCTGGCGCGAGTCTGTGCCTGCTCGGCGCACTGGGCTGTTTTGGTCTACAGGATGCTCTGGGCTTTCTGATCGCGTGGGAGTTGATGAGCCTGGGCGGTGCGGTGCTATTGGTCGGGGAACACCTCGGGCCCTCGCGCGAGGGTCGCGGCTTGTTGTTCATGCTGGGCTTGCTGGAAGTCGGTGCGGTCGCCCTGATGGCGGCGTTGCTCTGGTTGTCGCAGCGCACGGGCAGCGTGCACTTCGGTGAGTTCGCCGCGCAGGCATGGGCTGCAGGAAGTTGGCCGGCCCTAGGGATCGGTCTGCTGCTGCTGATCGGCTTCGGCGCAAAACTGGGCATATTGCCGTTCTACGAGTGGTATCCCGGTGCCTACGGGCAGGGCAGTGGTGCCAGCGGTGCCCTGTTGTCGGGCGTGGTGCTCAATGCCGCCTTCTTCGGCCTGGCGCGGGGTCTTACTGAGTGGCTGCCGGGGCAGTACGCGCTGGGCGTGATCACGGTGACGGTCGGGGTGCTCAGCGCCATCCTCGCGGTGCTGTACGCCTTCCAGGAGGACGACTGGCGGCGCTTGCTGGCATTTTCCTCGGCGGAAAACGCCGCCATCGCCATCACCGTGCTGGGCGCCAGCATGATCTTCCGGCAGGAAGGGCTGCTGGCCCTGGCCTCGCTGGGGTATCTGGTGGCGTTGCTGCATCTGGCCGGACACGCGCTCGCCAAGGGCTGCCTGATGCTGGCGGCCGACGGCAACTACGCCGCCAGCGGGCATTACGACATCCGCCAGCAGGCCCTGCTGCGGCACAGCCGCTGGTATTTCGGCATGGGGGTGGTCTTCGCCGGCATGAGCCTGGCGGCGATGCCACCGCAGGCCGGTTTCGTCAGCGAGTGGTTCACTTTCCAGACGCTGTTCCAGGGGTTTCATCTAACCAGCCTAGGCGGTCGACTCACGCTCTCGCTGGCGGGTGCCGGCATAGCGCTGACGGCCGCCGTCGCGTTTGCCACGTTCGTGAAGCTGGTCGGTCTGGGGGTGCTGGGGAGGCGCGTGCGCGAGGAAGGGGGCGCTGGTTCGGTACGCGGGGGCCATGCGGTGGCCTGCGGGCTGCTTGGCCTGGGCGTGCTGCTGCTGGCAGTGGGCATGCCGTGGTGGCTGCACGGGCTCGATCGTGTCACCGCGCAGCTTTTTCCCGGCCAGACGAGCATGGCGCTGCGCAGTGGGGCGCTGCTCGTGCCGCTGACGTCGAGCTTTGCGTTCATCTCCCCGACCAAGCTGGTGGTGGCGCTGCCGCTGCTGGCGTTGTTGCCGATCGGCCTGCTCATCGGGTCGGTGCGCCGGCACCGGCGATTGCGCGTGCCGGTGTGGTATGGGGGCTTTGCCCGCCCGGCGCAGGGTGCCACGACGACGCTGACCTTCGCCAACGCCATGCGCACGTTCTATGCCTTCGTCTACCGGCCGCGGACGACGATCGACCATGAGTACAGTGGCCGCAGCTATTTCGTTCACCGCGTCGAGCATCGCACCACGGTGGCGCCCCTTTTCGAAGCGAAGATATTCCGTGTGCCGGTACGCGTCGTGCAGTGGCTGGCCCGTGCGGTAAGCCCGCTGCAGTCGGGGCACATGAATGTCTATCTGGGCCTGGTCGGGTTGCTGCTGGTCCTGATCATGGCGGTTGCCTTGTTCTGATCCGCATGCTGACCGAGAACCAGCGTCACCACATCCTCAACCTCCTGAGCCACATCGAGCACGAGGTCCAGGACGGCATCCAAATGCTCACCGACCAAGATCCGGACAGCCTGTTCCCGCGCTACATTGATTTTCCCGAGCCTCAACGCATCACCGCTCTGCGCCGCCACCTGGAACGCCTGCGCGCCGCCATGCGCCGCTTCATGGAAACGCAGGCGTTAAACCGCAGCAACTATTCCGCCGTGGACGCGTCGTGGGGATTCGAAACCCGCATGACGCTGGCGCGCAACGCAGTCTATGACTTGCGGCCAAGCTACCTGCGCGGATATGGATCGCTGGACGCGGAGGGCGAGCGCGTTGCTCGCGCGCTGGCGGCCGAGCTGGGGCTGCTGCTGGATGACATTGCCCGCGAGCTGCGGCACCAGACGCTGACACTGCCGGAGGGCGTCGATCCGGAAGGGCTGCTCGCCGTGATGGCACAGATCGTCGAGCGCCATCATTTGTTCGAGTTTCGCCCGACGGTGCGCCGCTTGTTGACCCGTCACGATGGGATCGAGGTGGCCATCCTCGGCCGCGTCAGCAGCGGCAAGTCATCGTTGGTCAACGCGCTGCTGGAATGCGAGCTGCTGCCTACCGGCGCGATCCCGGTCACCGCCGTCGTCACCCGCATCCGGCATGGCGACGCACTGCAGATCGAGGGATGGGACTCCGAAGGGCGCGTCTCGACCATCGCGTCTGACGAGCTGGCGCAGTGCATCGTGGAGGGCGGCAGCCAGTCCAGCCGCATGCGGGAGGTGGCGATCACCGTGCCCGCACGGATCCTGGCATCCGGACTGACTTTCACCGACACGCCGGGGCTCGGCTCGTTGCATGCCAGTGCCTCCGCCCACGCGCTCAACTACCTGCCGCGCTGCGATCTGGGCATGGTCGCCATCGATGCATCGGCGACGCTCTCCACGCTCGATACCGACCTACTGCGTGCCCTGCAACAGGCGAAGGCCCAGCGCATGGTCCTCCTCACCAAGAGTGACGCGGTCACCGCGCAAGCGCTGGCGCAACAGCGCGAGTACGTGGAGCGGATGCTGTCCGATGCCCTCGGCGAAGCGATCGCCGTGCACCCGATCAGCGTCGCCCCGACGCATCGGGAGCATTTTTCCGACTGGCGCGACAGCGTGCTGCAACCGGCACTCGATGCATGCCTGGCGGCGTCGGCACAGCGGATGCGTGACCGCACCCTGCAACTGGCCCGGCAACTCGCCTTGCGGCTGGAGCAGGGACTGCGAGAGGAAGCGCCGGCAACGTCGACCGGGAACAAGCGCGACACGGGTGCGGTGCTGGGGCGGCTCGATGAAGCGGAGAATCGGCAGCGCGAGCTCTGCACCGGACTGGGGCGGCGCGGCGCGGCTACGGTGATCCACGAGGTGGCGGAAGACCTGGCTGATCAACCGGCGGCGGAGCGTGCGGCGCAGGTGGCCGGTGAGCTGGCCGACCAGGTCGTGCGCGACATGGTCACTGCACTGCAGCAGTGCCTGGACGAGGCGGGCGTCGAGCATGGCGAACAGTTTTTGCGCGGCGCGCCCCCCTTCACCTGGACCATGCCGGCCTGCACATGGTCCGAACCGGACGGTCCGGCATTCTGGCGCCGTCGGCGGATGAAGAGCCTGCTGGAGACGCAGCTGGGCGAGTCGCTTCACGCCGCGATGGCCGATTACGCCCGGCAATTGCAGGACTGGCTCGCCGCCACCTGCCGCACGCTGCGCCGGCAGCTTGCCATTACGTCGGCGGATGCGACGGCCACCGGCGGCGACAAGGGTTCGATGAAGCGCGATCTGGAGGGGCTGACCAAGTGGCTGCGGCAGAGCCGCACATCAGACCAGGATGGCGTTCACCTCTGAGACGTCTAGCCGCGCCGGACACGTAACAAAGCAATCGTCCCCAGTCCCATCCACAGCGTGGCCAGTCCAAACCCGAAGGCAGGCGAGACCGCCGACCACACCAGGCCCACCATCGCGCTGGAGACGAACTTGGCAGCCCCGTTGATCGTGCCGAGCGCACCGTAGCTCGTGACCAGCTGCTTCGGTGCTACGAACTCGGCGGTAACCGTGGGCTCCAGCGCCTCCTCGACGGTGACGTAAAGACCCGCGCACAGGAAGATCAGGGCGAGGAACGCAATGCTGCCCAACGACATCACGAATGCAACGGCTGTCAGGGCGGCGGTGATGGCGCCGAGCAGGTAGCCCAGGCGCAGCATGCGCAGGTGCCCCAGGCGGTCGGCGAGCAGACCCACGGGATATGAGAGCGCTACCTGGACCACGTTGCGCCACACGTACAGCAAGCCCGCGATCTGCGCGGCCCGGATGACGCCGTGGGCCGGCGTGAGCAACTGAGTCGCCGCCAGGATCAGCAGGGAGTGGGAGAAGTCGCCAATACCGAACACCCCCACGGCGCCCAGGTATCGCTTGAACGAGGCGGGCAACTCACGCAGCGAGCCGAGAAAGCGCAGCGCCGGGTTGGGGGAGTGCTGGGGGTCGCGCACTAGCGTGAGGAAGGCGAGCACGGCCAGCAATCCCGGTATGACCGAAAGCCAGAACACCAGCCGGAAGGGCTCGGTGGAACCGTTTCCATACAGGCCTTGTGCCCAGCCCAGCAGGGCGACACCGAGCAGGGGGCCGGCCACCGCGCCTACCGTATCGGCGGCCCGATGGAATCCGAAGGCCCGTCCCTTGGTCTCCGGCGTGACGGCCTGGATGACGATCGCATCCCGCAGCGGCCCCCGAAGCCCTTTGCCGAACCACGATATCGCCCGGCCGAGCAGCAGCAGTGGCCACCCCGTCGCGAGCGCGAGCAGGATCTGCCCCAGCGGCGTCATGCCGTAACCGGTCAGCACCAGCAGCTTGCGGTGACCGAGCTTGTCGGCGATGTAGCCGGAAACCATCTTGGTGAAGCTGGCGATGGCGTCGGCGATGCCTTCGATCGTGCCGAGCACGCCTGCGGGAAGGCCCAGCACCGCCAGGAAGCCAGGCAGCAGGACCGTGGTGGTCTCGTAGCAGAAGTCGCCGAAAGCACTGGTGACGCCGGCGCCGACCACCGTCCGATTCAGCCAATGCCTGGGCGAAGGGGTGGCCGTGCTCGATGAGTCTCCGGCGCGCGCTGTACTCTTTTGTTGGCCCGTCATGTCGGACGAGGTCGGCTCTTGGCTCAAAACTGAAGTGCTCCCGTGATGGCGGTGGGTAGGGCGTTGGAGGAGCGTGATGGAGCCATCCCACGTCCTGGGAGGATGCCGGGGCTCAAGCGCTGGATGCTCCTCCGCATGTTAGTGACTGACGACCCCGAACTCGGCTGGAAACCTGGCCCAGAACAGGGGCGCCCCGTCCTCGTGCACGATCTCCAGCATCTTGCTCGCGTCCGTGTCGTCCACGATCAGCTCGACCAGGACCGTACAGTCTCCGGCCAGCTCGAAAAAGCTCTGCTCGTGCAGGACGCCGTGGCGGCCGTACCCGGCGATGGCCTTGAATGCCGACGCGCCATGGATGCCGTGCTTTTTGGCCTGCTCCAGCAGCCACTCGTAGAGCAGCATGCCCCGGTGCTTCTGGTTTTCATGCATGTAGAACCGCAGTGACCAACCGTTCATGGCATCGCCTCCTCCGCATGGGACGCGGTGGGACGGGAAGCCTTGAGTGCGCAGATGCTTCATGTGCGTCGCGGACTTGGCAGAAAACGAGCCCAACGACTTTCGGAAGCCTCACGACGCTCATAGCCTTCTTTCGCCCCGGACTGTGTCAGTGGCGAACTTTCAGCAGAGGAGGGTGCGCGCCGCCACCTGCCGGAAGCCCGGACCAGGTAGGCATCATCAGCCTTGCGGCGGTTATAGGGAGAATGCCATCTCCGTGCCGCCGAAGTTAGCCAGCCAGTTCGGCCAAAAGCAAGCGACCGGGCGACCGAGCCGCTAGAATGCGCGCAGCTGGGCGATGGAGTCCGCCTGTGACCGCCCCCAGGGCTGATGACTCCTGACTGGCCATCGTGCCGCTTTCCAGGATATCCCTCGCCGTCCGAGGGATGCCGTCGTCATGCCCACATTTTTCTGTCCCTCGTGCTTCGCCGAAGTCGACGCAGCCAGCTCCACCTGCCCGCAATGCGGTGCTGACGTCCAGGCCGGCCGCGACCGCGCCTATCCGCAACGGTTGCTGCATGCCTTGAAGCATCCGCTGTCGGACATCCGGATGACGGCGATCGAGGCACTGGCACAACTGCAGCCGGAGGGCGCCGCCATGGCATTCGCCGACTGCGCGCTGGAGCATCCGCGCGATCCGGTGCAGGGTGTGGCGATTCTGCGGGCGCTGGAGCGGCTGCCCCGTAACCCGGCGTGGGCGGCGGCAGTGTCACGCCTGGTTGACCACCCGGCGGCGGTGGTCGGCCGCGGCGCACAGGCCCTGCTGGACAGCATGCCTGCGGGCATGGTCGGCGGCTCCCTGTCTCCGGATCATCTGCGTGCTCTCATCGACGACTATGCCGGTCACGCGCAAGCGAGCGCGTACCTCGCCGCACAGGGGCGTGCCGCGATGGAGCCGCTCCGCGTCTATCTGCGCGAGGGACCCCAGATCAATCCGCAGGGACGTGTCTTCGCGGTGACCATGCTGGCGCGCTTGGGCGACGACTGCGTGATCGACGGCTTGCGGGAGGTTCTTTACGCCCATCCGCTTCACGAACTGGCGGCGCCACTGCGCGAGTCGGAATATCTCGTCAAGGATGCGGTCGTCACGCATGCGGCGGCGCGCGACTATCCGCAGAGGTCCGCAGATGTTGCCTTCGCACTGCGCTCGGAGCGACTCCCTGCGGCCGTGGGCGCTGCAGGACGACTTGGCACGGGTGAGTTGGCTCCCGAGCTTGTGCGCCTGCTCGAAGACGACGTGCTTGCGCAGGCTGCCGGTCAGGCGCTGACTGCGCTCGGGCCGGTGGGGCAGGCGGCGATCCTGGAGGCGCTACCGGATCTGCTGGCGGCCGAGCCCGTGAAACTCCGCAGCCGGCTGGCCGCCCTCCGTGGCCTGCTGACGCTGCGGGATACAGGGGCATCACTGCCGCCGATGCTGTCGGCGAGCGGGCAGGGGCACCATCCTGCGGTGGCCGCCGCCTGCGCCTTGTTCATGCCGGCAGGCGCGGCAACGGCCAACGCCTTGATACGGGGTGCCGTCGGTGAATGCAGGCGCCTGGTGGATGTATGTCGCGAGCGTCTCTTGCAACCGGACTACCGCCCCTGGCTGCAGGGCGCCGTGGAAGCCATCGCACGGGAGCCACGGATGCCGGACATCTACGGCAATCAACATGCCCTTTCGCTGGAGGCAGAACACTGGCTGCACGCGCTTGGCCATACCTCAACTTCCCGAGGGCGACCGGATCACGACGGACGCCCCCTATCAATCTTCAAGCTCTGACGAGACGTATGCACATCGGTATCGACTTTGGCACCAGCTACTCCGCAGCTGCGGCCGTGCTGGATGGAAAACTGCAGCTGATCCGCTTTGGCGACGCCACCCAGTTCCGCACGGCGGTCTTCTTTCCCGAGCGGGTGCCCAGCCCGGATGAGTTCCAGCTGACGCCCGCCATGGAGGCCGAAGTGGACGCGATTGTCCGTAGCGGACGCATGCAGCGACACGGCCTGTCGGACGTGCAACTTCGCAAGGATGCCATCCGCGTCGTCCGTCGCCAGTGGATGGAGGAGCAGGTTCGTTCGGCGCGCCCCGTGACGGGCGATCTGCACCGGGCCGTCATTGGCGAGGAAGCGGTCCAGGCCTATCTGGAGGAGGGCACCGGTCACCTGATCGAGTCGCCGAAGTCGATGTTCGGATACCGGATGGATGCCCCGGTAAGGCAGACCGTGGTGAACATCGCCGCCCACATCCTGGAGCATGTCCGCCTCACGGCGACGCGTCAGCTGGGCATCACGGTCCGCGGCGCGGTGATCGGGCGTCCCGTCGAATTCCGCAGTTCCATGGGCGCACAGGGCGGTATCCAGGCGTTGGAGCTGCTGCGTGAAGCGGCTCAGCTGGCCGGGTTCGACGAGATCGCGTTCGTCGAGGAGCCTGTCGCCGCCGCGATGCACTATCACCGCGCCATCGATCGGCGGCAGCGCGTCCTGATCGTGGACATCGGTGGCGGCACGACCGATCTGGCCTATGCCGAACTCGGCGCCGGCATGGCGCCGCGTATCCACCGCAGCTGGGGCGTTCCGGTAGGCGGCACGGACCTCGATCTCGGGGTGAATCTGCAAAGCTTCATGCCCTTGTTCGGCAAGGATGAGGCCGCGGTGCCGGCGCACAATTACGTCGACGCAGCCAGCGTGCAGATCCTTCCGCGGCAGCGGGATTTCCGGAAAAAGAATTTCAGGATGGTTCGCGAACCGTTTGGCTCGCGCCTGAGATCCCTGCAGCACCTCGGCGCCACCACTCAGCTCAACCGTCTGGCCGAAATGGCAAAGATCCGGCTCGGCAGCGATGAGCACTGCGCCGTCGACTTCGGCTTCATCGAATCAGGCCTGGCGCTTCAGGTGCAGCGGGCCGATTTCCTGGAGGCCGCCGCCGGCTTCATCGAGAAATTCAACCGGCTGCTTATTCAGGCGCGGAACGACATCGGCACGCTCCCGGACTGCGTGTTTCTCACCGGCGGCAGCTCGCAGGCCGCCGACCTGCAACGGTGCGTGCGTCGTCATTTTCCGGGCATCCCTGTGGTCGAAGGCGACCCCTCGCTGGGTGTCGTCTCCGGTTTGGCCACCGTCGCAAGTGATATTGAGCATTGCGTCCCAACGCACTTGTTTCCGGCCAGGGGCGCGCAGTAATTTTGCCCACGGAGATGGCGTACCTCCCCAACCGCGGCGAAAGCCCGCTGATGACGCCTACGGAGCGTGGCTACGCGGTTCAAGGCTGTGTTGTGCTTTTGCCTGAACCCTGTGGCTTTCGATGAGATATCGGCCGTGGGCGTGCGCATTTGCTTCATGCAATGCCCGTGGCCGAGCTTTTTCGCAGACGGATCCGGGAGGCAGCATGGCAAAGTGGCATATCGAGGAACGCGAAGGCCAGGAAGAACATCTGATCGATGGCAGCATGATTCTCATACCGCTGCTGGCCGGCATATTGATCGTGGCAGGTCTGGGATTCACCACGCCCCACGTCTCGGCGGAACGCTGGTACGAGATTCAATTCAGCGAGGGTGTTACCTCCTATCAAGAGGTGACGAGCTGTCCGCAAGATCGCGATTCATGGCCACCAAATCGCGCTATCTGCTTATCTGGTGCAGAGATTGCCCCGTCAGTTGACCAGAAGGCGGTGGCTCATCCTCGGCACTAGAGAGACCTTCCTGCTGCGAGGCTGCCCTCAATGGCGTCTGGCGCTTGGGCAGCAACCTGACCAAAGAGCCCCGCAGGTCAGTGCGGGGCTGCGATGGTTGTAAGGCGCTTCTACTTCTTAGCGGCCCTTGTTGCGGACGCTTTCCCGGGAGCTTTTCTCGCCGCCTTGATCGGAGGCGCTTTCATGGCGTTTCCACCGATGAGCATGCTCTCCACCGTGACGCCTTTCTTCTTCAAGGCCGCTGAGAACCATTGCGGGCGCTTACCGCGGCCGGACCAAGTCTGAGCGGCATCCGAGGGGTTGCGATACTTCGGCGCAACGACGACCTTCGGGCTCTTGGCTCCCCTGCCGCCGCGTCGCGGGTAGACCTCATCAATACTCAAGCCTGCATCCTTGAGTAGTGCATCAATCTTCGTCCGCACCTCCTGGACTTGATGCTTGCGCGCAGATTCCATCTGCGCTTCGGCGTTCCGAATGAGCGCCTGGAGTTCGGCAGGGGAGAGTGAGTCGAGCTTGATCGCCATGTTTTCCTCGGGAGTCGATCGAGTGAATCGCATCGCCTCAATGCGGCGATGCGCGTTACGTCCGTGGTCGCCCGCGGCAGGCTTCCTGCGCGGAACGATCGGCGCAGGAACAATCGATCACTTAAATTGCCGCGTCCTTGAGCTTCTTGAGCGGGCGCACCTTCACCTTGACGGTGGCCGGCTTGGCGGCAAACACCTGTTCCTCACCGGTGAAGGGGTTCTTGCCCTTGCGCTTTGGTTTGGCCGGCACCTTCACCGCACTGATCTTGAACAGGCCGGGCAGCGTGAAGTTGCCGGCTCCCTTCTTGTGCACCGCGCCGAGGACGGTGTGTTCGAGCGCCGCGAGCACCGCTTTGACCTGCTTGGCTTCGACGTTGGCCTGCTCAGTCAGGTGCGCGATAAGCGCCGACTTGGTCAGCGCATCCTTGATCGGCTTGATGGTGGGAGCCGCCTTCGGGGCCGCCTTCGCTTTCGTGTTTTTTTTGGCAGTGGTTTTGGTGGCCATGATCTTCAGTCTCAGACGATGCATCGCTCCTCATGGAGCGATGGCCGTTTTGGCCTGACAAATCTACGTGGTTACGGCGTTCTGGGCCACCAGCTGGGCGCTGGCTAACGATGAGCGCGCCTCGCTGTGGCGGCTCGGTGATTAGGGGTCGTTATCGGGGGTAGGGAAGGGTGGATACCAGCGGTCTCTATGAAAAGCCCCTCGCACCAAGCGGACCTTCACTGTCTACGCCTGTTCTCACCCGCGTCCACTTTGCCAACTCACCGCCCCAAGCCTACGTAACGGCCACAGGCGGCTTCAGCATGGACCTCAAAAACCCCTGCCGTTTCCTTGATCGGGAAACGGCAGATTCTGGTTTTGAGGCTATATTGATCATCGACAGCGCACCTGGTTTTCGATGCATGCTGGCGCCGTCTCTTGCTATTCCAGCTTGGCTTTACTGGCACACTGATTCGTATGTGCCACCTGCGACGTGTTTCTAATCTTTAACGGAGAGTGTCCATGAGCTATCACATTAAGCCTGGTCCGAAGCCAAAGAAAGAAGACGGCACGGATGATCGCCGCCGTCGCGTTGATCCACCGAACAAACCCAAACACCCGACTTTGCCGGTTCATAAGCCCAAAAAGTAAGAGTCCATCAGCGCAAGTGCTGCACATAGAATAGATCTAGCGGTTGAATAATTACGGGGAGGCCCCGCCGGGCCTCCCCGTAATCCAAGCTGTCACTTCGCGATCAGGCCCTTCAATTAGTCAGGTGAGTTATGCACCACAATTGGCCTGTTATGACTGCGGTACAAACGTAGCCTGGAGCCAAGCCATCGCCTCATCAGTATCCAGGTTGGAACTGGCATAGCTTTGCCGCAAGAGGTGCGGTGAGAGAAGTCCGTCCCATTTTTGGCGGGCTAGATTGTTTGCTTTCGCGAGCAGTTCGTCCGGCGTTGTAGCAGGTTCCGAGCCGATGTCACACAGCAGGTCTCTGACCTCCTCGAGGCTACGGCCTGCACGCAGGATCTCAACACCCAGTCGGCCTGTGAATGCCTGCACGCCGCGGAACATCAATAGGCACGCGATTGCCTCGTTGGCCGCATCGCCCAGCCATGTCAAAAGGATCGCATGGCTACCCTGATCCAACAGCAATTGATCGGCCAACACCAGCGCAGCGAACGCCTCGCGGCCTTCCTCCAAGAAGCGTTGTGCCGTTGGGTCCAGGAATGGCAGTGCGTCTTGTGCCGCATATATATCGCGCATGCGCTGCCGCACCCGGGTATGTACACGCCCTCCGCCTCCATTGAACAGCGGAGGAGCGCCGCCCCTGGCGGGCGCGACATGGATTGTCTTGTATTCTTCGTCGATGGCTTCGATGAGCCATGTGCGCCCTCCGAAAAGAATGCGCTGGCGCGGCGTCAGCATCTGCGAGACAGGTAGCGTTCCTAGCGCCTTGCCGCTGGAAACAATGCGGAACTCCTCGTCGCTGGAGAACGCCGCGTAGAAGGAATTGTGATTGACGATCTTGTCGCCGATGCGGCCGTGGAGCAGCAGACCTGAGTGATCCTGAGTCAAGATTTCCGCCTGACCTAGGGTGCGCAGCAGTTCGGCAAAGGCCTCTTTGGACACCCGCTCGAACGGACCGGGCGGGGCGCAAAGAAGGCGGAACGCCTGAGCCGCCTGGAGGCCGCCATATTGCGCGATGGAAGACAGGAGCTGTTGCACGAGCGTGGAGTAGTGCGCCCCATGGACAGCAGGCGGCTCGAACCAGTTTTCTAGCAAAAGCGAGATGACCGCTGCGGTCTGTATCGTGTCCAGTCGAAGCCGCGTTTCTAGACCAGCCTTCTCGTCCAAGGCGTCCTCGATGACATTGAATCGCCCCGGGTTCTGAGGAGGCTCCAACTCTTGAGAGAATGGAGCCATGAACAAGTCTACGAAGTTTTCCCCTGAGGTCCGCGAGCGCGCGGTGCGCATGGTGCAGGAGCACCGT
>Ga0058700_1000360_pt1 | contig 21499 bp, 19 predicted proteins | sample AgamicAtAme_FD_71365 | JGI IMG/M metagenome (GOLD analysis project Ga0058700, IMG submission 71365) | Agave microbial communities from Guanajuato, Mexico - At.Am.e | ecosystem: Host-associated > Plants > Phyllosphere > Phylloplane/Leaf | place: Guanajuato, Mexico | collected 2012-06-07 | reverse complement strand
TAAATTGTTAAAGAGCAGTTGCGACGCGGCTTTCAGCGCTTCGTCGCGAGGTGGCGTATATTACGCGTTCCTCTTTCAGAGTCAACCCTGAATTTCAGGATTTTTCTCTTCAACCGACCCGGCTATTTGTGTGAAGTGATTCACATCTGCCGTGTCGATGGAGGCGCATTATAGGGAGTTCTCCGCCCCCCGCAATAGAAAAATGACATAAAAATGACTGACTGCTGCATTCCACAGCAAAACGCCGCTTTATACCAATTTACGCACAGACTTATCCACAATCCGGCAAAAGGCTAAAAATTCGCGAGCGCTACGCAAACGTTTTCGTTACAATGCCCGCGCAAAAATCGTGAGCCTTACATGGGGCGTTAGCTAAGTTTTGGGATCGTTAAGGATCCAAAAATTCATCTAATGCTCTCTGTTCAAGTCAAATCCAGGGGATTTACCATGCAACAACGTCGTCCAGTCCGCCGCGCACTGCTCAGTGTTTCTGACAAGGCCGGTATTGTCGAATTCGCACAGGCGCTCTCTCAGCGTGGCGTAGAACTGCTCTCTACTGGCGGAACCGCTCGTCTGCTGGCAGATAAAGGTCTGCCGGTGACTGAAGTCTCCGACTACACCGGTTTCCCGGAAATGATGGATGGACGCGTAAAAACCCTGCACCCGAAAGTGCACGGCGGGATCCTCGGACGTCGTGGCCAGGATGACGCGATCATGGCAGAACACGCGATCGCGCCGATCGATATGGTTGTTGTTAACCTTTATCCGTTCGCCCAGACCGTCGCTCGCAAAGGTTGCTCGCTGGAAGATGCAGTAGAAAACATCGATATCGGCGGCCCGACGATGGTGCGCTCTGCGGCGAAGAACCATAAAGATGTTGCCATCGTAGTAAAAAGCAGCGACTACAGCGCCATCATTAATGAGATGGATGCGCACGAAGGCTCGCTGACGCTCGAAACCCGTTTCGATCTGGCCATTAAAGCTTTTGAACACACCGCCGCTTACGACAGCATGATCGCCAACTACTTCGGTAGCCTGGTTCCGGCCTATCACGGCGAAAGCAAAGAACCATCAGGCCGCTTCCCGCGCACCCTGAACCTGAACTTCATCAAGAAGCAGGATATGCGCTACGGTGAAAACAGCCACCAGCAGGCCGCCTTCTATATAGAAGAAGAAGTGAAAGAGGCTTCTGTGGCTACCGCGCAGCAGTTACAGGGTAAAGCGCTTTCTTATAACAACATCGCCGATACCGATGCGGCGCTGGAGTGTGTGAAAGAGTTCAGCGAACCTGCCTGCGTTATCGTTAAGCATGCCAACCCTTGCGGCGTGGCAGTTAGCGACTCCATTCTTGCGGCTTACGATCGCGCATACAAAACCGATCCGACCTCCGCATTCGGCGGCATCATCGCCTTTAACCGCGAGCTGGATGCCGCCACCGCGCAAGCGATCATCTCCCGCCAGTTTGTGGAAGTGATCATCGCGCCGTCTGCGACAGAAGAAGCGCTGAAAATCACGGCAGCCAAACAGAATGTCCGCGTACTGGTCTGCGGCGAGTGGTCGCAACGCGTGCCGGGGCTCGACTTTAAACGCGTCAACGGCGGGCTGCTGGTTCAGGATCGCGATCTGGGCATGGTCAGCAACAACGAACTGCGCGTGGTCAGCAAACGCCAACCGACGGAGCAAGAGCTGCGTGATGCGCTGTTCTGCTGGAAGGTAGCGAAATTCGTGAAATCCAACGCTATCGTTTATGCGAAAGAGAATATGACCATCGGCATTGGCGCTGGCCAGATGAGCCGCGTCTACTCGGCGAAGATCGCCGGGATCAAAGCCGGTGACGAAGGGCTGGAAGTGAAAGGTTCTGCGATGGCGTCTGACGCATTCTTCCCGTTCCGCGATGGTATCGATGCCGCTGCCGCTGTTGGCGTGACCTGCGTGATCCAACCGGGTGGCTCCATCCGCGATGACGAAGTGATTGCCGCTGCCGATGAACACGGCATTGCTATGATCTTTACCGATATGCGTCACTTCCGCCATTAATCCACGGAGCAGACAATGAAAGTATTAGTGATTGGTAACGGCGGGCGTGAACACGCGCTGGCCTGGAAAGCGGCGCAGTCGCCGCTGGTCGATACCGTTTTTGTTGCACCGGGCAATGCCGGTACCGCGCTGGAACCGGCGCTGCAAAACGTGGCAATTGGCGTCACCGATATTCCGGCGCTGCTCAGCTTTGCGCAGAACGAGAAAATCGATCTGACCATCGTTGGCCCGGAAGCGCCGCTGGTCATTGGCGTAGTAGACGCCTTCCGCGCCGCTGGCCTGAAAATTTTTGGCCCAACGCAGGGCGCCGCGCAACTGGAAGGCTCAAAAGCCTTCACCAAAGACTTCCTGGCACGCCATAAGATCCCGACGGCGGAATACCAGAACTTCACCGAGATTGAACCGGCGCTGGCGTACCTGCGTGAGAAAGGCGCGCCAATCGTCATTAAAGCGGATGGTCTGGCTGCGGGCAAAGGCGTGATTGTCGCCATGACGCTGGCAGAAGCCGAAGCGGCAGTGAACGATATGCTGGCAGGCAATGCTTTTGGCGACGCCGGCCACCGTATCGTTATTGAAGAGTTCCTCGATGGCGAAGAAGCCAGCTTTATCGTCATGGTCGATGGTGAACATGTTCTGCCGATGGCCACCAGCCAGGATCACAAACGCGTGGGTGATGGCGATACCGGGCCAAATACCGGTGGTATGGGCGCTTACTCGCCTGCGCCAGTCGTCACCGATGAAGTGCATCAACGTACGATGGAACGCATTATATGGCCGACCGTGCGCGGTATGGCGGCGGAAGGCAATACCTACACTGGTTTCCTGTATGCCGGTCTGATGATCGACAAACAGGGCAATCCGAAAGTGATTGAGTTCAACTGCCGCTTTGGCGATCCAGAAACACAACCGATCATGCTGCGCATGCAGTCAGACCTGGTTGAGCTGTGCCTGGCCGCCTGCGAAGGCAAGCTGGACGAGAAAACCTCTGAGTGGGATGAACGCGCGTCTCTGGGCGTGGTGATGGCTGCCGGTGGTTATCCGGGCGACTACAGCAAGGACGATGTGATCCACGGCCTGCCGCTGGAAGAAGTGGCGGACGGTAAAGTGTTCCACGCGGGCACTAAACTCTCCAGCGACGACCAGGTGTTGACCAACGGCGGCCGCGTACTCTGCGTGACTGCGCTGGGTAACACCGTTGCCGAAGCACAGCAACGCGCCTATCAGTTGATGACCAATATTCACTGGAATGGCAGCTTCAGCCGCCGTGATATCGGCTATCGCGCAATCGCTCGCGAACAGGGCGAATAACGTTATTTTGCCCCAGGCCCGATAAGGCGTCGTCGCCATCGGGCCGTTCGCCGGGTGGCGCTATGCTTACCCGGCCTACTTAAACCTTCAGAAATTCTTCTCCGTCGGCTGCCAGCGACAAAAATCACCATTCGCGACTAACAGCAACTGCGCCCCTTCCGGCGCTTCCAGCCATGCGACGCTTACCGCCGCCGCCGAACGCGTCTGACGCTGCTCAATGCGGTTCAGCGCATAGCTGTCGAGATCCGGCTTCACCGTCTTGCCTTCACAGGTCTGAACCGTGCGATTGGCCTGCCAGCGTCCCTGACGCAGCACCACACGCCCCTGGCGCAGCGCATCGCTGGTCTGGCGGATCTGTTCAGCCCGGTAACGATACAGCGCAATCTGGTCGCTGGAGAGCTGCTGCTTCTGCCCATTGACCTCGCGCTGCATAAAGCTCAGCTCACCGCGATCGTCAAAACGCACGCGGACATGCTCAGGCGGCTGGCTATAAATATTGAGTTCGACAAGGGTTAAGGTATCGCCTTGCCAGCGGTATTCGCTGAGGGAAGTGTTGCCGTGATGCCACGGACTAAAAGCGGAAAGCAGATGTGTCTCGCCGCCGGAATCTTTACGCCAGATCCGCACCGCGCCCTGATCGCCCGCAAAGCCGCTGGCGGTAAACGGGGGCAAGGACGTATCGTGGCTACAGGCCGTCAGCAACAGTGCGCCAGCCAACGTCAATGAGCAACGCCAGAATGACAAAAGGGGCGAAACCGCCCCTTCGATAAAACTGTTCACTGACACGCTGTCTTACTTAACAGAGTCTTTCAGTGCTTTACCAGAAACAAATGCCGGCACGTTAGCGGCAGCGATTTTGATTTCTTTACCGGTCTGCGGGTTGCGGCCAGTACGCTCAGCGCGGTGGTTCACTTTGAAGGTACCGAAACCAACCAGTTGTACCGCATCACCTTCTTTCAGAGACTCAGTAATAGCAGCCAGGGTGGATTCCAGTGCAGCTTTTGCCTGCGCTTTAGACAGATCAGCCTTGTCTGCAATTACATCAATCAGTTGAGTCTTATTCATAAGTTATCCTTTCAATGTGTTTATCGCTTGCTAAGCATCGAGTGCGACGGAAATGCCTCAAAAGCACTCTCCTGCATACACGCACCGATAGCCACTTTTTTTCGCCCCCCAAATGTAGACCAGACGGGGGTAGGAAGGGAAGCCTTCCGGCGCGACAAAACTGGCCCTAAATCACGTTTTATTGCCTCATTGCTGCAAATTTATACCAATATTGCTGTCGCCGGCCTCACGCAGGTCTGCGCGTAGCCCTTTAATCAGTTCAATATCACGTTCTTCACAGGCCGCCAAAAGACGGAAAATTTCCCACTGAATATCCCATTCCTGCTCAACGGCGGGGTTCAGTCGCAGCTCTTCGTCGGTCATTTCACGACCCGCCTGGGTCATTTCCAGCATCGCAACGGTGGTGATTGACGTCTTGCTGACTTCAACCGCATGCTCCAGCGTTTCACCACTCAGACGAGAATGAACCAGTTCGCTCAATGCTACGCAGGCATCAATCGCCGGGTAAACGCCGTACAGATCGTAATCATCGGCAGCCGGAATCGCCTCTTCCAGCTTCTCAAGCTGGCTGTCGAAATTCACTTTCGCATCTTTAACGATCTGCGTTTCCCAAACCAGGTCGAGAATACGGCGATAAACTTGCGCGTCGCCAAACTCCGTCTGCTGGCAGAACATGGCGTAATTGGGATACATGCGCTCGCACAGACACGCCATAAAAACAACGTGCTGCCAGCTTTCCAGCCGCTCCAGACGCAGGTGAATTGGGTTTTGTAACATGGTTGTTTCTCAATATCAGTAATGGCGGCAGTTTACCTGATATTGCGCTGGATTTCCTGCCAACGCGAAAACGCGGGTCGCCCGGACGCCACCGCATCTGCCCAGCGCGTCGGCTCCGGCAGCCGATAACCCTTTATGCAGCGCTGCACCCACGCCAATGCGCTATCCTGGCTGACACGATGCCCGGTGGTGATAAACAGCGGATTGCAGCGCGCTTTACTGCGCCATACCCATGCCAGCTTCTCGCCTTTATCCAGCAGCGGCGCCAGCGCGCCTGGCTCATCGGCAAGCGGCTCAAACTTGCCGCACAGCCGTTTTTTCGCCACGCCAATGGTCGGTACATCCACCAGCAGCCCAAAGTGGCTGGCGACCCCCAGACGGCGCGGATGCGAAATGCCGTGCCCATCAACAAACAGCAGATCCGGCTTTTGCGACAGTTGTTGCCACGCCGCCAGCAGCGCAGGGTATTCGCGAAAGGAGAGAAAGCCCGGAATATAGGGCATGGTGGTGGCGATGCGCGCCACCTGATATTCGACAAGCTCCAGCGATGGCCAGGCGAGAAGCACCATCGCCGCCCGCGTCACTTCGCCGCCTTGCTCAAACCCGACATCGGCACCGCCGATCAATCGGGGAGGATCCGTATCCAGGCGATCTTCATGGATCACCGAAGACGCCAGTTCAAGTTGTTGCGCGCGTAATGACGCGAGATCCATACGTCCTCCTTACTGATGCCAGGCGGCCGACAGACGGTGTACCGCCTCGACAAAAACTCCTGCATGTTCCGGTTCGACATCCTGATGAATGCCATGACCGAGGTTAAACACGTGGCCTTCGCCTTTGCCAAAGCCCGCCAGAATGGTGGCCACTTCCTCTTCGATACGCGCGGGCGGCGCATACAGCATGGAAGGGTCCATATTGCCTTGCAGGGCGACTTTATGCCCCACGCGACGACGCGCATCGGCGATATCGGTGGTCCAGTCCAGTCCCAGCGCATCACAGCCAGTTTCCGCCATCGCTTCCAGCCACTGCCCACCGCCTTTGGTAAACAGTGTTACCGGCACGCGGCGACCTTCGTTTTCACGCAGCAGGCCATCAACGATTTTATGCATGTAATAGAGTGAGAACTGCTGATAATCGCGCCCGGTCAGCACGCCGCCCCAGGTATCAAAAATCATCACTGATTGCGCGCCAGCGCGGATCTGCGCGTTCAGGTACAGCGTGACGCTCTGCGCCAGCTTATCGAGCAGCGCGTGCAGCGTATGCGGCTCGGCGTACATCATTTTTTTGATCACGGTAAACGCTTTGCTGCTGCCGCCTTCCACCATATAGGTCGCCAGCGTCCACGGACTGCCGGAAAAGCCAATCAGCGGCACTTCGCCTTTCAACTCGCGGCGGATAGTGCGCACGGCGTTCATCACGTAACCCAGTTCATTTTCCGGGTCCGGGATCGGCAGCTTATCCACATCCGCTTTGCGGGTGATGGGCGACGTGAAGCGCGGCCCTTCGCCGGCTTCAAAATAGAGGCCCAGCCCCATCGCATCCGGCACGGTGAGAATGTCCGAGAAAAGGATCGCCGCATCAAGCTTGTAGCGGCGCAGCGGTTGAAGCGTCACTTCACAGGCCAGCTCAGCGTTTTTGCATAACGACATAAAGTCGCCTGCTTGCGCACGCGTCGCTTTGTACTCCGGCAAATAGCGGCCAGCCTGGCGCATCATCCATACTGGCGTCATGTCTACAGGCTGGCGCTGGAGCGCGCGCAGGTAACGATCGTTTTTCAGTTCGGTCATTGTCATTTCCTTAAGCGTCAGACCGTTATTGTATCACGTCATTGATCGTCTGCCCGACACATCGCCACGGTGTCTTCGATCAGGCGACGCGCCACTGTGCCCGGCGGCGGCAGTAGCGGCAAGGCGTCATAGCGATACCAGCCCGCATCTAACAGCTCTTTCGGATCGATATGAATTTCACCGCTGTCATACTCCGCCATAAAGGCCGTCATCAACGATTGCGGGAAGGGCCATGGCTGTGAGGTGACATAACGCAGGTTCTTCACCTTGATGCCGCTCTCTTCCATCACTTCACGCGCTACCGCCTGCTCCAGCGTTTCGCCGACTTCAACAAACCCGGCAAGCACAGTGTAGATGCCATTGCGATGACGGGTATGTTGCGCGAGCAGGATGCTGTCGTCGCGGCGAATCGCGACAATGATGCAGGGGGCAATTTGCGGATAATAACGTTCCCGGCAGTGGTCGCAGAGCATCGCCCACTCGGTTTTACTCGGGTGCATGGTGTGCCCGCAATAACCGCAAAACTGATGCGAGCGATAAAACTCGGCCAGTTGCACGCCGCGCCCGGCTAACTGGAAAAGACCGACATCTTGATCGATCAGCAGCCGCACGGAGCCCATATCATGCCGACGATTCTGACGAACCATCCACACCGGTTCGCCCTGCCATTCCCCAATGTGGAGCGCGCTTTGACCCACAAGTTCGAAATTTCCTGGCTGACCATGTGGTAATTCTCCACCGGGCAACCATAATTTTTGTTCATGGCTCACGATCCACCAGCCACGATCGGATGCTTCAATAATACGTACCATTGCACTACCTTAGCTTCACTGGCATGTTATTAACATTATTATTACATTTTTTCTGAACTTACATATTTGCGGAGCCATTTATGCTAAACCAGTTAGAAAGCCTGACAGAGCGCGTTGGAGGAAGTAACAAACTTGTCGACCACTGGCTACTTGTTCGTAAGCAACTTCTTGTTTCTTACTACAATCTGGTTGGCATTAAACCTGGCAAAGGATCGTACATGCAGCTCAATGAAAAAGCGCTGGACGATTTTTGTCACAATCTGGTGGATTACCTCTCCGCCGGCCATTTCAATATTTATGAACGTATCATCAGCGAAATGGAAGGCGCCAGCCCACTTTTAGCCGCCACGCAACTTTATCCGCAACTTGAAGCCAATACCGTGGAGCTTATGAATTACTATGACTCCAGCCTGGAAAACGCCATCGATGACGACAACTGTCTGGAGTTCCAACAGGCGCTATCGGATATCGGCGAAGCGCTTGCCGCCCGCTTTATGCTGGAAGATAAGTTGATTGTGCTGGCCTTTGATAACGACCTCAATGTGAGCGCCAACGACGAAAGTGGAATGGCGCGCCCCGCTTGAGTTCTTAAACATTAACGCGTAGTTTAAAAAGCAGTCCCCCCGTTTTCGGACGGGGTTTTTCTTGTCGGAGTGCCTATATTTCCACAAAATCATTCGCGATGCGTCGAGGCGGCAAGTTCGTGAATCCCCAGGAGCTTACATCAAGTAAGTGACTGGGGTGAGCGAACGCAGCCAACAAAGAGGCAGCGTGAAGGATGAAGGGGAAAAGGCTGAGACCGTTAATTCGGGATCCGCGGAACCTGATCGGGTTAAGACCTGCGAAGGGAACAAGAGTAATCCATTCACAACGACCACCCTCACGGGCGGTTTGCTGCCATTACTCCATCCGTCGTCTGACAAGCCATCTCATAATTATGGAATGAGCTATGTCTGCAAAAACTGTTACACGCCGTGAACAACGCGCCCAGGCGCAACACTTCATTGATACGCTGGAAGGCACCGCTTTCCCCAATTCGCAACGCATTTACATCACCGGTTCGCAGCCGGATATCCGCGTGCCCATGCGTGAAATCCAGCTTAGCCCGACGCTTATCGGCGGCCCCAAAGCGCAGCCGCAGTATGAAGAAAACGAGGCCGTGCCGGTATATGACACCTCCGGCCCGTATGGCGATCCGGCTGTCGCCATTGATGTGCAACAAGGGCTGGCAAAGCTGCGTGCACCGTGGATAACCGCCCGCAACGACACTGAAACGCTCGATGAACGCAGCTCCGCGTACACCAAAGAGCGGCTGGCCGATGACGGCCTCGATGAACTGCGTTTTAGCGGTTTACTGACGCCGCAACGCGCCAAAGCGGGCCGCTGCGTGACCCAGTTGCACTATGCCCGCCAGGGGATCGTGACGCCGGAAATGGAATTTATCGCTATCCGTGAAAACATGGGCCGCGAGCGCATCCGCAGCGAAGTGCTGCGCAGGCAGCATCCGGGCGAAGGTTTTGGCGCGCGCCTGCCGGAAAATATCACGCCGGAATTTGTCCGCGATGAAGTGGCGGCCGGTCGCGCCATTATTCCCGCCAATATTAACCACCCTGAATCGGAGCCGATGATTATCGGTCGTAACTTCCTGGTTAAAGTGAACGCCAACATAGGCAACTCGGCGGTCACCTCTTCCATCGAAGAAGAGGTGGAAAAACTGGTCTGGTCAACCCGCTGGGGCGCGGACACGGTGATGGATCTCTCCACCGGGCGTTATATCCATGAAACCCGTGAATGGATCCTGCGTAATAGCCCGGTGCCGATCGGAACCGTGCCGATCTATCAGGCGCTGGAGAAGGTCAACGGGATCGCCGAAGATCTGAACTGGCAGGCGTTCCGCGACACGCTGCTGGAGCAGGCGGAACAAGGGGTGGATTACTTCACTATTCACGCGGGCGTATTGCTGCGTTATGTGCCGATGACGGCCCATCGTCTGACCGGCATTGTTTCGCGCGGCGGCTCGATTATGGCGAAATGGTGTCTTTCCCATCATCAGGAGAACTTCCTCTACACCCACTTCCGCGAAATCTGCGAGATCTGCGCCGCCTACGACGTTGCATTGTCGCTGGGCGACGGCCTGCGTCCGGGTTCCATTCAGGACGCCAACGACGAAGCGCAATTTGCGGAACTGCACACGCTGGGCGAGCTAACCAAAATCGCCTGGGAGTATGACGTACAGGTGATGATTGAAGGGCCGGGGCATGTGCCGATGCAGATGATCCGCCGCAATATGACCGAAGAACTGGAGCACTGCCACGAAGCACCGTTCTACACGCTTGGACCGCTCACCACTGATATTGCACCGGGTTACGACCACTTCACCTCCGGCATTGGCGCGGCGATGATTGGCTGGTTTGGCTGCGCGATGCTGTGTTATGTCACGCCGAAAGAGCACCTTGGCCTGCCGAACAAAGAGGATGTGAAACAGGGGCTTATCACCTACAAGATCGCCGCCCACGCGGCTGACCTCGCCAAAGGCCATCCCGGCGCGCAGATCCGCGATAACGCCATGTCGAAAGCGCGCTTTGAGTTCCGCTGGGAAGACCAGTTTAATCTGGCGCTCGACCCCTTCACCGCGCGCGCGTATCACGATGAAACCCTGCCGCAGGAATCCGGCAAAGTCGCCCATTTCTGCTCGATGTGCGGGCCGAAATTCTGCTCGATGAAAATCTCCCAGGAAGTGCGCGATTATGCAGCTTCCCAGGCTATTGAAGTCGGCATGGCGGACAAGTCGAACGACTTCCGCACCCGCGGCGGCGAGATCTACCTGAAACAGGAGGAAGCCTGATGTACCAGCCTGATTTCCCGTCGGTGCCTTTCCGTCTGGGGCTTTATCCGGTGGTCGACAGCGTCGAGTGGGTAGCCCGCCTGCTGGATGCCGGCGTGCGCACCCTGCAATTACGCATCAAAGATAAACGTGATGACGAGGTCGAAGAGGATGTCATTGCCGCCATTGCGCTTGGCCGCCGCTACCATGCGCGGCTGTTTATCAATGACTATTGGCGGCTGGCGATCAAACACCAGGCTTACGGCGTTCATCTCGGCCAGGAAGATCTGGAAACCACGGATCTTAGCGCGATTCGCGCGGCAGGTTTACGTCTTGGCGTTTCGACCCATGACGATATGGAGATCGACGTGGCGCTGGCGGCGCGTCCGTCTTATATCGCGCTGGGCCATGTTTTCCCCACGCAAACCAAACAGATGCCTTCTGCGCCGCAGGGGCTGGAACAACTGGCGCGACATATTGCGCGGCTGGCCGATTACCCGACCGTAGCAATCGGCGGTATCAGTCTGGCGCGCGCACCCGAGGTACTGGCGACGGGCGTTGGCAGCATCGCGGTAGTCAGTGCCATCACCGAGGCCGCTGACTGGCGGCTGGCTACCGATCAATTACTGGCACTTGCGGGGGTGGGTGATGAATGATCGCGATTTTATGCGCTACAGCCGCCAGATCCTGCTGGAAGATATCGCGGTTGTCGGCCAGCAAAAGCTGCTCGCCAGCCGGGTGCTGATTGTTGGTCTCGGCGGTCTTGGCGCGCCCGCGGCGGTTTACCTTGCTGGCGCAGGCATCGGCACGCTGGCGCTGGCCGATGACGACGCGATACACCTGAGTAACCTGCAACGGCAGATCCTGTTCACCACGGACGATATCAACCAACCGAAAGCGGGCGTCACCGCGCAACGTTTACACCAGCTTAACCCGGATATCGAACTGATTACCCTTGAGCAGCGGCTCAGCGGTGAAGCGCTACAACAGCAGGTCGCACAGGCCGATGTGGTGCTCGATTGCAGCGACAATATGACCACTCGCCAGGCAATTAATGCCGCCTGCGTGGCGCAGGAAACGCCGTTGATCAGCGCCAGTGCGGTTGGCTTTGGCGGACAGATGATGGTGCTGACGCCGCCCTGGCAACAGGGCTGTTATCGCTGCCTGTGGCCTGATGAAAGCGAACCGGAGCGCAACTGCCGCACGGCGGGCATTGTTGGCCCGGTGGTCGGCGTCATGGGTGCCATGCAGGCGCTGGAAGCCATCAAATTGTTAAGCGGCATCAGCACCACCAGCGGCGAGTTACGGCTATTTGATGCCCGTACCAATCTCTGGCGCACGCTGGCGCTGCATCGCGCCCAGGGATGCCCGGTATGCGGAGGGCGGCATGCAAATACACTTCAATGATGAGCCGATGCAGTGCGCGTCCGGGCTTTCCGTTGCTGCACTATTGCAGCACATCAATCAGCTAAAACCCGGTGCCGCGCTGGCGGTGAATCAACAGATCCTGCCGCGCGAGCGCTGGGACGATTATCTTGTGCAGGACGGCGACGAGATCCTGCTTTTTCAGGTTATCGCAGGGGGTTGAGATGTTACGTATTGCAGATAAAACGTTTACCTCGCGGCTGTTTACCGGCACCGGTAAATTTTCCGCGCCACAACTGATGATCGACGCGATCCGCACTTCCGGCAGCGAGCTGGTCACGCTGGCCATGAAGCGCGTGGATCTACGCAAACAAAGCGATGGTATCCTGCAACCGCTGCGCGATGCAGGCGTCACGCTGCTGCCGAACACTTCCGGGGCGAAGAATGCTGAGGATGCCATTTTTGCCGCGCAACTGGCGCGTGAAGCGTTGGGAACGAACTGGTTAAAGCTGGAAATCCACCCGGATGCCCGCTGGCTGTTACCGGATCCGATCGAAACCCTGCGCGCGGCAGAAAAATTGGTGCAGCAGGGTTTTGTGGTACTGCCCTACTGCGGCGCCGATCCGGTGCTGTGCAAACGACTGGAAGAGGTCGGTTGCGCGGCCGTTATGCCGCTGGGCGCGCCGATTGGTTCAAACCAGGGGCTGGAAACCCGCGCCATGCTGGAGATTATCATTGAGCAGGCGAATGTCCCGGTGGTGGTTGACGCCGGTATTGGTACGCCTAGCCATGCGACACAGGCGCTGGAGATGGGCGCAGATGCCGTGCTGGTGAATACCGCCATTGCTGTTGCCGACGATCCGGTCACCATGGCGCGCGCTTTTCGTCTGGCGGTAGAAGCCGGCACGCTGGCGCGTCAGGCCGTACCGGGTGCGCGCCAGCGTTTTGCGGCGGCCACCAGCCCGCTGACCGGTTTTCTGGAGGCCACCTTATGAGCACCTTTAGCGATTACTGGCGGCAACTCGACTGGGACGATATTGCTCTGCGCATCCACAGTAAAACCGCAGCCGATGTTGAACGTGCGCTGAATGCCCGGCAACCGACGCGCGACGATATGATGGCGCTGCTCTCCCCTGCAGCCAGCGGTTTTCTTGAAGCCATGGCGCAGCGTGCTCAGCGGCTGACCCGCCAGCGGTTTGGTAACACAGTCAGCTTTTATGTTCCGCTCTATTTGTCGAACCTCTGCGCCAATGACTGTACTTACTGCGGCTTTTCGATGAGTAACCATCTGAAGCGCAAAACGCTGGATGAACAGGAGATTGCGCGTGAATGTGCCGCCTTGCGCGATCTGGGCTTTGAGCATCTGTTGCTGGTAACCGGCGAGCATCAGGGCAAAGTGGGAATGGACTATTTTCGTCGCCATTTACCCGACATTCGCCGCCAGTTCGCCTCACTACAGATGGAAGTACAGCCGCTCTCAGAAGAAGAGTATGCCGAGCTGAAAACCCTTGGGCTGGATGGCGTAATGGTCTACCAGGAGACTTATCACGAAGCTCAATATGCCCGGCACCACCTGCGGGGCAAGAAGCAGGATTTCTTCTGGCGTCTGGAAACGCCGGACAGGCTTGGCCGCGCCGGGATCGACAAAATCGGCCTCGGCGCACTGATGGGGCTTTCCGACAACTGGCGCGTAGATTGTTATATGGTGGCGGAGCACCTGCTATGGCTGCAACAGCACTACTGGCAAAGCCGCTTTTCCGTCTCTTTCCCGCGCCTGCGCCCCTGTGCTGGCGGCATTGAACCCGCGTCACTGATGGATGAGCGCCAGTTGGTGCAAACCATTTGCGCTTTCCGTCTGCTGGCGCCGGATGTGGAGCTGTCGCTCTCGACGCGCGAATCGCCGCACTTCCGCGATCACGTGATCCCACTGGCCATCAACAATGTCAGCGCGTTCTCTAAAACGCAGCCTGGTGGTTATGCCGATGACCATCCGGAACTGGAGCAGTTTTCCCCGCATGACGGACGACGCCCGCAAGAAGTTGCCGACGCATTAGTCGCAAGCGGGTTGCAACCTGTATGGAAAGACTGGGATAGCTGGCTGGGACGTTCGCCGCAAAAAAACAGCAATACGCGGATAACGGGTTAAAACCTTGCGGCGCGCCGCGTAAAAACAGGATCGGGCTGTCGCACACAGGCAGCTGATCCTGCATGGTGTTTGTGTCAGCTTCACTGTCTGACCGGAGCGATCGCTTTACTCTCCCCCTCATGTCGCTCCGTTTTCCCTCCAACGGAATAAAAAACTATTCATATTGATATACATCACCCATCGCAGCTATAGATAACGATACTTAGCCATAGCAACATCTGCTGTCGATATAATTTGCCATACAACGGACTGAAAACACGCCGTTCGGCTGCCAGCATCTTTCTTCCAGCCCCCTATACTTTAACTGCCACTCATATGATGAATGCTCAAGGATATGAAAATTCATAATCGACAACTCTCTTTCACCGCCCCCATTCTGGTGAGCTTTATCGGGATCTTCGCGGGATTTGTGATGATCGCTGTTCTGGTTATCTTCAGCCAGCGCAAAGAGATGCTGGAACAATATCAGGACATTAACCGTAACTTCACCCATAACCTGGCAGTGAACCATGCCCAGTCGATCCTGCGGGAAAATGACTACATCCTTAGTCGCGCCGCGCTATTTTTAGCGCAAGGCAATAATTTAGATGAAACCGTCAACGGCGATCGCGAGCAGGGTCTGCAACTAATGATGAAGCTGCTGGCGCTGATGCCGACGGTTTCTTCTATTTCGCTTGCGGACTCGCAGGGAAGGTATCTGCGCGCTCCGCAGGTGATAGCGGGCAGCGTAAGCGATAGTTTCGATGCCAGCACACGCCCGTGGTTTATGCATCAGGCCGAGTCGAGCATGTTTAACCACTACACCGACACCTATACGGATTACTTCACTCATAACCCGACGGTGAGCCTCTATAAGCCGGTGATCTCCCTCGATGGCAAGCTGAAGGGAACGCTAGCATTCCATCTCGATCTGGTTTCGATGAGTTTCACACTGCGTACGATGCAGGCGCCGATGCAGGGGGAATTTTTCGTGGTCGACCGTGAAGGCAAAGCGATGCTGCATCCGGATACCAGTTCTCTGTTTAAAGCATTTATCAGCCCGTTACTGCTGGCGGCAATGACCGGCGGTGAAGGCTCTGTTTACGATGAAAAAAACGCGACCTGGTATTACTACTATGCGTTTACCAACCCGGACTGGCTTGCCATCTACAAGGTTCAGGATAGCACGCTGAATAACCTAACCCGCCACGCGACCATGATCGTCGGCTGGGGCTTTGGTACGGCAGCCGTCGTGATTATTCTGTTCGGGCTTTACCTTCGTCATGCCTCAAGGACCGTACTGATCAATATCATCAATGCCATCAACACGGGCGATGTAAAACGGGCGCCGAAGCTGGAAGCTATGCTGAGCAAAGCGATCAAAAGCAACAAAGAGCGCGAACAATCATGGGTGCGCCAGGCCACTATTGATGCGTTGACCAACTGCAAAAACCGGCGCGCTTTCGATGCTGATATTGCCGCCCTGATGAACGATCATCAACCCTTCGCACTGGCGCTGGTGGATATCGACAACTTCAAATCCATCAACGATACATGGGGTCATTTAAGCGGTGATATTGTCCTGCGCAATGTCGCGCGTGAAGGGCTGAAAGTGATGCAGCCGCATGGCATTTCGCTTTATCGCTACGGCGGAGAAGAGTTTGCAGTGATTTTCCCTGAGACGCATATTGAAAATTCACAGGCTTATCTCGAAGAGTGGCGAAGCAACGTGGCAAATCGTGGCTGGCGTGAAGACGGCCTGGTTGTGACCTTCAGCGCCGGGCTGGGCGAGTGGCATATGGAACCGCTGGAACAACTCGTCACCGGCGTCGATGAAGCGTTGTATCAAGCCAAGCAGCAGGGTAAGAACCAGATTCTACTGGCGAATGCGAATTAGTGCGCGCACCGTTGCACCAGTTGTAACCGGTTTCAGGTGAAGCAGGGTTTCTTTGTGATGCCATACACACAATCACGGTAAAGCGGTTGTTGATCTCAACTGCGCTGGATAATTATCAACTATCCCATCAACACGAGGCTGACTATGAAAAACATCGTTTTATGTTGTGCTGCGGGTATGTCCACCAGCATGCTGGTGCAGCGGATGAAAGATGCAGCGCAGAAGAAAGGGGTCGAGGTTTCTATCAAAGCGGTTCCCGTTGCGGAATTTAAGGACGAGATTGCAACGGCGGATATTGTGTTGCTGGGGCCACAAGTGAAATACGAGCAGGCAAAATTGCAGGCACAGGCGGAGCCGTTGGGGAAAAAGGTCGCGGTTATCGACATGATGGATTACGGCATGATGAAAGGCGATGTCGTACTTGAAAAAGCCCTTAAGCTTCTGGAGTGAGCGCATGGAAGATTTAGAAACCATCATTATGGAACTGCTGGTTAACGCCGGTGCCGCGCGCAGCCAGGCGTTGACCGCGCTGCAACAGGCACGTAAAGGCGATTTTGACGCGGCGGAACAGGCGATGGAAGAGTCACGGGAATTCGTTAAAGCCGCGCATAAAATTCAGACGCAGTTGATCGGTCTGGATGAAGGGACCGGCAAACTGCCGGTCAATCTGATTACCGTCCATTCACAGGATCATCTGATGAACGCGATGGTGATTCAGGATCTGGCGGGTGACATGATTGAGCTGTATCGTCGTCTGCCGCTGCGTAATTGACGCAACAAACACCGCAAACAGGCCTGTATCGCAGGCATAAAAAAACCCGCCGAAGCGGGTTTTTTATTAGGCGTAACGATTACTCGTTGTCGGAACCACCCAGACCTGCGTTCAGCAGTTCTGCCAGGCTCGCAGTCGCATCTTCCGCAGTGACCTGCGGTGCTGCTGGCAGTTCGCCAGCGGCGCGACGGCGCATACGATCCTGGTGGTACGCATAACCGGTACCGGCCGGGATCAGACGACCCACGATGACGTTCTCTTTCAGACCGCGCAGTTCGTCGCGTTTGCCCGCAACGGCTGCTTCGGTAAGCACACGAGTCGTCTCCTGGAACGATGCCGCGGAGATGAAGGACTCGGTTGCCAGAGACGCTTTGGTGATACCCAGCAGATCACGTGCATAGGTTGCAGCGATTTTGCCGTTCGCTTCCAGATCGCGGTTGGCGATCTTAACGCGAGAGTATTCAACCTGCTCACCTTCCAGGAAGTCGGAGCTTCCTGCGTTAACGATGGTGGCTTTACGCAGCATCTGACGAACGATAACTTCGATGTGCTTATCGTTGATCTTAACGCCTTGCAGACGGTAAACGTCCTGGACTTCGTTGGTGATGTAACGCGTTACCGCGTGTACGCCACGAAGACGCAGAATGTCGTGCGGTGCTTCCGGACCGTCGGAAACCACGTCACCACGTTCTACACGCTCACCTTCAAACACGTTGAGCTGACGCCATTTCGGAATCATCTCTTCGTACGGATCGCTACCGTCAACCGGCGTGATCACCAGACGGCGTTTCCCTTTGGTTTCTTTACCGAAGGAAATGATACCGCTGATTTCAGCCAGGATTGCCGGCTCTTTCGGACGACGTGCTTCGAACAGATCCGCAACGCGCGGCAGACCACCGGTAATATCCTTGGTACCGCCGGATTCCTGCGGAATACGCGCCAGGGTATCACCGGAGCTGATCTGAACGCCATCTTCGAGCTGAACAATCGCTTTACCCGGCAGGAAGTACTGTGCAGGCATATCGGTGCCTGGGATCAGTACGTCGTTGCCCTGCGCATCAACAATTTTCAGCGCCGGACGCAGGTCTTTACCACCGGTAGTACGTTCTGCAGAATCCAGAACCACCAGCGAAGACAGACCGGTCAGTTCGTCGGTCTGACGGGTAATCGTCTGACCATCGATCATGTCGGTGAAGCGAATAAAACCGCTCACTTCAGTGATAACCGGCATGGTGTGCGGATCCCAGTTTGCAACGGTTTCACCGCCAGCAACCTGCTCGCCATCACCCTTCGCCATTACCGCACCGTAAGGCACTTTATAGCTTTCTTTGGTACGACCGAATTCGTCGATCAATTTCAGCTCAGTGTTACGGGAGGTGACAACCAGTTTGCCGCTGGAGTTAACAACCGACTTCGCGTTGCTCAGACGGATGCTACCTTTGTTTTTCACCTGAATGCTGGATTCAGCAGCCGCACGAGATGCCGCACCACCGATGTGGAACGTACGCATCGTCAGCTGTGTACCCGGCTCACCGATAGACTGTGCCGCGATAACGCCGATGGCTTCACCTTTGTTGATGATGTGGCCACGCGCCAGGTCACGACCGTAGCAGTGGGCACACACACCAAAGTCGGTGTCACAGGATACAACGGAACGCACTTTCACGCTGTCAACAGAGTTCGCTTCCAGCAGGTCACACCACTGTTCGTGCAGCAGCGTGTTGCGCGGAACCAGAATATCTGCGGTACCCGGCTTCAGAATATCTTCAGCAGTCACACGACCCAGAACGCGATCGCGCAGCGGCTCTTTCACGTCGCCACCTTCGATAACCGGCGTCATGGTGATCCCTTCGAGGGTGCCACAATCGTCTTCGGTGACCACCAGATCCTGCGCTACGTCTACGAGACGACGAGTCAGGTAACCGGAGTTCGCTGTTTTCAGTGCGGTATCCGCCAGACCTTTACGCGCACCGTGCGTGGAGATGAAGTACTGGAGTACGTTCAGACCTTCACGGAAGTTCGCGGTGATCGGCGTTTCGATGATGGAGCCATCCGGCTTCGCCATCAGACCACGCATACCAGCAAGCTGACGAATCTGGGCTGCAGAACCACGCGCACCGGAGTCGGCCATCATGTAGATGCTGTTAAAGGAAACCTGCTGCTCTTCCTGACCGTCACGGTTAATCACGGTTTCAGTTTGCAGGTTGTCCATCATCGCTTTGGATACGCGATCGTTCGCCGCAGCCCAAATATCGATAACTTTGTTGTAGCGTTCGCCAGCGGTTACCAGACCAGACTGGAACTGCTCCTGAATCTCAGCAACTTCGGCTTCCGCTTCGCTGATGATCTCGTGTTTTTTCTCCGGGATGACCATGTCATCGATACCAACGGATGCACCTGAACGCGCTGCATAAGCAAAGCCGGTGTACATCGTCTGGTCCGCAAAAATAACGGTCGGTTTCAGGCCCAGAATGCGGTAACAGGTGTTCAGCATTTTGGAGATCGCTTTCTTGCCCAGCGCCTGGTTGACGATGGTGAAAGGCAGACCTTTCGGTACGATCATCCACAGAATGGCGCGACCAACGGTCGTGTCTTTCAGGCTGGTTTTCGCAACGAATTCACCGTTAGCATCTTTTTCATATTCGGTGATACGCACTTTAACGCGCGCATGCAGAGAGGCCAGACCAGCGCGGTAAATACGCTCGGCTTCTTTCGGGCCAGTCAGCACCATGCCTTCGCCTTTGGCGTTAACACAGTCACGGGTCATGTAGTACAGACCCAGTACAACGTCCTGAGACGGAACGATGATAGGTTCGCCGTTCGCCGGAGACAGAATGTTGTTGGTGGACATCATCAGCGCACGCGCTTCCAGCTGGGCTTCCAGCGTCAGCGGTACGTGAACAGCCATCTGGTCACCATCGAAGTCGGCGTTGTATGCCGCACAAACCAGCGGGTGCAGCTGGATAGCTTTACCTTCGATCAGTACCGGTTCAAACGCCTGAATACCCAGACGGTGCAGAGTTGGTGCACGGTTCAGCAGTACCGGGTGTTCGCGGATAACTTCGTCCAGGATATCCCAAACGACAGCTTCTTCGCGCTCAACCATTTTCTTCGCGGCTTTGATGGTGGTGGCGAGGCCACGCAGTTCCAGCTTGCCGTAGATGAACGGTTTGAACAGTTCCAGCGCCATTTTCTTCGGCAGGCCGCACTGATGCAGACGCAGGTATGGACCTACGGTGATGACAGAACGACCGGAGTAGTCAACACGTTTACCGAGCAGGTTCTGACGGAAACGACCCTGTTTACCTTTGATCATATCGGCCAAAGATTTCAGCGGACGTTTGTTGGAACCGGTGATCGCACGACCGCGACGGCCGTTATCCAGCAGGGCGTCTACCGCTTCCTGCAGCATACGTTTTTCGTTGCGTACGATGATATCCGGCGCCGCCAGATCCAGCAGACGTTTCAGACGGTTGTTACGGTTGATCACGCGACGGTACAGATCGTTCAGATCCGACGTAGCGAAACGACCACCATCCAGCGGAACCAGCGGACGCAGGTCCGGCGGCAGCACTGGCAGAACGGTCAGAATCATCCATTCCGGTTTGTTACCAGACTGTACGAAGGCTTCCAGCAGTTTGATACGCTTGGTCAGCTTCTTACGTTTGGTTTCGGAGTTAGTTTCGTTCAGCTCTTCGCGCAGCTGTTCGCACTCTTGCTCCAGATCCATGCTTTTCAGCAGGGCCTGAATAGCTTCGGCGCCCATTTTCGCGTCGAATTCGTCACCGAACTCTTCCAGCGCGTCCAGGTACTGTTCTTCGGTCAGGATCTGGTTGCGTTCCAGATTGGTCATACCGCCTTCGATAACCACATAGGATTCGAAGTACAGAACACGTTCGATATCGCGCAGCGGCATATCCAGCAGAAGGCCGATACGGGACGGCAGAGATTTCAGGAACCAGATGTGCGCGGTCGGAGACGCCAGCTCGATGTGGCCCATACGCTCACGGCGTACTTTAGTCTGGGTCACTTCAACGCCGCACTTCTCACAGATCACACCACGGTGTTTCAGGCGCTTGTACTTACCGCACAGGCACTCGTAGTCTTTTACCGGCCCAAAGATACGGGCGCAGAAAAGACCGTCACGCTCAGGCTTGAACGTACGGTAGTTAATGGTTTCCGGCTTTTTCACTTCACCGAAAGACCAGGAACGGATCATGTCTGGCGAAGCCAGAGCAATTTTGATCGCATCAAACTCTTCGGTTTTAGTTTGCGCTTTCAGAAACTTTAATAAGTCTTTCACGGATTGGCTCCCGTCGGAGTTAGCACATTCCGCTGCCGGGTATTACCCCGACAGCGGTGACCTGTTTGAGCGAGAATTACTCGTCTTCCAGTTCGATGTTGATACCCAGAGAACGGATCTCTTTCAACAGTACGTTGAAGGATTCCGGCATACCTGGTTCCATCTGATGGTTGCCGTCCACGATGTTTTTATACATCTTGGTACGACCGTTCACGTCATCAGACTTAACGGTAAGCATTTCTTGCAGGGTGTAAGCGGCACCATATGCTTCCAGTGCCCATACTTCCATCTCACCGAAGCGCTGACCACCGAACTGTGCCTTACCACCCAGCGGCTGCTGAGTAACCAGGCTGTAAGAACCGGTGGAACGCGCATGCATCTTGTCATCAACCAGGTGGTTCAGTTTCAGCATGTACATGTAGCCAAC
>Ga0058700_1000351_pt1 | contig 21820 bp, 19 predicted proteins | sample AgamicAtAme_FD_71365 | JGI IMG/M metagenome (GOLD analysis project Ga0058700, IMG submission 71365) | Agave microbial communities from Guanajuato, Mexico - At.Am.e | ecosystem: Host-associated > Plants > Phyllosphere > Phylloplane/Leaf | place: Guanajuato, Mexico | collected 2012-06-07 | reverse complement strand
ATGACCCTGCCCATCGGCGGCGCGGACATGCCGGTGGTGATCTCCCTCTACAACGCATTCACCGGCCTGGCCGTGGCGTTCGAGGGTTTCGTGCTGCAGAACGAGGCGATGATCATCGCCGGCACCGTGGTGGGCGCGGCGGGCACCTTGCTCACCCAGTTGATGGCCAAGGCGATGAACCGCTCCATCGGCAACGTGCTGTTCGGCAGCTTCGGGGCAGCCGGCGCGGCGGGGCAGGCCATCGCGGGCGCGCAGAAACCGATCGAGGCCAGCGACGCGGCGGTGATGATGGCCTACGCCGAGCGCGTGGTGATCGTGCCGGGCTACGGCATGGCGGTGGCGCAGGCGCAGCACAAGGTGTGGGAGTTCGCCAAGCTGCTGATCGAGCGCGGCGTGAAGGTGAAGTTCGCCATCCACCCCGTGGCGGGCCGCATGCCCGGCCACATGAACGTGCTGCTGGCGGAGGCGGGCGTGCCTTATGACTTGATCGCGGACATGGACGACATCAACCCCGAGTTCCCCACCACGGACGTGGTGCTGGTCATCGGTGCCAACGACGTGGTGAATCCGCTGGCCAAGACCGACCCGGCGTCGCCCATCTACGGCATGCCGATTCTCGACGTGGCCGCCGCCAAACAGGTGATCGTGGTCAAGCGCGGCAAGGGCACGGGTTTTGCGGGCATCGAGAACGCCCTGTTCTACGCCGACAACGCGCGCATGCTCTATGGCGACGGCCAGGCGGCGGCCAGCCAGCTGGTGGCCGAACTCAAGACGCTGGACGCCTGACTCGGAAGGCTTAGCCGCGCTTGGGCTGGCGGCCGGCGCGCGATGCCGCCCATGCCGAGAGGCCCATGCCGGCGACGAACCACACGTCGTCCGCCGGCGAGCAGCCCAACTGGGCCAGCTGCAGCAGCAACGGGAAACCGGCGGTGCGGATCGAGTCGACCAGGCCCAGCCCCATCAGGCCGGCAATGCTCGCCGCGGCCATCAGCAGGTTGACGTAAAGCACGGCGGTGAACGTGGAGAATGCTGCGAGGATCGCCGCCTGGCTGCCCGGCGGGCGCACCCAGTGACGGATCGCCTTGCCCAGCAGCCAGCCCACCGGCAGCGCCAGCCACGGCAACGCGCGCTGGGAGTAGAGCGTGGGAACCATCCAGACGGCGCCGGCGGCCAGGCCCAGCATCACGGCGCTCACCAGCGCGAACAGCAGCGAGAAGACGGCCCAGGGCTTCATGAATGGCGAACGGTGGACTGGACGAAGGACACGGCTATTCCCGGGCGTAAAACTCCCATGATACCGCGCCCGGCCGGGCACCTGTCCCGGACCTGAAGGTGCCGGGCGCCCGCGCTCCCTTGAGAACGCCGCCTTCCGACCTGATGTGAACGGGCAGGACCGGTCGCCAACCGGCATAATAGACAGCTTGGCGCGGCAGCTTGCCGCGCGTATCGACGAGATTCGGCAGGATCGGCATGAGCGGTTTCAGTCTTAGCAGCGAACCTTTCACCCTGGAGCGCGACTGCCAGGCAGTCATGGTGCCCCAGGGCGAAACGGTCAGCCTGCCCGCCGGCCAGATCGGCTACATCACCCAGGCGCTGGGCGGCAGCTTCACGGTCTACGTGGAAGGCAACCTGTTCCGCATCGCCGGCAACGATGCCGATGCGCTGGGCAAGGAGCCGCCGCCGCCCATCGAACTGGCCAGCGACGCCAGCGATGCCGACGTCGAGGCGCTGGTGTGGCAGCAGTTGCGCACCGTGTTCGATCCGGAGATCCCGATCAACGTGGTCGAGCTGGGCTTGGTCTACGACGTGAGCATGGAGCATCCCGCGCCGGACCAGCGCAAGGTCTACGTGAAGATGACCCTGACCGCGCCCGGCTGCGGCATGGGCGACATCCTGGTCGACGACGTGCGCACCAAGCTCGAGCTCATCCCCACCGTGACCGAGGCGGACGTGGACCTGGTGTTCGACCCGCCGTGGAACCACTCCATGATGTCCGACGCCGCCAAGCTCGAAACCGGCATGCTTTGAGAGCTTGTTCAGAATCTGCTGAGCAACCCCCGTTCCCTCACCGTCATCCCCGCGAAAGCGGGGATCCAGTGCCTTTTAGGCCTTCTCGCAACGTGTAAAGTTGCTGGATGACTAGCCGTTCGGCTGTTGATGAAGCGCCTCCCGCTTTCGCGGGGATGACGGTGGGGCAGATGTGCATGCACTCATGCGAGACCTGCATAAGCGCTTAGGTCTCCGAGCATGTGGTTGAACGCCTACACCACTGACCCAGATCAGCACACCTTGCCCGCTTGAACGTCAGGCTGCACACGCAGCCTGTCTTGTTTCAAGGAGCCAAGGAATGTTTCCCGAATACCGCGAACTCATCACCGCCCTCAAGGGGCGCGATCCGCACTTTTCCCGCCTGTTCCATCGCCACAACGAGCTGGACCAAGAGATCAAGAACATGGAAACGGGGCTGGCCCCGGCCGGCGACATGGCCATCGAGCAGCTGAAGAAGGAAAAGCTGCTGCTGAAGGACCAGATCTACGTGATCCTGCGTAAGGCCTCGGTGGCCTGATCGCGCTCCCGCCGCGCCAACCGGCGCGGCCTTCCATCATCTACCGGGAATACATCGCATGGCGAACCATCGCGCCGGGCGCGCGCCTGCCTCTTCGCGCGGCAACGAAGCCGATCCGTTGGAGAACGCTGCCAGCAAGGCGCCGGGGCGCGAACGCGCCACGCCGCTGCCGGAACTGCGCACCGTGGCACACGCCGTCGCCTCCGCGCAATCGGTGCTGGCCGAAGGCGTGGGCGACATCTTCATGAAGCAGGCGAATCAGGGGGCCGATGCGCTGTACGACAGCCTGTGCACCGTGATGGACGGTATGTCGCCGGACGATGCGGCACGCGTGCGTCATCTGTTGCTGGAGGGCGACCCGAACCTGCACGGCCTGTCGCGCCGTCATCCCGATGACGAACTCTCGCCGGGCTGGCGCAAGGGCGAGTATCCGTATCGGCACAAGATGTCCCGGCGCAACTACGAAAGGCAGAAGTACCGCCTGCAGGTGGAGTTGCTGAAACTGCAGGCCTGGGTGCGCGAAACCGGCCAGCGCGTGGTGATTCTTTTCGAAGGACGCGACGCGGCGGGCAAGGGCGGTACGATCAAGCGTTTCATGGAGCACCTCAACCCACGCGGCGCGCGCGTGGTGGCGCTGGAAAAACCCACCGAGACCGAACGCGGGCAGTGGTATTTCCAGCGTTACGTGCAGCATCTGCCGACGCGTGGCGAGATCGTGCTGCTCGACCGCAGCTGGTACAACCGCGCGGGCGTTGAACATGTCATGGGTTTCTGCACGCCCGCCGAGTACGACGAGTTCATGCGGCAGGTGCCCGAGTTCGAGCGGCACCTGGTCAACAGCGGCATCCTGCTCTTCAAGTTCTGGTTCTCGGTGAGCCGGGACGAACAGCGCCGCCGCTTCGAGGAGCGCAAGCTCCATCCGCTCAAGCAGTGGAAGCTCAGCCCGGTGGACCTGGCCTCGCTGGACAAGTGGGACGCCTACACCAAGGCCAAGGAAGCGATGTTCTCGCATACGGACACGGCCGATGCGCCGTGGATCGTCATCCGCTCCGACTGCAAGAAGCGCGCGCGGCTCAATGCCATGCGCCATGTGCTCAATCGCGTGAAGTACGCCAGCCGCGACGACGCGGCGGTGGGCCTGGCCGATCCCCTGATCGTGGGGCGCGCCCTTTACGGCTGATTGAGGCGGGGCGCAAAGCGCCCCGTTTCTTCCTCATCGATTTGTGCGAGAACCGGCGCGCATGCTTGTAGGAAATTCAACTTAAGTTCATTTTTGTGCAGACGCCGTAAGGGAGCGTTTGGCAGCGCTGCGCAATATCTTTCGCGCGGCCCCGCGCGATGCAGGCCGCCGCCGGTACGCGAGTAGTTTTACTGAGATCGAGATAACTCGCGTCAGGCCGCGATCCGCAGGCGGATTTCAAAACTGCGATCGACATCACCACTTTCGCCAACACGCTGAAAAGGCTTTGGTATTTCAGCGGTCCTCAAGGGCGTAGGCCTCGCGAAAGAAAACGCAAGATCAAACGCATTGATCGCGTTTTCGTATTTATTTGCTGATTTTCTGGCGTTTCATGCGCAGCGCCGATTTCATTGACGCTACGAAGGGTCTTGATTAGCGTCAACGAATCCGTGAGCGGGAGGGTTGACGGATGGTCCTTTGGCGACGCGGGCACCGACATTCGTCCGGTGTGCGTCGTTCAGCGAGTCAGTGCGCGGGCATGCCGTTCCATGGAATGGCAGGGGGAAAGCAAGTCCGGGCGCCTATCGGATCGCAACACAGTCACAAGACCTGAGGCCGTGCGAGCGGCGCATTTTTTCATGTGGTGCAGCGCACCGCATCGGGTCGGTTCGTCCTCAAAAAACGTCAAGGAGACAAGAATGACTGTTCGTATCGATTTGCGGGGAAACGTATTTCGCAAGGCAATGCTGCCGCTGGCGATGTCCTTCGCCATGACAGGTTCGCTGCACGCCGCCACCAATGACGGCTGGGTGGGCGTGCGCACGCAGGCGGCCATGACGCGCAATGCCGCGCCGAGCACGGCGGCAACGTCGGCTGCCGCCACCAACAACACCTGGACGCTGAGCATGCACGGCTCGCCGAAGGTCGACGCCGCCACGGTGTCGCTGCTGGAGGCCAGCAAGCCGATGCACGTGGCGCTCAGCCTCAACCTGCGCAACGTGAACGAGCTGGAGAGCTTCCTGCATGCGGTGAATGATCCCGCCAGCCCGCAGTTCCATCACTTCCTGACGCCGGATCAGTTCAAGGCGCGCTACGCGCCGACCGACGCCCAGGTCGCGCAGGTGGTGGCGCACCTGAGCCAGTCTGGCTTCAGCAACGTGCACGTGTCGCCCAACAACATGCTGGTCGAGGCGGACGGCAACGCGAACTCGGTGAACGCGGCCTTCCGCACCACCATGCGCACGTTCAAGTTCGGCGGCAAGCAGCGCATCGCCAACGATGCGGCCGTGCAGGTGCCGGCGGCGCTTGGCGGCATCGTGGATTCGGTGCTGGGCCTGCAGAACCTCAACGTGCCGCACACCATGCATCACATCGTGGGGCCGGTGCACGCGAGCACGAACAACGTGGGCATCCAGGCCACGGGCACGCAGACTTCGCACAGTCCCAAGGATTTCCCGGCCATTTACGACGTGGGCAGCACGCCGACGGCATCCAACACCAAGGTCGGCATCATCACCTGGGGCGACCTGACCCAGACCATCGCGGACCTCAAGACCTTCACCACCAACGCCGGCATGAGCACGGTGAACACGCAGGTGGTGAAGACCGGCAGCAGCGCCTATGCAGACGATCCGAACGGCGACGGCGAATGGAACCTGGACAGCCAGACCATCACCGGCACCTCGGGCGGCGTCAACACGCTGATCTTCTACACCGCGCCCAACTGCGACGCGAACGACAGCTGCCTTACCGATGCCGCCATCACCGCCGCGTACAACCGCGCGGTGACCGACAACGTGGCCAAGGTCATCAACGTGTCGCTGGGCGAAGACGAATCCGCCGCCAACAGCTCCGGTACGCAGGCGGCCGACGACAAGATCTTCGCGCAGGCCGTGGCGCAGGGTCAGACCTTCTCCATCGCGTCCGGCGATGCGGGCGTGTACCAGTGGTCCAACGATCCGACCGAAGGCGCGCCGGGTTACGTCGCGAACTCGGCGGGCACGGTGCAGATCTCGCTCAGCCACTACTCCGTCAGCGAGCCGGCCAGCTCGCCGAACGTGGTGGCCGTGGGCGGCACCACGCTGAGCACCAGCGGCACCACGTGGGCAGGCGAAACGGTGTGGAACGAGGGCCTGGCGGCCGTCGATCCGAGCAATGGCGACAACAACAAGCGCCTGTGGGCCACCGGCGGCGGCGTGAGCCTGTTCGAGTCGGCGCCGGCATGGCAGACCACCGCGCTGGGCTCCTCGGTGACCATGCGCCAGGTGCCCGACCTTGCGTTCGATGCGGCGCAGTCGACCGGTGCACAGATCTACATCCAGGGCACCGCTTACCAGATCGGCGGCACCAGCCTGGCCTCGCCGATCTTCGTCGGCATCTGGGCGCGCATCCTCTCCGCCAACAACAACACCCTGGGCCTGCCGACGCAGAACATGTACGCCCATTTCCCGACCGACGCCTCGCCGCTGCATGACGTCACCTCGGGCAACAACGGCTACAACGGCTACGGCTACACGGCCAAGGCCGGCTACGACAACACCACCGGCTGGGGCTCGCTGGACATCGCCAAGTTCAACAGCTACGTGACGCAGTACTGGGGCGGTGGCGGCGGTGGCACGGGCGGCACGCCCACGGCCAACTTCAGCTTCGTCACCAACGGCCTGACCGCCAACTTCACCGACAGCTCGACCGATTCCGGCGGCAGCATCACCGGTTATTCGTGGACCTTCGGCGACGGCGGCACCGCGACCACGGCCAGCCCGAGCCACACCTATGCGGCGGCCGGCACGTACAGCGTCACTGAAACCGTGACCGATGGCGCGAGCGGCAAGACCTCCAGCAAGACCGCGTCCGTCACCGTCTCCGGCGGCAGCACGCCCTCGCAGATCATCGTGAACCCGGGCTTCGAGACCGGCACGGCCAGCCCGTGGTCGATGAGCTCCGGCACGCTGTGCAGCAACAGCACCTGCAGCGGCGAAACGGCGCACGGCGGCACCTGGTTCGCCTGGATGGACGGCTACGGCAGCACGCACACCGACACGGTGTCGCAGAGCGTGGCCATTCCCAGCGGCAAGAGCTCGGCCAAGCTGACCTTCTATCTGCACGTCGATACGGCCGAAACCAGCAAGACCACGGCCTACGACAAGCTGAGCGTGCAGGTGCTCAACAGCAGCGGCACGGTGCTCAAGACGCTGGCGACGTACTCGAACCTCAACGCGGCCACGGGCTACTCGCAGGCCAGCTTCGACCTGAGTGCGTACATCGGGCAGACGGTGACGCTGAAGTTCACCGGCACGGAAGACTCCTCGCTGCAGACCTCGTTCGTGCTCGACGACGTCAACCTGACGGTGCAGTAAGCGGCCTTCGGTTGGCATGAAAAGCGAAGGGCCCGGTCAGTGATGGCCGGGCCCTTTCGTATCGATGAAGTCGGCAACGCGCAACTTAGCCTCACCGTCATCCCGGCGCAGGCCGGGATCCAGTGGCGGCGCACTACGATTTTCGCGGTAACGCGAGTGATGATCCTCGCGAAAACCATAAACTGATGTCACTGGATCCCGGCCTGCGCCGGGATGACGATGCGAGGTGGCGGGGCACGATCAGCCGTTGCTTTCCTCAAACCGGTTGGCGTCGCGGTTCTTGCGCACCTTGGCCGGATCCCACACGCGGCCGTTCATGGTGATATAGACGCCATCGGGCAGCGTCTGCACGGCGGCGACGGCGCAGCCGATGTTGAACACCGCGTCCGAGCCCTGGAAGCGCGCGGGGTTCAGCGCGCCGGTGAGCACGATCACCTTGCCCTTGATATTGGCCAGCTCGCGCGCGGTCTCGACCATGGTGTCGGTGCCGTGCGTCACCAGCACGTGGCGGTGCGGCTGCGCCTCGATGGTGGAGCGCACCAGGGCGCGATCCTCGTCGCCCATGTGCAGGCTGTCCTTGCGCAGGATCGGGATCACGTCGAACTGGAAGGCCACGCCGAGCTGGCTGAGGATGTCGCCGATCTGGGGCGAACCGATCTTGTAATCCGACTTGTCGTCGAAATAGATCTTGTCGATGGTGCCGCCGGTGGTGACGATGGTCAGATGCTGCATGGTCGGGAGTCGCCAGGGTGGGGAGGCGGGCATTTTAGCGGGTAGTCTGCCTTGGGGCACCCTGAGGAGTGGGTGCCCCTCACCGTCATTCCCGCGAAAGCGGGAATCTAGCGCCTTTGCTCTCACTTCCCGTACCTCTTAACGCCCCGAAAGTCACTGGATTCCCGCTTTCGCGGGAATGACGGTGAGGGAGGGCAGGGTTTGCGGACTCAATGCGGCCCCAACAACAACGCCGTGTCCGTGGCATCCGCCGCCGAGAATCGCGACAAGCCATGCGCCACGAAGCGCCGCAGCGCCGCGCCGGTGCGGGCGTGGCCATGCGGCGCCGACCAGGTGTCGTGGCGGGCCAGCAGGGCGGCGGCCGTGCAGCGGGCAAGGGTGAGCGCGAGTCCGCGGGCGCCGACTTCCAGCCCGGTCCGGTCGCTCGCATGGGCCTGCAGGTAGGCAGCGGCCGCATCCAGTGCTTGATGGATCGCCTGCCGCGCGTGCGCGTCGATGCTGTCGGCCAGCCAGCCTTCGATGGACGTGCGCAGCGCGCCGATGTTCTCGCCGGCCAGCGCGCGGAGGCTGTCCAGCGACAGCACATTGGTGGTGCCTTCCCAGATCGCATAGACCTGGGCGTCGCGCAGCAGCTGGGGCAGGCCGGTGTCCTCGATGTAGCCGGCGCCACCGAAACACTCCAGCGCTTCCGAACACAGCTTCACCGCCATCTTGCCGGTCCACAGCTTGGCCAGCGGCGTGAGCAGGCGCAGCAGGGCGACTTCGTGCGGTTGCGCGCTGCCGTGCTCCACGCGGCCGAGCAGGTGCGCCACTTCGAACGTAAGCGCGAACGCGCCTTCGAACTCCGCCTGCATGTCGGCCAGCGTCTGCGCATGCAGCGGCTGGTCGATCAGCCGCTTGCCGAAGGCGTGCCGACGCGTGGCGTAGTCGCGCGCCAGCGACAGCGCGCGCGCCATGCTGGCGGTGGCGCCAACGGCATTCCAGGTGCGCGTGATGTTGAGCATCGGCGCCACCTGGCGCACGCCGTTGGACAATTCGCCCAGCGGCCACGCCGGCAGGCCGTCCAGATGGATCTCCGCCGTGGGCAGTTCGTGCGTGCCGAGCTTGTCCTTCAGGCGGTCGATGATCAGCTCCGGCTTGCGGCGCTCGCCGTCCATGGTTTCCACGTAGAACAGCGCGAGCGCGCCAGGACCGGAGCCGGCGCCTTCCGGCCGTGCGAGCCCCAGCGCCATCTCGCCGACCACGGCCGAGCTGAACCACTTGCGGCCGTAGAGGCGCCACTGGCCGGAGGCATCCTGTCGCGCGATGGTTTCGGTGTTGCCGACGTCCGAGCCGCCGGCGTTCTCCGTCATCCACTGGCCGCTCAGCCAGAACGTGGATGCATCGCGACTCAAGAGATGCGGCAGCGCGCGTTCGATCAGCGCCTTGTTGCCGGATGCCTTCAACGCCGTCGCGGCGCCGTCCGTCATGGCGAGCGGACAGCTGTAGAACTCGCTGGCCACGTGATAGAGGTAAACGCGCGCGAACTCTTCCAGCCGCGCGTGTTCGTGTGGTTCATGGCCGGAAGCAAGCACCGCGTGTTTCGTGGTGATGTGCGGGCCTTCCTGCCAGGCCTCGGTGAGTTCGATGCGATCGACGCGGCTGCCCCACGCATCCCACTGCGTGAGCACGGGCTTGCGGCGCGTGCTGCGGCAGGCGCGCTGCCATTCCATCACGGCGTAATCGCCAAGCGCTTTCAGATCGGGCTCAATGGCGGCGAGCCGCGCCGGCGGCAGCGCGCGCCGAAGCATGGCGCGCAGCAGCGGATCGTCACGATACGGATGAGCGAGCTGCGGCGGATCTTGCAGGAATCCCATGATCGGCTCTCGACGGATCGGTGCTGTCGAGTATAGGCCGTGCGTGTAAGAGCCTGTTCAAAATCTCGCGCGAATGTGCATTCCCTCGCTCGTCATTCCGGCGCAGGCCGGAATCCAGTGGCCTCGCGGCGCGGTTTTCGCAGAAGACTCCATAGCTTTGACGTCACGCGATAACCGGTCACTTCCGTCACTGGATTCCGGCCTGCGCCGGAATGAAGAGTGGGTAGCTTGAAGATTTTGGACAGCCTCCAAAACGCGTCATCGCCGCATCGATGGACGCGATACGGCCACGTTGCCATCAACGGGCGTGCGTCTGCTCGCTATCCAGGTGCGCCATCTGCGCGGCGGCGTAGCGTTCACCGGCCGCGGCGTTCTTCGGCACGGCGGCTTCGATGGTGGCGAGATCGCTGGCGCTCAGCGTCACGTCGAGCGAACCCAGCGCTTCCTGCAGGCGATCGCGGCGGCGTGCGCCGACCAGCGGCACGATGTCCTTGCCTTGCGCCGCGACCCAGGCGATGGCGAGCTGCGCGACGGTGACGTTCTTTTGCGCGGCGATCTGGCGCAACGCTTCGACCAGGGCAAGGTTGTGGTCGACGTTGCCGCCCTGGAAGCGCGGGCTGTGCGCGCGGAAGTCGCCGGCGCCCGCGCTGTTCTTGTCCCAGTGGCCGCTGATCAGTCCGCGCGACAGCACGCCGTAGGCGGTGATGCCGATGCCCAGTTCGCGGCAGGTCTGCAGGATGCCGTCCTCGATGCCGCGCGAGATCAGCGAGTACTCGATCTGCAGGTCGGCGATGGGATGCACTGCCGCCGCACGACGGATGGTGTCCGAACCCACCTCGGACAGCCCGATATGGCGGACGTAACCGGCCTTCACCAGGTCGGCGATGGCGCCGATGGTCTCTTCGATCGGCACGTTGGGATCGAGACGGGCAGGGCGATAGACGTCGATGTAGTCCACGCCCAGGCGCTGCAGCGTATAGGCGAGGAAATTCTTTACCGCTGCCGGTCGGGCGTCGTAGCCCACCCAGTCGCCGGCCGGGCCACGCAGCGCGCCGAACTTCACGCTGATGAGCGCCTTGTCGCGCGGCACGTTCTTCAGCGCTTCGCCGATCAGCATTTCGTTGTGGCCCATGCCGTAGAAATCGCCGGTATCGAGCAGGTCGATGCCGGCGTCGAGTGCGGCGTGAATGGTGGCGACGCTTTCCGCGCGATCGGCCGGGCCGTACATGCCCGACATGCCCATGCAGCCGAGGCCGAGGGCGGAAACGCGGGGACCGGTGGCGCCAAGCTGACGGTATTGCATGGTGTCTCTCCAGGGCGGGATGGGTGCGAAGCAAAGTATGGCGCGCTGGCCGGTGTACGATAATCCGGTCCTATCCACACGACCTGTGCGGGAATCAGCACAATGGAAGAGCTTGGCCTTTCCGATATCGAGGCGTTCCTGGCGGTGGCGCGCGCACGCGGCTTCAGAGGTGCGGCCCAGCAGGGCCGCGTTTCCGCGTCCGCACTGAGCGCCGCGCTGCGACGGCTGGAGGCACGACTGGGCGTGCGCCTGCTCAACCGCACCACGCGCAGCGTCACGCCCACCGAGGCCGGTCAGCGCCTGCTCGATCGTCTTTCACCGCTGGTGGGCGAGATCGGCGGCGCGCTCGACAGCATCAACGCCTACCGCGACAGCCCCACGGGCACCTTGCGACTCAACGTGCCCTCCATCGTGGCGCGCCACATCCTTCCGCCCATCGCCGTGCGCTTTCTCACGGCGCATCCGGGCATCACGCTGGACGTGATCACCGACGATGCGTTCGTCGATGTGCTGGCGGCAGGCTGCGATGCCGGCATCCGTTACGAAGAACGCGTGGAGCGCGACATGATCGCCATGCCCATCGGGCCGCGCATGCAGCGCTTCGTGGCGGCGGCATCGCCGGCCTATCTCGCCGCGCGTGGTCGCCCGGAGCGGCCGCAGGATCTGGTGAACCACGCCTGCATCCGCCATCGCTTTCCCAGCGGCACGGTGGCCGTGTGGGAGTTCGAGCGTCGCGGCAAGACCGTGCGTATCCGGCCAGACGGCCCGCTGCTGGCCTCTACCGTCGAGATGGAAGTGGAAGCGGCCGTGGCTGGCCTCGGCATCATCCACACCTTCGAGGAATTCCTGCAGCCGGCGCTGCGCAGCGGCGCACTGGTGCCGGTACTGGCCGACTGGTGCCAGAGCTTCACCGGCCCGCTGCTCTACTACCCCAGCCGCACCCACATGCCGGCGCCGCTGCGCGCCTTCGTCGATTTTATCAAGAACGAAGGCGCGCAGCGAGGGGACGGTGAAGTGCGCCGGACAAAGTGATCAAGGTTTGCGGAACTTGTAGATGAAGCGGTCGGTGTGCCCCTTGATGGACGGGTCGTAGATGCCCTTGGTGTGATCGTCGGCGGGGTTGCGCAGCACGTCGCTTTCGCCTTCGAACTGGAAGCCTGCGGCGGTGAGTTCGCTCTTTACCGCGGCGGGGTCGATGCGGTGCAGGTCGTCCGTGTTCGAGATGCCGGTGCCTGCCGCCGCGGCGTGGTCGAGCACGATCAGCGTGCCGCCGGGTTTCAGTGCATCGAACAGCTGCTTGTCGAGCGTTGCCATGTCCGGCTTGCCCATGAAGGGATCGTGCAGGTCGTGGTAGTTCTGCGAGGTCCAGATCACGTCCACGGGTTCGGGCAGTTTCAATGCGGTGTCCGGCTCGACGAGCACGGTGACGTTGGGATACGCCTCCGTTCCCGCAAAGCTGCGCACGCTTATCAAGCCCTTCGGCGCCTTCTTGTCCATTTCCGTTGGCTGCAGCGCATAGACCTGGCCCTTGGGGCCGACCATGCGGCTGAACAGGCGCGTGTAGTAGCCCCTGCCCGGCATCAGGTCGACCACGACGTCGCCGGGCTTGATGCCGGTGAAGCCGAGCACGGCGGCGGGATGGCGCTGGTCGTCCAGTGCGCGGTCGTCCTCTGGCCGGTTCTTGTCGGCGATGGCGAGCCCGACGAAGCTCGGCAGCGGGTGCGTGGGTGGCGCGGCGGTGGCGACGGTGGCGGCGAGCAGGGCGGACAGCACGATCAGGGAAACATGTTTCATGGCATGCCTCAGTGCACGTAGTTGAGAGCGAGGGCCGGCGTGATGGATGAGGTGGTGCGGTTGCCCGATGGAATGATGCGCACGCCCAGCAGCAGGCCGATGTTCGGCGACCAGTTGTATTCCACAGCCGGCGCGAAGCCCATGTAACGATTCGACTTCGCGCCCAGTGCCACGTCCGGCGGAAACGGATCGCCGTTCGCATATTCCTGCCCGTTCACGCGCGTGCTGCTGTTGTGGCTATAGACCACGTCCAGCGCCAGCACCCAGTTTCGCGTGAGGCTGTATTCCGCCGCGGCGTTGGCGAACACATTGTTGCCGGGGCGCGCATGGCCGCGGAAATGTGCGTCGGTGCCGTAGACGCTTACGCCTTCCACGTCGGCATGCGATGAGAACGAGGCCGCCACGTTGAAGCGCACGCGAAGAATGCGACCGTTGGGCATCCACAGGTAGGTTTGCGTGTCGATGCCGATGGTGGTGGTGTAGGCGCCGCTGCCCATGCCATTGGCCGCGTGGTTGCCCAGGCGGTCGTATTTGCCGGAGGGGAAGGTTTCCTGCACGTTGATGGCGACGGTGGGCAGCCAGCTTCCCTCATGGAACTGGCGCAGGCGGTACTGCGCCTGCACGGTGACGTCGCCTACCTGCACGCCGCTGCTGTTGGGCGCGTTGCTGACGCGGTTGTAGCCGAACACCGGGATGATGCCCATGGTGAAGTTGTTGGCCACGCCGTAGTTCATGTAGGTGCGCGAGGCGAAGCTGTCCGAGCCGCGGCTGGCGACATCGTAGAGGTAGGGCTCGAGCAGCACGTGGCCAGGCGGCAGTGTTTCGGCGGAGTTGGCCATCATCGGGCCGGTCCACCAGGCGTCGTCGCGGCTTTGCGGCAGCTCCTGGGCGGAGGATTCGTCCTGCGCATAGGCGCGCTGGCAGGCGCCCGGCAGGCACAGCAGCAGTGCCAGGCAGAGCACGAAAAGGCGCGGGGCGATCAGCGGTGCGGGCAGGTGGCGCTTCATGGTTGCGGGCTCGATCGGACGAGCGCAAGCTAAGCCCGCAAGTGGTTGGCCGAAATAGCCACTTTGCGTATATCGCATATATCCACTTTGGAGCCGCGCCATGCAGCGCATTCCCGCCGGATTCCTGCCGCCCGTCGCCATGGACGTGGGCAGCGACACGCCGATGTACCAGCAGCTGTCGGACTGGTTCCGCCGCGCCATCAGCAGCGGCCAGTTGCGCCCGGGCCAGCGCGTGCCTTCCACGCGCAGCCTGGCCAGCGAGCTGGGCATTTCGCGCATTCCGGTGCTGGGCGCCTACGAACAGCTGCAGTCCGAAGGTTTTCTGGAGACCTTCACCGGCGCGGGCACCTGCGTGGCGCGGGCCATTCCGTCGGACATGACCATCGAGCGCAAGCGGCAGATTCGCGTGGAGCCGGTGGCCTCCGCGGGCGGCTCGCGACGCACCTCGCAACGGGCGAAGCTGCTGCGCCAGCCTGAGCCGACGTGGCTGGCCAATATGGGCGCGTTCCGCGTGGGCGTGCCTGCGCTGGATGCTTTTCCTTCCGCGTTGTGGTCGCGGCTGGTAAGCCGCCACGCGCGGCATCTGTCGCCGGAAACCATGGGTTACGGCGATCCGATGGGGCATCTGCCGCTGCGCGAAGCCATCGCCGAATACCTGGGCGCGGCGCGCGCGGTGCGCTGCGATGCATCGCAGGTGCTCATCACCACCGGTTCGCAGCAGGGCCTGCAGATCTGCGCACACGTGCTGCTGGATGCGGGCGAGCGGGTGTGGATGGAGGACCCCGGCTATCCCGGCGCGCACCAAGCCTTGCGCACGGCCGGCGCGGAACTGGTGCCGGTGCCGGTGGATGCGGAAGGCATCGACGTGGCGCACGGCGCGCGCGTCGGCGCGGATGCGCGCGCGGTCTACATTTCGCCGTCGCACCAGTTTCCGCTGGGCATGGCGATGAGCGCGTCGCGCCGCATGCAGCTGCTGCGCTGGGCCGCCAGCCACGATGCGTGGATCATCGAGGACGACTACGACAGCGAATATCGTTTCGGCAGCCCTCCGCTGTCCTCGCTGCAGGGCACGGACACGAACGATCGCGTGATCTACCTGGGCACCTTCAGCAAGGTGATGTTTCCGGCGCTGCGCCTGGGTTACCTGGTGGTGCCCAAGGATCTGGTGGCGGATTTCCACGCGGGGCGCGACGCCATCGACACGTTCTCGTCCATGCTTTACCAGTCGGTGATGACGGAGTTCATTCGCGACGGTCATTTCGCGCGTCACATCCGCAGCATGCGCACGCTCTACATGGAAAAGCGCGCGGCGGTGCACGATGCGATACGGCGTTACATCGGCGACAGGCTGGAGGTGATCGGCACGGAAGCCGGCATGCAGCTGGCCGGCTACCTGCCACCGGGCGTGGACGACGTGGCGGTGTCGCGCAAGGCGGCGACGGTGGGTGTTTCGGTGCGGCCGTTGACGCCGTGCTATCTCGCGTCGCCGAAACGCGCCGGCCTGATCCTCGGCTACGGCGGCGTAAGCCCGGAACAGATCGACGAGGGCGTGCGCAAGCTCAGCCAGTGCCTGTGAACGGCGGTGCCCTGGGGCACCCGCCGTCATCGCGCGGCTCAGGGAGCCGCCTTGTCCTTCGCCGCGGTTTCGGCCTTCGGCGCCGCATTCTTCACGTAGCGATCGAACCAGGTAAGCATCTCGTAGACCTCCTGCTCGTTCGACTCCATCGCGGTGTACCAGTGCGGCTCATGCGGCAGCATCACCAACCGTGTCGTGCCGCCCAGGCCGCGAATGGCCTGGAACAGCTTCTGCGACTGAACCGGCTCGGTGCCCGGGTTGGCGTCGTCCATGCCGTGCATGATGAGCAGCGGCGTCTTGATCTTGTCGGCCTGGAAGAAGGTGGACGCCTTCTCGTACACGGTGGGTGCCTGCCACAGGGATCGGCGTTCGTTCTGGAAGCCGAAGGGCGTCAGCGTCTTGTTGTACGCGCCGCTGGTGGCCACGCCGGCGCGGAACAGGTCGGTGTATGCCAGCAGGTTGGCCGTCATCAGCGCGCCGTGGCTGTGGCCGGTGACGCCCACGCGGTTGCGGTCGACCACGCCGAGTTCGACGGCCTTGTCCACCGCCGCCTGCGCGTCCATCACCAGCTGCTCCACATACGTGTCGTAGGCCGTGCGCGGATCGCCCACGATGGGGAACGATGCGTTGTCGATCACCGCGTACCCTGCCAACAGCAGCAGGCGATAGCCGCGCAGCACGTCGAACTTCTGCTGCGAGCCGCTGATCTGGCCGGCCTGGCTGGGGTCGGCGAAGTCCTGCGGATAGGCGTACAGGATGGCCGGCAAGCGCGTGCCTTCCTTGTAGCCCGGCGGGGTGTACAGGGTGAAGGAGAGTTCCAGGCCGTCCTTGCGCTTGTAGGTGACCAGCCGCTTGCCGATGCCGCGCACCTGCGGCGTCGGATCGGGAATGTGCGTGATGGCTTCCGCATGCGAAGCAAACGCCGCCTCGCCCGCCTGCGGATTCGCCGTAGCCGCTCCCAGCGTGTACATGAACAGGTTGGGCGGCTCGGCTGGCGACTGGCGCGCGGTGATGAAGCGTTCGCCGCCGGTGAGCACGGCCAATGGGCGCTCGTAGGTGTCGGTGCCGCTGCGGAACAGGCGCTCGGTCTGCCCGTTGGAGAGGTGGTAGCGATCGAGGAAAGGACGGTCGCCCTTGGGCGTGCCGCCGGGGCCGGACAGATACACCGCATCGCCATCCTGGCGCACCACGCTGGCGCCGTTGGGCAGCGTCTGGCTCAGCAGCGTGCCGGGGTTCTTGTAGACCTCGTTGGCCGAGTAATCCCACACGGTGCGCGCCGGCTTGGACGGGTTGGCGACATCGATGCGGCTGATGTGGATCCACTGGCGGTTGGCGTCGTACTCGTACACGAACGGCTCGTTGCCCTGCGCCAGCCAGCGCATGCCGCTGAAGCGCTGCGTGGTGCGTGCCACTTCCTGCGGCTTGCCGTTGAACGGCGCGCTCCACATCAGCACCTTGTCGCGCTGGGGCACGTTGACCTTCCAGTCGCCCTGGTCGAGCGCTTCGGGCCAGACCAGCGTGGCCGGTGCGTTCTGGCGCCACTCGAATTCACGCGGGCCGGTGGGAACGCCGCGCACGGGTACGCGGTCGGCCACCGGCAGCGAGGCAATCGGTGCGGATTGCCCGGTCTGCACGTCGAGCACGCTGACGTCGCGCGCGAAGCGCTCATAGGTGGTGACGTAGGAATAGGGCCGCTTCAAGGTCTCCACCAGCACGTGCTCGCCGTCGGGTGCGCCCGAAACTCCGGCGATCACGCCCGGCTTGCCGACCGCGCGCACCTTGCCGCTGGCGGCGTCGACGACGGCGAGCTGGGCCATGCCGTAGTAGTCGAACAGCGCTTCGTCGTCCGCGCTGGAGAGCGTGTCGCGCGCCTCGTAGGTGCTGCTTTCGCCCTTGCCTTCGATCGACTGCTTGATCTCCGGACCTGCGTCCGCTCCCGTCCTGGGCGCGGGGCCGAGGTTGGCTGGCACCTGCTTCACCAGTAGTGAATCGCTGCCGTGCAGCCATTGCACGCTGTCTTCCATCACCGGATTGAGCAAAACGCCTTCCACGCGATGCGTCTGGCCGGTGAGCGCATCGCCCAGCCACAGCTCGGTGCCCTGGTCGGTGGTGTTGGTGAAGGCGAAGCGGCGGCCATCGGGCGACCACTGCGGCGCACCGGGGCATGCGTTGGCGGGCAGCGATACCGGCGTCTGCTGGTGGCTGGCCACGTCTTCCAGCGTGAAGTTCTTCAGGCAGGCGCGGATGCCGTAACCGTTGGACGCATCGTGGCGGCTGTGGTTGCGTGGTTCGATGCGCAGGCCGGCGAGCTTCACGTACGGCTCGGCCACGCGTTCGATCGAGGGATACTGCGACTGCTCCACCAGCAACATGCGTTCGCGCGTGGGGTCGAGCATGGGAATCGCCGGCAGGGGCGCGTGCATCACGCCCAGCAGCGGCTCGGGCGGCTTGTCATAGCGGGCCAGCGCGAGGGAAGGCAGCAGGGCCAGCAGGCCGGCAGCCAGGGGCAGCCTCTTGCCGAGGGTGGCGGTACGCATCGAACGGTCTCCTTGTTTGGGGGCCGGCTCCATGAAGCAGGCTCCTTGCCGTTCGACCTTACCGTCCCTTCACGTTCCGGCATCCCTGCTGGAAGTCACGCCTGCGGAAAAACGGTCGAAGCCGGATGGCCGGCCCTCAGCGGTTCGACGCCGCGCGCTTGCGGCGCACGCCCAGACCCAGCATGCCGATGAGGGTCAGCGTGAGCAGGATCTCGATCCACGCCAGCCAGCGCTCGCCCGGGGCGCTCCAGGCTTCGCTCACGCCATGGCAGAAGTAGAACAGGCTGAGGATGCCCACCCACAGCAGGGCGCGGCGCACATCGCGCAGGGCGAACAGCGGCAGCAGCAGCGGCACCACGGTGATGCCCAGCGCGACGCCCGCGGGCATGCTCTGCGCCGGGAACAGCCAGCCGTGCCAGGCGAGCTGCAACAGGGCGAGCGCGGCCCACGCCGCCAGTCCCACGCGATAGTTGGCGCTGATCGGTGCCGTCATGCGGCGGTGCCCAGCCGTCGCGCCACGTCCGCCAGGCGGCGCCCCAGCGCGCGCGCCAGTTCGCGCTCGTGCTCGCTGATGGCGTTGTCGCCCTTGGCGCCCGCGACGTGGCTGGCGCCATACGGCGTGCCGCCGCTCTGCGTGGCGGTGAGCGCCGGCTCGGTGTAGGGCAGGCCCACCAGCAGCATGCCGTGGTGAAGCAGGGGCAGGGCCATGGTGAGCAGGGTCGATTCCTGCCCGCCATGCATGGTGCTGGTGGCGGTGAACACGGCGGCAGGCTTGCCGGCGAGCACGCCGCTGGCCCATTCGGCGCCGGTGGAATCGAGGAAATACTTCAGCGGCGCGGCCATGTTGCCGAAGCGGGTCGGGCTGCCCAGCGCCAGGCCGGCGCATTCGGCGAGGTCCTCGCGCGTCACGTAGGGTGCGCCTTCGTCCGGCTCCGGCGGATGCGCGACCTCGGTGACGGGCGCCACCGGCGGCACCTGGCGAAGGCGGGCGCGCATGCCGGGCACTTCCTCCACGCCGCGCGCGATCAGTCGCGCGAGCTGGGCGGTGTGGCCGGTGCGGCTGTAGTACAGGACCAGGATGTCGTGGCTCATGGTTGGGAGGCTGGTGTGTGATCGGTTAGTGTAGCGGGCGATCAAGCCCGAGTTGCCGTGACATTCACGCTACCCGTATGCGGCGGGGCGGCACCATAGGGCGATGTGGAAAGGAGTCACCATGGCCATGGCCTTGCGTTTCGATCGCGACCGCTTTCACAGCTTCCGCCGGTTCGTCTGGCAGCGGTTCATCGATGACAAGTGCTTCGAGACGGCCGGCGCGCTGTCCTACACCACGCTGGTGTCGCTGGTGCCGCTGATCGTGGCCTCGCTGGCGATCTTCGCGGCGTTTCCGGCCTTTGCCGATGCGCGCAGCATGCTGATCGACTTCGTGTTCAAGAGCTTCGTGCCCGCGGCCGGCGTGCGCGTGCAGGAATACCTGGACAGCTTTGCCGACAACGCCAGCAAGCTCACCGGCATCAGCGTGCTGGTGATGTTCTTCAGCGCGCTGTCGATGATGGTGAGCATCGAGGACCGCATGAACCGCATCTGGCGCGTGCAGCGCCAGCGCGGCTGGATGTCCCGCCTGCTGCTGTACTGGGCCGCGCTTACGCTGGGGCCGGTGCTGGTGGTCGGCGGCATCGCGCTGGCGTCGTTCGCCACGGCCCTGCCGATGCTCAACGATGCGGCGGTCACGCTCAACCTGAAGGAGCGGCTGGTGGGCGTGCTGCCCTTCGTGGTGACCTTCCTCACCCTCATGCTGATCTACATGGTGGTGCCCAACCGCCGCGTGCACTGGCGCAATGCCGCCATCGGCGCGCTGATGGGCGCGATCCTGTTCGAGATCGCGCGCTGGGGCTTCGCGCGCTTCATTCATCACGCGCATACCTACCAGCAGATCTACGGCGTCGCCATCGCCGCGCTGCCGATCTTCCTGCTGTGGATCTACCTGTCGTGGGTGATCGTGATCCTGTGCGCGTCGGTGGCCGCTTCGGTATCCGCCTTCGATTACCTGCCGCCGTCGGACTTCCTGCCGGAGAGCTCGGCCTTCCTCGGCCTGCTCGTGGTGCTGGGGCATTTCGTGCAGGCGCAGCGGCAGGGCGCCAAGATCACGCCCGACAGCGTGCGCGGGCAGGAGCCACGCCTGCATCGCGCGTCCATCGTGGATTACTTCGGCGACCTGCAACGCGCCGGCTTGATCCAGGGCGAGGTAGGCAGCGGCTGGATGCTCGCGCGCAGCCTCGACAGCACCGACCTGATGCGCGTCTACGCCCATTGCTCCTATCGGGTGCCGCTGCATCCGGGGGAGGAGGCGCGCTCGCACAACCTGCGCTTGCCGGCGGCGCTGCTGTCGCTGCTCGATGAAGCCGCCACCTCGCTCTGCCGCAACCTCCACAAGACGCTGGACACCGCCTATCCGCTGGGCGCGCCGGCGAATAATCCCTCCAAGGAAACGACGCAATGAAGTTGCTCAAACCGCTCGCCGTGCTTGGCCTCGCGCTGGCGCTTGCCGGCGTGGCGCAGGCCGCCATGCCCGCGCAGCCGTCGATCAGGCTCACCACACTCGACGGCAAGCCTTACGACCTGGCCGCGCAGCGCGGCAAGTGGGTGATCGTCAATTACTGGGCCACGTGGTGCGTACCGTGCATCAAGGAGATGCCGGACATTTCCCGCTTCGTCGCCGCGCACAAGGACAAGGTGAGCGCCATCGGCCTAGCCTACGACGACAGCGACGTGGCCGACATCAAGGCCTTCCTGCTCAAGCATCCGGTGAGCTACCCCGTGGCGCAGGTGACGCTGGACAAGCCGCTGAAGGATTTCGACGAACCGCGCGGCCTGCCCACGACCTGGCTGATCGCACCGGACGGCAAGGTCGCCAAGCGTTTCGTCGGCACCGTCGACGAGGCTTCGCTGGGCGAGGCCATCGGCCTGGGCAAGTGACATGGGCGCGGCGCGTTTCCTCGTCAGCGGACGCGTGCAGGGCGTGTTCTACCGCGCCAGCACGCGCGAGCAGGCATTGATGCTCGGGTTGTCGGGCCACGCCAGGAACCTGCCGGACGGACGCGTCGAAGTACTGGCCATCGGTTCGGCCGCGTCCCTGGCAGCGCTGGAACGCTGGCTGCGGCAAGGGCCGCCCGCGGCGCGCGTCGACAGCGTGCTGCGCGAGGATTGCGACGCGCCGGCCGTCGAAGGCTTCCTCACGCGTTGAGCTAGTCCGCGAAGGTATGCATCGGCGCTCGCACGGCCGATGAGGCATCGCGCTCCTGCAGGAACGGGCGCGGCGTCGACAAGGCGAAGCCTTGGGCGAAATCGATGCCGAGCCGCTGCACGGCGGCCAGCAATGCCGGCGTGCTGACGCATTCGGCGATGGTGCGCTTGCCGGTGACGTGGCCGATGTTGTTGATCGCCTCCACCATGGCCTGGTCGATGGGGTCGTCGATCATGTCGTCCACGAAACTGCCTTCGATCTTGATGAAATCGACGGGCAGGTGCTTCAAATAGGTGAAGGACGACATGCCGGCACCAAAGTCGTCCAGCGAAAAGCGGCAGCCGAGCGCGCGCATGTCGTGGATGAAGGCGGTGGCGCGCGACAGGCTGGAAATCGCCGCGGTTTCGGTGATCTCGAAGCAGATGGACGCGGGCGCGATGGCGTAGGCCTCGAACTGCTGGCGCAGGAACACGGCCAGGCCATCCTCGCAAAGCGAGGTGCCCGACAGGTTGATCGTGCATAGCGTTGGCACACCCGGCGCGCCGCGATCCTGCGCTTCGCGCAGCGCGGCGAACGCCGACTGCACTACCCAGCGATCGATCGACGGCATCAGGCCGTAGCGCTCGGCGGCAGGAATGAAGGCGCGCGGCGGCACCATCTGCCCGTCTTCGC
>Ga0058700_1000338_pt1 | contig 22559 bp, 18 predicted proteins | sample AgamicAtAme_FD_71365 | JGI IMG/M metagenome (GOLD analysis project Ga0058700, IMG submission 71365) | Agave microbial communities from Guanajuato, Mexico - At.Am.e | ecosystem: Host-associated > Plants > Phyllosphere > Phylloplane/Leaf | place: Guanajuato, Mexico | collected 2012-06-07 | reverse complement strand
ACCAAGGACGACGCGCAGGCCATGGCCGCCGCGGCCGCCCTGGCCGAAGTGCGTCGCCAGAACAGCGACTGGCGCTCCGGCGCCGCCAAGGTGCCGACCACGGTCGCCGACGCCGGTACGCGCGCCAACGCCTCCTCCGCGCCTGCCGCGGCAGCGCCGGCGGGCGATCACCTTGCCCTGGTTCCCGCCAAGGAGGGTTCGGACAATGCCGCCGGCCGTGGCGGCAAGGGTGACAAGGCCGCCGCCGAGAAGGGCATGGCGGCCCTGCACCAGGATCTGCTGCGCAGCCAGGAAGCCCTGGCCTCGCTGACCAAGCAGGGGGACGAACTCAAGTCGCGCCTGAAGGATCTGGAAGACATCAACGGCAAGAACCAGCGCCTGTTGTCGCTGAAGGATTCCGAGATCGCCGACCTGCAGCACAAGCTGGCCGAAGCCCGCAAGGCCGCCGGCCAGCCTGCGGTGGCCGCCACGGCGCCGGTCTCGCCCGCCAAGGCCGCATCGGCCAAGGCACCCGAGGTGGAGACGGTGGTCAAGGCCAACGAGCCGGCCGCGGCCGCGAGCGCACCCGCCACCGCTGCCGCTACGGCATCCAGCGCCGCCGCGCCGGCGCACGCCAGCTCGGCCCCGGTGGCCGCGGCCAAGCCCGCGCCGGCGACACCGGCGGTGAAGCCCGCCGCCAAGCCTGCGCCGGTTGCTGACGAAGAACCTTGGTACATGCAGACCTGGGCATGGGGCGCCGGTGCCGGCGTCATCCTGCTCGGCCTGCTGGCCGCCCTGCGTGGGCGCAGCCGCAAGGCGGCGACCCCGGCCGCCGCGGCCGGCACGTCGTCGCTGGCCGACCGCTTCGGCACCATGCCGGCGGACGGCGTAGATGGCGCCGACCACGACCAGGACGAACTGCTCGACCAGCTCGCCGAGCATCCGGACGACATCGGCCTGCACCTGGAACTGGTCAGCCTCTATTACAGCCGCCGCGACGTCGAGCATTTCGAGGCCGCCGCGGAAGCCATGCACGCCCACATCACCGACCCGCAGCAGCCGGAATGGGTGGATGTGGTGCACATGGGCGAAGACCTGGTGCCCGAGCACCCGCTGTTTGCCCACGGGGCGCCGCGTGCGCACGTGGGGGACGAACACGAGGCGCTGGACCATTTCGACCTGGGCGCCTACGCCAAGGATCACGACGAAACGCCGCCGCCGCTTCCGGCGTCGTCCGCTCCCAATGCGCCCAAGGTCAGCGGCTATCACTTCGATTTCGACCTGACCCCGAAGCCGGCCCAGTCGCACGCCAGCGCCCCGGCACCGGCGAGCCGCGAGGAAGCGCAGGAAGAACACGACGTGCATGCCTCCACCTGGCACTTCGCGGAGCCCGAGGCCGACGAGGCGGAAGAGAAGCCGCTGCATGCCCACGCTACGGATCACGGCTTCGGCCACGACATCGTCGACAACGATCTGGCCAGTGGCCTGAGCCACGAACTGGACCATGACCTGGGTGGGCAGCTCACCGACGATCCGGTGGACACCAAGCTCGATCTGGCGCGCGCCTACCTCGACATGGGCGATCCGGATGGCGCACAGGCCATGCTGGAAGAAGTCATGCACGAGGGTTCGCAGATGCAGAAGGACGTGGCCAAGCGCCTGCTCGAAAGCATCCGCTGATACCGCCTTTCCCGTAACACCCCGCACGGGCCGGCCTTTGCCGGCCCGTGTGCGTTTCGGGCCTGCTAACCTTTGCGCTTCCGCTGGCTGTTTTCACTGGATTTCATGCGCATCGCCCTGGGTATCGAATACGACGGCACCGAGTTCTCCGGCTGGCAACGGCTCACTCACGGGGAAACCGTGCAGGGTGCTTTGGAGCGTGCGCTGTCGTCCGTCGCGGCCCAGCCGATTGAAGTGACCTGCGCGGGGCGCACCGATGCCGGCGTGCACGGGCGTTGCCAGGTGGTGCATTTCGACACCGACGTCCAGCGCGACATGCGCGGCTGGGTGTTGGGCACCTGTTCCAACCTGCCTTCCACGGTCGCGGTGCTGTGGGCGCAACCGGTGGAACCGACCTTCCACGCGCGTTTTTCGGCGCGCAGCCGGCGCTACCGCTACCGCATCCTCAACCGCCAGGTGCGCGCCGCGCTCGAAGGCCGCTACGTCACCTGGGAGCGTCTGCCGCTCGACGCCGCGCGCATGCACGAGGCGGCGCAGGCCATCGTGGGCGAGCACGATTTCAGCGCGTTCCGCGCCATTTCCTGCCAGGCCAAGCACGCCCGGCGCGAGGTGCTGGCAGTGAGTGTGCGTCGCGACGAAGAACAGGTCATCGTGGAGATCGAGGCCAATGCCTTCCTGCATCACATGGTGCGCAACATCGTCGGCTCGCTGTTGCCGATCGGTCGTGGCGAGCAGCCGGTGACGTGGATGCGCGAGCTGCTGGAAGGGCGAAACCGCGAAGTGGCCGGTCCTACCGCGCCCGCGTCGGGCCTGACCTTTCTGGGGCCGCGCTACGAGGCGCAATGGGGCCTGCCGGCCGAGGTCAGCCAATGACGCGCATCAAATGCTGCGGCATGACCCGCGTGGAGGACGCCCTGTTCGCCGCGCAGCAGGGCGCGGATGCCATCGGCGTCGTGCTGACGGCACGCAGCAAGCGGCGCGTCTCCGTGGAGCAGGCGCAAACCATCGTGCGCGCCATGCCGCCGTTCGTCACCACGGTGGCCTTGTTCATGGACGACGACGCGGGCTTTGTGCGTGAAGCCATCGAGGCGATCCGGCCGGACATGGCGCAGTTCCATGGCGCGGAACCGGACGACTGGTGCGCGCAGTTCGGGCTTCATTACCTCAAGGCCATGGCGATGGGCGAGGGCGCGGCGGCGCTGCCCCAACTGCAACGCTATCCCGGTGCGGCCGGCCTGCTTCTGGACGGACACGGCCTGGGCGAAGCCGGCGGCAGCGGCAAGGCATTCGACTGGTCGCTGATGCCGCGCGACTTGACGCAGCCCTTGATTCTTGCGGGCGGCCTTAATCCGGCCAACGTGGCCCAGGCCGTGCGGCTCGCCCACCCTTGGGGCGTCGATGTCGCCAGCGGCATCGAATCGGCGCCGGGCATCAAGGACGCCCGCAAGCTGGCCGGTTTCATCCATGCGGTGCGCGAGGCGGACAGCTCGATCGAGCCGGATGTGACTCGCCGCTAGCCCGCCACCGGCGACGCAGTTTTCCACAGCCAATGTGGATGCCTGCTGGAAAACACTGTGGATAGGTGACCTATCCCACTGATGCCAAAGGCATCGCGACACGCTGGCGCGCGATTGCGCACACCGCGCCGGCTACTGGCCCTGATCGGCGAACGAAGCCTTGAGCCACGCGGCCAGTGGTTCGGCGCGCGGATCGGAGATGCGTGCAGGCGTCGCCAGGATCCACTGCGCGCGGATGTCCTGGAAACCCCAGGGCGCGATGAGACGGCCGGAAGCCAGGTCGTCGGCGACCAGCGGTTCGGGCGCGATGGCCACGCCACGGCCGGCCACGGCAGCTTCGATCATGTGATAGAGGTGCGGATAGCCCTGGCCGGGCTTCAGCCGCTTGGCGGGCAGGTGCATGCTTTCCGCCCAGCTTGGCCACGCGTCGGGCCGCGACAGGGTGTGCAGCAGCGCCTGATCGTGGAGCGCCTGCGGGCGGCTGCGGACCAGGCGATGCGCCTTGGCGAAGGCGGGGCTGGCGACCGGGCCGATGCGTTCATGGGCCAGCGGATGCACGCGCCAGCCCGGCGGCCACGGCGGCTCGCCGGCCATCACGGCGGCATCGAGCCCGGCCAGCGATTCGTCGAAGGCGGTTTCCTGCGGGCGCAGGTGCAGGTCCAGTTCCGGCAGTTCGGCCATCAGGCGCTCCAGCCGGGGAATCATCCAGCGGGCCAGCAGGCTTACCGGGCAGCCCAGCACGAAGGGCATGTGGGCGGTGCCGGTGCGCAGCTCGTCGCAGGTGTCGCGCAACTGGGCGAAAGCGCTAGTGCTGGTGTCGCGCAGGCGCTGCCCGGCCGGGGTCAGCACCAGGCCGCGCCCCTGCCGCTGGAACAGGGCGGTGCGCAGGTCTTCCTCCAGCGCGCGGATGTGGCGACTCACGGCGCCGTGGGTGACGTGCAATTCGGTGGCGGCGCGGCTCACGCTGCCGAGCCGGGCGGCGGCCTCGAAGGCGAGCAGGGCATTGAGCGAAGGTAGGGCGCGGGGCATGGCACGTGTGAGTTTTTCTGACGGATGCCGGCCATCATATCGCTTTTTGCCACGGGCGCTTTGGGGTAGCTTGGGCGCCTTCTCCTGTGACTTTCCGACGCCCATGAGCACGATCGATTTCAGCGCCTACCCGGACGAGCACGGGCGCTTCGGCCAGTACGGCGGCAGCTACGTCGCCGAAACCCTGATGGCCCCGCTGGCCGAGCTGACCGAGGCCTACCTGCGCCTGCGGCAGGATCCCGACTTCATCGCCGAGCTGGACCGCGACCTGAAGTACTACGTGGGCCGTCCCAGCCCGGTGTACTACGCCGAGCGGTTGAGCCAGCACGTGGGCGGCGCGCGCATCCTGCTCAAGCGCGAGGACCTGAACCACACCGGCGCGCACAAGATCAACAACACCATCGGCCAGGCCCTGGTCGCCCGGCGCATGGGCAAGCCGCGCATCATCGCGGAAACGGGCGCGGGCCAGCACGGCGTGGCCAGCGCCACGGTGGCGGCGCGCTTCGGCCTCAAGTGCGTGGTGTACATGGGCGCGGTGGATATCGAGCGCCAGAAGATCAACGTCTACCGTATGAAGCTGCTGGGCGCGGAAGTGGTGTCCGTCACTTCGGGTTCGAAGACGCTCAAGGACGCGCTCAACGAAGCCATGCGCGACTGGGTCACCAACGTGGCCGACACCTTCTACATCATCGGCACCGTGGCCGGGCCGCATCCGTATCCGCTGATGGTGCGCGACTTCAACGCCATCGTGGGCCGCGAGGCGCGCGCGCAGGTGCAGGAACAGTTTGGCCGCTTGCCGGACGTGATCACCGCCTGCGTGGGTGGCGGCTCCAATGCCATCGGCTTGTTCCACGCCTTTCTTAACGACAAGGGCGTGCGCATCGTCGGCGCGGAAGCGGCGGGCGAGGGCATCGCCACCGGGCATCACGCGGCCTCGCTGGCGGCGGGCCGTCCGGGCGTACTGCACGGCAACCGCACCTACGTGCTGTGCGACGACAACGGACAGATCACCGAAACACATTCCGTCTCTGCCGGGCTCGACTACCCGGGCGTGGGGCCGGAGCATGCGTTCCTGAAGGATGCGGGTCGCGCCGAATACGTCGGCGTGACCGACGACGAAGCACTGGAAGCCTTCCATCTGCTGGCGCGCACCGAAGGCATTCTCGCCGCGCTGGAATCCAGCCACGCGGTGGCGCAGGCGATCAAGCTGGCGCGCGAATATCCGAAGGACGGACTGGTGCTGTGCAACCTGTCCGGTCGCGGCGACAAGGACGTGCACACCATTGCTGCTCGCGAAGGAGTGCAGGTATGAGCCGCATCGACCGTCGTTTTGCCAAGCTGAAAACGGAGGGCCGCACCGGCCTCATCCCGTTCGTGACCGCGGGCGATCCGTCTCCCGAGCACGTCGTGGCGCTGATGCATGCGCTGGTGGCCGCGGGCGCCGACGTGATCGAGCTGGGCGTGCCGTTTTCCGATCCCATGGCCGATGGCCCGGTGATCCAGCACGCCGGCGAGCGTGCCATCGCCAAGGGCGTGGGCCTGGCCGACGTGCTCGGCTGGGTGGCGCAGTTCCGCCAGCGCGACGGCGATACGCCCGTGGTGCTGATGGGCTACCTGAATCCGCTGGAGATCCACGGCTACGAACGCTTCGCCACGGAGGCTGTGCAAGCCGGCGTGGACGGAGTGCTGGTGGTGGATTGCCCGCTGGAGGAATCGGCCGTGCTCGAGCCTTTGCGCAAGGCCGGCCTGCAGCGGATCCTGCTTGCCGCGCCCACCACCGCACCCGCGCGTATGGTGCAGTTGTGCGGGTCGGCCGAGGGTTTCCTGTACTATGTCTCGTTCACCGGCATCACCGGTGCGGCGCGGTTGAGCACCAGCGACATCGCCAGCCGCGTCGCGGATATCCGGTCGAAGTCGAAAGCGCCGGTGGCCGTGGGTTTCGGCGTGCGCGATGCGCAGTCGGCCAAGGCCATTGCCGGGTTTGCGGATGCGGTGGTGATCGGCACCGCGCTGGTGGAGCGCCTGGCAGGCGCGGAAGGCGTCGACGACGCCACCGCGCGGGCCAGGGATTTCCTGGCGCCCATCCGCGCCGCGCTGGATGCGCATTGAGAACACGCTGCGTTCGTGACGCGGCGTCGCGTCATGAACGTTTGAGGTGTTGCGATGAACTGGCTCCAGAAAATCATGACTCCCCGTGCCCGCACGGAAGCCACCGGCAACGCCGGCAAGGGCAAGGTGCCCGAAGGCGTATGGGAGAAGTGCAATGGCTGCGGCACGGTGCTCTACCGTCCGGAGCTGGAACGCAACCTGATGGTCTGCCCCAAGTGCGGACACCACCATGCCATCGAGGCGCGCGTGCGCCTGGATGCGCTTCTGGATCCGGGTTCCGCGCAGGAGCTGTGGGCCAGCATGGAGCCCACCGATCCACTCAAGTTCCGTGACTCCAAGAAGTATCGCGACCGCATCGTGGCCGCGCAGAAGAACACCGGCGAAAAAGACGCACTGATCGCCATGAGCGGCCGCCTGAAGGGCCGTCCGCTGATGGCCGTGGCCTTCGAGTTCTCCTACATGGGCGGCTCCATGGGCTCCGTGGTGGGCGAGAAGTTCACCCGCGCCGCCGAGCGCGCCCTGGCCGACCGCAGCGCGCTCGTGTGCTTCTCCGCCACCGGCGGCGCGCGCATGCAGGAGTCGCTGTTCTCGCTGATGCAGATGGCCAAGACCTCGGCGGCACTGGCCAAGCTGCGCGATGCCGGCGTGCCCTATATCAGCGTGCTGACCGACCCCACCACCGGTGGCGTGTCCGCGAGCCTGGGCATGCTGGGCGACATCAACGTCGCCGAGCCAAAGGCGCTGATCGGTTTCGCCGGCCCGCGCGTGATCGAGCAGACCGTGCGCGAGACCCTGCCGGAAGGCTTCCAGCGTTCGGAGTTCTTGGTGGAACATGGCGCCGTCGACCTGATCGTCGATCGCCGCGAAATGCGCGACAAGCTGGCGGACCTGCTGGGCATCCTGATGAAGGCGCCGCGCGTCGCCTGATCGACGCGGATCATCGATACACCAAAGACAGCGCCTCCGGGCGCTGTCTTTTTATGCGCGGTTTTCCATAGCGAATGTGGATGCACGCGAGAGAAGCTTGTGGATAGGTGTGCTATGTCACTGACGGCAAAGCGGTGATGACGCATTGATGCGCAAATGCGCAGGGCCTTGCTTGCCCGGCTTTGCATGCAGGAATGCCGCCGTTACAAGAGTGGCGAATGATCTTTTCCACAGCGCATGTGGACTCCACCTGCATAAGCCTGTGGAAAAGCGCGAATCACGCCTTTGCCGACAATCACTTGTCACGCCGTGCTGATTTCTTGATCAATCGACGCGTGTTTTCCACAGCGATTGTGGATGCGGATGGAACAAAGCTGTGGACAAGCATCGCAACTGCCTGCCACGCAAGGTGTTCGTGACGCCGTGGCGAAGATTTGCACAGTGCCGGGCATCGGAACTGCGTAATGTTTTCCACAGCGAATGTGGATGCGCACAGGAAAAGCCTGTGGATAGGTAGGCTATCTTGCTGATGCCAAAGCGATGACGACGCATTGGTGCGCAAATGCGCACGCGCTTGCCTGGTGTGTCGCGTTGTTTCCGATCAACCGAGCAGTGCGTGGAACGGCAGCAGCCACAGCGACAGCGCACCCAGCGCGCTGCCGATCGCCGTGGCGGCGATCACGTCGCTCGGATAGTGCAAGCCGAGGATCACGCGCGAGGCGCCCACCAGGGCAGTGAAGGTGAGCAGCAGCGGGGCGAGCAGCGGATACCAGGCAAGCGCCACCACGGTAAAGCTCACCGCCTGCAGCGTGTGGCCCGAAGGGAAGCTGAACTCGTCCAGCGGCGGCACGTGGGCGATCACACCGGGGCAGGCGCGGAACGGGCGCGGGCGGCGCGTCCAGCGCTTGAGCAGACGGTAGAGCAGCAGCGCGGTGAGGCCGGTGATCGCCATCTGCGCGGCGGCGAGCAGGCCGCGGTGGCCGTCGACCAGGGCCAGCACGGCCATCAGCGAGTACCAGAACACGCCATCGCCAAGCCGGCTGATGATGCCGAAGAACACGCCGACGGCGCGCCGTGCGCCCCAGCGGTTCGCCGCCACGCACATGCGGCGGTCGATGGCGAAGCGCGGTCCTGAGAGTTCAGGCGTGTGCAGCGGTGGCAGGGTGTTCATGGCGTTCTCCTGGGGAGGGCGGGTTGACACCCACGAAGTGGCCCTCGTTGCCTTTCCCAAGCGCGCTGAGGGTGGTGCGGCGCGCGGGGCAGGCTGGTGGCCTGTTCAAGCGTCGCGCCACCCTCAGCGCGCTTGGGAAAGGCAACCCGGAGGGCCGTATCTGTTTGCCCGCATGCCTGCGTCATCATTCGGTTGTGTATCGACATACACGCCCTCATTCTTCCTTGGCCTGCGCGCAAACAGATACGGCGCGGGCCACTTCGTGGGTGTCAACCCGCCCTAGTTGACACAGCAGGTTTTCGAACTCGTTGATGACAGCGTCGGGTGAAAGGTGGGCCATGCCGGCATGTGCCGCGCGGCCCATGTGGCGGATCAGGCTGGCGTTGGAGGCCAGCATCACGGCGGATTCGATAAAGGCCTTCTCGTTGCCTGCCTCGATGCGGTAGCCGTTGCGGCCCGGATGCAGGTGCTCGCGCGCCGCACCTTCCTCATAGGCGACCACGGGCAGGCCCGAGGCCAGCGCCTCCAGGATCACGTTGCCGAAGGTTTCGCTCAGGCTGGGAAACGGGAACAGATCCGCGCTGGCGTAGTGCCGCGCCAGGTCCTCGCCGCGCTGCATGCCGGCAAAGATGAAATCGGGATTGGCCGCCTGCAGCGCCGCGCGCGCCGGGCCATCGCCCACCCACACGTAGCGCGCCTTGGGCACGTGGCGCTGGATCGCGCGGAAGGTCCGCACAGCCAGGTCGAGATTCTTTTCCGCCGCGATGCGGCCCACGTAGAGCACCACGGGCGTGTTGCCGTCCACGTCCCAGGTGGCGCGCAGCTCGGCGCTGCGATGGCTGGGGTGGAACAGACGCGTATCGACGGCACGGCGCAGCAGCCGCGCCGTGTCCACGCCCAGCGCGGTCAGTTCGGTGGCGAGTGCGTCGGTCGGCACCAGCGTGGCCTTCGCGCGGCGATGGAAGTTGCGCAGGTAGTTGCGCACCACCGGCGTGAGGAAACCCACGCCATAGTGATTGGCGTAGGCGTCGAAACGGGTGTGGAAGCCGGTGGCCGTGGGAATGCCGAGGCGCTTGGCCGCGCGCACGGCGGACCAGCCCAGCGGACCTTCGGTGGCGACGTAGATGGCGTCGGGGCGCAGGCGCGTCCAGCGTTCGCGCAGCGTGCCGCCCGCGGGCCAGCCGAAACGCAGGCCGGGATAGCGGGGCAGGGAGGCGCCGCGTACTTCGAGCGTGGCGATGCCGGGTTCGTCCTTGAAGGGTTGCCGCTGGCGGGGACGGATCAGGTCGACCGTGTGGCCCTGCGCAGCGAGCCCGGCGGCGAGGCTGTGCACGGTCAGTGCCACGCCGTTGATTTCGGGTGGATAGGTTTCGCTGACGATGCCGATGCGCACTTGAACATACCGTTGGCTGGCCCTGCGCAGATTCCTCTCGCGGCGTTGCGGGGGCGTGGCGCGTGTATGACGGCGGCATGACGGATTTAACGGGCCAGGCGCACCATGACGCGCCTCATGCGGTTTCACGGTTACACTCCCGGGACTTGTCACCGTGGAGACATGCCGATGAAACGCTTTCTGCTCGCAGTTGCGCTTGCCGGTCTGGCGGGTGCCGTCGTTGCCGCCGATGCGCCGGGCCTGCCGGTGACGAAAGCCCCGGCGGGCGCCGAGGTCTACATCATTTCGCCCAAGGACGGCGCCATCGTCGGCACCGAAGTCACCGTGCAGTTCGGCCTCAAGGGCATGGGCGTGGCCCCGGCCGGCGTGAAGAAGGAAGGCACCGGCCACCATCACCTGCTTGTGGATGTGAAGGACCTGCCCGCCGCCGGCCAGCCGATCCCGAAGGACGAGCAGCACCTGCATTTCGGCAACGGCCAGACCGAAACCACCCTGAAGCTGGCACCGGGCAAGCACACCCTGCAGCTCGAACTGGCGGACGAGAACCATATTCCGTTCGAGCCGGCCGTCGTTTCCAAGCCGGTCACGATCACGGTGAAGTAAGCCAGCCCGCGCGACCTGCCATCGGGCGCGATGCGTCCGGTGGCGGGCAGCCGCATGTCGTCTGGTGCCCGCCTTGCCTGGTCGCGACCGGCGGATTTCACAGCCCTCGGTCGGTTCTTCGCGCCGTATGGGCTAAAATTCCGCGCTTCATTCGCTCCAGTCCAGGCTGACCATGACCGTCCGCACCCGCTTCGCCCCCAGTCCTACCGGCTTCCTGCATATCGGCGGCGCCCGCACGGCGCTGTATTGCTGGCTGGAGGCGCGTCGTCGCGGCGGTCAATTCGTGCTGCGCATCGAGGACACCGACCGCGAACGCTCCACCGAGGAAGCCGTGCAGGCCATCCTCGATGGCATGAGCTGGCTGGGCCTGCACCATGACGAAGGCCCGATCTACCAGACCGCCCGCCTGGAGCGATACAAGCAGGTGGCCGATGAGCTGCTGCAGGCCGGCCTGGCGTACTACGCCTACGAGTCGAAGGAAGAGATCGAAGCCATGCGCAACGAAGCCATGGCCAAGGGCGAAAAGCCCCGCTACAACGGCTACTACCGCGACCGCAACGAGCCGTACCGCGACGATCCCAACCGGGTCATGCGCTTCAAGAACCCGCTGGAAGGCTCGGTGGTGTTCGAGGACAAGGTGAAAGGCCGCATCGAGTGGGCCAACGCCGAGCTCGACGACCTGGTGATCTTCCGTTCCGACGGCTGGCCGACCTACAACTTCGCCGTGGTGGTCGACGACATCGACATGGGCATCACCGAAGTGATCCGTGGCGATGACCACGTGAACAACACGCCGCGCCAGATCAACATCTACAAGGCGCTGGGCAAGCCAGTGCCGGAGTTCGCGCACCTGCCCATGATCCTTGGCCCCGATGGCCAGAAGCTGAGCAAGCGCCACGGCGCCGTGAGCGTGATGCAGTACCGCGACGACGGCTTTCTGCCGCACGCGCTGCTCAACTATCTCGTGCGCCTGGGCTGGTCGCATGGCGACCAGGAAATCTTCTCCGAGGAAGAAATGATCCGCCTGTTCGACGTGGCCGACGTCAACAAGGCCGCCTCGCGCTTCGACGTCACCAAGCTGTCGTGGCTCAACCAGCACTACCTGAAGACCGAAGATCCCGCGTCCATCGCACCCGAATTCGAGTGGCACCTCACCCAGGCCGGCATCGACTTCAGCAAGGGCCCCAACCCCGCCGACGTCATCGTGGCGCTGCGCGACCGCGTGCAGACGCTGAAGGAAATGGCCGAGCGCGCCAAGATCTGGTACGGCCCCATCGCCGAATGGGACGACAAAGCCGTCGCCAAGCACCTGCAGAACGACAGCGCCGTCGCGGTACTGGAAGCGGCGAAGGCTTTGCTGGCGGACGTCGAGTGGAAGCCCGAGCCCATTCATGGCGTGATCGAACAGGTGGCTGCGAAGCTGGAGCTTGGCATGGGCAAGATCGCCCAGCCGCTGCGCGTGGCGATGACGGGAACGCAGGTGTCGCCGTCCATCGATCACACGATCTATCTCGCGGGGCGCGAGGTGGCGCTCAAGCGCATTGACGATGCGGTGGCGCGGGCGAAGGGTTGAGGCCCGTTCGGTCTTGGCTGCGGCGTCCTCCGCCGCGCGATGTTTTTCTCCCTCTCCCCTCCGGGGAGAGGGCCGGGGTGAGGGGCCACTCTTGCCTCACTGTTTCGTTCTTTAGCCGTCATCCCGGCGCAGGCCGGGATCCAGTTTCGGTAATGGTTGGTTGTCGCGTGGAGTGTGGTCGGCACTTTTTGGCGCTCCCGCAACCTGGCCGCCTACGCGGCGTGCGTTCCGACCTCCTGCCGGAGGCCGGGTCACTTTCTCTTGCTTGCCCAAGAGAAAGTAACCAAAGAGAAGGGCCCCCCGGATGAGGCGCCTATCGGGCTGAAGCCCGATAGGTTCGCGGTCGGGTGGCGGGCTTTTCGACGGGGCATCCTGCCCCGACGAAAAGTGCCTGGCGTCCTGCCAGGCACCCCTGCGGGGCCTGATCTCCACCCGTCCGCCGCTTCATACGGGGACCCGGAAGATCAAGAGCTTCGAGCCGACGGCTCGTGCCGCTGTGCGGCACATCGCGTCGCGGCAGGCGGCGGAGCGCATGCCTTGGTGGCAATGTCCCAGCCCTTTCCCTGACGGGCGAGGGACCCAATCAACAGCGCGTGCAACGGACAACTTCCAGAACATATGCCGCCGGCGCAACCAACCTCACCGCTCAGTTCGGCATGGCCGGACCCCGCCACCCACCTCCCAACGCCTGCATCAACGCTGCCGTATCGCTGAGCCGCGCAGCCTGTGCCTGCACGCGCGATATGCGCGCCTGCTGGTACGCCTGCTGCGCGTTGATCAACGCCAAGGCATTCACGTAGCCGAGTTGCTGCTGTTTTTGCGTGAGCGTCAGCGTGCGTTCCGCGGCCGTCTCGGCATCGTCGGCGGCGGCGAGGGCGCGTGCGTCGCTGTCGATGGCGTAGAGCGTGTCGGCCACGTTCTGGAATGCGCCGAGCACCACGCTGCGGTATTGGGCGGCGGACTGCTGCAGGGCGGCTTCGGCGGCGCGTTGTTTGTGCTTGAGCGCGCCGAAGTCGAACACGGTCTGGCTGACGCTGCCGGCCAGTGACCAGAACACGTTGTCGTCGGTAAACATGCGGGTGAACGAGGTGGAGCTGCCGCCGTAGGCGCCCGACAGCGTGAACTGCGGCAGGCGGTTGGCGAGCGCTACGCCCACCTGGGCGCTGGCGTCGTGCACGTTTTCCTCGGCGGCGCGCACGTCGGGGCGTTGCGTGATGAGTTGCGAGGACACAGCCTGCGGCAACGTGATGGGCAAGGTGAGTTGTTCGAGGTCGAACTCCGGCGTGCCGGCCTGGTCGGGCGTGTCGCCGCACAGCACGGCGAGCAGGTCGCGGTTCTGTTCCAGCTGTTTTTCGAGAGGCGGCAGCGACTGGCGTGCCTGCGCCAGCGCGCTTTCCTGGGCGGCGACATCCAACCCGGAGGCGTAGCCGAGCCTTGCCTGGTCGTGCAGGATCGCCAGCGCCTTGGTCTGTGCATCGATGATGGCCTGCGTGGCTTCCATCTGCGAGCGCAGCGACGCTTCCTGGATGGCGGCATTTACCACATTCGCCGCCAGGGTCAGGCGCGCTGCTTCCAGTTGGTAGCGTTGGTTGTCGGCCTGCGCCTGCAGCGACTCCACCGTGCGTCGGTTGAGTCCGAACACGTCGGGTGCATAGCTGATGTTGAGCTGCGCGGTGTGCAGCGTGTAGTAGGTCGCGTTGGAGGCGAGCGTGGGAGACAAGGTGCCCACCGCATCGCGTTGCCGGGACGGCGAATAGTTGAGCTGGGCGGAAGGGAAAAATGCGGCGCGCTGTGCCGCCACGTTCTCCTGTGCCTGTTTCAGCGCGGCGGTGGCGGCGTCGAGATCGGGATTGCGCGCCAGCGCGCGCTGGACGCGGCGATTGAGCGCGTCGGAACCGAACACTTCCCACCAGGTTTGCGCGATCGCCTCGCTGGACCACTGCTGGGACGCACCGCTCGCACTGCCCACGGTGGATGCCAACGGTTGCCGGGTGAGTTGTGCCGGCATGGGCGTGGCGGGCCGATGATAATCCGGGCCGACAGCGCAGCCGACGCAGGCGGTCAGCGCGGCGGCGAGCGCGCACCAGCGTGATGTTTTTCCGGCGCGGATCATGGCGTGCCTCCTGCCTGTCGACGCTTCCGCCGCTTGTGCGACCACTCGACCACCAGCACCTGCAACGCGGGCGCCACGATCAGCAGCATCACCGGTCCGATCAGCATGCCGCCGACCACTACGGTGGCCAGCGGACGTTGCACCTGGCTGCCAATGCCGGTGGAGAGCGCGGCGGGCAGCAGGCCGATGCATGCGGACAGGGCGGTCATCAGCATCGGGCGCATGCGTTGTTCGGCGGCTTGCGCCATCGCTTCCACGGGAGGCAGGCCGGCGAACACGAGGTGATTGAAGTAGGTGATGACGAGAATGCCGTTCATCACCGACACGCCGAACAGCGACACGAAGCCGATGGCGGCGGAGATGCTGAAATCCAGCCCGGAGAGGTACAGCGAGATGATGCCGCCGGCGATGGAGAAGGGAATGGCCGCGAGGGTCAGCAGACTGTCGCGCAGCGAATTGAACAGGGCGAACAGCAACGCCAGGATCAACCCCACCGCGATCGGCAGCACCACGGCAAGGCGCTGCTTCGCCTGCTCCAGATCGTTGAACTCGCCGGCCCAGGCCAGGTGATACCCCGGCGGCAGCGTGACGTGTTCGGCGATGCGCTGTTGCGCTTCGGCCACAGTACTGCCCAGGTCGCGGCCGCGCACGCTGAACTTCACCGGCACGAAGCGCTCGTTGCGTTCGTGGTAGATGTACGACGCGCCGGTATCGAGGCTGATGCGGGCGACGTCGCGGAGCGGCACATAGCCGGTGCCGCCGTTCGGAAGGCTGTAGCCCACCTGGATATTGCCGATGTCCTCGATGCTGCGCCGGTACTGTGGGGCAAGGCGCACGACCAGATCGAACTGGCGGTCGCCTTCCAGCACGGTCGTGGCCGAGGTGCCGCCGGCGGCGGCCTGCACTACGGTGTTGATGTCGCCGGTGTTGAGGCCGTAGCGCGCAGCCTTGGCACGGTCGATGGTGATGTTGAGGTTGGGCTGGCCGAGCACGTGGAACACGCCCAGGTCCTGCACGCCGCGCACCTGCTGCATTTGGTGCATGACTTCATCGGCCAGGCGCTCGAGCTCCGGCAGTTCGGGGCCGACGATCTTCACCGAGTTGGCGCCCTTCACGCCGGACAGGCCTTCCTCGATGTTGTCCTGGATGTACTGCGAGAAGTTGAATTCGACGCCAGGCAGCGCGTTCTCGAACTCGCGCTGCAGGTCGGCCACCAGCTTTTCCTTGGTGTGCCCGCTCGGCCAGTCGTCCTGCGGCTTGAGCGGCACGAACAGTTCCACGTTGTAGAAGCCGGAGGCATCGCTGCCGTCGTCGGGCCGGCCGTGCTGCGACACCACGGTGACCACTTCCGGATGGGTGAGCAGGATGCGGCGCAGTTCGTTGACCTTGTCCTGCCCGGCTTCGAGCGAAATGGTGGGCGGCATGGAGGCGCGTATCCACAGGTTGCCTTCTTCCAGCGCCGGCAGGAACTCGGTGCCCACGCGGGTAAGCAGCAGCGCGGCGAGCAGCAGAAAGCCCACGCCCAGGCCCACGGTGGTGCGGCGGCGCGCGAGCGCCCAGCGCAGCACCGGTGTGTAGATGCGGCGGATGGCCCGCACGAACAGCGTCTCGGTTTCCTTCACGTGCCTGGGCAGCAGCAGCGAAGCGAGCACCGGCGAAACGGTGAAGGTGGCGATCAGCGCGCCCGTCAACGCGTAGGCGTAGGTGCGCGCCATCGGGTTGAAGATCTGGCCTTCCACGCCCTGCATGGTGAACAGCGGGATGAAGGCCGCCACCGTGATGGCGGAGGAGAACAGCACGGCGCGATCCACCTGCATGGCGCTGATAAACAGCAGGCGCAGGCGATCGGTCCAGCCGTGGGTGGCGCCGCCGCGCATATAGGTGCCCAGGTCGCTCTGCGCGGCGTCGTGCAGCATTTCGCGCTGCTCGTCGTGGCTCTTCTGGAAGTTGCGGAAGATGTTCTCGATCAGGATCACCGCCGAGTCGACGATGATGCCGAAGTCCACCGCGCCCAGGGACAGCAGGTTGGCCGAGTCGCCCATCAGCACCAGGATGATGATGCTGAAGAACAGCGCCACCGGGATATTGGCGCTGACGATGATGGCGCTGCGCAGGTCGCCCAGGAAGATCCACTGGATCAGGAACACCAGCAGGCAGCCGAAGATCAGGTTGTGCAGCACGGTGTGCGTGGTGACGGCGACCAGGGTGGAGCGGTCGTAGAAGGGCACCAGCTTCACGCCGGGCGGCAGGGTGCCGTCGGCGTTGAGACGGGCGACTTCGTCCTTGACGCGCGCGACGACTTCGTTGGTCTGCAGCGTGCGGTTCATCACCACGATGCCGGTGACCACGTCGTCCTGTTTGTCCCGGCCCGCGCGGCCCAGGCGCGGCACGGCGCCGATGTCGACCTTCGCCACGTCCTTCACCAGCACCGGCGTGCCGTTGGATTGGCTGAGCACGATGTTGCCGATGTCGTCGACGTCCTTGATCAGGCCGACGCCGCGGATGTTCACCGACTGCTGGCCGATGTTGATGGTGCGTCCGCCCACATTGCTGTTGGCATTGCCGATGGCACTGACGAGCTGGGGCAGCGTGATGCCGTAGCCCTGCAGCTTGTGCAGGTCGGCTTCGACGTCGTACTCCTTGGTGGTGCCGCCCCAGGTCACCACCTGCGCGATGCCGGGCACGGACAGCAGGCGGCGCGTGACTGCCCAGTCCTGCAGCGTGCGCAGTTCGGTCAGGCTTATCGACGGCGGGCCGACCAGCTGGTAGCGGAATACCTCGCCGACCAGGCTGGACGCCTGGATCTGCGGCTGCACGTTGTTGGGCAGGCTCACGTTCTGCTGCAACGCCAGCGCGGCCTGCGTGTAGTCGAAGTAATAGTCGGTGCCGTACTTGAAGGTGACGCGCACGAACGACAGGCCATAGAACGAGGTGGAGCGGATGCTTTCCACGCCCGGCGTGGTGGCCAGGCCCACCTCCATGGGACGCGTGTAGCTGCGTTCCATTTCCTCGGCGGAAAGTCCCGGCGCCTGCGCGGTGATCTCCAGGATCACGGGCGCGGGATTGGGATAAGCCTCGATATTGAGCCGGGCATACGCCACCAGCCCGGCGATGGCGAACGCCGCCAGCGACATCAGCACGATGGCGCGGCGGGTCAGCGCAAAGGCGACAAGACCACGAAACACATTCGGTCCTTATGAAAGGTGCTTACTGCGACTGCAGCGCCAGCGCGTTGCTGAGGAACAGCGCGCCTTCGGTGGCGATGCGCTGGCCCGCGGGCAAGCCGGACAACACGGGGTAGTAGCCGTCCTGCAGCGGCCCCAGCTGCACCGGTCGGCGCGTGAAGCGCAAGCCGTCGGCGGTGGTGAACACCACCATGGCACCCGTGCCTTCGCGCACCACGGCATCCGCGGGCACGGCTTCGTGCGACGCGGGTGGAGCGGTGAAGATGCGGTAGCTGGCCAGCATCTGGGGGCGCAGGCCCGGTGGCGGCGCGTGCAACGTGGCGCGCAGCGTCACGCGGTGCGTGGCCGCATCGGAACTGTTGCTCACGTAGTCGACGGTGGCTTTGATGTTCTGCTGGGGCAGGGCAGGCAAGCTGGCGACGAGCGTGTCGCCCACGTGCACCTGGGCGGCATCGTCCTCGCTGACGTTGGCGACCAGCCACAGGCTGTCGTCGTCGGAGATGGTGATCGGCGCGGGGCTGTTGCCGGGCTGCACCAGATCGCCGGCGGCGATGGTGCGCGTGCTGACGTGACCGTCGATGGGGCTGTCGATGCGCAGTTCACCGTCCACGCGCCGCGTCGTGGCGATGCGGTCGATCTCCGCGTCGCTCTTGCCAAAGATGCGCAGCGCGCGTCGCGCCGCCTGGTAGTTGCCTTCGGCGGTCTGTTGATCCGACACCGCCTGCTCCACATCGCGCGGCGCATTGGCCTGCGCTTGCGCCATGCCCTTGGCGCGCTCCAGCGCCGCTGTGGTCTGCACGCGCGCGGCGGCGGCGCTCACCAGATTGGCTTCCGCCTGCGTCAGGTCGGGGCTGTCGACTGAGAACAACGCCTGGCCGCGCTTCACCGCGTCGCCGGCCTTCACCATCACCTCGCGCACGCGTCCCGCATAAGGCGAGTTGACCTGGGCCAGGCGATCCTGATCGAAGTCGACGTAACCCACGGCATCCACGCCCGGCGTGAAGTCGCGCATGACGACCTGCGCGACACGCACCTGGCGAGCCTGTTTCAGATTGATGGTGACGTTCTGCAGGTCTTTCGGCGCGTCGGGGGGCGATGCGTTGCTGTCCGCCGCGGAGGGCGCGCGCAGGAACACGGCCAGCAGGATGGCTGCCACCATGCAGGCACCAGCCATCAGTCGTCCTTGATGCTTTTTCATGAAACCTGGGAGAGCCGCCGGGCAGGGAAACCCCGCCACCCTAAGCCAGGCCTTCGGCTGGCGACAGTTACGATTTGGAAAGGTTGGCGCCGGGCAGGTCGATGGCCACGCGCAGGCCCGGATGGGTGTTTTCCAGCGTGAGCCGACCACGATGCAGCGACACCACCGCCGCCACGATGCTCAGGCCCAGTCCGTTGCCGCGCTGGTGGCGGCTGCTGTCCACGCGGAAGAAACGCTCGGTGGCGCGCGCAAGCGCGGCGTCGGGCATGCCGGGGCCGTCGTCCTGCACGCTGATGTGAACCCATTCGCCCATGGGCTGCGCCTTCATCACGACGAGAGCGCCTTCGCCGGCATACTTGAAAGCGTTATCCAGCAGGTTCGCCAGCACGCCGGCCAGCAGGTGGCGGTCGGCCATCACGCAGGCTGCGCCTTCCACCATCCACTGCAGGCTGATCGAGCGCAACTCGGCCGCTGGTTGATAGAGCTCGGCCAGGTCGCCCAGCAAGGCGTCCAGCGGCAGTGCTTCGAAATGGCCGCGGCGCACGCCCGATTCGGCCTCGGCGATCTGCAGCATCTTGTCCAGCACAGTGATCAGGCCGTCGATCTCGTCGATGGCGTATTGCGCGTCGCGTGGCAGTCGGGCGTCCCGTTGCGGCGAGCGCAGCGCCTGCTCCAGCGCCGCGCGCACGCGTCCCAGCGGCGTGCGCAGGTCATGCGCGATGGCATTGGATACCTGGCGCGTGCTGTCCATCAGGCGCTCGATCTCGTCGAGCATGTCGTTGACGTCGCGCGCCACGATGGCGAACTCGTCGCGCGAGCGGCCCACGGCGATGCGACGGTCCAGCCGGCCGGCGGCCACTTCCGTGGTGGTGCGATGGATGGCCTTGAGCTGCCGCTGCAGTTGCGTGCGGAACAGCAGCGCGCCGCCGCCGGCCAGCAGCAACGCCAGCATGCCGCCCACGCCGAAGGCCACCACGATGCGGTGTTCGAGTGTGCGCACGTCCTGCATGTCGCGGCCGACCAGCAGCACGCTGCCATCGGCAAAGCGATGGCTCAGCAGGCGGCTGGCCGCGTGCCGGTCGAGGCGGCTCACTTCCAGCTCGTGCATGCCGTCACCGGCGACTGCCGAGGCGGGCCATGCGGTGAGGTTGCCGATGGTCTTCCTGCCATGCGCATCCAGCAGCAGGTAGATCTCGGTATCGCTGTCCTGGTTGTCGGTCAGCAGGTCGTGGATATCGCCGGTCAGGGCGTCCATGCCGCGCTGTTGTTCTTCCTGTACCAGCTGCCGGGTGTGGCTGCGCAACTGCTCGTCGATATTGCTCTTGAGCAAGCCTGCAGTGCCCACGTAGAACACCGCGGCGATGAGGGCCACCGACAGCAACAGCAGCAGGCCATAGCCCGCGGCCATGCGGAACACCACGGAATGGCGGAAGTCACTCAGCGGCATGCGGTTCGTCGCGCCCGGCGCCGAGGGTGAAGCCGACGCCACGCACGGTGCGGATCAAAGGCGCGGCGCCATCCTGGTCGATCTTGTTGCGCAGCCGGCTCATCTGCACGTCGATCACGTTGGTTTCCGGATCGAAGTGGAAACCCCATACCGCGGCGAGCAGCATCTTGCGCGTCACCACTTCGCCCTGGTGGCGCATCAGGTATTCCAGCAACTGGTATTCGCGCGGCTGCAGCGGCACGGGATGGCCGTTGCGGAATACGCGGCGCGTGCGCGGTTCCAGGGTGAGGTCGCCGGCGCTCAGCACGTCGGGCTCCGGGCGCTGGCCAGCGCGTCGCGCCAACGCTTCCACGCGGGCGAGCATTTCATCCAGCGCAAAGGGCTTGGTCAGGTAATCGTCGCCACCGCTGCGCAGGCCGCGCACGCGCTCGTCCAGGCTGCTGAGCGCGCTGAGCACGAGCACCGGCGTGCGGTCATCACGCAGGCGCATGGCGGCGAGGATATCCAGGCCATCCACGGCGTCGGGCAGCATGCGGTCCAGCACGACCAGATCCCAACGCTCGCTGCTGACGCGCGCCAGGCCGGTGGCGCCGTCATGGCAGGCTTCCACCTGGTGGCCCGCCTCGGCCAGGCCCTCGCGGATCAGCTCCGCGGTGGGGATGTCGTCTTCAATGAGCAGGCAGCGCATGGCGTGGGGATGCCCTGATCCGTTGCTGTGGCGTGGTCGCGGCGGGATGCTCGGACGGCGCGCAGTATGCAGGCCGGCCATCGACGCATCATCATCCATCTATCGTAATCAGAGGACGGACCCGGCGTGGAGCACTGGCTGGAAAAGGCGATGCAGGGCGTGGACCCGGACAGCCCCGAGGCGTTCCTGCAGGTTTTCCTGAACCTCATGGGCATGGTGCCGTGGGTGGCGCTGCTGTGGTGGAACGTGGCGTTCATCGCGGTCGGCGCGCTGCTCGGCTGGTGGCGGGGACGCACGGTGGAGGGTGTGGTCTGGGCCGCCGTGCTTGGGCCCATCGGCTGGATCGTCGTGCTGGCGAGGCCGCGGCGCACGGGGCCGCCGCCGTTGCCGGGGCAGCGCTGAGCACGCGCTTGCGCTGCCTCGCCGCAGGCCTCATGTAAGCGACGGTGTATGATGCCGGGCGAGGAGATTCCATTGAGCCATACCGCCGACAAGCCGCATGCACACCATCATCATCACGACGATGCGCAGAGCTTCGTGCGTGCGGTGGAGCATGCCAGCGAAGAGCGTGGCCTGCGGCTGACGCCGCTGCGCAAGGAAGTGCTGGAGCTGGTGGCCGGCGCCGGCAAGCCGGTGAAGGCGTACGACCTGCTGGACCAGCTGCGCGAACGCCATGGCAACGCGGCGCCGCCCACGGTGTACCGCGCGCTCGATTTCCTGCTCGAGCACGGCTTCATCCACAAGCTGGAATCCATCAACGCCTTCGTGTCCTGCCATCACCCGGCGGAGGCGCATCAGGTGCCGTTCCTCATCTGCGACAACTGCTCCAGCGCCCAGGAAGTGTGCGACGAGCGCGTGGCGGAGCTGATCGAGGCGCAGGCCAAGGCCTTCGGCTTCCGTCCGCAGGCGCAGACGCTGGAAGTGCACGGCCTCTGCAAGAACTGCCGCAAGAGCTGATCCACTGGCCTGAACGGCCGGGTTCACGTGGCTTGCGTTTGCGACGTTATAATGTAACATGCGCGGAACGGGCTACCCCAAGGCCCGGTCCGTGCTCCGCTCCGGCCCCGATCCGATGGAAGCTCCCCAACCGAACAAGACGCGCTGGTGGTCCCTGGCAGACCGGGTAGGCACGGTGGCGTCGTTCCTGTGCGCCATTCACTGCGCGGCACTGCCGTTCGTGCTCGCGCTGCTGCCCGTGCTCGGGCTCGGCTTCCTGGCCGATCATGCGTTCGAACGGGGGTTCGTCATGTTCGCGAGCGCGCTGGCCCTGTTCAGCCTGATCAGCGGCTATCGCCATCATCATCGTCCGTTGGCCTTGTTGCTGGCGCTGCCGGGGCTGGCCTTGCTGATCATCGGCGTCACCTTTGCCGAGAAATACTCCATTGGCCTGCACAGTGTGCTCGTCACCTGCGGCGGCCTGCTGGTGGCGGCGGGCCATTTCGTCAACCTGCGCACGCATCGCGCGCTGCACGTGCACGGTCCGCAGTGCGTTCACTGACGATCGCGGCATATCGCGCCGTGATTGTGTAACGGCGCCTAGGGTTTCTAGCATTTACGCATGAGTTCCGCGCACGCGCACACCCACGATCACGATCATCACGGCCATGGCCATGCACAAGGTCATGCGCATGCGCACGATCATGCCCACGGCGGCGTCACCGGGCGCGAAAAGAAGCTGATCTTCGCCTTCGTGCTCACCACCGCGATGATGGTGGTGGAGGCGGTGGGCGGCTTCTGGTCCGGTTCGCTGGCGCTGGTGGCTGATGCAGGGCACATGCTGATCGACGCACTGGCGTTGCTGCTCGCCGTAGCCGGTGCATGGTTCGCCCGCCGGCCGGCGGATGCGCGGCGCAGCTATGGCTATGGACGGCTGGAAGTGCTCGCGGGCTTCGTCAACGCGCTGACGCAGTTCGTGCTGGTCGCCTTCATTGCCTACGAGGCGATCAC
>Ga0058700_1000257_pt1 | contig 29146 bp, 24 predicted proteins | sample AgamicAtAme_FD_71365 | JGI IMG/M metagenome (GOLD analysis project Ga0058700, IMG submission 71365) | Agave microbial communities from Guanajuato, Mexico - At.Am.e | ecosystem: Host-associated > Plants > Phyllosphere > Phylloplane/Leaf | place: Guanajuato, Mexico | collected 2012-06-07 | reverse complement strand
CCGGGGGGCCCTTCTCTTTGGTTACTTTCTCTTGGGCAAGCAAGAGAAAGTGACCCGGCCTCCGGCAGGAGGGCGGAACGCCCGCCGCGTAGGCGGCCAGACCGCGGGAACGCTGGTAAAGAGCCGATCAACCTCCGCGCGACAACCGACCACTACCGAAACTGGATCCCGGCCTGCGCCGGGATGACGGCTCTTTTGAGGCCGCGAGGACAACCTCACCCCGTCCGCGCCACCTCACGAACCACCGTCGTCGCATACGCCCCGGCCGGCAACTCAAAACCCAACTCCAACGCACCATCATCCAGCCACCGCCACTTCAAATCCTTCGGAATCATGCGCAGCGCCCGGCGCTCCTGATCCATCTTCGCCGCCACCAACCCATCCGCCAGATCGGCGTTCTCAGCGGCCATGGCGTTTTCAAGCGCGGCAACCTCCCCCTTCGCCGGCGTTTCGCCGCGTCCCCACAACGGGCCTGACGGATGGATATCCCCCGTCGCCAACCGCTGCGACAGCGTTGCGTCGAACGGCTCAGGACCGAACCAAGAGCGCGAACCGGCCAGCGACCAGATCTCGCCTTCCATCGGCGAATCCCACGCGTCGCGCTCGACGCGGGCGGCGAGTACGGCGTTGAAGATATGCGAGCGCGCGGCCGACAACAGGAAATGCCGCTTGTCGCGATCCACCCGGCGCCCGGCGAACATCGCGCGTGCCTGCGCGACGTTGCCGCCTTCGCGTCCGAAGCGCTGCTCGCCGAAATAATTGGGGACGCCGCGCTGCGCGATCTGCGCCAGCACCTGTTCGGCCACGGCGCGGTCGCCGTCTACTTGGCGCAGCACCAGCACGAAACGGTTGCCGCGCAATGCGCCGCGTTTGAGCTTGCGCTTGTGGCGCGTGACGGCCAGCACCTTCACGTCCTCATGTGGAAAGGCCGTCCAGTCCGGATGAGGCTTGCCGGCCAACTGCACCGAGAAGGTCTGGCGCGTCACCGCGTGGCGATCCTTGAGCCCTGCGTAGCCCACGTCCAGCGGTGGCACGCCGGCGAATTTGGCCAGCTCGCGCGCGACCCAGTCGGTGTTGGCGTCGCGCTTCTCCACCCAGAGCAAGGCATGCTCGCCTTCGCCGTCGGCGTCGTAGCCGAGGATTTCCTCGACCTGGAAATCCTCGGGGGTGCTGCGCAAGACGGCGGTCAGCGGCGGGTTGCCGTAGGCATAGGGCAGTTCAAGATCGGACATGGGACTCCACCGGCGTCCGCCGGCATCAGAAAGGATGGCGCCAAGAGCGCATTACATCAGGAACAGCGTGGCGAGGCCGAGAAAGATGAAGAAACCGCCCGAGTCGGTCATAGCGGTGATCATGACGCTGGAACCCAGCGCCGGATCGCGACCCAGCCGCATCATCAGCAAGGGAATGCCGACGCCGCAGAACGCGGCGAGCACCAGGTTGAGCGTCATCGCCGCGGTCATGACCACGCCCAGGCGCGCGTTGTCGTAGAGCAGCCATGCCACGATGCCGATCACGCCGCCCCATACCAGGCCGTTGATCAGCGCGACGGCGATTTCCTTGCGCCACAGGCGCCGCGCGCTGGCGGGCGTGATCTGGTCGAGCGCAAGGGCGCGCACGATCATGGTGATGGTCTGGTTGCCCGAGTTGCCGCCGATGCCGGCGACGATGGGCATCAGGGCGGCCAGCGCGACCAGTTGCTGGATAGAACCCTCGAACAGGCCGATCACGCGCGAGGCGATGAAGGCCGTGACGAGGTTGATCGCCAGCCATGCCCAGCGGTTGCGGATGGACTTCCATACGGAAGCGAAGATGTCCTCCTCCTCGCGCAGGCCGCCGCGATTCAGGGCTTCGCTCTCGCTCTCCTCGCGCAGCACGTCCACCATCGCATCGATGGTGATGCGGCCGATCAGGTGGCCGCTGCCGTCCACCACGGGCGCCGTCACCAGGTCGTAGCGCTCGAAGGCCTGGGCGACTTCGTAGGCGTCGTCATCGGGATGGAAGGTGTTGACGTCGGGCGCCATCACCTCGCTCACGCGTTTCTCCGGCGAGTTGACCAACAGCCAGTGCAACGGCAGCACGCCGGTGAGCAGGTTGTCGTGATTGACGACGAACAGCTTGTCGGTCTGTTCGGGCAGTTCGTCGAAGCGGCGCAGATAACGCAGCACGGTTTCGAGGCTGATGTCCTCGCGGATGGTGACCATCTCGAAGTCCATCAGCGCGCCGACCTGATCCTCCGGATAGGACAGCGCCGCCTGCACCCGCTCGCGCTGCTGCGCGTCGAGGCTGGCCATGAGTTCCGGCAGCACTTCGGTCGGCAGGTCCTCGACCAGGTCGGCGAGTTCGTCCGCATCCAGCGGCTCGATGGCAGCGAGGATCTCGCCCTGGTCCATGTCCGCGATGAGCGACTCGCGCACCGCGTCGGATACCTCCAGCAGGATGTCGCCGTCGCGCTCGGCCTTGACGCGATGCCAGACGGCCAGTCGATCGGCCAGCGGCAGGGCTTCCAGCACATAGGCGATGTCGGCCGGGTGCAGCGCGTCGAGCAGGGCCTGCAATTGCTGCTGCGCCTCGCGGATGCCCTGGTCGGCATCGGGTTCGGGCAACTGACCGAGGCCGCGCAGGCGCCGCAGCAGCTCGCTGATGTCATCCAGCTGATCGTGCAGGCGCGAGGCCGAACCGCGGCCTCCGGCCTCGCTCATGCCAGGACCAGCAGCACGCAGGCTTGCGCCGCGATGCCCTCGCCACGCCCGGTGAAGCCGAGCTTTTCGGTGGTGGTGGCCTTGATGCTGATGCGGTCGAGTTCGCAGCCCAGTTCCCCGGCAACCGCTTCGCGCATGGCGAGCGAATGCGGCCCGACCTTGGGTGCCTCGCAGATGACGGTGACGTCGGCATTGCCCAGCGCATAGCCCTGCTCGCGCATGAGCTTGGCGGCATGGCGCAGGAAGATCCGGCTGTCGGCGTTGCGCCACTGCTCCTGGCTCGGCGGGAAATGCCGGCCGATGTCGCCCAGCGCAAGCGCGCCGAAGATGGCGTCGCACAACGCGTGGATGACCACGTCGCCGTCGGAGTGGGCCACGATGCCACGGTTGTGCGGCACACGTATGCCGCCGAGCATCACGTGATCGCCGTCGCCGAAAATATGGACGTCGAAGCCCTGTCCGATCCGCATCATGGGAAACTCCTTGCAGCCCGTGCGGGCTTCACTTCATACGCGACAACAGGAATTCCGCCAGCGCGAAATCCGTTGCCGTGGTGACCTTGATATTGTCCTCGGCGCCTTCGACCAGCAACGGCGCGAAACCGGCGCGTTCCATCGCCATGGCCTCATCGCTGACCGTCACGCCGGCGGCATGCGCCGCCTGCAGTGCCGCGGCCAGTTCGCCGCGACGGAACATCTGCGGGGTGAACGCGCGCCAGCGATGGTCGCGCGGTTCGGTGACCTCGCTGCGCTGCTCGCCGTTCGCACGCTTGAGCGTGTCGCGCAGGGGCGCGCCAAGCAGGCCACCGCCCGCGGGCACGCCCACGTCGATGAGTCGCGTGATGTCGGCTTCGCGCACGCAGGGGCGCGCGGCGTCATGCACCAGCACGAAGGCGTCTGGCGCCACGTCGCCCGGCAAGGCCCGCACGCCGGCCAGCACGGAATCGCAACGCTCGGCGACGCCCAGGGTCGTGAGCACCGGCTTTCCGTACAGGCTGTCCACGCCGGGCCAATGACCATCGTTGCCGCCCAGCACCACCATCAACCCGGCAATGCGGGGATGCAGGGCCAGCCGCTCCAGCGTATGCAGGATCAACGGCCTGCCGGTGAGCGGCAGGTATTGCTTGGGAATGGTGCCACCGACACGCGTGCCGCGCCCCGCCGCCGGCACCACGCACCACAGTGCCGCGCTCATGGGTTACCGCTGCTTGCGTTGGACGCAGGCGTCTGTGCGGCGCCCGGTTTTTCGACCACCTGGTAGAACGTTTCACCCGGCTTGATCAGGCCAAGCTCGGCGCGGGCGCGGGCCTCCACGGCTTGCTCGCCGTGCTTGAGGTCGCTCACGTCCGCGCCAAGCGCCTGGTTGCGCGTGGTCAGCTTGTCGTTGTCTTCGCCCTGCTTCTTCACAGCGGCACGCAGGGCTTCCACCTCGTGCACGCCTCCGTGACCGTTCCACAGTTTCACCTGCAGGGCGATCAGCAGAAGAATCAGGATCAGGGCGACCCAGCGAACCATGGGCTAGGCGTCCTCTCAGCCCGGCAGCTTGGCCAGGTTCGGGAACGCGTTGCGGCCGGCGTAGACCGCCGCCGAGCCCAGCGCCTCTTCGATGCGCAGCAGCTGGTTGTACTTGGCCACGCGGTCGGTGCGGCACAGCGAGCCCGTCTTGATCTGGGTCGCGGTGGTGGCCACGGCGATGTCGGAAATGGTGGTGTCTTCCGTCTCGCCCGAGCGGTGCGACACGATGGCCGCGTACTTGGCCGCATCGGCCATGGCGATGGCTTCCAGCGTTTCGGACAGCGTGCCGATCTGGTTCACCTTGATCAGGATGGCGTTGGCGATCTTCTTGTCGATGCCTTCCTGGAAGATGGTCGGGTTGGTGACGAACAGGTCGTCGCCCACCAGCTGCACGGTCTGGCCGAGGTTGTCGGTGAGGTGCTTCCAGCCGGCCCAGTCGCCTTCGGCCATGCCGTCTTCGATGGTGACGATCGGGTACTGCCTGGCCCAGCTGGCCAGCACGTCGACCCACTGTTCCGGCGTGTAGACCTTGCCCTCGCCTTCCAGGTCGTAGTTGCCGCCCTTGAAGAACTCCGAGCTGGCCACGTCCAGGCCGAGCAGGATCTCGCTGCCCACCTTGTAGCCGGCCTTGTTGACGGCCTCGAGGATGGTGTCCAGCGCTTCGATGTTGGAGCGCAGGTTCGGGGCGAAGCCGCCCTCGTCGCCCACGGCGGTGTTCAGGCCCTTGCCCTTCAGCACGCTCTTGAGCGCGTGGAACACTTCGGCGCCGGCGCGCAGCGCTTCGGAGAAGCTGGACACGCCCACCGGCAGGATCATGAACTCCTGCACGTCCACGTTGTTGTCGGCGTGCGCGCCGCCGTTGATGATGTTCATCATCGGCACCGGCAGCGCGCCCGGCTTGCCGGTGGTGCCGTTGATGGTGGCGAGGTACTGCCACAGCGGCTGGCGGTTCTGCGCGGCCACGGCGTGCGCGGCGGCCATGGAAACGCCGAGGATGGCGTTGGCGCCGAGCTTGCCCTTGTTCGGCGTGCCGTCGAGGTTGATCAGCTGGGCGTCCAGGCCGCCCTGGTTGGCGGCGTCTAAGCCCTTGAGCGTGCTGGCGATGACGCCGTTGACGAAGCCCACCGCATGCTTCACGCCCTTGCCGAGGTAGCGCGACTTGTCGCCGTCGCGCAGCTCGACCGCCTCGCGCGAACCCGTCGAGGCGCCGCTGGGCACGGCCGCGCGGCCAAAGCCGCCGCCCGCCAGGGTCACTTCCGCTTCGAGCGTCGGGTTGCCGCGGGAATCGAGGATTTCACGTGCGTGGATGTGGGTGATCTGGGTCGTCATTAACTCAATCCCTGCTGGCATTTAGTGAGGTAGCAAACGAAGTAAGACTAATCCGATAACAATAGCAGCGATGCAGAAAGCCAGCAGGCGTCCGCGCTTGCGAAAGCGTTCGATGAATGCCAGTGCCTTCCCCTGCCCGGCGAGCGCCTGCTCCTGCCTGGCCAATGCCTGCTGCATCCTGGCCTCGGCCTGCTCGCTCTGCTTTCTGTAGAGCTCCAGATGCTCGCGCTGGAGGTCGCGGATCTCCGTCAGCAGCGCGATCAGCGGTTCCTGCGACGACATCAGCGCGCGGAACCGCCGGTGACGGTGTTCTCCAGGAAGCCGTGCCGCTTGGTGACCTGGTCGAGTTCGAGCAGGGTTTCCAGCAGCGCCTCCATCTTGTCCAGCGGCCACGCATTGGGGCCATCGCTGAGCGCCTTGGACGGGTCCGGATGCGTTTCCGCGAACAGGCCCGCCACGCCCACCGCCACGGCGGCACGCGCCAGCACCGGCACGAACTCGCGCTGGCCGCCCGAGCTGGTGCCCTGTCCGCCCGGCAGCTGCACCGAGTGGGTGGCGTCGAACACCACCGGGCAGCCGGTGTCGCGCATCACGCTGATCGAGCGCATGTCCGAGACGAGGTTGTTGTAGCCGAAGCTGGCGCCGCGCTCGCACACCAGGATGTCGTCGTTGCCGACGGCCTTGGCCTTGTCGACCACGTTCTTCATGTCCCACGGCGCGAGGAACTGGCCCTTCTTGATGTTCACCGGCTTGCCGGCGCGCGCCACGTTCTGGATGAAATCCGTCTGGCGGCACAGGAAGGCCGGCGTCTGCAGCACGTCGACCACGGCAGCCACTTCGTTCATCGGCGTGTATTCGTGCACGTCGGTAAGCACCGGCACGCCGAGCTGCCGCTTCACCTCGGCCAGGATCTTCAGGCCAGCCTCCATGCCAGGACCACGGAAGCTGGTGCCCGACGAACGGTTGGCCTTGTCGAAGCTGGACTTGAAGATGAAGTGGATGCCGAGCTTGCCGGTGATTTCCTTGAGCTTGCCCGCGGTGTCCATCTGGAGCTGTTCGGATTCGACCACGCAGGGGCCGGCGATCAGGAAGAGCGGCTTGTCCAGGCCGACTTCGAATCCACACAACTTCATGCGACGGACTCCTTGGCGAGACGCTCACCCTCGCGCACCGCCTTGTACTCGCGGGCGGCCTGCACGAAGCCGATGAACAGCGGGTGGCCGTCGCGCGGGGTGGAGGTGAATTCCGGATGCGCCTGGCAGCCGAGGAACCACGGGTGCTTCTGCTGCGGCAGTTCGACGATCTCGACCAGCAGGTCGTCCATCGACTTGCCGGAGATCACCAGGCCCAGGTCTTCGAAGGTCTGGCGGTAACGGTTGTTGAATTCGTAGCGATGGCGGTGACGCTCGCGCACCACGTCCTGGCCGTACAGCTCGCGCGCCAGGGTGCCGGCCTTGAGGCGGCACTCCTGCGCGCCCAGGCGCATGGTGCCGCCCAGGTCCGAACGCTCGCTGCGGGTTTCGACTTCGCCGGTGGCGGTGGTCCACTCGGTGATCAGGGCGATGACGGGGTCCGGGCTGTTGCGGTCGTTCTCGCTGGAATCGGCCTCGGTAAGACCGGCCACATTGCGCGCGAAGTCCACCACCGCGGCATGCATGCCGTAGCAGATGCCGAAGTACGGCACGCCCTTCTCGCGGGCGTATTTGGCGGCCAGCACCTTGCCCTCGAAGCCGCGCTTGCCGAAGCCGCCCGGCACCAGGATGGCATCGGCGCTGCCCAGCACCTTGGCGGCGCCTTCGGCCTCCACCTGCTCCGAATCAACCCAGTTGAGATTGACGCGGGTGAGCTGCTTGATGCCGCCGTGGCGCAGCGCCTCGCCCAGGGACTTGTAGGCGTCCTTGTGCTCGACGTACTTGCCGACGATGGCCACGTTGACCTCGTCCTTGGGGTGCTCCACGGCGTCGACCGTGCGCTGCCACGAGGACAGGTCGGCCGGGCCGGCCTGCAGGCCCAGGCGCTTGACCACGATCTCGTCCAGGCCCTGCTTGTGCAGCCACAGCGGCTGCTTGTAGATGATGTCCACGTCGGCCGCGCTGATCACGGCGTTCTCGGGCACGTTGGTGAACAGGGCGATCTTGCGGCGCTCGCCATCGGGCAGCGGCTGCTCGCAGCGGCACAGCAGCACGTCGGGCTGGATACCGATGGAGCGCAGCTCCTTCACCGAATGCTGGGTCGGCTTGGTCTTGATCTCGCCGGCGGCCTTGATGTACGGCACCAGGGTCAGGTGCATGAACATCACCTTTTCCGGGCCGTGCTCGATGCGCAGCTGGCGGATGGCCTCGAGGAACGGCAGCGATTCGATGTCGCCCACGGTGCCGCCGATCTCCACCATCGCCACGTCGAAGCCACGGGTGGCCTCGTGGATGCAGTGCTTGATCTCGTCGGTGATGTGCGGAATCACCTGCACGGTGGCGCCCAGGTAGTCGCCGCGGCGCTCCTTGCGGATCACCGACTCGTAGATCTTGCCCGTGGTGATGGAGTTCTTGCCGGTCAGGCGGGTATGGACGAAGCGCTCGTAGTGGCCCAGGTCCAGGTCGGTCTCCGCGCCGTCGTCGGTCACGTAGACCTCGCCGTGCTGGAAGGGACTCATGGTGCCCGGGTCCACGTTGATGTACGGGTCGAGCTTCATCATGGTGACCGAGAGGCCACGCGCTTCCAGAATGGAAGCCAGCGACGCCGCGGCGATGCCCTTACCGAGAGAGGACACCACACCGCCGGTGACGAAAATCAGGGGGGTCATGGGATGCAGCCGTGCTGGAAATCGGCATTTTAAAGGAAGAACGCCCCGGCTGCGAGGGCCTCGGCCGCCCCCGTTCACCTCTTCCGTTCAACTTCAGCACCCGATGCCGTCAGCCTGCCCTTCGCCGGTGCGTCCGGATAGTCGATGGCTGGCCGGAACGCCCCGCCCGGCACCGTCAACGGGAACGCGTTGCGGCCTCCGAAGGCGCATGGCCTGGCGCCACTCCCGATGTGCCGGCGAGTGGCGATGCCTCGGCGCGATAGCCACCGCCCAGCGCCCGTATCAGCACGATCTGCTGGTTGATGCGCTGCCCTTCGACGACCAGCAGGGCCGTCTGCTCGCTGATGACGGGCAGGCGCGCTTCCGTGGACGCGAGGCGGCTCCCCAGCCCGCGGCTGTACATGGCCTCCGCGGCACGCTGCGCAAAGCGCGCGGCCTCGACCTTTTCCGTTTGCAGCGCGTATTGCGCATTCAGCGCCTCCAGGCGGCTGCCGCTGACCGCCACGTCGCGCACGGCGTCGAGCACGGCCTGGTTGTATTGCTCGATCAAGGCATTGCTGGCGGAGCGTGCGTTGTGCAGGTTCGCGTTCAGGCGGCCGCCGTCGAAGATAGGCAGGTAGAGGCCGGGAATCAGGTTGATCTGCTGGCTGGACCGCTTGAACAGCTGGTCCAGGTGGACGCTGTCCAGCGCATACAGCGCCTTGATGTCGAGGCTCGGATAGAACGCGGCCTTTGCCGCCGCGACCTGATCGAGCGAGCCTTGCACGTACCAGCGCATGGCCTGCAGGTCCGGCCGTCGCGCCAAGAGTTCATAGGAAAGCGTCTCGGGCAAACCGACGGCGGCATCCGGCAGTGGGACGGGCTTGATCTCGGGGAGATCATCCGGACCGGCGCCGAGCAGCGCCCGGAGCGCTTCCCTTGCCTCCTTGATCTGCCCCTGCGTCGCGGCGATCTGGCTTTCGACCGCCAGCAACTGGCCTCGCGCACCGTGAAAAGGCACCTTGGCCTCCAGGCCCTGCGCCACCTTGCCCTGGTGCGCCTGCACGGCGTAGTCGAGCGCGTCGTGCGCCTGCTGGAGCAAGCCCAGCAACTGATGGCTCGCCTGCACGCTGTAATAGAGCTGCGCCACGCCGGTAGACAGGTTCAACTCCACCTCGGCAAGTTCGGCCACCTTCGCATTCTCGGCGCCCAGCGCTGCGCGGACAGCCGAGCGGTGCGTGCCCCAGATGTCCGGGCTCAATCCGCCGAACAGGCCTACCGTACCCTCGGTGTACCAAGGGCCGGTCAGGCCGAGCAGCGGTTCGTTCGTGCCGTAGGGGCCAAGGAAGCCGTTGGAAGAGGCGCGCTGGCGATCCAGCATGGCGAACGCGGACTCCTGCAGGCCGGTGCCGGCATTGAGCAGCTCGGTCTGGGACTTGGCCTGGGCAATGCGCAACCGGGCCATCGCCATGGTGGGCGAGCCGGCCAGCGCCCGCTCGATGAGCTCATTGAGTTGCGGATCTTTGTAGCGAGTCCACCACTTCGCATCGGGCCAGCCATCGACAGCCAGATGGATGTCCTCCGCCAGCCTGATCCGCTGCGCATCCATCTGCGCATGGGGCGATGCGTCGTTGTGGATCGACGCGCAAGCCGACACGCCGACAAGCACGCACAAAAGCCCCGCGATCCTGAAAGCCGATCTCTGGTTCGTCATAAATACCTTGCCTGCTTGATGCCATCCCGGCGTCGCGCGCTAAGCCGGAGCATCGGTCCAGTCCGGCAGGCCGTTGATGTCTTCCGCCAACTGCCGCGCCTGCGCCATGTGCGGTGATGCGCCTGCCGGCTCATCCAGGGCACGCGCGGGGAATCCGTTCGCATCGCCTTCAACGGACGCCGCCAAGCCGTCGCCATAACGGCACAGCCAGTCGCCCGCCTTCGCCTGCCAGGCCAGCAGCGACTCATCGGCAGCTTCTGTCCCGGAGTCATCGGCGCACAGCACGTCCGATGCGCCGAGTATTCGCTGGCCTTGCGTGAGCATCCGTTCGGCGTGCTGGAGCAGCGTCCGCCGCTCGCCCTCCTCCAGATGCCCTTCCAGCGATACGCGTCGACGCATATCGCGGCTGGCTTCCAGCAGATTGACGCAAGCCATTCGCCGACGGAGATAGTCGAGCCAGCTGCGATCGTCCTGTTGCAACGGTCGTGCAATGAGCCGCCCGAGCGTGCCCGCCATGTCCGCGAGTTTCCGGCGCAGTGTCCCTGCCTCGCTTTCCGGCCAGACCCACGTGTACACGAGCCCGGACACCACCGCGCCCAGCAGGATGCCTACCGTGCGATCGCGAATTTCCGTGAGGTCGCTGACCGGGCCGAAGTGCTCCAGAAGCGCCAGGCAGAACGTGGCCACCACCTGCACGCCGATATAGGCGGTTCGTTCCGAGCCGGCTGCGATCCATCCGCCGAGCAGGATGACGGGTGCAATCGCCAGCAGCAATCCCACGATGCCGTCGATATGGGGAAGCACGACAAGGCTGAGCACCAGCGCAAGAAAGCCGCCAAGCAGGGCGCCGCCAATGCGCAGGCCGATCTTCTCCGACGTCGCCCCAAGATTCGGGTTGGCGACCAGCGCGCAGGTGATCATGCTGGTGTGGATGCCGTCCCACTGAACCGCGTGATAGAACACGTAGCAGATCAGGCTTGCCAGCAAGGCTTTCAGTGCAAAGCGCACATACGCCGGATTAGTAAAGGCGTCGGGCACGAACATGCTGCCCTTCGCCGGGGGTGACGCTTCGGGCGACAGCGGGTCGGTACTTGCGAGCGCCTGCAATGCCCGGCAAAAACCGCCAAGCCCCATGGCCTGGGCCGTCTCCCACTCCCGCGAAGACAGGCGCCAGCCGGATCGATAAGGCTGCAGCGCCGCGAAAGACGTGTCGAGCAGCCGTATCTCTTCGTCCAGTTTGCCGAGGAGCGCCCGCGCTTCGTCCGAACTGGCCACCGCGTTCGCCGGCAAGCTGTTCGAGACGGCACACAGGTAGGCCACGACGTCGATGCTGCTCGACCAATAGGCTTTCGCCGTGCGGTAGTTCTTGTCTTCCACCGCAACCAGGCCGTGCAGCTTCTGCAGGGTCAATGCGCCTTTGTCGATCGCCTCAGCGGAGAGCGGCGCGGCACTGCCCTTTCCGCTCCCTAGATCGCGCAGGCGTTCCATCACGCCGGCCAGCTGACGGTGCATTTCGGCGCGCCACTGCTGCGAGGGCTGCTCGAGCGGAAAGAGAAACAGATTGACCAGCCACAGCACCGCGACGGGATACAGGCAGGATGCCGCCGACCAAAGCATCGCGCGAAGCGCCAGCTCCGGAAAATCCAGGGTATCGGCTGTGGTCTGGCCATAAACGAGCACGACCCCAATGGCGAAGAAGATCAGCCCCGCCTTGTGCACGCGCATCAGGTACATGCACACGAAGAAAATCAGGGACGAAACGACGATGCGGACGAACGGGTAGTCGTAGGTGAACTTGAGCACCAGCACGACCGTGCCGATCTCAAGCAGTGTGCCAACCAGGAAGACCACACCGAGCAGCCGCGTCACCACGGCATTGGGTTGCAGCCCGTAGAAGACTATGACGGCAACCGACAGGGTGACCATGGGAATCTGAAGCGCCATGGAAATCAGCACGACGATCAGGCTGGTGCACAGCAGGCGCAGCGCCCATGTCATCCGTCCCGGATAGCTGGCCAGCTCCGCGCGAACAAAGCGCCAGAACGCCGCCAACTGATCGGTAACGGGAATGCCGCTGCGCATCGGCTTATGGCCCGTGACGCGGCTGACTATCGTCCGCCGCGGCCTGCCGGCTCAGCTCGACCACGGCCGAGGCGCCCACGCGAAAGAGCTCCTGATCCGGCTTGTCGACGCGGATCTTCACTGGAAAGCGTTGGGCCACCCGCACCCAGTTGATCGTACGCTGCACGCGCGGCAAGCCTTCGACCACCAATCCACCATCATCCGGCAACACGCCATAACCGATGGAATCGACGCGGCCGTGGAAGCGCTTGCCGCTGTCGCCCATCAGATAGACCGTGGCCGTCGAGCCAACCCGGATGTCCCGCAGCTCGGTCTCCCTGAAGTTGCCCACCACGTACCAGCTTTCGGTATCGATCAGGGTGAACACGGGCTTCAGCGCGGACGCGAATTGCCCGACCGTGGTCTTGAGCGACACCACGCGCCCCTGGAACGGCGCACGCACCGTGGTCATGTCCAGGTGCAACTGGGCGAGCGCGATGTCCGCCTCGATAACGACGCGCTGCGCCACCAGCGCATCCACGCCGGAGACAGCGGCCGCCGCCTGTTGCGCCTGGAGCCGCGCGGCATTCAGTTCGGCCTGCGCCGCTCGTTGCGTCGAGCGGGCGCGATCCACGTCCTCCGCGGAAACATAGCCCGGCTCGAGCAGCGGCTCGGTGCGCCGCAGCGTGTCCGCCGCCTGCGTCGCCGCGGCATGGGCGCGTTCGACCGCCGCATGCGCGGAATCGGCGCCGTACTGCTGCGCGGTCACGGTGCGCGTGGTCAGGTCGATCTGCTTGTTCAAGGCGATCAGCGCCGCCTTGGCCTTGGCCAGTTCGTCCTCATAGGACCGCGGATCGATGCGAAAGAGCACATCGCCCTTCGCGACGAGCTGGTTGTCCTTGATGGGCATTTCCACGATACGGCCGCTGACCTCGGGAACCACGTCGATCACGTCCGCCGATGCGTAGGCGTCGTCGGTGCGCGGCGAGGTGTCGATACGCCAGGTCACGTAGCCGACAAGTGCAAGCGCCAGCATCGCCAGGAGCAATCCGGGCCATTTCCTGCTTGGCTTGATGTTCGGCGTCGCCGCCATAGGTACGTCTCCGTCAAACAGGCACTAGAAAAAGATCAGCCAGAGCAGCACCGAATACAGTGCGTACAGCGCCGAATACACCAGCACCGGTGGACCGAGCGCCCGCTCGCGTCCCGCGCGTACCAGCGCAAGGCGGGTCAACAAGGTCAACAGGAACCCGCCCGTCATGCAGAAAAGCCAGCCCGGAAAGAACGCGCCCATCACCGAGACGGACGGCGGCAAGGCGCAGCCGGACAGGCCGGTGATGAAGGGCGCCAGGAGCAAGCGCCGCGTCCATGGCCAGAATGACGATGTCTCTATCCGCATAGTCCCACTCAAGATCCAGCGCCTGGTTTGCGACCCGTCATCCCTCGCGCCCGTCCTCTCGCGCATTGGCTACGCGACCGGCGGCAAACAGGCGGAAACGAAACAAAGGTCGTGCGCAGCGCCCGGTAGCCCGACCGCTGCCGGTGCGCGTCATTCAAGGCGTTGGAGTATCCCCAACGTTTGCGACGCGCACATCAGAGAAGTCCGTTCCAGAAACGACAAAGGCGCCCGAAGGCGCCTTTGTCATCCAAGCCTGATGCCGGTCTTATTCCACCGGCACCATCTGGGACGTGGGATGCATCATGTTCACGTTCATGTTGTGCAGCACCCACAGCGAACCGACCACCACGATGGCCAGGATCAGGATCGTGAACAGCATGATGGAAAGGTTGCCACGCTGCGAGGGCGACGTGCCCATGTGCAGGAAGTACACCAGCTGCACGATCAGCTGGGCCACGCCGAACACGATGATGCCGGGCATCATCAGGTCGTGCGGAACCTTGCCGCTCATGACCACGCCGAACGAAGCCAGGGTCAGCACCATCGATAGGATGAAACCGGTCAGGTAGGACTTGGTGCTGCCGTGGTCGGCATGCTCGGCGCCGAGGTGGGCGTCGTGGGAATGGTGGTTGCCGGACATCAGATGGCCCCCCGCAGATAGACAAAGGTGAAGACGCAGATCCAGACGATGTCCAGGAAGTGCCAGAACAGGCTCAGGCACGACAGGCGACGCTGGGTGGCATCCGTCAGGCCGAAGCGGCGGATCTGGTCCATCATCACCACCAGCCAGATCAGGCCGCAGGTGACGTGCAGGCCGTGCGTGCCCACCAGCGTGAAGTAGCTGGACAGGAACGCGCTGGTGCTCGGGCCGGCGCCTTCATGGATGAGCTTGGCGAATTCGTACACTTCCATGCCGATGAAGCCGGCACCGAACACGAACGTCACCGCCAGCCACGCCACCACGCTGCCCTTCCTGCCGGCATGCATGCCGAGCATGGCCATGCCGAAGGTGACCGACGAGATCAGCAGCAGCATGGTCTCGCCGAGCACGTACGGCAGCTCGAACAGTTCCTTGGCGGTGGGGCCGCCGGCCGTGCTGTTGCCCAGCACGGCGAAGGTCGCGAACAGGCCCGAGAAGATCAGGCAGTCGCTCATCAGGTAGATCCAGAACCCCAGCAGGGTCTTGGATCCATCGTCGTGGTGATGGGCGTCCCCGCCGTGGGAGACGCCGTCGAGCGCGCCGTGCGCGGCGCTTACTGCAGGACTGCTCATGGGTTACGCCACCTTCTGACGCTGCGGCGCGGCCACCGGCGCTACCTGCGTGGTCTGGAACTGCTTGAGCTGGGCGTGGCGCGAGCGCTCGATCTTCTCGACCTCGGCCGCCGGCACCCAGTAATCCACGTCACGGTCGTAGGCGCGGGCGATGAACGCACCGATCATGCCCAGCAGGCCCACGGCCGCCAGCCACCAGATGTGCCACACCAGGGCGAAACCCAGGACCGTACCGAACGCGCCCATGACCACACCGACGCCGGTGTTGCGGGGCATATGGATGTCTTCGTACTTGGCAGGTTGCACGTAAGCGACTCCGTTTTGTTTGTCTTCCCAGAACTGGTCCAGCTGGTTGATCTGGGGAACGATGGCGAAGTTGTAGAACGGCGCAGGCGAGCTGATCGCCCACTCCAGGGTGCGGCCACCCCACGGGTCGCCGCTCGGATCGGTGAGCTTCTTGCGGTCGCGGATGGAGACATAGAACTGCACGAGGGTGCAGAAGATGCCCACGGCGATCACCGCGGCGCCCAGCGCGGCGACGATCAGGTACGGCTGCCACTCGGGGTTGGCGTAGTGGTTCATGCGGCGCGTCATGCCCTTCAGGCCCAGCACGTACAGCGGCATGAAGGCCATGTAGAAGCCGACCAGCCAGCACCAGAACGATGCCTTGCCCCAGAACTCGTTGAGGCGGAAGCCGAAGGCCTTCGGGAACCAGTAGTTGATCGCCGCGAACACGCCGAACACCACGCCGCCGATGATCACGTTGTGGAAGTGCGCGATCAGGAACACGCTGTTGTGCAGCACGAAGTCCGCGCCCGGCACCGCCATCAGCACGCCGGTGACGCCGCCGATGACGAAGGTGACCATGAAGCCCACCGTCCACAGCATCGGCACGTTGAACTCCACCCGGCCGCGGTACATGGTGAACAGCCAGTTGAACAGCTTCGCGCCGGTGGGCACCGAGATGATCATCGTCGTGATGCCGAAGAAGGCATTGACGCTGGCGCCCGAGCCCATGGTGAAGAAGTGGTGCAGCCACACCACGAAGCTCAGCACGCCGATGCACGAGGTGGCGTACACCATCGACTTGTAGCCGAACAGCGGCTTCTTGGAGAACGTGGCGACGATTTCCGAATACGCGCCAAAGCACGGCAGGATCAGGATGTAGACCTCCGGGTGGCCCCAGATCCAGATCAGGTTCACGTACATCATGGCGTTGCCGCCAAGCTCGTTCGTGAAGAAGTGCATGTCGAGGTAGCGGTCGGCCGTGAGCAGCGCCAGCGTCACCGTCAGGATCGGGAACGCGGCCACGATCAGGATGTTGGTGACCAGCGAGGTCCAGGTGAACACCGGCATCTTCATCAGCGTCATGCCGGGCGCGCGCATCTTCATGATGGTCACGATGAAGTTGATGCCGCTCAGCGTCGTGCCGAGGCCGGACAACTGCAGCGACCATATGTAGTAGTCGACGCCGACCGTGGGGCTGTATTGCAGCCCCGACAGCGGCGGATACGCCAGCCAGCCGGTGGCGGCGAAGTCGCCGACGAACAGCGACATCATCACCAGCACCACGCCCGACACGAACAGCCAGAAGCTGAGCGAGTTCAGGAACGGATAGGCCACGTCGCGCGCGCCGATCTGCAGCGGCACCACCAGGTTCATCAGGCCGGTAATGAAGGGCATCGCCACGAAGAAGATCATGATCACGCCGTGGGCGGTGAACACCTGATCGAAGTGGTGCGGCGGCAGGTAGCCGGCCGATTCGCCCGCGGCCATCGCCTGCTGCAGGCGCATCATGATGGCGTCGGCGAAGCCGCGCAGCAGCATGACCAGCGCCACGATGATGTACATGATGCCGATCTTCTTGTGGTCCACCGAGGTGAACCACTCCTTCCACAGGTAACCCCACAGACGGAATTTCGTGAGCGCTGCGAGCGTCGCCGCGCCGCCCAGCAGGACGGCGGCCAGCGTCACCATCACGATGGGCTCGTGATAGGGAATCGCATCAAGGGTGAGCTTTCCAAACATGGCTTACTTCTCTGCCTTGGCCGGGGTGATGTTCGAGGACACCGCGTCCCCGCCCTCGTGGTGGTGCATGTCCATCTGCATGCTTTCCTGCGGCGCGTCGTGATGCATGCCTTCCTTCGGCATCTCACCGTGCATGGCGGCGTCGTGCGACATCTCGCCCATGTGCTTGTTGATCACGCCGACGAACAGGTTGGGCGCCACGTTGCCGTAGTAGGCAACCGGCACCTTCTCGCTGGGCTGCGCCAGCGCCTTGTAGCCCGCGTCGTCCAGGCTGGCCTGCGAGGCCTTGGCCTTGGCGATCCACTCGTTGAAGCCGTCCTCGGAGGTGGCGATGGCCTTGAAGTGCATGTCCGAGAAGCCTTCACCGCTGAAGTTGGACGACAGGCCCGCATACGTGCCCGGTTCGCGCGCGATCAGGTGCAGCTTGGTTTCCATGCCCGCCATGGCGTAGATCTGGCTGCCCAGCTGCGGGATGAAGAAGGCGTTCATCACCGAATCGGAGGTGATCTGGAAGTTCACCGGGCGATCGGTCGGGAAGGCCAGCTCGTTCACCGAGGCCACGCCGTATTCGGGATAGACGAACAGCCACTTCCAGTCCATCGACACGACCTGCACCGTCACCGGCTTGGCTTCGGACTCCAGCGGCTTGTACGGGTCGAGCGCATGCGAGCTCGTCCAGGTGATCACGGCCAGGATGACGATGATGATGGCAGGGATGGTCCACACCACCACCTCGATCTTGGTCGAGTGCGACCAGTTCGGCGCGTAGGTGGCCTTCTTGTTCGAGGAGCGGTAGCGCCAGGCGAACCACAGCGTCATCGCGATCACCGGGATCGCCACCACGGCCATCAGGCCCAGCGCGATCAGGATGAGGGACTTTTCATGGGCGCCCACGTCGCCCTTGGGCGAGAGGACTTCCATATTGCAGCCGCTGAGCAACACGGCGGCGCCGACGCCTGCGTAGCGCAGGCGCGAAAAGAGGGCTTGCATGTTCACTGACTACCTGGGGTGCAGCGTGGGGACGCGGCATGGTAGCCATGTTAGGTTCGTGTTGGAACTTCTTTGAGACACAATGCCGCAGATGAAATTTCTTGCGCAGACCGCTGCGACGACTTGACTTGAAAATGCAAGTGCGCGCACCCGCATTCGCACGTCGACCTTGGTGGAAAACTCCAGAAAATCGGCAGGCCGACGCCCCTGCTACCATGCGTCGATGGACCACACCACGTCTTCGAAACTGGCCGCCCTGCGACAGGCCATGCAGCAGCACGGCGTTGCCGCCTGCCTCGTTCCCAGCGCCGACCCGCACCTGTCCGAATACCTGCCCGCCCATTGGCAGGCACGCGAATGGCTGTCGGGTTTCACCGGCTCGGCCGGCACGCTCGTGGTCACGGCCGATCACGCCGGGCTGTGGACCGACGGCCGCTACTTCGCCCAGGCCGCGACGGAACTGGCCGGCAGCGGCATCGAACTGATGAAGCAGCGCGTGGCCCACGCGCCGGAGCACATCGACTGGCTGCTGGATCACCTGTCCGAGGGTCAGACGCTCGCCGTGGCCGGCGACAGTTTTCCGCTGGCCGCCGCGCGGCAGCTCGGCCAGCGCCTGGAACGCATCGGCGCCCGCCTGCGCACCGACCTGGACCTGCCCGGACTGATCTGGACGGATCGCCCCGCCCTGCCCGCCGCCCCCATCGTCGAGCACGCCATCCGCTACGCCGTCCAGCCGCGCGGCGACAAGTTCGGCCGCCTGCGCACGGCCATGCGCAAACTGGGCGCGACACATCATCTGATCTCCAGCCTCGACGACATCGCGTGGCTGACCAACCTGCGCGGCAGCGACGTGGCGTGCAATCCCGTGTTCCTCGCACACTTGATGGTGCAGACGGAAGGACATGCCACGCTCTTCGTCGATCGCGGCAAGCTCACCGATGCACTGGTGGTCGCGCTGGGCGCGGACCAGATCCGCATCGCCGACTACGCCACGATCACCGACGCGCTGTCCGAACTCGGCCCGCAGGATCGCCTGCTGCTCGACGGCTACCGCGTGGTGGTGGCGGTGGCCTCGGCCATTCCCTCCGCTGCCGCGCTGATCGAGGCGGCCAACCCGTCCACGCTGCTGAAGGCGCGCAAGACGGAAGCGGAGCTGGAACACATCCGCGACGTGATGCGCCGGGACGGCGCCGCGCTGGCGCGCGCGTTCCGCCGCCTGGAGGAACGCGTCACCGCCGGCATGACGCAGACCGAACTGGACGTGGACGCCCTGCTGCGCGAGGAACGCTCCGCGCAACCGAACTTCGTCGGCGAGAGCTTCTCGATCATCGCCGGCTACATGGCCAACGGCGCCCTGCCGCATTACCGGGCCACGCCCGAGGCGCACAGCACGCTCAAGCCACAGGGCCTGCTGCTGATCGACTCCGGCGGCCAATACCTGGGCGGCACCACCGACATCACCCGCGTGCTCGCGCTGGGCGAAACCACGGCGGAGCAACGGCGCGATGCCACCCTGGTGCTCAAGGGCATGATCGCGCTCAGCCGCGCCCGCTTCCCCAAGGGCGCCAGCGGCCCGCAACTCGACGCGCTCGCCCGCGCCCCGCTCTGGGCCAGCGGCATGGACTATGGCCACGGCACCGGCCACGGCGTCGGCTACTTCCTCAATGTGCACGAAGGCCCGCACGGCATCCGCCCGCCCGCCTCCGGCGCCACCCTGGTGCCGCTGGACCCGGGCATGATCACCTCGATCGAGCCGGGCCTGTACAAGCCGGGCCGCCACGGCATCCGCCACGAGAACCTGGCCGTGGTGGTCGAGGCCGACAAGACCGAGTTCGGCGAGTTCTACGCCTTCGAGACCCTGACCCTGTGCCCGTTCGACCGGCGCGCGCTGGAACCGGGCCTGCTCAATCCGGAGGAGCGCGCATGGCTGGACGACTACCACGCCACCGTCCGCGCCGCGCTGTCGCCCCTGCTGGAGGATGCCGACCTGGCGTGGCTGGAGCGGCACTGCGCGCCTCTATAGCTGCACGCCTTTATACAAGGAGGTCAGGCAAGCCGCGAGGACGGAATGCGCCGCGTGCGCTTGCTCGTCATCCCGGCGCAGGCCGGGATCCAGTAGCGGTACCGCGTGGTTCTCGCCAAGAGCCACACTTGAAGTCTTTCGCGACAACCCGGCACTGGTGCCACTGGATCCCGGCCTGCGCAGGGATGACGAGCAAAAACAACCGCTCCCACGCCGCATCTTGACCCCTTCCCCGCTCCCCGCCATCCTCCCCCGATTACCGAGCTTCGATCCCCACCATGAGCAGTCGCTACAACGCCGCCGACATTGAAGTCCTCTCCGGCCTTGACCCGGTCAAGCGCCGCCCCGGCATGTATACGGACACCTCCCGCCCGAACCACCTGGCGCAGGAAGTGATCGACAACTCGGTGGACGAGGCCCTCGCCGGCCACGCCAAGTCGATCGAAGTGATCGTGCACACCGACGGCTCGGTGGAAGTGACCGACGACGGCCGCGGCATGCCGGTGGACATCCATCCGGAAGAAGGCGTGCCGGGTGTCGAGCTGATCCTCACGCGCCTGCATGCGGGCGGCAAGTTCTCGGGCAAGAACTACAACTTCTCCGGCGGCCTGCACGGTGTGGGCGTGTCGGTGGTGAATGCGCTGTCCAACCGGGTGGAAGTCACCATCCGGCGCGACGGCAACGAATACCGCATGGCCTTCGAGAACGGCGACCGCGCCAGCGAACTCGAAGTGATCGGCTCGGTGCCGAAGAAGAAGACCGGCACCACCGTGCGCTTCTGGGCCGACCCGAAGTACTTCGACTCGCCGAAGATCTCGCTGGGCAAGCTGCGCCATCTGCTGCGCGCCAAGGCCGTGCTGTGCGCCGGCCTCAACGTGAAGCTGGTCGACGAAGCCACCGGCGACGTCAACGAGTGGTACTACGAGGATGGCCTGCGCGATTACCTGCGCGACGAGCTGTCCAGCGCCGAAGCCATCCCGGCGGAGCTGTTCGTGCACCACGTGCAGCGCGAGGCCGATGGCCTGGACGTGGCCCTGGCCTGGCTGCCCGAAGGCGAGCTGGTGCAGGAAAGCTACGTCAACCTGATTCCCACCGCGCAGGGCGGCACGCACGTGAACGGCCTGCGCTCGGGCCTCACCAATGCCATCCGCGAATTCTGCGACATCCGCAACCTGCTGCCGCGCGGCGTGAAGCTGGCGCCGGAAGACGTGTGGGAGCGCCTCGCCTTTGTGCTGTCGGCCAAGCTGCAGGATCCGCAGTTCGCCGGCCAGACCAAGGAACGCCTGTCCTCGCGCAACGCCGCGGCGATGGTCGAAGGCGTCATCCATGACGCCTTCAGCCTGTGGCTCAACCAGCACGTGGACCTGGGCGAACGCATCGCGCAGCTCGCCATCGAGCGCGCCAGCGCGCGCCTGAAGGCCGCCAAGCAGGTGGTGCGCAAGAAGATCACCCAGGGTCCCGCCCTGCCCGGCAAGCTCGCCGACTGCACCGCCACCGACCTCACCCGCACCGAGCTGTTCCTGGTGGAAGGCGACTCGGCGGGCGGCAGCGCCAAGCAGGCGCGCGACAAGGAGTTCCAGGCGATCCTCCCGCTGCGCGGCAAGATCCTCAATACCTGGGAAGTGGAGTCCGGCTCGGTGCTCGCTTCCGAGGAAGTGCACAACCTTGCCGTCGCCATCGGCTGCGACCCCGGCAAGGAAGACCTCTCGGGCCTGCGCTACGGCAAGGTCATCATCCTGGCCGACGCCGACTCCGACGGCCTGCACATCGCCACCCTGCTGAGCGCCCTGTTCCTGCGGCACTTCCCGGCGCTGGTGCGCGAGGGCCACGTGTTCGTCGCCATGCCGCCGCTGTTCCGCGTGGACGTGGGCAAGCAGGTGTTCTACTGCCTGGACGAAAACGAGAAGAACGCGATGCTCGAACGCGTGCAGCGCGAAAAGATGAAGGGGCAGGTCAGCACCACCCGCTTCAAGGGCCTGGGCGAGATGAACCCGGCCCAGCTGCGCGAGTCGACCATTCACCCGGACACGCGCCGCCTGGTGCAGCTCACCGTCGAAAGCGACGACGGCACGACCAAGCTGATGGACATGCTGCTTGCGAAGAAGCGCGCCAGCGACCGCAAGGCCTGGCTCGAGGAAAAGGGCGATCTGGCGACGCTGGAGGTTTGACCGCAGGGGCGCAGCAAGCCGCCCCGGATTTGCCCGTTTTGGCCGTCGGTCCCGCACAAACGGCGGCCATGCTTATGGACAAGGACCCCAACCAAGAGCGGCACCATGCTAGTCGCAGAGTATCCACAGGAAGTGGAAAGCCACCCGGACGTGGCTGCAGTCACCACGCAGGTCGTTCCCCTCGTCAGCACACGCCTTTCCGGACTCGATGGCCTGCGGGCCATCGCCGTCACGGCGGTCGTGCTGTTCCACGCCGATTTCTACTGGGCGCGCGGCGGCTACCTCGGCGTCGACCTGTTCTTCGTCATCTCCGGCTTCCTCATCACCAGCCTGATGGCCCGCGAAGTGGATCGCACGGGTCGCCTGGACCTGCGTGACTTCTACTGGCGTCGCGCCAAGCGCCTGCTGCCCGCATCGTGGCTGATGATGGGCGTGGTCGTGGCGGTGGCGGCATGGGTGGCGCGCGACGCGCTGCCTCACCTGCGCAACGATGTGGTCGCCTCGCTGGCCTACGTCACCAACTGGGAACTGCTGCGCAGCCAGACCTCCTACTTCGAGGCCACGGGCCGCCCGCCGCTGCTGCAGCATCTGTGGTCGCTGGCCATCGAAGAGCAGTTCTACATCCTGTGGGCGCCGCTGGCCTTCATCCTGCTGCCGCGCATGAGCCGCCGCGCCATGGCGTTCATCGCCCTGGCCCTCGCCGCCGCGTCCGCCGCATGGATGGCCATGCTGGCGCACAAGATCGGCTACCCCGGACAGGGCGATCCGTCTCGCCTGTACTTCGGCACGGATACCCACGGCTTCGCGCTGCTGCTGGGCTCCGCGCTGGGCCTGCTCTGGCAACCTTCGCCGGAGCTGGGTCGCCCCGGCGTGTTCGCGCAGGCCACCGGCTGGCTGCTCGGCCTGATCGCGCTGGCGTGCATGGTCGCGCTGTTCGCCATGATGGGCGAAGACACGCGCAGGCTGTATCCGTGGGGCTTTCTCGCCGCGGCGGCCACGGCGCTCGCGCTGATCATGATCGCCACGCATCCCGGCATGGCGTTCGGCCGCTGTCTGGACAACCCGGTGATGCGCTGGATCGGCGAGCGCTCCTACGGCATCTATCTCTGGCACTGGCCGGTGTTCATGCTGACACGACCGGGCATCGACCTGCGCACCATGGACAGCGGCACCGCGCTCGTCCCGCGCCTGGCGCTGACGCTCGCCGTGGCGGCGCTTTCCTATCGCTATCTGGAAATGCCCGTGCGACAAGGCGCACTCGGGCGCATTTTTTCAGCGCGGCGCCGTCACGCATGGCTCGGACGCATGGCCGTGGTCGCCACGCTGGTCATGGCGTTCAGCGCCATCGGCGTCGTGCTCTGGCATGCCCCGGCCCAGGCCAAGCCTGCGCAGGACGTGCGCGAGGCGCTCGATCTCAACACACCCGTGGCGCCGATCCAGGTGCAGGAAACGCTGGCGCCGATTCCCGCGGCGTCGGTGGAATTGCCCGTCGAGCCAGTCGTCGCGCCGGTGGCCGAGGCAGCGCCGGATCAGCCCGCCGTGGAAACCTTTACCGGCGAAGAACTCACCGCCGTCGGCGACTCCGTGCTGCTCGGTTCCGGCCGCCTGCTGAAGGCCACGCTGCCCGGCGCGGACGTGCACGCCACCATGGGCTGGCAGGCCGCCGACGTCATCCGGCAGATCAAGACACTGAAGAGCGCCGGCGGTTTGCGCGACGTGGCGCTGGTGCACCTGGGCACCAACGGCTACGTCACCGAAGATCAGCTGCGACAGATCCTCGCCATGCTGTCCGATTGCAAGCGCGTGGTGCTGGTGAACACGCATGTGCCGCGCCGCTGGATGGAAGCCAACAACGCGCTGATCGACCGCGTCGCGCCCGATTTCCCGAACGTGGTCACCGTGCGCTGGAACGATGTCTCGGAAAACCAGCCCGATTACTTCGTGTCCGATGGCGTGCACCTCACCACCATCGGCCAGCGCGCTTTCATCACGGAAATCATGCGCACCGGCCACCTGGCGCGCGACAAGGCGGAAACCGCCGCGGCCGATACTGCCGAGGCCGCCTCGGATCACGCCGCGGGCGATCTATCCCCCACGCTGGAACTCGCGCCGCAGCCCATCGCCAGCGACAACTACTGGCGCAAGATGGCGCTGTGCGAAACCGACGCCAACTGGAAGAATGCCGGCCGCCATTCCGGCGGACTGGGCATTTCGGTGGACGACTGGAAAACCTGGGGCGGCGGCGAGTTCGCGGCCACGCCCGCCGAAGCCACGCCGGAGCAGCAGATCGAAGTGGCCAACCGCATGTCCACGCAGGGCTGGACCAACGCGGCGGGCACGCTCGTCAAGCCCATCGGCTTCGTGCGCTGGCGCTGCGTGGCCGCACTGGGCCGCCCGCACTCCGCCACGCCCAATACGTACACGCGCGAAAGCGTGCTGGCGCAGACGTTCCACCTCGGCGAGCGCGGCGACGTCGTGCGCGACCTGCAACTGATCCTCGGCGAAAATCCCGATGGCATCTACACCATGAAGCTGCGCAAGAAACACCTCGCGTACCTGAAGCAAAATGGCCTGCCGGAAACCCTGGCGGGCACGGATTCATGAATGACCGGAGAGCATGGCGCATGGCACCTGTTTCGCGCTTTTTGATGATCAGTGCCTGGTGCGCTGGCTTTTTCGCACTATCCACCCTCAGTGTTCCCGCGCAGGCGCAGGACGCTCCCGCATCGTTCGGCGGCGTCAGCGACCTGGTCTGCCCCAACGCGCCGCCGGCTCCGCCGAAACCGTCGCCCAACCGCCCCGCCGCACGCGTCAACATGAGCGGCACGCAGATGCCCAGCGATGCGGAACTGGGCCCGCTGGCCAGAACCGTCATCCGACCGCAGCCGCTGCTCGATGCACAGGCCCTCGCCGGATTCGCGCCGGGAAGCAGCGAGCAGGCGCGGCGCATCGCCATCTGGGGTGACAGCCATATCGCCGGCGGTCCGTTCGCGTCCACCTTGATCCAGGCGCTGCGCGACAAGGGGCTGAACGTCGAGCCACGCCTGCTGCCGCCGACCATGGGGCGCGCCAACGTGATTCTTCCCGGGCTGCGCGCGTATTGCATCGGTTCGAGCTGGACGACGGATATCGCCTATACCTCGCCCACCCCGCTCGATATCGGGCCGGGGCTGGCCAACCGCGTCGTCGATGCCGGGCCGGACAGCTACGTCTGGCTCGACGTGCGCAATGCCGCGCGGCAAGCGGACGTGCGGCAGCTCCAGGTGATCTATAGCGCGCCGGCCGGTGCGTCCATCGACTACGTGATCGACGATGGCGTGCAGCGCACCGTGAACTTGCCGGCCACCAATACCAGCCAGGCGCTGGCGCTCGGCACCACCGGCACGATGTCCACCATCAAGCTGCGCGTGTCGCGCGGCAAGCTGGTGCTGCAGGGTTTCATCCTGGATCGCCCGCAGATGCCGGACGTGAGCTTCGACGTGTTCGGCCTGCCCTCCGCCACCGTCAAGGGCTGGGCCAATGCCAACCCGGAGAGCCTCGCCCAATCGCTGCACGGCGTGAGCTATGACGGCGTGCTGCTGGAGTTCGGCACCAACGAAGGCGCCGACCCAGATTTCGACGCGGAGAAGTACGCCACGATGCTGGAACGCGCACTGGGCAACCTGCGGCAGGTGTTTCCCAAGGCGTCCTGCGTGCTGGTGGGTCCGCCCGATCGCGGCGTGCTGCGCCAGGGCAAGGGCGGCTCACTGCCCCTGCTCACTTATAGCCGCGTGCATCAACGCATCGAGCAGGTGCAGCGGGATGTCGGCAGCCGCTACGGCTGCGTGGCCTGGAGCTGGCAGGATCTCATGGGCGGCCCTGGCGGAAGCTACGGCTGGGCGCATGCGCAACCCAGCCTGATGGGTCACGACCTGATTCACCTGAGCCCCGACGGTTACCGCCTCACCGGGCGCTCGCTGGCGCACAGCCTGGGCTGGTCGCCCTGATTGGCGGCGACGCCTTGTCCATGATCGGGGACAGGGCGTTCACCTGAGCGGGTGCTAATCTCCGGCGATGCACGCCCAATGGACCAGCCGCGCCATCCAGACGCTGGACGCCGAGGCTCATCGCTCGGCGGACACGCACCTTATCCGATTGGATCTGCCGGCCTTTCCCGGCATCCCGCTCTACCTCAAGGATGAATCGGTACATCCCACCGGAAGCCTCAAGCACCGGCTGGCGCGTTCGCTGTTCCTGTATGCCCTGTGCAATGGCTGGCTCGAACAGGGACGCGCCGTGGTGGAAGCCTCCAGCGGCAGCACGGCGATTTCCGAGGCATATTTCGCCCGGCTGCTGGAACTCCCCTTCTTCGCGGTGATGCCGCGCAGCACGTCGCGCGACAAGATCGCGCAGATCGAATTCTTCGGCGGGCATTGCCACCTGATCGACGACACCGACGTCTATGGCGCGGCGCAAAGGCTGTCCGACGACATCGGCGGTCACTACATGGATCAGTTCACCTATGCCGAGCGCGCCACCGACTGGCGCGGCAACAACAACATCGCCGAGTCGATCTTCCGGCAGATGCAGCGCGAGCCCGATCCCGCGCCGCGCTGGATCGTCGTACCGGCCGGTACGGGCGGCACCTCCGCCACCATCGGCCGCTACATCCGCTATCGCGGCGGCGCGCTCGATCGCACGCAGCTGGCCGTGGTCGATCCGGAACACTCGGTGTTCTATGATTACTACCACCAGCGCGACCCGAGCCTGCAGCTGTCGCGCGGCTCGCGCATCGAAGGCATTGGCCGCCCACGCGTGGAACCCTCGTTCATGCCGGGCGTCATCGACCGCATGCTGCGCGTGCCCGATGCTGCCAGCATCGCCGCTCTCGGCCAGCTGGAAGCGCTGCTTGGCCGGCGATGCGGAGGCTCCACCGGCACCAACCTCGTTGGCGCACTGCAACTGATGGCCGAAATGAAGGCCCGCGGCGAACACGGCCCGGTCGTCACGCTGATCTGCGACGGAGGAGATCGCTACCGCGGCTCCTATTACGACCAGGGCTGGCTGGATCGCGAAGGGCTGAATCGGCCTGATGAACGCGCTCGCCTTGAAACAGTGCTCCATGAGGGGCGCTGGATCGACTGAGCGGCGATGCTTACACTCGACGCTTGCCCGTCCCTCCAAGGGAATTCCCCATGGCCCTGACGCCACCCATCGACCTGCAACGCTGGATCGACGAACACCGTCACCTGCTGAAACCGCCGGTCGGCAACAAATGCATCGTGGACGGCGACTTCATCGTGATGATCGTGGGCGGCCCGAATTCGCGCACCGATTTCCACTACGACGAGGGCCCGGAGTTCTTCTACCAGCTCGAAGGAGAGATGGTGCTGAAGGTGCAGGACGAGGGCAAGCTGCGCGACATTCCCATCCGCGCCGGCCAGATGTTCTACCTGCCGCCCTGCGTGCCTCACTCACCGCAGCGCATGCCCGATTCGATAGGCCTGGTGATCGAGCGTCGCCGTCTCGCCGGCGAGAAAGACGGCCTGATGTGGTATTGCGAGCGCTGCAACCACAAGCTGTACGAGGAGTACTTCACCCTCGACAGCATCGAGCGCGATTTCCCACCCGTGTTCGAACGCTTCTATCGCTCCATCGATGCCCGCACCTGCGTGGAATGCGGACACCTCAATCCCGCGCCGGCCAAATACGCCTGAGCCGCCAGCGCGCTCAGCGTCGCTGCAACCATTTGCCGGCCATGCGACGCAGCGATTCGTCGCTGGCCGGATCCTCGGCGATGTCCCGGATGGAACGCCACGCGAGCGCGTGCGATTCCTCGCTGACCTCGAAGTCTTCGCTCGCGCCCGCCCGCACGACGTAGCGCACATCGTAATGCCAGTGCTCCGGTTCGTGCCCGCGCGCGGGGATGCGGTGGCGATCGAGGTCGAACGGCTCGGCTTCCACGCTCAGGCCGCTCAGGCCCGACTCTTCTTCCGCCTCGCGCAGTGCCACACGCGAAAGATCCACGTCGCCATCGGCGTGGCCGCCGAGCTGCAGCCAGCGGCCGAGCTTGCGGTGATGCGTGAGCAGGATGCGCTCGCCGTCCGCGCTCACCAGCCATGCGGAACCGGTGAAGTGCCCTTCCAGATGTTCGCGAACGAAAGCCCGCTCGCCCACGCCGAGAAATTCGATGAAATGCCGTGTGTCGGCCTCGTCCGGCCACCGTTGTGCATAGGCGTTGAAATGGTCGAACAACAGCGACATGGATGACGTCTCGAGTGGAAAGGATGACCGGCCGGCAGCGCTCGCAGGCCCCTGCATTATTTCAGATTGAGCTGATGTTCGTGATGTTCCCGGCGCTCCTAGCATCCCCGTCAACCGGCCTGGCCAAGGCCGGTAGGCGGCACGGCCATGCCACTCGGGGAACTGCTCTTGCGCAAGTCAGTCGTCGCTCTTTTCTTCTGTTTCGCCGCGACGGCGGCCGCGGCCGAGCCGGAGTACAACTTCACCGGTCCGCTGGTCACGCCCAATGCATCGGCGCTGCCGGGCGGGACGGTGCTCGTCGAACCCTATCTGATCTACACCGAGTCGCACGCCGTTTACGACGGCACCGGCGGTCGTCACGACGCGCGCCCCGGCTCCCATCAATGGCTGCTGGTAGTGCCTGCCACGGTGGGCATCACCGAGCGTCTCAACACGCAGCTCACCGCCGGCACCGCGTACAACGTTTCGGGCAAGGACCATAGCGACGGCACGCGGCTCACCGATACCTCGCTCATGCTGCAATACATGATCGTCGCGCCACGCGCGGACGGCACGGGGCCGGCGGTGTCGCTCAGCGCCACGCACGTGTTCCCTACCGGCAAGTACGACAAGCTGGGCGACAATCCGCTCAACGGCACCGGCAGCGGCGCGTCCAGCAACCGCATCGCGCTGTTCGCGCAGCAGAAGTTCTGGCTTCCCAACGACCACCCGCTACGTGTGCGTGCGTTGATCGCATGGGGACCATCGCCGTCGACCGTTCGTATCGACGGCGTAAGCTCCCACGGCACGCCGCCCGGCTTCCAGGGCAACGCGGCCATGGGAACGTCGATGGGCGTGAGCGCGGCCGTGGAATACGGCATCGACCGGCACTGGACCCTCGCCGCCGACCTGGCCTGGGACCACCGCAACGGTACGCACCTGCAA
>Ga0058700_1000256_pt1 | contig 29303 bp, 36 predicted proteins | sample AgamicAtAme_FD_71365 | JGI IMG/M metagenome (GOLD analysis project Ga0058700, IMG submission 71365) | Agave microbial communities from Guanajuato, Mexico - At.Am.e | ecosystem: Host-associated > Plants > Phyllosphere > Phylloplane/Leaf | place: Guanajuato, Mexico | collected 2012-06-07 | reverse complement strand
TCGTTACCGTGGTCGGCAGTGTCGGGGCACCCGCCGCAGTCCTCGGCGCCGGGGCCGGGCCGGCTGCGGGCGGCGGCGCGCCCTCCACCCGTGCAACCGCGGAAGTCATAGCGTCGTCAAGGGCTTTGCGGAAATCCTTCACGCGCCGCTCAACCGCGCCGTCGCCCTCGCGGATGGCCTTGCGGATAAGCTCGCCCGCGGTCTGCCGGAGGTTCTGCGCCGTGCGGGCGGTGACGACTTCCGGCAAGCCCTCGGCGCGGGCATAGAGCGCCGCCTCGCGGCCGGTCGGGGGCTCGGCGCCCTCCGGCGGGCGGCGGAGACTGCCGGCGGTCTCGCGGGCCGGCTGAATGCTGAAGGCGATCTCCTCGCCGTCGGCGCCGCGTGCCGCTTCCCATTGCTTCCAGAGCCGGCCGGTCGCCTTTCGCGCCGCTTCCTCCAGCGCGGAAAGCTGCGTCTGCATGTCCTCGCCGATGGCCTGGGCGCCGCGCCCCTCCGGGTTCAGCCGGCGCGCGGTGTCGGTGAGCGCGGCGATGCGGGTTTCGGCGGCTTGGTCGATCCGTTGCAGGTGCCCGGTGAGGGCTTCGGTTACGCCCTCCGGCGTCGCGCCGCCGGTGCCGCGGATGCTGTCGAGGGCGCGCGCCTCCGCGGCGCGGTTGGCTGTTCGGCGGGCGTCGAAGGGGGCCGGGTTGCGCGCCTCCAGGCCGCGGGCGAGGCGCCCGATGCCGATGTTCTCGCTCGCGGCATAGGTCGTCGGGCCGGCGCTGCCCTCCAGGTAGGCGGGGGCTGCGTCGATGTTGGCAACCGCCTGCGCGACGCTGCCGCCGCCCTCCTGCGCCGCCTCCTGAAGCCGCATCGCCGCCTGATTGCGCTCCCATGCCGTCGCCTGCGCGGGATCGGTGAGGGTGCGCATGCCGGAGCGGGCGTTGGCGAGATAGTCGCCCGCCCTGGGGGCGAGGGCGTCGAAACCCGCCTTCGCTCCCGCCACTGCGCCGCCGCCGAGCAGGCCCCCGGCGAGCCCGGCGATGATCGGGTGATCAGGAAACATTTCCTGTGCGACACCCGCACCGAACCCGGAGCCGGCATTGATCGCGGTGTTGAGCACGGGACCGCCGCTGCTCGCCGCGCGCGCGAGCCAGTTGACGGCACCCGGCAGGCGCATGCCGGAGCGGAGCAGGCCGGCGCCGCCGAGCGCCATCTCGCCGCCGAACCGCACGCCCTCGCCGGTGGCGCTGAGGATGCGCCCGATACTGTCGGTCGCGACGGTGTTTTCCGGCGTCGGCAGGCCGGTCCTGCCGACAAGTTCGTTGATCGTGCGCGAGGTCGGGAGCGGCGGATCGGGGATCAGGCGCGGGCTCGCCGCTTCGGCTTGCGCGCGCTGCTCGGGTGTCGGCGTCTTGCCGGTCGCGAATTCCACAATCGCCCTGGGCGCGGCGCTGAGGATGTCGCCGGGCATGCCGAGGATGTCGCCCGCCATGGCGGTGATCGGCGCGGCGAGGTTGGCGAGGTACCCGGTATGCTTGCCCGCCGTGTCGGGAGCCGGCGCCTCGCGCGCGGGGGTGCTGAGGCGCGAGGTATGCGCGGTGCCGGCGTCGGGCAGGCTGTCCCACCAGTTGCCGCCGCCGACGGTCGAGACGGTCGGGGCCGGCGAGGGTGCGCGCGCGGGCGCGGCTGCCGCCGGTTCCGGGGGCGGTGCGGCTGCCGCGGTCGGGCTCGCCGGGGCGTCGGGTAGTGCGTCCCACCATGCCATGTCGGCGGCTCCCTAGCGGTTTATTTTCCTACTGCCGTCGGGCATTTCCATGGTGACGCCCTTCGGCAGTTTCGCCGCTTGGTCGGGCGTTCTCACCTTGTAGGGGATAACCCGGCTCGCGTACACCTCCGGCGGGAAAGCCTTGTCGAAGGCGGCATCCATGCCCTCGGTGCTGCCGCCGTGGCGCGGGTCGGCGAGCCAGAGGGTGCGGAAACCCTCGCGGTCCATCGTGCGCTCGGTGCCCTGCCAGATGCTCTCTATGATCGCGTCGAACCCGCCCTGCGACATGGAGATGTTCGGGTTCATGTTGCGCACCTGCTGGAAGACGCTCGCCGCCTCGCGCGAGCCGAGCATGCGGGTCATTTCCGCGGCGAGGAACCCGCCTTCCTTGCCGATTACCTCGCCCCCCGCGGCGCCGTCCCGCATCCATTGCGGCACCTTGATGCCGGCCGCCTCCATGATGTCGGTCAGCCCCCGGAGACCGGCGAGGCGCGCCTCGCCGGTGGCGCCGGTGCGGAACTGCTCGGCGGCGTTGCGCATGACGGTGAGGCGGTCGCGCACCTCGTTGACCTTGCCGACGGCGGCGACGTGCTCCTTCTCGCGCTCGCCGAGCGCCTCGCTCCTGTTGCGCTGCTCCGGGGTGAGGTCGAGGCCGGCGGGGATGCCGGGCATGCCGCCGGGGCCGGTCGCGCCGGGCATGCCGGGCTGGCTGCCGAGCAGCCATGTTTTCGGCAGGGTGTAGGTGCGGCCGGTCGCCGGGTCGCGGTAGGTGAAGGTGTCGAAACGGGAGGCGCCGATCTGCTCGGCGTTCTTTTCGGCGAGGCGGTACGGGAATGCCGCCTCGTTCTCGCCGAGCGTTTCGGCATACTGAGACCGGAGCTTGTAGGCGGGGTCGGCGATGCCGCCGGGGATCGGGGCGGCGGTGCCGTCGCTGAGAAGCTGCGTGCCGGGACCGCCCGCGCCGAGGACGTGCTGTAGAAGGGCGGTACCCTGGGCGCTGGCATTGGGGATCTGCATGAGCATCTGCGCGCGCCGGGTCAGCCGCGCGAGATCCACCATGGGGGTTCCGGCCGGCGTGGTGGGCGCCTGCGGGAGCATCGCCGGGGTTCCGACGACGGGAGCGCCGCCGGGCGAGGCGGTGCCGGTCGCGGGGGCGTCGCTGCCGACGGTGACAACCTGCGGCGCACCGGGCGTTGCCGGGGGGACGGGCGCGCCGGCTCCGGCGGGGGGTGCCGGAGCCGGCGCTACCGCGGAACCGGGGGCGGACGGTGCCGGGGCCGCGGGTTGGGGTTCTCTCGCGCGCGTGAGCACATCCGCCATCGCCGGGTCGGGGGCGTTCGGGGCCGCGCCGCCGATGCCGCGCGGGGCGAGCAGGCGCGGGGTCGTGTCGGGGGATGCGCCGGGCAGGAGCCCGACACCCGGCGGGCGGGCGGTCGGCGGCGGGAGCGGCGCCGCCTGCGCCGGGTTGAGGATTCCGGCCTGCGTCAGAAGGGCCTGCGCCTGCGCGCGCGAAACCTGCTGCGCGGTCGTGAACGGGACACCTCCCGGTGCGGTCGCGCGCGGCGTGACGATGCCGCCGGTGCGGTCGGCAACCGGCACGGTGACACCCTGCCCCGGCGCCCCGGTGCCGGCCGGCGGCTGCGCCCTGGCATACCCGGCCGGCGCGGTACCGGCGGCGATGTTGGCGCCCGGCTCCAGCCCGACGCGCTGCGCGACGATTTCGCGGAGCCGGCCGGCGGTGGTGTTGCCGTCGATGATGACGCGGCCGTTCTTGTCCTTCGCGCTGTTGGCGGAGATCACGCCCGGCTCAAGGAGGTTCTTGATCGGCGTGTTCGGGTCTGCCTGCATGATCTTGGCGGCGTCGCCGGGGCCGAGGAAATGCGCGAGGTAGAGGTCGCTGTCGCCGGCATTGATGCCCATGCGCCGGAGCGCGGCGTCGTTCTCGCGGGCGTACTGCGCGGTGCCCCAGTTCGCCATGCCCGGCTCGAAGCGGAGCTTGAGGATCTCCTCGTCGCTCATGCCCTGCACGAATTGCGGCAAATTGCGCTTAACGAGGTCGAGCCATGTGCTCTCGATGAACTGCCCGGCGCCGCGGGCGCTGCTGCGCGGGTTGGCGGCGGCATACTTCGGCTGCGCGCGCCAGTCGCCCGCGCTCTCATAGCCGTTGATACGCGGCGCGAGCGCCTCGTAGCGGTCCTGCGGGTTCGGCGAGACCGCGGCGCCGGGAGCGCCGGTGGCCGCGGCGGGGTCGCTGCCCTCCGCCGCGACCGCGGGCAGGGGCGAGGCGGTGACGGGCACCGCGGGGGTGACGGTCTGCCCCGGCTGCGGCCGGATCAGCGCGGGGCCGGCTGCCGGCGGTGCGGATGCCGTGGCCGGTGCCTGGGCATAGGGCGACTGCTTCGGGGTGGCCCCCTCGTCGGCAAGGTAGCGCTGCCAGCCCTGCACATTCATCTGCTGTAGCTGGTTGGCGAGGCCGGCGGTTTGCAGGTCGGACAGGGTTTTGTAGTCCTGCACCTGCCGCGCGCGGTACTGCTCCAGCCCGCCCGCCGCACCCATGGCCGTCGCCGCGATGGCGGCCCACGGCGAGGTGGGGCGGTCGGTGGGGAGCATGAAGGGCTGGATCGCCTTCAAGCCGCCGAGCAACCCGTAGCCTTCCGCGTCGAGGCCCTGCGGAAACACGCTCTGCGGGCTCATGCCGAGCATGAGTTCCTGCATCGTCACCATGCCCGGCTCCTAGTAGGTGGGGTAATAGCCGTAGATATCCGGCATCGCCGCGGGGTCGTTATAGTTGGTCGAGTAAATCTGGCTCTGGAAATCGGGCGCCCCGTAGCCGCCGTAATTGCTCGGCGTGGTGAAGGAGTTATAGAGGTTGCTGATTCCGGAGCCGAGCAGGCTTGCGCCCTGCCCGAGCAGGTTGCCCGCGGTGCCGTTGCCGCCGATGGTGTTGAGCAGCGATGCGACGCCCATGCCGGTCCCGAGGATCTGCCCGGTGGTGTTGTCGTAGTAGGGGTTGCTCTCGGTGGTCGTGGTGCCGACGGGGATGCCGCGGGCGAGCCCCATGTAGTTGGAAAGCCGCTGCCACGGTTCCTGCGCCCATTTGTCGGCGTCTGCCTGGAAAGCGTTTCCGGCTTGCAGGAGGTGCGCGGGGTCGATGTAGCGCGCTTCCGAGAGCGTCGGGGCAAGCTGCGCCGCCTGAAGCCGCGCCGCCCGGTCGGCATTGGCGAGATTGCCGGCCGCACCCGTCGCCTGCACGCCGATGCCCAATCCCTGATTCCACAGCGCCCCGTAATTGCCGGCGGCGGCATTCTGGAGGTTGCGCTCCTGCTGATACGCGCCGCCGAAGATCTGAGTCGCCAAATTATTCCCGGCATCGGCGAGCGTTCCGCTCATGGCGCCCGATCCGTAACGCCCGGCGCCGGCCATTGCACTCCCTACGCTGCCCTGCACCTTGTTCCAAGCCTGATCGTAGGTGCCGCTGAGCCACGGATTGCTGGCGGGGTCGAGGTATTTTCCCGCCAACACGTTGTTGTAGTAGGAGTAGACGGGGTTGTTGCGGTCGGTCGCCTGCGCGGCGAGGCTGCGGAGAGTATTCTGGTCCTGCGCGGTGTTGACGTTTCCCGCTGCGATATCGCCCGTTGCCGAGATGGCGTTTTTCAGCATCGGGTTTCCGGAATTGGCGATCTCGCTTTGCCAGTTGAGCGCGGAAATCTGCCCCGGATTGAGCCCCGTGTAGGTGCTCCCCTGGTTCCAGAGGTTGGCGCCGAAACCGAGCCCCTGGTTGATGTAGTCGCTCGCGCTCCCGCCGGGGACCGCGGTTTTGGTCGAGGTCGTGTAACCGGAGGGTCCGCCGCCGCTCATGCCCGATTCTCCTGATGCGTCAAGGTCTTATACAGCACGGCTCCGCCGTCCTCAAAGCCCGCCGCGCGGAGCCAGCCGCGCCTTCCCTCCGCCCGGATCAGCGAGCAGCCCTGCTCGCGCGCGAAGGCTTCGAGGCGCTCCATGGCGCCGGTCACGGCGTCGAGGCCGGTGCCGCCGGCAAAGGCGATCCACAGCGCGCGGGCGCGGGGATAGTCAACAACCTCGGTGACGACGGCGCCCCTGAGAGGGCCGAGCGTTTCCTTTTGCAAAACCGCCCATAGCTGCTGGCGCGCCTCGCAGCACGCGCGGTACACGTCTTCCGGCGCATAGAGCCCGTGGGTGCGGTCGATGGCGGGCTTGAGCAGCGGCAGGACGTGTCTCCAGGCGTCGGGGATCATGGACGGGGAGACCGGGAGCAGGCGGTAGCTCATGCCCGCGCTCCCATCGCCGCCCGGAGCGCGCTTGCGATCAGCACGCTCTGCTGCGGTCCCCCGCCGAGCAGTGCGGGGTTGAGGGCAGCCGTCGCGGCATTGCCGCCCGCACCGGAGGGATTCGTCGCGGCGGCACGCGCCGCCTGGGCCGGGGAGAGGCTTGCGGTCGCGGTCGGCGTCGCGGGCGTGCCGTTCGCGACGGCGTTGCCGATTTGCGCGCCGGTGTCGGCAAGCGCGCTGCGGACCACGGGGCCGGCGAGCATGCCGAGGGGTGCCGGCATGGCGCCGGTGGCGAGCGTGCCCGCGACGTTTCCGACAGTGGCGCCGATGGTGGGGCCGGCGGGCCGGCGGTCGAGGCCGATGGAGCCGATGAGATTCGCGAGCGATCCCCCGGCCATGGCACCGATGCCGCCGCCCGCCAGTCCTCCGCCGACGGCGCCGAGCGTGCCGAGCGCGCCCCCGTAGTTGCGGTTGAGCAGCGCGCGCCCGACGCCGAGGGCGGCACCCGCGAAGGGATTTGCCATGCCGGCACCCACCATGAGCATGGTGGCAAGCGGGCTGTTCGCGAAACCCCCGAGCGGGCCGGGATTCCCGATGCCCGCGAAGTCGAGGCCGAAGGCGCCGAGCGCGGAGGTGTCGGGGGTCTGCCCGAGCCCGCCCTGCCACGCCCGCGCCGCCTGATTAACCCCGCCGAGAGTACGGGTATAGGCATTGACGGCATTGTTGTCCGCGACGGAGACCGCGGGCATGTTGTTCAGCGAGGTGACGCGCGAGGGGTCGAGCCCGCCGTAGGGATTCATGGAGACGGGGCGCCCGTATGCGTCGAGGCCGGTGCCGACATAGCCGCCGCCGCCGCCCGCGCCCCCGATGGTGCCGCCGCCGCCGTAGCCGGAGTAGGCGCGGTTGCCGGGGTCGGATGCGGCGAGACCGGCCGCGCGTGCCGCGCCGCCGCCCATCTCGGAGTTGCCGCCGAGCGAGGAGCCGAGCCCGGAGCCGAGCCCGCCGGAGCCGGTATTGCTGTCACCGTCGTTGTTGCTCACCCGATGATCCCCACGGCGAAGGTCTGGTCAACGGCGGCGCTCGCCGCGTGCTGGATGGTGCAGGTGCCGTCGCCGCGGCTGCTGATCCACATGCCCGCCTTCTCGGCCGTGCTGGCGCTCGCGGTCAGCGGGCACCACAGGATCAGGGAGCCGGGACCGATGCGGCTGTCCGCTATCGCGGTCGAGGTGGCGCCCGCGGTCAGCGTCAGGTTGCCGACGGCGTTGAGTTTGCCGGCCAGCGCGAGGTTGGCGGTGCGGGCGATGATGCGGCGGTGCTGGCGCTCGTCGGGCAGGTATTCCGCGGCAACGGGAAAGCCGGGCGGCTGCGGCATTACTCACCTCGGATGATGTAGCGCGAGCGCGGGATGCCCTGGCTTGCATAGGGCGGCGCGAGCATGCGGGTCACGGGGTCCATGTTCATCCGCGCCTGCACGTCGCGCGCCTCGATCTCGCCGAACAGGCGGTGATAGCCTTCCTGATAAAGCGCGTTCCTGCCGGGACCGCTGTTCAGCGTGTGCCACTCGTCAAAGAGCCGTCCCTGCTCGTTCACCATCTCCGGATAGAGGCGCCTGAATTCCTGAAACCAATCGCCGCCCGGCCGGTCGCCGTGCTTCGCCTCGTACTGGTTGCGGAAATTGCCCACAAACTGCTGATAGGAGTTCATGCGCGCGTCGAGATCGGCGAGCCGCTCCTTGATCTCCGCGTCTACGACGTTGCGCACCTCCGGCATGGTGGGGTTGCCGCCGCGGGGGAAGTCCTCGATCCGCTGCACGCCGTGCATGAGTTCATGGAGCAGCACGGATTTGCCGCCCTCCGGGCGGGGTGCGATCTCGGTATTCAGGGAAAGCGTGTCCGGTCCCCACCGGGTGCCGTAGGTGCCGAGATAGCCCTGTTCCTTAAGCGTCGGGTCGATATAGAGGATCTTGTTGCCGAGTTCCGGGTAGGCGTCGAAAAGCTCGCGGTGGCTCATGAAATCCCGTACCGGCGCGGCGAAACCGGTTTGCGACTGCCACGGGTCCGGGATGCCCTGCCGCTTAAGCTCGGCGACCACGCCACCGGGGCGGTAGACCGCTTCCTGGTCGGGGATCTCGAAGCGCCAGCCGTTTTTGCCGGGGAGTTTCGGGCCTTCGAACCATCCCGTGTCGGCGCGGATGTCCTCCATCGCCCTGCCCGCCGTCTGCATCTCGCGCGCGCGGGCCAGCGCGGCGAGGTCGGCGGTGAGCGCCTTCGGTCCCGCCATGATGCCGCCGAAGCCGAGCACGAGGTTTTCCGGGTGCTGCCACGTCGCCGCGGCGTTGGCGTTGCGCCAGTCCCACCATGCCTGTGCGGCGTCGTTGAGCCCGTTGCCCTCGGTGCCGAGCCCCTGCGTCGCGGGCAGGAGCGAGACCGCCTGCGGCTGCCCGGTGTCGCGCGGTCCCGTGCCGCCGAGCAGCATCGGCACCGGCGCCGGCCGGAGGGTATCGAAGAAGCCGGTCAACGCATGCCCTCCGGTACGGCGTCAAGATCCAACCCGCTGATGTGCTGAAAAGCGGTGCCCGCGGGGAGCTGGATGCGGGCTCTATGAAACCGGTAGCAACTCCGCTGCGGGCACGCCCCGTCGGCGGTCATGGGCACCGCGGTTCCCCACGTCACCGGGCTCTGCGGCGTGTTCCTGCCGCCGACGGCGACACTCGGGCTGCCGGCGTCGGTGATCGGCCGCACGGAGCGCACGAAGGAGCGGCGCGGCGGGTTAAGCTGCCCTTCCTGGGTGTCCACGGTCGCGGCGAGCGGCGGGCCGGAGAAATAGCCGAGCTTATGGTTGGTGTCGAAGGCCGCGAGGGTCAGCTTGCCGCCGGTGAGTGCGCGGTCGTCGAGGGAGAAAGGCAGGCTGTCGAGGCTGCCGTAGGCGTCGAGGTCTTCCAGGGTGACGCCGAGCGAATATTGGCGGTAAATGTACTCCAGGCTCACGCCGTCGATCAGGGACCATCGCCCGATGTCCCAATTGTAGGCGAGTACCCGGTCCAGGGCGCCGCCCGCCGCGCTGGTCGGGTAGGCCCACAAGCAGAGCTTGTGCGCGGGGTCCAGGGCGGCGCACACGCTGCCGATCCGCGACGGGTCCACGTCGCCGAAGAAAAACCGGTCCACCTTTCCGGCGCCGATGGGCGTGCTGCTGGTGCCGTCGAACACGTAAAAGCCGTCCTCGCCGAGATAGTAGGCGACGGCGCCCAACTGCGCGATGGAGCCGGGCGCCGGGGTGCCGCGGCTGCCTTCCACGGGCGAGAAGTCGAAAAAGGCCGGCGCGCCGGAATAGGTCATGCGGTAAACCGCGCGCTCGAAGAAAATCGCGACGTGCGCGGCGCCGAGGCCCCCGACGAGCCCCTGTATCCAGCCGTGATCGCCGAGAATATCCTGATAATCCGACTGGTTTGCGAGTGCCGTATTGCTTCCGGGCGTCGGCCAATTCGTGCAGTCCCCGAACGCGCTCCACCAAACTCTTTGCGGCGCATTGCCGGTAACACTGTCGTAAGTGTTGCCGGCGATGAGGAAATTCTTGGCGACGGCGAGGTATCGGGCGCGCGGGGCTCCCGCCGAGAGGTCAGAAAAGACGGAGGAGGTGCCGAGCGTGAACACCTGCATGGGGTTGTTGAAGTTGGTCGCGATCAGGCGCCCGCCGAACACGGCGAAGCGCCATGCCTCGGTGCCGGTGGTGTAGCCCCCGACTTTGGACACGTCGCCCCATGTGTTGCCGGTGAGGCGGTACAGTTTCGTGGCGTCGCCCGCGAAGGCATAGGTGTTGCCGGCGCTGTCGGTGGCGCCCGCGGCACCGCGGCACGGCCCGGCGAGGGCGTTGCTCACGGGCGCGTGCGCGGGTACGGGACCGTAGGAGGTCGCGGTCCTGGGCAAAACGTTGCGGACATAGGCGCTCGCCTGCGTGGCGAGTTCCGGCTGATCCGGGGCGAATTCCGCGACACCGATCATGGGCATGGCTCTACACCTGCCACCATTGCGTGGATGCCGTGCAGACGAACCGCGCCTTGCCGCTCACGGCCACGGATACGCCGACGTTGGTGCCGAGCGCGTCGATCTGCCCGCCGCTTGCGGGATAGACGGTTACGGCGTTGGCGCCGCGATTGAGGACGATAACCTCCCGCCCGGCCGTCCCCGACGGCAGGGTGACGCCGCTCGACGCCGCCGCGGTTGTGACGACATGGACCGACACCGAAGACGAGAGCGCCTGTGCGGTGGCCTGCGTCGTCCCGGCTGCTGTTACCGCCGTGCTCACGCTTTGCGCGACATAGGGCGTGCTCATGCTCCCCGATGCCGAGAAGGAGGAGGCGTAGACGGTGCTCCATCGGACGCTGCTGCTGCCGAGGTTGCGCGTCACGGTGGCGTCGGGAAGGATGTTCCCGGCCACCGTTGCCCCCACGGGGAGCCGCTGCGTCACCGTCGCGCCGATGGAGCCGTCATCGCCGTAGACGGTTCCGGCGAAGGTGGAAACCAGATTATAGGCGCCGAGGCCGCTGTTGCGGGTGTTGTTGACCAGCCGGAACAGCGTGTCGCCCGCGGCGTTCTGAAGGCTCACGGTGTCATCGACCGTCAGCATCGTGCAATTGTCGGCATAGATGCCGTAATCGAGGTTGGCGCCCGCGATGAAGCCGGTCACCACGAGGCCGCTGCCGGCAACCGAGGAAATGCCGTATTGGGTGCCGGGGAAAGCGCCGGCACTTTCGTCGGGCTGCGCCATGCACGCCGACAGCCAAACCTGATTACAGGCGTCCAGGCTGAAGCCTACCCAATTCGTCGCGCCGGATTTCCAGCCGTCCTTGTGGCGGCGCACCACGACGCCGGTTATCTCGCGCGTGGAAATGGTGCTGAAGAAGACGCCGTAGCGTTGCGCGTTGATGTTGCCCTGCGCGAGCTTGCTCTCGCTGTAGGCGTTTACCGTCGTGGTCTGGTAGATGCCGTCATAGCAGTGCGCGAGGTCGAATTTCTGGATCTGGAAGAAGGTCTTGGTGCCGATTTCCACGCCGCGATAGAAAGATGTGCAGGTGACGGTATCGGCGCGGAGGGTGAGGACGGCGCCGTTGGCGTTGGTGCGGATGAACGCGCTTTGAAGCTGGCCGGTCGGGTCCTGGTCTATGCGGAAATTGCCGTAGGCGTCGATACCCTGGATATCGACCATCCAGGCATCCCCGATGTCGAGCCCCACCGTCCAGCTTTCCGCGCGCTCGAAACCGAGCGGCGTGGTCGGCGCCGTCGCGCCCGCAATCAGGAGATCCCGGAAAACATATTTGCTGCGGTTGGTCGTGTACTGCGTGCTGTTCTGCGCGGTTTTGATCGCGCTCCCGCCGTTGCTCGTCTTCACGAGAATCGCGAGGTCGGTGCAGCCGGCGGTTCGGTCGGCCGCGGCCGGCGTGAAGGTAATGCCGTTGACGCCCGTCCCGATATTGTCGAAGAGCAGGACCGACTGCGTACCCTCGCCGCGGAGCAGCACGGCGGCGGCGGTCAGGCCGGCGGTGAGCCGGTATGTCCCGGCCGGGAGGCAGACCGCCTTGCCCGAGGTCGCCGCCGCCGTCAGCGCCGCCTGCACCGCCGTCGTGTCATCGGTGGTGCCGTCACCGGTCGCCCCATAATCCTTGACGGAGACGAAATCGCGGAGCTTGGCATTGAGGGTGCCGTCAAGCGTCAGCGAATTGGACGACGATCCCGGTCCCGCCATGTTGCCGAGCAGGAACGGGGTGCCGCTCTGGTTCGCGATGACGAGTGCATTGCTCGGGGTCGTCTGGCCCTGGTACGCCTGATAGCCGATAATAATATTGCCGCTGCCCGTGGTATTCGCCTGCCCGGCCTGAAAGCCGATATAGATGTTGTTGCTGCCCGTGGTGTTGTTCTGCCCCGCGGCGACGCCGATACTGACGTTGCTACTGCCGCTGCTGTTGTTACGTGCCGCGAAATACCCGGCGGCGACGTTGAACGTCCCGGTATTGCTGTTGCTGTTGCCGCAGAGCGCGCGATAGCCCACGGCGGTATTGCCCTGGGCATTGCCGTCAAGCTGGTCGGCGGCGAAAGCCCCGACGGCGGTGGAGTTGGTCGGCGTGGCGGTTTCGAGGACGCCGCCCATCGCCCGATAGCCGACGGCGGTGAGGAACGATGCCGTCTGGCTGCCCGCGAGGCTGGTGCTGCCGACGGCGGTGTTGCTCGCTCCCGTGGTGAGCTTGGCGCCCGCGGTCGCCCCGATCAGGGTGTTGTCGCCGCCCGTGGTGAGCCATTCCCCGGCGATGCTCCCGACGGCGGTGTTGGCGTCGGCATTGGCGCGGTAAGCCGCCTGGAAACCGATGGCGGTAACATTGTTCGCGGTGGTGAGCGAGCGCGCCGCCCGGCTGCCGACGGCGGTTGCGTTGTCGGCGGTGGTCGCGGCGAGCAGGGCGCGGCTGCCGAGCGCGGTGTTGTCGAATCCCGTCCACGTCGCCGTGGGGCTCGCCTGGGCGGGGGCGAGGTTCGGGACCGCGGTGCCGAGCATGTTGAGGGCGCGGATGCTCTGCGGCACGCTGCCGAGCCGGAGCGTGCCGTTGGCAATGGTGATGATGACGCTTTGCGCGGTGGTCGAGGCCGGCGCCTGGATCGTGAACGCGTCGATCCATGAAATCGTTTGCGCAACGCCGTCGATGGTGAGGCTCACGTCACTTTGAGATGAATACTCATAAATGAGCGTGTATTTCTCGGGATTGCCGGTGCCGGCGCTGCCGCCGCGGCGCCATACGGTAGCGGTGTCGAATTTCAGGATGCCGGTGCCGTAGTAGAGCTTCGCCGGGTTGAGAGCCATCGGCGAGGTCAATCTGTAGGTGCCGACGGGCACGTAGATGGTGTCGAGCGCCGCCTCCGCCGCCTGGAAGGCCGCGAGGTCGGCGGTGCTGCCGTCGCCGACGGCGCCGTAGGTTTTCACCGAGGCGGGAATCGCCGCCTGCAAGGCCGTGATTTCGGCTTTCGCGGCTGCGAAATTGTCGCGGACGCTCTGCGTCGTCGGGGAGCCCGCGACCGGGAGGGTGGCGTCGATGGCGGAGGTCATGGCCGGTCCTCTTACTTGGCTACCCAACCGGAAGAGCCGGTTCCTGATTCCTTGACATAAAGCGTGCTGCCGGCGCCGCCGTCGGTGCGCAGGTAGAGGCTGCCCACGTCGGCCGACACCGCGGGGGCGCCGGTCCCGATGAGGATCTTGACGCCGTTGGTCCCGGCCTGGAACTGCACGGCCTTGGTGAAGACGCTCGCCCATTGAGCGGTCGCGGTGCCGAGGTTCTGCGTCGCGTCGGCGCCCGGCGCGACCGAGCCGGAAGAGGCGAAAATCGTGAGCCGGGAGGTGGTGCCGTTCCGGATCTGGATATTCTGCGCGGCATCGGAGTTGATGAACGCCGTCCCGCCCTGAAGGCTCAACTGCCCGCCGTTGACCACCAGCACGTTGCCGGTTTCGGTCACCCGGAAGACGTTCGCGCCCGTGCTCCTGTTGACGTAGAAGTTCTGACCGCTCGCGAGTTGGAAGATTGCATCTTGTCCGGCGAGCGGAGCCATCATGAAATGCCCGCTGGCATTGCTCTGCGGGTTGATCTGGCGCAGGTCGTCGTGGATGCTGCGCGGCGTGAAGCCGGTCGTGTCGGCGCCGCTGATCAGCGTGCTGTTGAACCGCAGGTCATAGGTCTGCCCGGCCGGGGCGGTCGCCGTGCTCGCGCTCTCCAGCGGCGAGGCAATCAGCAGGCCGGAACCCTCGAATTGCCCGCCGAAGAATTGCGTGTCGTCGCAATCATGCAGGAACGCGCAAACGTCCTCGTTGCTGTGGACCTTGCTGTTATAGAACTGCACGCCCCGCATGGGAAAACCGCTGATTTCCAGGCCCTTCGAGGGGTCCGTGAAGCCGAGTGCGGTCGCCTTGTTCCCCGAGACATGATCAAGGCCGTGGATCAGGCAGTCGAGGAACTGCGTCCCCGCGACACCGCTGCCGCGCTTGTTGGCGCGGATGTAGGTGGTCCCGGTCGGGTCCGGGGAGACGCCGGTAAACGTCAGCCCCGGCGCGCTGTAGGAGAGGCCGGTATAGGTCGGGTCGGTGCCGCCCTCCAGGCGCTCGAAGGTGCCCGTCGTCGGCCAATAGTGTTGTACGTTGTGCCGGATGGTGAGGCTGTTGGCCGTCGTGCCGGTGACCTTCCACACGTCGGCGGCCCGGAGCAGGGCGCCGACATAGCCCTGAAACTTGCAATCCCGGAAGGTGTTGCGCTCGCCGTGCCCGTAAGCGGTCAGGCCCGGCTGCACCATGGCGAGCGCGGCGAGACGCCAGCCGCCCACCACCTGCACCCGCTCCAGCGTCACGTATTCGGCGTCCTGAAGCAGCACGCCCACGTCCCACGCATCGCCGAGAGAACTCGTCGCGGTGTTGCTGTGATCGCTGATGCCGTCGGACCCCGACCAGTTGCAGATGCGCAGATCCCGCAGACCCCAATGCCGGCTGCCGTTGGCCGTCGCCGGGTAGATCGCGGCGGAGAAGGTGCGCGGGGTTGCGCGGGTCGCGCCGGAGGCGTCGGAATTCATGAAGCCGGTCAGCTTCGCGGTGACGGCGCCGACCGTGCGGACGCCGCCGGCATCGGGCATCCCGGTGATGCCGTAGAAGTTGCGGGTCTGCGCGCCGGTGCCGGCAAACAGGAGCGTGGTGCCTTCCCACGTCTTCGCGCGGGTGCGGTCGATCACATCCCACAGCCCGCATCCGTCACCGATGATCCATTGGCCGTCGTTGATCGCGAGGGGGGCCGTCAGCTTATATCTGCCGGCCGGAGCATGGACGTTCCTGCCGGTGGCGAGTGCCGCCGCGAAGGCGGCGGTATCGTCCGTTACGCCGTCGCCGGCCGCATTGAAGGGCGCGGCCCTGACGTTGATCGCCTGCGCCGCCTGCCATGCCTGAAGCGCGGTGATCTCGGAGGCGGCGGCGAGAAAATTCGCGCGCACGCTGGCCGTGGTGGCGATGCCGGCCGCGGGCTTGGTCGGGTCGATGGCGCTGCTCATGCGACGCGGCTCCAGATGTCAACGGTGTCCCATACGGCGTCGCTCCATACCGTGCCGTCGGACCACGAGGCGCCGGGGCGCAGCGGCGTCCAGGCGCCGGAGCCGGCCGCGGCGGGGCTCCAGGCGGCGGCTGCCCCGTCCCACGGCGAGGTGCCGGCGTCCCATGTCGAGGCGCCGCCGTCCCACGCGCTGCGCTCCCGCGGGTCGAGGGCCGTCCAGGGCATTAAAACGGCGTGGGGCGGATGCGCCCCGTCATGAGCAGGCGGTCGGTGCGGTTGCGCAGCCGCGCGAGCGCGTCCTGTTCCAGCGCGCCGTAGGCTTGCGCGGCTTCGGCGTCGCGGATCACGTCGAGGGCGACGATGACTTTCGCGCGCTGCCGGATGAGCGCCTCCGCCTCATTCGTCCATGCATTGCTGTCGGTGCCGCTGACGGGGGCGGCGATGCTCGCGGCATAGGAGACGGTGAGCGGGTAGGCGGCGTCGGGGGTCGGGTAAAGCCACAGTTGGTTGCCCTGCACGGCATACCACAGCGGCGCCCCGTCGGTGAGGGAGAGCCCCAGGAGGTCGTCGGCGAGGTGCCAGTAGATCATGTCGAGGGGGTAGCGGACGCCGTTGCGGGTCGCCGCCACCGTGTCGATCTCGATGAGGTCGGCCGGCAGGTCATAGTTCGCCTGCCCGGCGACGGTCGCCGAGACCGCGCGCGCCTCGCTGAACCAAAACCGCTCATGCTGGTACTGCGTGATGGCGGTTTGGATCGCGGCGGCGATCTGATTGGTGAGGTCCGGACGCTGTAGCTCGTCGGCTATCCTGCTCTGCATCGTCTGGTAATCCGCCATGCCCGGCTACTCCCCTTGCGCGCCAGCCGCGCTCTGCGCGGCGATAGCGGGCGGCTTGCGCGGTCGGCCGCGCTTGCGGGGCTGCGGCGGGATTTCTTCCAGGCTGCCGAGCCCCGGCTTGCGGAAAGCGGGCGCCGGCTCCGGAGACGGTTCCGGAGCCGGCGCGGGCGGCGCGGCAGGGGTCGAGGAGCGCTGCGCCGCCATCGCCCGGCGGCGGCAAGGGAGGAGTGCGTCGCCGGGCATTCTAATCATTTGTCATTATTGACCGCGAAAGAAATAACGATGGTCGCGGTCCCGGCCGTCGCCGCCGTTCCCGCCTGCGCGTATGCCGCGTAAACGTCGGTGTCGGCACTAAACGTAAGCGGGAGGCCGGTGGTCGGCGTCTTCACGCCGGTCGCGCCCGCCGCGGTGTCGCCGCCGGTGGCGATCTGCGTGCCGGTCGGGGTGGTCCCGATGGTGAGAGTATTCGTCGTACCGGCGTTGAAGGCGGTCGCGATGTTGACGAGGATCTGCGTGATGACGGCACCCACGGGCAGGGTGCCGACCAGCACGCCCCCGGAAACGCCGCTGTCGTTATACTGGATGGTCTTGCGCAGATAGTGGATCTGCTGCGTGTGCAGCATGCGTGCATTACCGACGGGCATAACCTAACCCTCCTCTTGCTGTCCGCGATTAGGCATGCTGCGCGGCATACGTGGAAATCGTGATGGCGCCGAAGTCGAGGTTGTTGAACTGCGTCTTCTTCAAGCCGAAAATCAGCCCCGCGGCGACACCCAACTGGTTTTGGTAGTCAAACTTCTCTTCAACCCAACTCATTTTATTGGGTCCGCCGTCCTGGCCGTAGGCCATTACTGCCGCCTGGGCGCCGCAGAAAATGGCGCGCTTGGTATTGGACACGGCAACCCCGGCATTGGAAATACCGGTCGGCACGCGGAAACTTTCGTGGATCACCACGCCGTTGTATTCGCCGACGGCGCCCGTGTAAATCGGGTTGTTGGTGACCTGCCCGCCCTGCATCGCCGCCTTCTGAATATCGAGCCACTGCCCGGTATTCGTGTTGGTGCGGAGGTCGTAGGTCTGGTAGGGGTGGATGAAAATCACGTACTTGTCTTCGCCGTTGATCCGGAGCGGCCGGATCGGCACCAAACCCGCGGCGGTTGAAGTGTCGAAGGTTTTTGCACGCTCAACCGCCTTGTCGATGTGGCTGAGCGAAAATTTCATGGTGTTGGTGATATTCGCATCGTCCGATACCGTGCCGTCGCCGACGATGCGGTGATTGGTGTCGGGAGCCACCGGCACCTGCATGCCCGTGTAGACGATATCGCCCGCGACGGTGTTGCCGCCGAGGACGTTGAAGAAGCTGGTATCCAGGCGGTTTGCCCACCAGTCCTTGAGCCCCGCGAAAGCCTCGTCGCGCACCTCGAAGGGCACGCGCTGCTCGCTCATCTTGCCGGCGCTGCGCACGGCGTGGCGCAACTGGTCGATGATGACGGAATCCGTGTAGATGCTGAGAGCCTCTTCGTTGCCCTCCAGCGTCAGATCCCCGGAGACGCCGCGCCCGACAAGCTGCATGCGGAGCGGGAAAGTAATCTTGTCGCCGGGTCCCTTCTGCGTGTCAGACAAAATCTGCACGAGGCTGTTGCTGCTCGTACCCACGAACTTGTCGAACCACGTTGCCTTGAGGGATTCATAGAAAAGCCGCCGCGACCACAGCTTGACGGCCATCGGGTGATTAACGCCGAATGCGGTAAGAGACATTTCGCCTCCGCGAATACAGGGGATTATTTCGGTCGGGTGCCCCGTTTGCAGCGGGGGCGCGCGATCCGCCTCTGTCGCGGGCGAGCGAGTCGGTAGATATCGCTCTACCGGGGCGGGAGCATCGGCGTTTAGGGTCTGCCGACGAGCGACCTGAGCAGTGACCGTGAGTTGTCGCTATATATCACGGGATATAACGGTGGGTAAAGCTATCGGCTTTTGGCGCCCCATGCCTTCGCCCATTGATTATCCTTGAGGTTTGCGAATTCCTCGTCGGACATGGCGAGCAGGGTATCGAGGCTGAGCCCCTGCGGGGCCGTGCCGGCGCCCGCCGAGAGCGAGCGGCTTGCCGCCTGCCCCCGTGCGGCGGTGTCGATGCGCTCCTCGGCCGGCACAGCCGGCTGCTGCCGCTGCGGCGTCGCGGGCTGCTCGGGGGTGGCCGCGGCCTGGGCCTGCTGCCCGCGATAACCCCAATGCTGCGCGAGGCGGTAGGCAGCCGCGGCGGGGTTTTCCCTACGCTGAAGCGCGTTAAGGGCGAGCCCGATAGCCTCGTCCCGGAGGATCTGCATGCGCCGCGCGGGGTCGGCCACGCCCATAAGCTGGAGATCCTGATCGCGGCGTTGGTGCAGGTATGCCGCCGCCTCGTTGTAGTCGGGCGCCGCCTGCCGGAACTCCTGCTCGGCGGCGGTGATCACGCTGCTCAACTGCTGGAACTGCGCCTGCTGCGCCGCCATCTGCTGGCGCTGGCGCTCGGCGGCGTCGAGGCGGCGGACAACCTCCATGGGGTCGTCGTCCACCGACGGCGGCGGCGGCTCCGGCGGGCGCTGCGCGGCTTCCTGCGCCTGCCGCTGCGCTTCGAGGAGCGCATTGAATCGCTCCTCCATGCGCGCCTGCCGCTCGGCCTGCTGGTCGAGGCGCGCCTGCAACTCCCGGCGCCGCTCCCGCTCCTCAAGAAGCGTGTTGAGCGGCACTTGCCGGCGCGCGGCGTCCTGCGCCTCGCCCTCGCCGTTCGGGGATTCGGCCTGGCCGTCGGCGGCGGTACCCTGGTCGGCGGGCTCGGGTTGCGGCTCCGGTTGCGGCTCCGGTTGCGGCTCCGGCTCCGGCGGCGGCTCGGTGGCGCCGCCGGTCTGAAAATATTTCTGCTCGGCTTCGCTGAGCGCCAGTTCCTCAACCGGCATGATGCCCCTCTCCCCTGCTGACTTGCTGACTTGCTGACTTACTGACTTGCCGGTTTGCTGACTTACCGACTTGCCGCCGGCTGCGGTTTGTTCGCCTGCTTCACGGCGAGGTCATGCTCGCGCCGCCGCATCTCCGCATCGTGCGCCGCCTGCGCGCGGTCGAGGCCGTGCTGCGCCTCGTCCAGCCGGTTGCCGTGCAGGGTGTCGAGGCTGCGGATGATCGTCTCCAACTGGTCGATGCCCATGGAGCCGAGGGTCGCGCGCGCCTTGGCGATGGCGGCGGCGGCGTTGGCGCGTTTGAGTTCGATATCCGCTTGCGTCTCCTGCGCCTCCATGAAGGCTTTCGCACCGGAAACCTGCGTCGCCGCCATGTCGGCGCGGGCGCGGTGCATCTCCGCCTGCGCCTTCGCGGCGTCGCCCTGCGCCTTCGCCTGCGCGCTCTGCACCTGGGCCTGCGCCAGCGCAATCGCCGCCTGCGCCTGCTGCTGCTGCGCCTCGGCGGCGGGGTTGGGCTGCTGCTGCTGTTGCAGGATGAGGCTTTTCCAGCGTGCGGAGAGCACGCTCGGGAGCGGCGAGTAATCCAGCACGTCGGGCGGGATCGGCATGCCGAGTTGCAGGAGCGCCGGCAACATGGTTTGCAGGGTCTCCCACACCGCTTCCTTCTGGTTGGGAGAGGTCGGCGCGTCGTCAACCACCACGTCATAGGTCGCGGTCGAGGGGTCGCGGAGCAGCGGCAAATACTGCGTCACCTCCGGGCCTTCGATGCGCACGAGCCGGCCATCGGAAAGGTAGGTGCGGATGATGTAGAGCAGGATTCGCCCCTGCTCCTTGCGGTATCGGCGCAGCGAGTCAAAGAAGCTGGCGAGCACGGTGAGCGCCGCCTGCTTGCGGTGCGTCTCCAATACTCCGGGCTGGTCCCTGTCGGCGAGACCGAGCATCTCCAGATTGACACCGGTAACATCCCGGATGCTGGAGACGCCGAAGGTGAGCAGGTCCGCCATGCCCTGCGGAAACTGCGCCATGGTTTTGGGCTGGATTTTCTGGAGCCCGCCGGGCTTCAGGAAGGTGATGGAGGTCGGGTCCGCCCAATCCTCCTCGGCTTTCCTGGGGTTCTCGAAAGCCCCGGTCTCGGCGAGAAGCCCGCCCTTGCTGTTGCTGTTGAAGATATGCATGCCGGTGGACAGCCATTTGTTGGCCCACCGCTGCGGGTCTTTCATCGCGCGCACGAGGCCGTACCATGTGCCGTGGTTGCGGTCGCGCTTGCCGGTCATGCACTTGAAGGAAAAGCCCTCGGGGCACAGCGCGTCGCCGCTGCTGAGGACGGTGCGCCCGCAGATGTATGCCTGTTTGTAGCGGCGCCGGGTCTGGCGCAGCGCCTTCAAGGGCATGCCGAGCCCGACCATGCGCTCGCTGAGCCGGGCATAGTCGTCCTCGCCGAATTCCGCCACCTGCCCCGTCGTCGGATCGGCGATGCGCCAATAGGTCTCGCGGTCCCACCACTGGTAGTGGACTACGGTAAGCTGCTCGCTGCCGTCGGGCTCCGTCGCGGCGCTGTTCTCGGGCCGGTAGAATCTCGCCGCGTCGGCGTCATGCGCCTCGGTCGCCTCGTCGGCGAGGTCGCTGCTCCAGGGGCCGGCGTCGCCGACGATATCGGCGTCGGGCCAGAGCGCCTCCACGTCCTGACGGGCCATGCGCCGCACCCGCATCATCGCGCGGCTGTCGGACAGGTTCCGCTTGGTGGCGCGGGGGTCGAGGTACATCTCCAGGGGGTCGATGCGCTCCACGCACACCTTGCCCTCGGGGTCGGTCTCGTAATCGAGGCGGGTTTCCGTGACGCCGAGTCCGCAAATTACGAGATCAATGAAGGCGTCACTCTCCTCGTCCTCGGCGTCGCATTCATCCCGCATGAATTTAGCGGCGGCGGTGAGGATATCGTTTACCTGCGCGTCGCCGACGGTGCGGGGAATAAAGCGCACCTCCTGCCGGTTATTGACTTCCGCGCCGGCTACGCTGTCGATTACCGGGGCGACGCGGTTGAAGACCACGACGGGGCGCAGTTGTTCGGCGAGAACCGCCTTATCCTCGTCGGACCATTGCGAGCCGGCGACGAAGGCATAATCTTCGCGGGCCTTCTGGCGCCATTTCGCGCTGGCGTTGCGCGCGTCGCGATAGAACCTCTCCGCCTGCTCTATGATCTCGTCATGGTCGAGCCCCTCGTTGGGCATCGGCTCCGGGCGGTCGGCGGCAACGGTGATATCGGTCATGGCGGGTCTCTAGGGCTGCGAGAGCCGGGGGCCGGCGAAATAGGCGGTCCTGCCGCCCGCGTCGTTGTCGTCGGCGTCGCCCGCCGACATGCGCAGCGTGAGTTTCGCGTCCGACGCGCCGGTCAGCGTCGCGGTGATCGCGAAGCGGTACCAGCCGCCGCCGGCATCGGTAACGGCGGTGGAAACCGCACTCGGCGAGCCGGCGAAAACGGCAAGCGTCTCGCGCGCGCCGGAGGTGAGGTTCAGCCACGCCACGGAGCCCACCGAGAAATCGCCGCTGCTGAGGATCAGGCGGCAATAGGGGGCCGTTCCCTTTTTCGCGTAGACGGAACCGGTTACCGGGGTGCCGGCGGAGACGGTGACATAGGCTGCGGCCTGGGCCATGGCACCGTAGCTGGTGAACCCGTTCGCGGCTTCGCTGAACAGGTATGCCGCGGAGCCGCCCGCGGGGTCGCTCTGCCCGCCGGTGACGGTGCAGTTGGTCGGGGTCCAATAGGTGCCGCTGTCGAGCGCCGATGCGCCGGCCGGCAGGAGCCCGCCGGAGAGGTCGAGGCCGCCGCCGATCAGGCGCCCGGCGCGCGCCCGCCTGCCCTTGCCGAGCCGGAGCATGCTAGAAACCGCTCCCGGTGGTGATGTAGACGGTCGCGGTGCCGGAGCCGGTGATCGCGGCGATGTGCGTCGCGTCGCCGCGGTCGAACACCTCGACGCTGCCCGGCGCGAGCGGCATGTCGGCGGCGGCGCTCGCCGTTACCGTGGAGTTTCCGAAGGAGACGAAAACCGCGGTGCTGCCGGCATTATAGAGCCGCACATTGGGCGAGCCGGCGGCGACGGTGCCGGCGCCGCCGATGCTCGGCAGGGCGGCGCGGGCGCTGCTCGTCGTCGCCGAAATCGTCGAGGTCGCGGCGCGGTCGGAGAGGAATACCCCGGATGCCATATCAAGCCCCCATCCAAGAAGCGCGGCGGCTGCCGCCGTATCTGCTGTAGCGGTCGGCGCGCGCGGTGGGCGCGGTCTCGGCATAGCGCAGCATCATGAGCGCGTAGCGGGTGGCGCTGAGCAGGTCGTCGCGCTCTTTTACAACCTTGCCTTTTTCGCGGTGGTAGATCCGGAATTCGGAAAACCAGTCGGCGAGGTGCCGGTAGACTTTCAGCCGGCCGGTCTGCATGCGATCCAGCATCTCGAAAAGCCCGGCTTCGACGCCGTTGGTGCCGTCCTCGAAGGTCGCGCGCTCCGGGAGCAGGTTGAGCCCCTGGCTGCGGTACTGCTCGGCAAGCTGCTCGCCGCTGCCCTTGTCGTGCTGCAAGCCGTCGTGGGGCCATGCCCACGGCAGCCAGCTTCCCCACGGGCGGACCGCGGCGGCGTGCAGGATCGGGGTCTGCTGCGCGATCCTGTGCGTGCGGGTGATGTAAACAACGTCTTCTTCGGGGTCGTGGAGCAGGGAGACGAAAGCGGCGGGGTGGTCCCACCCGAAATCCATGCCGCCGATGTGCCGCCAGTGGTCGGGGATCTCCGACGGCGGGATGGCGTCGCACGAAATCATTTCCTCCGGGACCGGGAAGATGCGCCCGGAGCCCATGGCGGGCACGCCCCTGGCGCGCGCCTCGCGCTCGTGCGGGGCATAGCCCGCGATGATGCGTTCCCGTTCCTCGGGGGTGTAGTGCAACGCATCGTCAATCGTCATGGTCGTGACGTGACGATAGGGGCTGTCGCTCTCCAGAAACCGGGTGACGGTCGCCGACATGCCGAGCAACGGCGTAAAGGTCATCCACACCACGCCGCCGGTCGCGTTGGTGCGGGTGAGCCCCTCGCTGTAGATGTCCTCGCTCGGCTCCTCGTCGAACCACACGAAATCCAGCGTCGCCGCCTGCCATTTCTCGCGCCCCTGCTCGTAGGCTTTGAAGCCGAGCCGGGCCGGGCGTCCGGAGACGTGGCGGACGGTGAGGGAATCCAGGGCGCCGGGGGCGCTGCGGCTGTTGACGGGCTCAAGGATGGCGTCGGCGGGGATGGCCCCGGTGCCCGGCTCCGCGGGATCGCCGAGCAGGAGCTTCTGGATGCTGTCGCGCACTGTTACCGCTGTCAAGCCGCCCACCCATCCCTGGGGCGGGTGGTCGAAGCGGTGCCCGGTCCACCAATCCGGGTATCGGCCGGTCAGATGCATGGCGCACTCGAAAGCGCCCGCGACGGTTTTACCCACCTGATTAGCCGCCATGAACAGGCGCTCGCGGTGCGCGGCGCCGGCCCCGTGAAACTCCCGCTGTTTCGGGTACGGGGAGTAGGTTGCCAGCCGGTTGCGGGCGCGGCGGCGCCGCTGCTCCTCCTCCAGAACCCGCGCCAAGTGCGGCAGGTGCTCCGGCGATAAGGCGCCGGATTTCGTCGAGAGCAGCGGCAAGCTCGTCATCGCTCAACCCGTCGGTCGGTCGCGTGATTTCCAGTTCCTTGGGCAGCATGCCCGCCACGATGCGCACATAAGCCGAGGGGTCGGTCTCGCGGCACGCCGCGATGGCTTCCGCGCCGTGCTCCTCGAAATCGTCGGCGAGTGCCGTCGTGAAAGCCTTGGTGATCTTGTTGCGCGCGTTGACCGGGCGCCCGCCGGGGTTCGCCCTGTTTCCCGGCTGGAACCGGGTTGCCGGGCTCGGGTTGGGATTCGCCATGGGATTTCCGCGAAGTCGCTATATCCCTGTGGATATAGCGGATGCCGCGCGTTGACAAGTGTTTCCGGCTTTTGTCAATTCAGAATAATTCGGGGCGGAATAATTCTGAATTATTCCGCATTATCCGGGTCGAGGCGGTCCAGCGCGGCGAGGAGGGTCTCGGCGAGGTCGCGGCGCACCCGGAAATGCGGGCAGCCGTGCGGCGGCGTGTCCATGAGCGCGCGCGCCGCCGCGATGGCGTCGGCGACGAGGGCCGTCTCGCCGGTGGCGGTCCTGCCGACGCGAAGGCGGGCGATCTCCGTCTCGGCGTCGGCAAGCTGCCGCTTGAGGCTCCGGATCTCGGCTTGCAGGCGCGAGACGAGACCGGCGCTCGGTTTCGGGGGCGCGTCCATGGACGATGTTTGCGCTACCATGTCGCGATGTGCAACAGGTAGCGGCAGACGACGAGGAGCGTGCCGAAGGCGAGGCCGAAAAGCGGCGCGCCCCACCGCGGCAACCGGGTGCGTGCGCACACCATGCCCATGATGAAGGCGGCGGCGAAGGTGCCGGCGGTCCAGATGCCGGGCAGGAGCGCGGGCTCGGGTTCGAGCAGCGTGGGCAGGAAGTGCTCTCCGCTCACGGGTGCCCGCCGCCGCCCTTGCCCGCCTTCACGCTGTCGAGCAGGGCGCTCGCCGTTACCGCGATCTCCGCCCATACCTCCCGCTGCCCGGCTTGGAAGGCGTCTTGCGTGCGGTGGCGGTTGCGCTCGTAGCGGGCGCGGTCGAGGAGGCGCTGCAATGCCTGAATCAGCACGGTTTCGCGGTCGGTGCTCATGCGGCGACGGGGGCGGCGGTTACGGCGGTCACGGGGTTAATCCCGTGCTCCTCAAGCACAACCTCCAGCAGTTCGATGCGCTCGCGCAAGCGCCGGATGGTCTCCGCCTGCTCCCGGAACCTGCGCAGCGCGTCCCCGCGTGACCTGGATCGGATGGCGTAGAATTGGTTTTTGCATTGCCGGGCGGTGACGGGCTGCCCGGTCCTGCGGGAAAGCTCCTCGGCGATGGCGGCATAGCTCCAGTTGAGCCCCCGCAGCCGTTCGAGTTCGCGGTCGAGCCTCGCCCCGTCGGCCTTCCACGGGGTGCCGCTGCGCTTCATGGCGCGCTTGCCGGCGAGCAGCATGTACTTCTGTCGGCACGCGTTCCAGGATAGCGGCTGCCCGGCGCGCTCGCCGAGAATCCCGGCGATGTCGGTATAGCTGAAGCCCTGGCGCCGGAGTTCGATAAGCTCCGACGTGAGCCGGCCGTCGTCGCGGTCCCACGGGAATTTGGAAACGCGCTTGCGGGTGGTCGTCATCGGAAGAGCCATCTCACGGCAAGCAGAATCCACATGGCTTGTTGCAGCGCCCATGCCGCGGCGAAGATGCCGACGATGAGGCGGTCACGGAAACGGAGCAGGCGCCAGAGTTCCGGCAGGCTCACAGCCCCGGCTCCCGTGCGTCGAAGCGGGTAACGGTCGCCTCCGGGTCGGCGGCGTCGGTGCGCCGCATGATGAGGCGCCAGCGGCGGCGGTTGTAGTGCAGCACGGTGTGGTGCGCCGCGAAATAGCCGGCGAAGGAGCCGGCGAAGGCGGCGGCGAAGACGGTCAGCGGGGTCATGTCATGTCGGCCGGGAACATGCGGGCGAGGTGGGCGAGAACTTCCGGGTCGTCGCACGACATGACGCCGCCCCCGCGGCCGGGGTCCACGGCGTAGCTGAACCGGGTGCCGAGGCGGTCCAGGGCATAGAGCGCGATGTCGAAGGGGTCGCCGGCCAGCCGGGCGCGGTGCAAAAAGGGCTCCTGCCACCAGTCATCGGAAATCTCGGGGCGCACGGGGCCGGTCATGCGGACACCTTCGCGGGCTCGGCGAGCGAGAATTCGGCTTCGATGTCGAAATCGTCGCTGAGGATCGCGACCAATTCCTCCAGGGCGGCGATGCCCGCGGAGAGCTTCTGGTCGCGGGAGAGCCGGAGCGTGAGGGTGACCTCGGTGCGCGGCCATTTCGGGCCGGCGAGGGTGAGGACCGGGCGCCGGGCGGGCTGCGGAAGCGGGCCGGCGGCGATCACGGGCGGCGGGGGAAGAGGCGCGGGCTCCGGCTGCGGCGCCGGCTCGGCGGTTGCCTGCCGCGGGAGTTCTTCCGGCGGCTTGGGCTTGCTGACCTTGGCGATGCAGTAGAGCTTGCGCTTCGCCTGCGGGAGATTGGTAATCGTACTGTGGATGCCTACGCCGTCAATGGAGAGGTTATATCGGCGATTAACGGTGTCGTATTTTATGTGTAGTTGTGAGCCCGCAAACAGGGCGAGGTGCTCGCCGCGGACGGGCGAGTACCAATATGGAACGGCCATTACTTATTCCTCCTTGCAGGTTGACTCACCTTAAACGGATTCGTAACGGTTTCAAGCCGGAAATGTCGCGTCACCGGCAAGAAATCATTTTCGCTACAGGCGTCCCGTTGCGAGCAGTACGACAAGCAGGATCAGGAGCAGGGCGCCGAAGCCCGACGGTCCCCATCCGTAGCGGTGGTAGCCCCACCGGGGCGCGCCGCCGACGATGACGAGGACAAGCAGGACCAGCAGCAGGATTGCGAGCGGCGACATGTCAGGCACTCTCAAGCGGCGGTTCGGGAGCGAGGACCAACTCGCGGATACGGGCGGACGCCAGTTCGGCGATGCGGGCGCGGGTCTGGAACGGGGCTTCCACGAGGTGCCAGTTTCCCGCCTCGTCGCGGCGGTCCAGGCGGCAGGCGAGCACGCCGAGCGTGATGCGCATGCCGAGCCGGGGGTGTTCGATGGCGACGCCGCGGGCCTTGGCGCGGCGCCACTCCCGCGGAAGCTGTTCGATGGCGATCAAAAAGCGGCCGGGGGTCGGCGGGGTGGGATTCATGGGGTCCTCTAGTCGGTGGGCAAAACGTATGCTTCAGCCTTGTCGGGGGCTTCCCGGAGCAGGAGCGCCGCAATCCCGTCCTGTCCGTGGTCGCGGGCGTATTCCGCCGCCTCCTCCATGCCGGCGCGGTAAGCGGCAAGCGCCAGCCGGGTGAGGCCGTAGGACACGGCATAGCGGCGCGCGTTCTCGCGGTCGTGCTCGGATACGGCGGCGGCGGCGTCCAGGCGGGCGAGGAGGTCGGCGGCGTGGTGGCGGATGGTCAGCGGCGGTCTCATCGTTTGTCCTCCTCGTGCCACCGTTCGTGGCAGGGGCGGCAGACGGCTTTGAGTTCCCACAGGAACTCTTTGCCGACGTGCTTGTACGTGAGGTGATGCACCTCCGTCGCGGGGGCCATGCGGCAGCCCTCGCAGATGTGCCCGGCGCGGTCGAGCACGAGCGCGCGGCGGGTCCGCCAATCGTCGCTTTGCAGGTACTCGGCATACCATGCCCTGCCCGCCGCCTCCGTGTTCGGGGCGGCGATGATGCGGTTTGCCGTCATCCCTCGCCCTTCGGTTCCAGGCCGGCGAGGTCGGGCTGTGCCGGGTCGGGGGCGTCGTCGGTCAGCGACGCGAGCCCCTCCCGGCGGGCCTTGAGGAGCTTGCGCCAGTGGACCCACCGGGGCGTCGCCTCGCCGTTCTCCCATTTGCCGAACGGCGTGGGGGCGACGCCGAGCAGGCGGCACATCCTGGTGGTGGGCATGCCGATGGCGAGCGCCTGGCTTTGCAGGTCGGCGCATACCCGCATCACGATCTCCCGCTCCGGGCGCGGCTCGCCTGGCTGCGGCGGGGGCTCGGCCGGCTCCGGCGCCGGGCTCCCGTCGGGACGGATGCCGGTGCGGGCGTAGGCTTCCGCCTCGGCGGCGAGGTCGTAGAGGTCGCGCGCGAGGTGCGGGGCGGCGAGGGCGGCGACGAGCAGGCTTCCGAGCCGGAGCGCGGTCTCGTCGGGGGCGGCGTCCCGACTGCCGGCGGCGTGGCGGACAACCGCCTCGGAAATCACCAGAGCCAGCGGCACGCCGCGGCGTCTGGCTTCCCGCACCGCGCGGGCGCGTACCTCCTCGGGCACGTCGGCGATGCGCCAGCGGTCATCGGGGCGAGCGTCGCCGTTGGCTTTGCGGATGGTGATCATGCGGAGCGGTTCCGGGTGCGGCGGGGGTTGACGACGGGGGCTCTGAGCAGGGCGTGGTAGTCGGCCAGAATGCCGGCGCGGGTGTCGGGACCGAGGGCGCTGAGCGCCGCGGCGGCGGCGTCCCGGCCCTGCTCGCTGCCGGCTTCCGCGACGGCGAGGGCCAGCGTGAGCCGGTGCATGGGGCCGAGCCTGACCATGCAGACCGCGCGGAGGTCGCGGGTGCGGGCGCGGCGCTCCGGCGGGCTGAGGTCCATCCTCCAGGGACCGAGCGCGGCGGCGTCGCCGAGGGCGGCGGCGATGTCCGTGCCCCACCGGGCATCGTCGTCCTCAAGCGGCGCGGGCGTGTGCCGCGGCATCAGTGTCCTCCCCGCCCGATGGGCTGCACGTCGGCGAATTCGACCGTGGCGCCCTCCATGAGCCGCGCCTCGCCCTCCGGCACCAGCAGCACCAGCAGGGGCCACGTCGCGGTCTCCTCCTCCGTGGCGTCGATGAAGCGGAGCAGGTACTCTCCGGGCTCCCGCATCGGCAGGAGGGACAGCGGCTCGCCCTGCTCGTAGAGCACCCACAGGAAACCCGGCGGAAGGTCCGCCGCCTTGGCGTCGTGCGGGCCGTCGAAGCGCATGGCGGGGTAGCGCCCCATGGCGAGGTCTTCGGTATCCCTGCGCCTCATGCGGTGCGCTCCAGATAGGGGGCGAGGGCCTTGGCGCCTTCGCGGGTGATGTTCAGGACGGCGCTGCGGGTGCCGGCGTCAAGCCCCTCGCCGATGAGCACGATCCAGCCGGCATGGATCGCGGCGCGCCGGGCCGGCGGCGGCAACTCGGTGTCGGTGAAGCGGAGCGGGCCGGTGCCGTGCCGGCGCAGCGCCGCGGACAACACGGCGAGTGCGGCGCGCTCATGCTGCGTGAGGCGGCGGGCTACCATCGCGCGGGCTCCTCCGGCGGCGGGGCGAGCAGGGCGAAGACGAGGATCGCGGCGGCGATCTTGGCTGCCTCAAGCATCGCCGCTCTCCCCGGTCTCCGGCTCCGGCTCCGGCTGCCGCCAGTCGGCGGGGTCGCTCGGCATGAGGGCTTCCCAAATCGCCAGCGCACAGAAGCCGATTGCGGCGACAACCAGCATCACGACGACGCTCCCGATCATTGCGGGGTCTCCTCGTTGGCGGGGGCGGGCAGGCGCAGCGGCGCGGCCTGCTCGGGGTAGCGGGCGAAGGCCGCGCCGACCATGAAGCCGGCGGCGAAAATGCCGCTTGCGGCGAGGTAGGCGAGGGCGAGCAGCATCATTCCGCCGCCTCCCGGTGGGGCTGCGCCTCGTCGAATTTGCGGAAGCTCGCCGCATAGATCGCGGCGAGGTCGAGCTTGCGGCGCTCCTCCACCGGGATCGGCGGCTCCTCCGGCGCGGCGGGGGCGGGGCGGGCGTTCAGGATGCGGCGCAGCCGGTCCCGGTCGCGGATTGCGCGCCGGGTCATGTCC
>Ga0058700_1000238_pt1 | contig 31519 bp, 29 predicted proteins | sample AgamicAtAme_FD_71365 | JGI IMG/M metagenome (GOLD analysis project Ga0058700, IMG submission 71365) | Agave microbial communities from Guanajuato, Mexico - At.Am.e | ecosystem: Host-associated > Plants > Phyllosphere > Phylloplane/Leaf | place: Guanajuato, Mexico | collected 2012-06-07 | reverse complement strand
CCGCAGGATGTCGGCGGCGCGTCCGCTGCCCAGCAGGTTCAGGGCCGAGCTCGCGTCGAGGATCAGGGGCTCCGCGCCGTCAACCAGGCGCGAGGGACTCAAGGTCGTCCTCCTCGGCTTCCCCGCCCAGCGCGTCGAGCATCGCCCGGACCTCGAGGCGGTCCATCCGCAGCCGGCGCGCGAGCTGCCCCTCGCTCAGCAGCCCGCGCCGGTAGGCCTCGGTCGCGAGGAGCCACAGGCGCGGCGTCGCCACGCCGTCGCGCCTCTCGGGGTCCGTGTCCCCCAGGACCTGCCGCGCGTGCTCGGTGGAGAAACCCCGCTCCTTCAGCGAGTCCCACATGCCCTGCCGCAGCAGGCCGAGGTCCTCCAGGCGCTTGCACAGGGCCTCCTCGGAGACGTGAAAGTACCGGGCCAGCAGGATGAGGTGCCGCGGCGTAAAGCGCCCGCCCGCCTCCCGGCGCATGTCTTGGAAGCGGCCGCGGAGCAGGGACGCGGGCATGGAGAACTCCAGCCCGAACGCCTTGGCGAAGCGCTCCTCCCGCGTCTGCGGGGCGCGCTCCAGGTCCACGACGTCGGGTTCGTGGCGGGCGCCGACGAGGTGGCCGACCTCGTGCAGCGCGGTCTGGAGCCGCCGCTCGGGAGGGTGCTTGCGGTTCAGCAGCACGCAGGCGCCGACCTCTTCATGGAAGAGGAAGGCGCCCGAGATCGCGCCGCTGGCCAGGGGCCGCACGAACACCCGCATCCCGAGTTCCAGCTCCAGGAGCCCGATCGGGTCGGCCACCGGGGCCAGGCCGAGCCCCAGGCGGTGGCGCAGCTCGGCGGCGGCGTCGCGGGCCTGCTCGACCACGTCGCCGGGCCCGATGGGGCGCTCGGGCGGGAGATTCGGGCGGAGCGGCCGTCCGACGAGGCGCTCCAGCTCCACCTCGGCCGCCGCGAGGTCGGCGAGCAGCGCCCCGGCCTCGGCCGCCGCGTCGGCTTTCGCCCCCGGCAGGGCGCGGAAGCGGGGCGCCACGTCGATCTGGACGGCATCCGGCCGGAGCAGGGCGCTGGCGGCGACCCGGTACAGCTTCGCCGCCTCCCGCAGCTCTTCGGGCCGGATGCGCCTCTGCCCCTTCTCGATCGCGACGAGGGTGGTCCGCGCCAAGCCGAGCGCGGCGGCCGCGTCTTCCTGGGTCAGTCCGGCCTTGCCGCGGGCGCCGCGGAGCCGCTCGCCGAGCGCCCTCGCGTCCACGTCGTCGAGCATCGTCAGCGGAGGACCTGCCCGGAGAGCCGCGCGACGAACGACGCCGGCCCCTGGGCCGCGGTGAAGGCGTCCCATTCCGCCCGGTGCGCCGCGAGCAGCCGGGCGAGCCGCGTCCGCACGCCGGCGACGGGCTCGTCGAGCGCCCCGGCGAGGTCGGCGGTCGCCCACCCGAGCGAAGGCCGTGCCGGGCCCGGCGCGGCGAGGGCCGCCAGCTCCGCCATGGCCAGCACGCCGCAGGCCGCGTGCTGCTCGTCGTTCCGCGTCGCCGCGCGCCCGCCCTCGGCGGCGGACGCCGCAAGGCTGTCCGCCGAGAGCCTCGGCCAAAGGTAACGCTCCCCGCTCTCGCCCAGGCCGGAGGCCATGAGCGACTGGCGCCGGAGGAGGCAGTTGGCGCACACCCCGCATTGCACGCGGCGGCCGTCCAGCGAGACGTCCCGCTGGTCCCGCGAGCAGGACCGGGTGCGCCCCCAGTCCCCGGCCAGTCCGGCGCCCCTCAGCTCGGCCAAGGTTTCGCCCTTCGTGGACCACAGTCTCGGGTGTTCGAAGAGGACGGGGCGTTCGAGGACGAGCGCGAACAGGTCGGCCAAGCTCCTGGTGAAGCCCGGGTGCATGCGGAGATCCGGCGCTTCGTTCCCCACCGGCGTGAGCGACGGGCCGAGGGCGCCCTGCCCGCTCTCGGACACCAGTATGCGCTCGGCGCCGAGCAGGCCGGCGGCGACGCCGGCCATGACGCCGAACACGAAGGCCCGGGAGCGGTAGCTCTGCTCCTTGAGGCGGGTGCCCGACCCGTTCCGCGGCCTCCTGAACGGGACGCCCACCCGATGGTAGCGGCCTTTGAAACAGCGCACGCGCCAGTCGGCATCGGGATCGCGGAGCCGCCCGACCGTCACGAGGATCAGGCCGGAGCGGGGCTCCCGCTCCGCGGTGAGGCGCGCGACGGCCATGGAATCCAGGCCGTCGCTGAACGGCATGACGAGGGCGGGCGCGTCCCCGAACGCCAGGACCGCTTGCCCTCCCCGCGTGAGCGGCGCCCTCCGGCGCGCGAATTCAAAGCTCCAGCCGTCGCCGGTCAGCAGCCGGAGGGTGCGCGAGAGGGCGCCCGCCACCACGGGCTGCGCCCAGAAGTCCGGCTCCAGGACGGGGAGGGAGAGGTGCAGCGACCGCTCCCAGCCCCGTGCGGCACGGCGGCGAAGGACCCTGTCGGCGTAGGAGACGGCCCCGGCGAGCAGAACCAGGTCATCGACACGCCGGGGCAGGTCGCGCAGGCAGTAGGCACCCAGGGCCTCGGGCTCGACCACGAAGTCGCGCCCCAGCACGCACGGGATGGCCCCCGGATCGCGGGGACGGGCGCCGGCCTCGACCACCTCGAGGCGCGCGAAGGGAACGGCCGGGCCGTCCGGTCCGATGGCGTTCATGGGGCCTCCGTGAGGTCTTCTTCGAGGCTGACCGGCCGGCGCGGTGCGGCGCGCGGCGGCCGGTCTCCGGCGATGCGCGCCGCCGCGGCCGCGTGGACATCGACGGCCGCCTCCGCCGCGGCGAGCGCGGCGGCGACGGCGCCCGCCTCGGCCCCGGCCTCGCGTTGGCAGAACTGGCGGATGTGGCGGACGTGGGCCTCGAGGCACTGCCGGCCCGCCTGCGCCAGCGCCTCCTGGACGAGGCCGTCCCCACGGTGGCCCGCAGCTTCCAACCGCACGAACCGCGCCGCGACCGCCCCCTCCAAGACGGAGGTCGCCCCGAGGGAAGCGGCGTCGGCGAGGCCGGGCAGCGCCGGCCCTTGGTCGTGCGCCCGGTCTTGCAGCCGGCGGATGAAGGCCGGGGCCACGCCGAGGAGCGCCCTGGCGAGGGCGTGCGCGAGCTTGGCCTGGGCCGTCTCCCCGCGCTCCGCCTCCCGGACGCACGACCGGAGGACCGAACGCCATTCGCGGGGCAGAGGCAGCCCCTTCCAGATCCCGTCACGCATGGCGCCGCAAGGCCGCTCCTGTTGTGCCGGGATCATAACGGCCACTTGACCCGGCAATGTCAAATTCTTTCGGACTAATAACCTGACAATGTCAGAGAAGCCGCGAGGGTGGACCGCCAAGCGATTGTTCACGGCGCCGTGCGTAAGAAGGCTAAACGCACGTTTAGCATTCTGCTACAAAGGCGCCATGCAGCCCGTCGTCGCCTACTTCCGGGTCAGCACCGAGCGGCAGGGCCGCTCCGGCCTAGGACTGGATGCCCAGCGGGAGCGCTGCGACGCCTTCGCCGTCCAAAACGGCATGGCGGTGGCCGGGGCGTTCACCGAGGTGGAGACGGGGAAAGGGTCCGACGCGCTGGACCGCCGGCCGCAGCTCGCCGCGGCGCTGGCGGCGGCCAGGCGGCTCCGCTGCCCGGTGCTGGTGGCCAAGCTCGACCGGCTGTCGCGCGACGTGCACTTCGTCGCCGGCCTGATGGCGCAGCGCGTGCCGTTCCTCGTCGCAGAGCTCGGGCCCGACGTGGACCCCTTCATGCTGCACGTCTACGCCGCGCTCGCGGAGAAGGAGCGGCGCATGATCTCCGAGCGCACGCGGGCCGCGCTCGCCGTGCGCAAGGGGCAGGGGGCGCGGCTCGGCAACCGCACCAACCTCGCGGAGGCGCGGGCGCTGGGCGCCGCGCGCACCGCGGAGGCGGCGCGGCGCTTCGCGGAGAACGCGGCGCCGGTGATCCGCGAGATCCGGGGCAGCGGCGTCGCCAGCCTGCGCGGCGTCGCGGCGGCGCTGAACGCGCGCGGCGTGCGCACCGCGCGCGGAGGCAAGTGGGCCGCGACGCAGGTCGGCGCGGTGCTGGCCCGGGCCGGTACGCCGCGCGAGCAGGGCGAGGCGTAGATGCGCAGCCTCTCACCCGACGAGGTCGCGCTGGTGGACCGCTACATCGGCGCCGACGCGGCGGCGCGCATGCGGCACCGCTTCGGGCACGCCCGGCGGCAGACCATGCTGTGGCGGGCCCTCCAGCAGACCCGGCCGGTCGAGACGGGCCTCTACACCGACCGCCACGGCGCCCCGGACAACGGCGTGCGGCGCCTGCACCACAACACAGCCAGCTTCTGGGTGAAGGTGTTCCTGGACCACTTGGCAGCCGTTGACCGGGAGGCGAGCGAAAGTGAGAAGGAGCACGTCAAGCACCGCATCGAGCAGGGGGTCTGCGGCGACGAGTCCCTCGCCTCCATCTTCTTCGAGATGAAGGTGTTCAACGCGGTCGACCGGTCGGTCGCGCGCAAGGTGGCGTTCGCCGAGGCGTCCGGGCTGCCGTACGACATCCACGTCGAGACCGGCGCGGGCGCCCACGCCGTCGAGTGCAAGTCGCTCAGGAACGAGGTCCAGTTCGCGAACGCTTGGTGGCACTTGGCGGAGCTCCTGCAGCTCATGCTCAAGGCGCACAAGCGGGAGATCGCGTCGAGCCGGACCCACGTGGCCGTCCAGGTCGTCAATCCGGGCGGCCTCAAGAACGAAACCGCTCGCCGCTCCGCCGCGGGCGCGCTGGCCGGCCTCCTGCACGCGCCGGCGCGCGTCGAGCACCCGAACCTTCGCGTCCTCTCCTGGGAAGGCGCCTGGGCGACCATCGAACAGGCCACCGACCGGGCCTTTGAAGCGATCGAGCGGGACCGGCTGCTCGATCCGAAGCGGCACTTCGTCTACTCGGTCGTGCCGTCTTACGAGCGTCCCGTGTCCTCGGTCCTGCTCTTCGTGGAGCTGGAGCAGAAGGGCTTGGCGTGCCGCGTGGCGGACGTTTGCGAGGAAGCGGCAAGGCAGGTGGCGGGGCGGCTCGGACCGACGCTCGCCGTGAACCTGGAGCGGTCGCAGATGGAGCTCGGCCCCACGCCGGCGGAACGCTTCACGCCTAGGGCGCAGGTCACGGCGGACGAGTGCTGGTCCGCGTTCCGCACCGCCCGCCACTTCGGCCGGTTCGCGTGGATGTGCGTGCACCAGGACTTTCCGCCCGCTCCGGACGGTTCCAGGCCGGGGCGGATCGTCAACCCGGCGCACCTGGACACGCGGCCTGGCGGCGCTGCGGGCCTGGGGTGCGGCCCGCCCCCCTTCGGCCCCCGCCAGAGGCATTGGCCTTGAAGGACGGCTCGCCGTCGTCTGCGCGGCGGGGCAGCCCTTTGAGGCGCAGCAAGCAGAGCGCGACCATCCTGTTCAGCGCGCGCACCGCGATCACCGCCTCGGCGCGTTGGACCTTGAGGCCGCGCGTGCGAAGGCCCGTGCCAAGCACGCGCTTAAGCCGCGAGAACGCCCTTTATCATGCGTGAAGGCCGCCGATGCAGGAACTCATCCAAGCCATCCCCGACCCCGACGCGGTGCTCGCCCTGGAGCCGGAAGAACTCGGGGCGAGGCTGCTCCTCCTCGCCCGCCAGCGGGTGCGCGGTCGCCCCTATGAGAACCAGGGCATGATCAGCCCCCGCGGTTTGGAGTACGAGCTCAGCAACGCCGGAGCCTATGGGCCGCGTTGGGGCGACGTCAGCCTCGCCCTCGCGGAAGCCTGGGCTTGGGTGGAGGCGCAGGGGCTCATCGTCCCGGCGGAGGGGACCAACGGCTCGAACGGCTGGCGCCGCCTCAGCCGCCGCGCCCAGCGGTTCGAGAGCGAAGCCGACATCAAGGCCTACGCCTTCGCCCGCCGGCTGCCCAAGGACGCGCTCCACCCCCGGATCGCCGACAAGGTCTGGGGCGCGTTCATGCGCGGCGAGTTCGACGTCGCGGTGTTCCAGGCCATGAAGGCGGTCGAGGTGGCCGTGAGGGAGGCGTCGGGGCTGCCCGGCGACCTGCTCGGCACCAAGCTGATGCGGGCGGCCTTCGATCCGAACAAGGGGCCGCTCACCGATACGCAGACGGAGCACGGCGAGCGGGAGGCCCGCTCCGCGCTGTTCGCCGGCGCCATCGGCTCCTACAAGAACCCCCACTCCCACCGCGACGTGCATCTGAACGACCCGGCCGAGGCGATCGAGGTGGTGATGCTCGCCAACCACCTGCTCCGCATCGTGGACAGCCGCCGAGGAGCGCCCTCATGACCGGCGAGCTGGCCCATTTGGCGAAGACCTCTCCCTCCGTTGCCAGCGTCGGCGAGCTGGCGGTGCCCTCCTCCGTCATGGCCGAGGGCGAGCGCGCGGCCGTGCGCTACGTCGAGTCCTTCACGGCGCAGATCAGGAATCCGAACACCCGCGCCGCCTACGCCCGCGCCGCGTCGGCGTTCTTCGCGTGGTGCGAGCGGCACGGCCTCCTCCTCGCCGCCGTCCAGCCGGTGCATGTCGCGGCCTACGTCGAGATCATCGGCCGCGACCTGTCGGCGCCGAGCGTCAAGCAGCAGCTCGCGGCGATCCGGATGCTGTTCGACTGGCTGGTGGGCGGCCGGGTGGTGCCGCACAACCCGGCCGCGGCGGTGCGCGGGCCGAAGCACAGTGCGGCCAAGGGCAAGGCGCGGATGCCGACGCGCGGGGAGGCCAAGGCGCTGCTCGCGGGCATCCCGACCGGCGACGTGGTCGGCCTGCGCGACCGCGCCCTGATCGGCACGCTGCTCTACACCTTCGCCCGCGTCGGCGCGGCGACCGCGATGCGCGTCCGCGACCACTACCCGGTCGGCAAGCGCTGGTGGGTGCGGCTGCACGAGAAGGGCGGGAAGCACCACGAGATGCCCTGCCACCACACGCTGCAAGAGTGGCTGGACGCCTATGTCGAGGCGGCGGGCATCGAGGCGGACGCGCGCGGGCCGCTGTTCCGCACCGCCGAGGGGCGCACCGGCCGGCTGACGGAGCGGGCGATGGGCCAGCCCGACGTGTACCGGATGATCGGCCGGCGCGCGGAGGCGGCCGGCGTCGCCACCAGGATCGGCTGCCACTCCTGGCGGGCGCGCGGGATCACGGCCTACCTGGAGAACGGCGGGCTGCTGGAGCACGCGCAGGCCATGGCCGGGCACGCCAGCGCGCGCACGACCAAGCTCTACGACCGGCGCGGCGAGCAGGTGTCGCTCGACGAGGTCGAGCGCATCGTCCTCTGAAACGCCGGCCGTGCGGACTGTGATGCGGCGCACTTGCGGGGCGCCGGATGGGCAACGCATTCATGCAACTCCGGCACCCATGAGAAGTCGGAGGGCAGGCCCGGATGAAGCGCGAAGCCTTTTTCGTCCACCGGCTCGACTTCGGGCGCGTGGACGATGCGGTCCGAGAGATCTTGCGCGAGGTCCGCGACGGCAAGTTGGACGCCGAGCTGAGGCGCAACGGCCTCAAGCGTCCGGCCGTCTCCGACTTGGAGGAAGCGGTGAGCCTCGAGGGTCCGGGTGCGGGCCTTTCGCCCGAAGCTTGGGCCGAGATCATCGTCGTTTTCGGTCCGGTCGCGGCCGACGCCATGCGCGACCTGTGGCGCGTCGTCGTCCTGCCCCGCCTCAGGAGGCGCTTCGGCTCCGACGCCGTGCGGCGGGACGACCCGCACCAGCCGGATGCCTAGGGACGGGCCGGCCCCACGGGGCGCGCCGCGGCACATCGAGCTGCCGAAGCGCAAGGTCTTCGCGCTGCGCGCCGCCCTGTTCGATGCGATCCGCCACCACGCGCCGGACCGGGACGACGCTTTGCTGGATCGCTTGATCAGCGATGCCAAGGCCTTCGCGGAAGAGGAGATGGGGCAGCCGAGCAACGACGTCCCGCTCGAGGCCTTCCTCAAGGCGGCGGTCGAGGCGGGCGAGGCCTCCGTCCGCGACCTGGCGGCGAGGCTGAAGCGCCCCGTCGACGCGAAGCTGGCGGCGGTCCTGCGGGCGCTGCGGCGGCGGGTGGAGAACCCGAGGTGCCTCCGCTGCGCCGCGGCGGCAGGGGGGGCGGCCTGCGACGGGAGCGACGAGGACCAAGTCCTGGTGGCGGCCGGTGGGGACTGCATCCTGGAGATCAAGGACGCCTTCCGGCAAGCCTTCGCGCTGGCGCGGGGCCTCTACACCGAGCGCGGCGGGCCGGCACTGGCGGAGCCGGCTGTCACCTTGTCCACGGAGTACCTTGCGGCCCCCGCGTCGCTTCTGCCCGGCCGGCCGTTGTCGCTGAACGCGCGGACGTCCTACGACGACGAGTCCGGCGCGGCCAAATGGAGCGAGGTCGAAGTCAGGACCGCGGCGCTCCATCTGGCCGGGGACTGCCTGGGCTCGCTGCGGTACCTGTTGCTGCACGAGCTGCTGTGCCACGCGTTCCAGATGGCGGCTTCGCCGGGTCCCCGGAGGAACCCCAAGAGCATAGTGGACCCGCTCTCGGAAGGCTGGATGGACGGCTTGGCGGCCGATCTCATCAGGCGGGCCGCCCCGCCCAACGGGATCGAGGCCTGCGACGCCAGGAAGGCCCTCGGCCTCCACCTGGACCGCGCCGACGTCGACCGGAGCCGCCCGTTCCCCCAGGCCGAACACGTGGCCATCGGCGTCGACGCTTCCGCCCTCGTCTTCCGGCTGCTCGAAGAGAAACACAAACCGGGGGATCCGGCGAAGGCGTTCGAGGACTTCCTGGACATCTCCATAGCGCTCAACGCCGACGGCTGGGGCTACGCGGAGAGGAGCATCGGCCTCACGAACCTAGTGAGGAAGCTCGGGGTCAGGCCGCGGGACCAGGAACTCGCGGAGGCGATCCTCGCCTTCCGGCGGGGTTCCGACATCAAATCGGTGATCGAGCACCTCGCCTGACCCGCAGGTGCGCGTTGTGTGATCTAGCGCACAGACATGCGGAAGCATATTAAGGGACACTTGTCCCCCAAAGCGTTGCCATGCCTGTTCCCGGCAGGGCTCCGGCTAGGGGTCGGTGGAATGCTGGATCAGTTCAGGGCGCTCAGGGCGATGATCTCGCTGAGCGAATTCACCGCCGCCGACATAGCCGGAAGGAGCGGCGCCTCCGTGGAGATGGTGCGGAAGCTCATCCAGCGCAGAGGCGAACGTTTCCAGGTCCTCGGACGCCGAGAGAGCGGCCAAGCCGGCAACCCGCCGCTCGTCTACCGCCTCAATCAGGCCGGAGAAGCGTGGGCCAAACAGGCGGCGCAGGCCTTCCTGGACGAGGCGGGATTGCCCCCGATCCGAAAGCTCGACGGCGTGCCGCTCGGCCTCGCCGCGGCGGAGAAGACGTTGCTTGCCGTATTTCCCGCCGCGGACTGGGATGAGCGCGGGGACGTGCTCCGGGTCGCCGCCTCGAACCTAGCACTCGCGGAGAAGCAACTCGCGGACCAGTCCGGCCCCGCCTCCGCAGACTTCTCCATGCAGCTCGCCGCGCTGTGCGGCTTGCGGCACGACCTGGACGAACTCATCCGGCGCGATGCCGAGATCGCAGCCGTCGCCGGCTTGGATCCTACCCACCAGGCTGTCGCCGGCCGGCTGCGGGCCGGTTTGGCCGGTGTCTTGTCCGGCGACGCGGCGTCCGCCGACGCCCGAGCGGCCACGCGCGATGCGCGGGCGGCGATCGGGGCCGCGTGCGACCTCGGAGCCGAGTCGAAGATCGTCGGTGTGCTGAAGCGGGTGCTTGGCCACCAGCTGTGGCGCAACCGGGTGCTCGGGGCGGCTGCAACCGAGGCGGCCATGGCGGCCATCGAGGAGGTGACCGACCCCGGCAGGCGGCTCAAGCGGATGGTGGAGATCTGCGATCTGGTCACCAGCCAAGTGCCGACAACGCTGGGCCGAGCGTCCGGCGGCCCGCCGCTGCCGCTGCCGCTGCCGCTACCAGCGTCGGCAAAGCCTCCGAGCGCGCGCGAGCGCGACCCGTCGCGGCTGCCGCCCGCGGGCGCGGCTGCCCCGAGCCTCGTGACGAGGGCCTTGTCGGTGCGGGTCACGGATGAGTTGGAAACGTCGGTGGTGCTGGTGGCGGGCGACTCGTCCGTGGGATCGACAGCGACGTCGTTGCTCGAGATCGCCATCGAGGGGAGCCGGACCAGTGTGCCGGTCGTCCTCGTCGACGCGTCCTTCGACGGAGTGCTGAACAAGCGCGCCCTGGAGATGGATCGCGTTTATTACCATGGCGGGGCCGCAGCGCTCGCCGGAGCCGCCGTGAGGGGCCTCGCTTCGGCGGTGTCGGAGCAGATCGCCGTCTGCGCGGCGAGATGGCACGGCCTTCCGCTCCTTGGGCTGGACCCGGCCAGGGTCGGCACGCCGCCGAACCCGGGCACTCGACTGTTTGGGGGGGCCGCCGGAGCGATCCTCGGCCGCTTCGGTGACCAGCCCTCTTGAAAGGGGTCGCGCCACAAGGGGTTCTTGGCCGCTTTTGGTGATCGCGCCGCCAGCAGGAAGCGGCGTTCGGGCAGGTCGAGCTCGGCGCGGCCGTGCATCTGGCGCTCGATGGTCTTGAGCCGGTTGATCCGGCCTTCGGTGTGGCCGTCGCTCCAATCCAGCGACACCGCCGCGCGCACCGCGTGTCCGTCGGCTTGCAGGCGCTTGGCGAACCGGCGCAGCGCCGCGCCGGGCCGTCCTGCGCGGCGCGCAGCCACGCCTCAAGGTGTTCGACCTCGCGCCCGCGCACGAGAGCGGCGGACGCCTCCGCGAGCCCGACGGCCGCGTCCAGGTCGGACGAATGCCGGCGCAGCCCGGCCAGCAGAGCCCTGTCCTTCCCGCTCGGCGGACGCACGTCCAAGAGGCGGCTGTGCGCGCGCGTCCAGGCAGCGGCGTCGCCAAGGAGGGCGGTTCCGGTGTCGCTTGACGCTCGGTGGCCCAGGAGTGCCCCTCGGACGCCTGGACCGTGCGCGCCCGGCCCCCGGCGCCCGCTTCCGCGTCACCAGGGCCACCACTCGTCGCCGCCGCGGCGGACGATCCACCGGATCACCGCGGCGGCGAGGCGGTGAGCGCCGTCGCGCGATGGGCGTGGGGGGAGCAGTCGCATGGGAAAACCTCCGGGTTGCCGCCGACCCGGATGATCACCTGTTTAACGCCGCGGGCAGGTGCACGCCGGGGTCGGTCCATCCCCGGGCTTCCGTCACGGCCTCCGGACCGCCCCCCGTTCCCTGGGAGCGGCATCCGCGTCACCGTTCCAAACGTCGGCCACCGGTGTGCCTGGACGGGGCGCGCCCTTGCCCCTTCCCTGACCGGTCGTCCGGCGGTGACGTGGGCGGCGGACGCGCACGGAAGGGCCGCCGAACCGGGATTTGGTCCTGGTCCGCCCCGGCGCACGAGCGGGGCGCGAAAGGGAGCACGGAGGCCGGCATGCCCGACGACCTCTACGAGACGGACATCGTCGGCTGGTCGGAGGACCAAGCGGCGCGGCTGCGCCGGGTCGCGGCCGGCGGGGCGCCGCCGGACGCGGCCGGCGTGGACTGGGCCAACGTCGTCGAGGAGGTCGAGAGCGTGGGCCGCTCCATGCTCGGCACGGTCCGCGCGAACCTCGGCACCGCTTGGCTGCGGGTGCTGCTGGCCCACGGCTGGCCCGGGCACCCGGACGCCGGCCGCTGGCTGGAGGCCGCGGACACCGCCCTGGCCACGGCGCGCGGCTTCCTCGACCCCGGCATGGAGCGGCGGCTGGACCCGGACCGGGCGTACCGCGACGCCCGGCGGGCGGTGGGGGAGTTGCGGATGGACGGCCGCGCGCCCCGCCGCCTGCCGGCCGCGGTCCCGTTCGGCTTCCGCGACCTGCTCGACCCGGCGGCCTGCAACGCCCACGGGCTGCTCCGCCGCGTGGGCGAGGCGGCCGCGGCCGGGGAAGGCGCCGCCGGGTTCCGCTGAGGAACCGGATCCCCACCGCCCAGCCGCGGCCGTCCGCGCTTCCCGCCGCGGCCTACCGCTTCGGGCAGTCCTCCCTTGGAACCACCCGGCCGCGTCCATCGCCGCGCCCACGTCCGCGCCGCCGACCAGCACGGTGGCCACCACGCGCCATCGGGTCAGCCCGACCAGCGCGCCTCGTCGTCCCGCGCCGGCGGCGCCTCGTACTCGCGCGACAGCCGGCGGAGGGCCTGCGCGCGCGCCTCGGTGGGGTCCTCCAGGAAGGCCCTCAGCCCGCCGCCGAGTTCGGGGAGCATGCGGATGCGCCGGAACAGCGGCAGCAACCACTCCTCGCGGACGCCGTCCGGGATCGGGCCACCCGCCGGGACCGCTGCGGTGCGGCAGACCAAGTTGAGGTTCGCGTCGCGGACCTGGATCTCGTCGGGATACCATTCGACGGTCCAGGGTGCGGCGTGGACGCCCGGGTTCTCGACGTCGGGGCTTTCCGGGCTCTCGTCGGAGAGCCGCGCCTTCACGTCGGGGGGCAGCCGCTCGACGAGTCGCTCGGCGGCGCGCCGCCGAGCCTGGATGGTCGTGGCCATGTCAACGAGGTTGGGCGCGGCGCGCAGGCGCGCCCGCAGCTCCTCGTGCCCCCCGGGATCGGGCGCCAGCAGCGGCACCGGTGGCTCTGGCCCGTCGGGCCTGCCCGCGGAATCGTGGACGACCGTGTCGCCGTCCACGACGCAGCGGCGGATGGCGAAGGCGTCGAGCACGAGGATCTCGCCGGCGGCGCCGACGATGTCGAGCAGCTCCGCCTCGCCGGCGCGGCGCGGGGCGCAGGGCCGCAAGGCGAGGTCGCCGCGGTCGAGCAGCGCCCTGGCGCCCCGGGCACGGTCGTCCTGGCCGGCGGCGAAACGGTGCAGCCAACGGCGGGCGGTGCGGCCGGCGGCTTCGACCGCCCGCTCGGCGCTGGAGAACACGCCGACGAAACGGGTCTCGCCACCGAAGGCGAACTCCAGGACGCGGATGCCGTCCGGCATGAGCAGCGACTCCTGACTCCCTCCGGCCGCGCCGGGCGCCGTCGCCTCCACGCCGCGCCCACAGCTCCACAACCCGCGCCGCGCAAACCGATCCGGGGCGGCCGCATCGGCCGCCAATTCCCTAGCATACTAGGTCGAAAAGCCGTGGCAACCGGGGCGCCCTGCCGGGATGGGGCGGCTGTCGCTGCGGGGCGTGCTGGCGAAGAACCTGAGGCGGCTCCGGCGCGCGCGCGGCCTGTCGCAGGAGGATCTCGCCGGCCGCGCCGGGCTCAACCGCAACTACGTCGGCATGATCGAGCGCGAGGAGAACGCCGCGACGGTGGACGTGCTCGAGCGCCTGGCGGGGGTGCTCGGCGTCCAGGCCACGGAGCTGCTCGACGGCGGCGGCGAAGCCGCCGCGGCGGCTCCGGCGGCGCGCGCCCGCGGCGGCGCTCCCTAGGGGACCGCCGGCCCGGAGCCCTCCCCCGTTCACTCGCCCGACGACGACGCGCTCGACGAATCGCCGGAGCACGAGCCGGAGAAGGCGCTGCTCGACGACGGGCCGCCACCGTCGCCGTGGCCCGGGCCGGCCCGGTCCAACCCGCTGGAGCCCAGGACGCCGCCGCTGGGCATGTGCGTGGCGGCAGCGGCATCATCTCCGCGGCCCACGCATCGCCGGCCGTCCCTCGGGGCCGCGCCGCCGCCCTGGTGGACGGGGCGCAACGGGCTGAGCGGGTTCAGGGGACTGGCCAGGTTCAGCGGGTCGAAGAGGTCGAACGGGCCGTCCCGGCGGCGTTGCCCTTCCCGCGCGGGGGGGCGCGGCTTCGGCGGCCGGCGCCTGGCATTCCCGCGCCGCGCGCCGGCGCTGCTCGAAGGCATCGCGCCGGGAGCGGGACCACCCACCACCACTTCGGGCTTTCCTCGGTCATGGGCGCGCGGCCTCCCCAGCGGCCCCCTTATCGTGCAACAACGAGAGTTGCATCCGGTCTCTACGGCGCGGGCGGGCCCGGCGGCCGTGGCGCCCTGCCCGGCCGGCCGCGTCCGACGCTCAAGCCGTCCGGGGGAGGCGCCGCCCCAGAGGCCCGCCGGAGTGGTGCAAGCGCAGCCCTTCTTGCGGAACAGCCGTGCGGCGTTTGGTTCAAACGCTTTGCTGGGCTGGCTCAAACGAGATTTTTGTTCCTGCCGCCGTGCCGTCCGGGTCGGAGCAGGGCGCGCGCCTCCTCGCGGTCCCGCTCGAGGGCCTCCAGGAAGCCGCGGGCGGCGGCGGCACGCTTGCCGCGGTCGTAGTGCTTGGCGTGCACCGCGCCGCTGACGCCGAGCACGGCGGCGCCCAGCGTCGGGATTCTGGGAGCGACGAGGGGCGCGGTGGTGCCGATGCAGTGGCGGAAGCGGTGCGTCCCGAAGGCGTTCTCCGGCCCGAAGCGCTTGGCCGAACACCACCGGATCCGCTTCTCGACCCCCGCCTCCCCGAGCGGTTCGCCGCCCCAGTTGATCCAGACCGCGTCCTGGACCTGCCCACCCAACAGCTCGCGCCGCTCGACCGCGAGATGGCGCTCCACCCACGGCACCAGGTAGTCGGGCACGAGGTAGTCGAGCGGGCGCCCGGTCTTGTCGTCCCGCTCCTCGCGGGCGACGCGCCAACCGTCGCCGTCCCGGCGGAGCTGCCGCCCCACCCGCATCGCCAGCAGGGCGCGCCGCCGCGGGCCCGCGATCGCCAGCAGGGCGATCAGCAGCCCGTCCCGCAGCATCACCTGCCGACGGCGGGAGCCGGCCAGCGTCGTCGCGCACCGCATCATCTCCAGCCCCCAGGCGAGGAGGTCGGCGCTGTGGTGGACCGCGATGGGCCGCTTCTCCATGGCCAGTCGGCGCCGCAGCGGCACCCCGCCGGGCCGGGCGAGCCAGCCGAAGTCGGCATCCGGCGCCATGATGGCGAGCGCGTCCCGCAGCTCCTGGAAGCGTCCGGTGATGGTGTGGTCGCGGTTGCCGAGGGCGCGGAGCCCGTCGAAGTAGCTGGCCACGCGCGCCTCGCTCGGGCGGTCGCCGGGGGCGGCGTCCCGGTCGAGCCAGCCCCGATGGTCCAGGAAGCCCAGCCAACGGCCGTAGCCTTCGCGGGTCTTCTCCAGCGCTTCGGCGGAGAGCCGGCCGGCCCGCCCCCTGCCCGAGAAGCGGCCCCGGGCGGCCCGCATGGCCGCCTCCCAGGCTTCCCGGTCGGCGGCCGGCCATTCGGCCAGGGGCAGGCAACGGCGGCGCGGATCGACCTTGCGCGGCATGGTTCTCCCTCCTAACCCCTGCCGCGCGACCGCCGGCCGAGGCGTCGCGCCGCGACGACCTGGCGGGCCTCGATCCGGTCGTCCAGCAGGGCCTCGTGGAAGTGCTTGGCCGCGGGCTCGGTCTCGAGGCCGCAGTAGGCGTCGATGGTGGTCTGGATGGACCTGTGGCCGAGGGCGCGGCGGACGATCTCGTACTCCCCCGGATGGCGGTTGAGGTGCCGCCAGGCGGCGAAGTGCCGCATGAGGTGCGGATGCACCACGACCTTGACCTCGCGGCGGATGAACGCGGTGAGCGCCCTGCCCAGCGCGTTCTGGCTCGCCGGCGCGCCCGCGCGGCGGCCGGGGAACAGGTACGGGTTGGCGGTGCCGCCGCCCGCCAGCAGCGGCCTCCACGTGCGGATCCAGGCCTCCAAGAGCTTCGCGCTCGGTTCCGGGACCGGCCACTCGACCGGCTCCTCGTTCTTGGTCTCGCCGCCGTCGATGGCGAGGTGGGTGATGGACCGGCCGCCGCGGCCGATCCGCAGCAGGTGGCGGTCGAGGCGGAGCGTTGCGAGGTTGCGCATCCGCAGGGGGCAGACCAGGAGAATCTCGACCATGGTAGCCAGCATCACCCGGCGGGCCGTGTCGATGTCCAAGGCCCCGTCCTTGCGGACGGCGTCGTGGACGTCCTCCGGCAGAACCAGCAGCCGGCTGCGCGTGTACAGCTCGATCAAGCGGCGGAGCCGCTCGCGCGTCTTCCCGGTGAGCCCGCGGCCGCGGCCGGACGGCGGGCGGGCCGCCTTGTACCAAGCCTGCAATTGCCGTAGCGGCTTGCCGGCGAGACGGACGTGGTGCTTGCCGATCACCAGCAGCGTGCTGGCGAGCCGTGCGAGCTGGTGGCTGGCGACCGGGGCGTCTTCCGCCTCTTCGGGCGGCAGGCGCGCGACGGCCCGTTCGTGGAAGAAGTCGAGGATCTCGCCCGCGTTCTCGATCGGCTGGACGAGGGCGCGCAGCCGGGTGATGTCTGCCGGGTCGTGCCCTTGCCGGACCAGGGCGGCGAGCGCTTGCCGGATGTCGAAGAGGCGCGCCTTGACGGTCGTGGCCCTCGAGCGCCGTCCGTCGTCCCGGCCGAGGACCGCAACGCCGGATGTCCGTCGCAGGCGCGCTGCGAAGCGCGCGATGTCGGCCTGGAGGCTCGGCGGATATGCTTCGAAAGGCAGGGTGTACGGCTCGCGCCGGGCCGGCGCCGTCAGGGGATGCAGAGCACCGAGCGCTGCCGGGGCGGCGGCGGCGGCGTCGTTCCAAGCCCGGGCCAGCGCGGCACTCCGCCTGGCGCCGACGACGGCGAGGCGCGTCCCGCTTTCGTGCGCGAGGAAGTCCGCGAAGACGCCGTCGGTCACCTCCTGGGGACGGATGCCTTGCAGGCCGCAGTGCCGGGCGAACCCGCGGAGGCCGGCGCGTCTCGGCTCGCAGTCGATCCCTGCCAACAGGGCCGGCCACTCCGGCGGCAGGTCCGCTTCGCCGCGGGCTTGCGGTTGGAGCACGCCGAACCGCCGCAACGCCGCCCTGAAGTTCGAGACCACGGTGCGGAAAGTCCCCCGCTCCATGCCGAAGACCTGCGGCGGATGCCGGAAAAGGCGCTCGCGGAGCCAAGCGATGTCGCAGGGGACGGCTTCCAAGGGCAGGCCCAGCATGCGGCCGACGACGTTCAAGGCGGAGAGCATGTCCCGCTTGCGCGTCGGGTTGCGCGCGCGCCAGGCGCGCGCGGCGTCCGCGACGTCCGCGAGGGTCGACGTGCTCCGGCAGACGTGGGCGGGCTTGGGCGAGATGGCGTTCATTCCGGCCTCCTCGGAGGGTGGACAGGCGCGGCCAACGGCGGCCATTCGGGAACCCGTAGCGGAATTGATCACGCGAATGAGCGCGCCGACGTCCGCACGACGCGCACCAAGTCACTGATTAGTTTGGTTTCTCGGCGTTTCCTTCCGGCCTAGAGCGCCGGTCGAGGTCCGACCAGCGGACGCGGACCGTGCCCACGATTTTGCCCGCGGCATTAGCGCGATGGTGTGCGCACGACAGGCACCTAGCCCGTTGATTTGCCGTCCCCTTCCGCGTCGCCCCCGGCCGGGTCCGGGCGCCCGTCCGCGCCCAATGCCCGCTCGAGGTCCGACCGCCGCACGCGCACCGTGCCCGCGAGCTTGGCGAAGGGCAGGAGCCCGCGGCGGCGCCACCGGCGGACCGTGCGGGGCGACACCCCCAGCTCCTCCGCCACCTCGCCCTCGGTGAGCAGGGGGTCGTCGTCGGGCATCGGAACCGCCTCCGCCGCTTGTGCCGCCGGGCGAGCGGGGGGCGGCGCGCGACGCCGCCGCCCCATCGAGTCCGTCCATGGTGGATGCCTCCAATCCCTGACCCGGCGGACAATGTTTCTATGCGCAAAAATGAGTCAAGCAAAATATTTAGGCTCAGATTTCCAGTGCAGAGCCTTGATCTTCCCACCCACGTCAAACAAGCACAGCACGCTCTAAAAAACGGGTGCGAAAACCTCAGCATTGAAGTGTTGATACCGTGATACCACGATGCCTCTATACAGTCGGCGCCGGTCGCGCATGGTGCAGTTCTGCTTGATGGCAGGTTTCCTCCACCACGGGACGCGGTGGGCATCCATGCTTTCTTGTCGGGGTTTCCACGCCCGCTCGCCAGGGGGCGCGCGGCGCCCGACCGCGGCCCGGCCTCCGCTCCCCCGCCGGAAGCGCGCAGCCGGTCGAGGAGGCATCGTCCGGCGCCCCCCCTCCCGCGGCGCGGTCCGGGAAGGCTTTCGGACCCCGCCTTTTCCGGTGCGCCCTGGCGGCCACGGCGGCCGGGCTGGCCCCCTCCGACGCCGTGGCCGAACGGCACCGCGATCCGGTCGGGCGGGCGCGCGGCGCGGGACCGCACCGGGTTCGTCGAGGAGGAGCGGCGGCGGGCACGCCCCCTCGCCGGGCGGCTCCCCGTTGCGCGCGGCCAGGGCGTGCTGAAACGTTTCCGGCGGGGCAACGCTCGTGCTTGTGCCATGCCCGCGACTGCAGCGGTGCGTTCAACGGCAGGCGCACAGGCATAAGCAGCAGCTAGCTTGTAGCAACAGCAAATAGCTGCTAGCACATCCATCACAACCGATGCCGCTGCGCGCGGCGCCGGATGGCCCAGCCTCCAGGGACGTAGCATGAGCGCGAAAGTGCTGACCGTGGCGTCCACCAAGGGCGGCGCCGGCAAGACGACAATCGTCATGGCGCTCGCCGGCACGCTCGCGGCCGAGGGGCTGCGCGTCGCGGTCGTGGACGCCGACCCGAACCGCGCCTACGCCTCCTGGGCCGAGGCCGCCTACGAGGGCGCGCCGGTTGCCGTCCGCGCCGAGGCCGACGAGGCCCGGCTCGCCGCGGCGATCGACGAGCTCGCGCCCGCGGCCGACTTGGTGCTGGTGGACACGGCCGGCTTCGGCAACCGCGCCGCCCTGCTCGCCGTGGCGGCGGCCGACGCCGTGCTCGTCCCCTGCACGCCCAGCCGCGCCGACGTCGAGCAGGCCGCCAAGACGCTCCAACTCGTGGACGGGGCGGCGCGCGCCGCCCGCCGGGCGATCCCGGCCCGAGTCGTGCCCTCGCGGCTCAAGCACGCCACGGCGGTGTCGAGGCACGCGGTCGGCGAGCTGGACGCCGCAGCCCTGCCCCGGACGGACGCCGGCGTCGGCGATCGCGTTGCCTTCGCGGAGATGACGTTCTCCGGCCGGGTGCCCGCGGCCGGCGACGCCGGGCAGGAGATCGCCGCCCTTGTCGCGGAGCTGCGGAGCCTCGGCTGGCTGCCGGCCAAGCCCCGGGCGCGGGCCGCAGCAGCTAGAAAGTAGAAAATATTCGCTAGTATCTAGCTGCTACGTTTCAACGACCACAGGAAAGGCTCGCAGCGGTGCCGACCAAGGGATTGAAGCCCGCTATCGCAAGGCCGTCGGCCCGAGAAGCGCTGGCTGCCGCCGACGCCGTGGCGCAACAGGCCGGCCTGCCGCCGGCTGCCCTCGCGCCGAAGGGCCGCCGCGCCGAGGGGTCCCCCTCCCCCGCCGGCGCAGAGGAAGAGCTCGTGCAGGTCAACATCCGGGTCCGGCGCAGCCTTGGCGATCAACTCGCTGACCGCGCCCGGACGGAGGGCACCACGCAGAAGGTGCTGATCTGCCGCGCGCTCGCGGCGGCGGGCTTCGCGGTCCACCCGGACGACCTGCGGGCGGTGCCCCCGCCCCGTCGAAGGGGAAGCGGCTAGCTGCTAACAGCTGGGCGGGCATGTAGACGGGGGCGTCAGTAGAGTACGAACCGGCACCACAGCCCGGCGCCGGCTGATCCCGTGCCCATCGCTGTCACCGTTCGCCATGTGCGCGTCGGCCGTGCAGCGGGGCGCAGCGCCGGGACAGCGGCGGCAAGGGCGACGAGGCCGGCCAAGCGGAGGCGACGGCCGTGAGGACGGCCCACACCACACGCCGTTCGAAGAGGGGACGTGGCAGTCACGCTGGCACCGGCCGGTGCCACAGTATCCACGTCGTCGCGCGCTCGCGGAAGCCGAGGCGGGCGTAGAGCCCCACCGCCAAGTTGTCGGAAAGGGCGAGGAGGAGGGGCGCCTCGCCCCGCACGAGCACGTCGCGCCCGAAGCGGAGCGTCACCGCGGCGCCGAGGCCGCGTCCGCGCGCTTCGGGGTGGGCGCAGACCGTGCACAGCTCGACGTGGCCGGCGAAGCAGAAGCGCCCGCCCGCCATGGCCAGCAGCCACCCGTTCGGCCCGCGCCGGCTGACGAAGCGGCCCAGCGCGCCCGTGCGCGAACCGAAGGGCCCGGGCTTCGCCACTTCAGCGAGCGCGAGCATGTCGGCCGCGTCGTCCGGCCCGAGTTCAGCCAGCACCTCCTCCGCCGGGTGGATAGCGGCAAGGTCCGCGGCGTCGGCCGCCATCTGCCGGAGGGGCCGCGCGCTCACCACGGCCCAGCCGGGCGGCGGCGCCTTCTCCCCAGGGCGCAACAGCCGCACCTCCAGGCCGGGCGGCAGGCCGCAGGCGAGGTCGGCGTAGGCCGCCGGCGTCGCCTCCGCGACGGCGGAGAACGGGATCAGTCACGGGGGTAGTGGCGCGCGAGGCCCGCCCTGAGCGCGACCGCGGCGTGCGGCCCCGTCAACGTGTGCTAAGCTAGGTTGTCGAGCGGGTGCTGCCCCATCCCCTTGCCGATCCTCGTGTCGCCCTCGCACGCGAGCGTAGCCTCGCCCACGGAGTGTATGACCTCTTGACAAGCTGGATCGACCATCCATCCCGATCGTTGGCGTAGCTCCAAGAGTAAGTTGCTAGCAGCTACGATCTGCTAGCAACTATTAGAAAGAGGGCGTCGGTAGAGTACGAATCCCGCTTTCGGGAATGGCGGCGGCGTGAGCTGACACGATTGGTTCCCCACGCGGGGTCCTTCGCCCGGCTTCTCCACTGGAGCCGGTCTGCTTTCGTACCTTGGTGACGCCCGGCCGCCGACCCGGCGCCGGCATCGGCCGGCGGTTGTCCACAGGCGCTTCGTACTCTGCCGACGCAGGTTCGTACCCTGGCGACGCCAACAGGAGTCGTCCCCCGTACCCTGGTGACGCATCCAATTAAGACTCTAATAACTTCCTAGAAGGGGACACCACAGTACGAACACCAGCCTGTGGAGGAAAGCCGCCCACGAAGGGTGTCAGCAGGGTACGAATTGCGATCCGGCACCCCGACCGGCACCGTGTCAGCATGATGGTGGCGCCGATTCACGCCGACGATTGGACAGTGCTGGGCGCGGACGACGCTCTCGTAGGACGGCTGCGACACCGACTCGAAACCATCGGCATGGCTCGCGCACGCGGCCTGACCGCGACTCCGCTGGACCGGCGCTGCATCGAGGCGGCCCACTTGGTGCTCTCTGACGAAACGGGGACGCCGGGCTTCGTGCACGCGGGCTTCGCCATGACGGCGCTCCCGCACAAGCGCACCGAGGCGGCCGAATGGGTGCGCGACGGCGCCGACATCAGGTTGCGGATCGAGAGCGGCAAGACCCGCGACGGCGCCGTCGCTGGCGTCCCGTTTGGCTACGTCGCCCGCCTGATCCTGCTCTACCTCCAGACGGAGGCGATCAAGACCCGCTCGCGCGAGGTCGAACTCGGCCGCTCGATGCACAGCTGGCTGAAAGCTATGGGGTTGAACAGCGGCGGCAAAGGCTATGAAGCGGTGCGCGAGCAGAGCCGGCGCCTGAGCCTCTGCCGCCTCACTTTTTACCGACTCGGCGAAGGGGGCGAGGCCGTGCTCAACGGCGGCTTCGTCCGCGAGGCGATCCTACCGGGGAAGGGAAAAGGGAGCGGCGACGCCGGCCAGCTCCCGCTCTGGCGCGAGACGGTGGTGCTAGACGAGGTCTTCTACGAGTCGCTGATCCGGCACCCGCTGCCGGTGCGCGAGTCAGCGATCCGGGCGCTGTCGGGACGCAGCATGGCGATCGACCTGTACATCTGGCTGGCCTACCGCCTCCACCACCTCGCGCGGCCAACGCGTGTCCCGTGGCCGGCGCTGTACCGGCAGTTCGGAGCCGGGTTCGCGCAGCCGCGGCAGTTCCGGGCGCACGCCCGCGAGGCGCTCGCCCTCGCACTCGCGGCCTACCCGGAAGCGCGGGTCGGGGTGGAGGACGACGCGCTGACGTTGATGCCCTCGCCGGCGCCCGTGCCCGAGCGCCGCGTGCCGGCCGGCCGCAAGGTTCTCGCATCAGCGTAGCCTCTAGCTGCTAACTCGTAGCCGGCTCCGTCTCAGCGACTCGGGTGAAACCGCGTAGCCAGGGAGGCCTACCCGGAGCCAAGCAGCTCATGGCTGAGCTCACCGGCAGCACAATCGGGGTCGGGTGCCGCCGCGTCCTGTTCGACCCGCGCCAGAGGACGCAGCGCGCAGCGGAGGGCAGGGGATCTGCGTAGGGGCCCAGCTGCACAAGCGAGCGCGGGAGCCATGTAGAAGGTCCTGCCTGGGGCGAGCGCTGCGGTCCATTAGCGGAGGTGGGACCAGGGGCCGGCGAGCGGCGGCCCGGCGCCCCGCCGGAGCTGGCCGAGCGCGCGCAGGTAGTCGGGGTGGCCGCCGAGGTGGGGGGTGTCGTAGGCGGCGAAGAGCGCCCCGATGCGGTCGCGCCAGGACCGGTGCAGGTGCGCCTCGCCGGTCTTCCTGGTCGCCCTGGAGAGCGGCTCCTGGTGCCCCTTGCACACGCTCCGGGCCTCGTCCCGGTAGACGACCTTCTTCCAGAGGCGGTCGCGGGCGTCGTGCAGCCGGGCCGCGGGCCGCGGGTCCAGGCCGGCCTTCGGGTCGCCGCCGAACAGCAGCGGGTGTTCGGCGGACAGCGCCTTGTCGACCATCCAGCACAGGGCGACGTCGGACAGGCCCGAATCCTCGTAGCCGCCGCCGACGTCGGCGTGCGCGCCGGGGAACCACACCTGCTCGAAGACCTGGCCCGCGGGGTCGCCTACCTCCCGCGCCCGGGTGGGCTCGTTCCAGAGCGTGGGCAGGAACTGCTGGCGCCGGTCGTCGATCGCCACGGCGTGGAAGGCGTACCGCACCAAGGGGTTCAGGTCGTGGTCGTGGAAGCGGTGCGGCCACAGGCTGAGTTCCCAGTCCTTGCGGCCGAGCGGGATGCCCAGGGAGCGCACCGTGTCCCAGACCCCGATGAAGTACGGCGCGCGCGCCGCGGGGTCCCCGTGCCCCGGGTGGGCGCGGGCGCGGCGGAACCGCGCGGCGGCGGCCTCGCGCGCCGCCAGCCCGGCCTCTCCGCTCTTCCGGCCCGACCCGGTCTTGTACACGGCGTAGGCCTCGGCCACGGCCTTCCCGCGTTCGGCCGCGTCGTGCCGCAGGTCGGTCCCGCCGCCCTGGAGGCGCCGGGCGATCCCGCACAGGCCGAGGAGCCCGGCGAGGCTGCGCGCCGTGTAGGCGCCCCGGCTGAAGCCGAAGAGGAAAACGCGGTCTCCGGGTTCGTAAAAGCGGACCAGGAAGTCGTAGCCGTCCCGGATGTTGCGCGAGATGCCGCTGCCGGTGGCCTTCCCGATGAGGTCGCCCCACTCGGCGCCGACGCCCGGGTCGTAGTGCGTGACTTGGCGGACGTCGGGGCGGGTCAGCTCGGCGTCGAGCGCGGGCCCCGAAAGGTCCTGCCAGGTCGGGCCGCCGGCGCGCATGTTCTCGGCGCGGTCGCTGAGCTTGGCGACGTTGGTTTTGCGTCTCTCGGCCCGGTCGTTGCCGGTGCCGTCCGCGAAGAAGATCAGGTTCCTTGCCACCGCCGCCCGCTCCTTTCCCGACGAAACCCCGCCATTTCCGCCGAAGCGAGGCGTCCGCACCGTGCGGCGGGCCACACCAACCATGGTCATGGTCCAAATGCGGCGGTCGCCGCCGCTCCACCGTTCGCGGTCCGGTGGTCGCGGTCCGGTGGTCGCGGTCCGCGGTGGCCGGGCGGAGCGGAGGCGAGCGGGTCTTGCACGCCCCGTCGCTGCGTCGGTGTGATGCGGGGTGGCCTGGAGGGCCCGATCGACGCCGGTTGGGTCCTCCAGGCCGGTGTTCCGCCGCAGCCGGTCCGCCGCGCTCCGCATCCCCGGCGCGGCGGCTATTCGGCCGCCGCCTTCCCGGCCGCCCCTTCCAGCGCGGCCCAGGTGCGTGGCCCGACGATGCCGTCCACCTCCAGGCCGTGGACCTTCTGGAAGCGCACGACCGCGTTGTGCGTCGCCGGCCCGAAGTCGCCGTCCACCGCCAAGCCGCCGAGCAGCGACTGCAGCCGCTTCACCGCCTCGCCCTCGGCGCCGCGCCGCAGCACCGGGCGGGCCTCTCCGGAGCCGCCGCCCCCGAGCGCCGCCTTCGCCTTGGCCGTCAGGGCGCGCCGCACCGGCAGCCCGTTGGTGCCGCCGTTGATCAGCCGCGTGACCCGGATCAAGTCGTCGCGGTCGCAGGCCGCGTTGATGCCCCGGCGCTTCCAGTACTCGCAGGCGATCCGCAGCGAGAGCACGGGCTCGGCCGCCCGCTCCGGATGGGCTTCCAGGTCGACGCCCACCGCCGGGCCGTATTCGCGGTAGTTGGCGCGCCCGGTGAGCTGCAGCAGCCCGCGCCCCTTGAAGCGCCGGCCGTCGCCCGGGCGCGTGTTGCCGAGGTCGGCGCGGCCCTCGTAGGCGTCGCCGCTGGCGAACTCCTCCGTGGTGCGGAAGCCCGCCGACTCGTGGCAGGTCTGCGCCAGGAAGTGGGCGACCCGCAGGCGGGTGGTGATGCCGTAATCTTCGAGCATCCGCTGCAGCACCGGGCCCACCGCGCCGATGATGGCCGCCTGGCGTTCGGCGTTGTCGCCGCTGAAGCGCGGGGCGACCGCGCGCATGGTGTCGCCGTTCACAGTGATCATGGTCCGTCTCTCCGTGACGCCCGGCGGGACCATCCCCGCCGGGCGCCGCCACCGTGCCGACGGCCCGCGGCACGGGGCAGAAGTCGCCGCGCGGCGACTGCGCCGGCGGCGCCGGGGGGAGTTTCCGGCTTCCGGAGGGTGTTCCCGCCGCCGCCGCGAGGGTCAGCGGATCTCGACGGCCAAGCGGTACGTGGCGTTGCCCCGCGTGGCGCCGACGACCACGAGGTAGGCGCCCGACCGCGGCAGCACGCCCGTCCACCGGGCCGCGTCGTCGCCCTCCCCGGCGCCGGGGAGGGCCTCCCCGGCCACCTCCAGGGCGCCGTCGCCCCCCGTCCCGGGCACGGCGCCCGGGGCGTAGACCTGGAAGACGGCGTTGTCCTCCGGCGAGGCGATGCGCAGCGACATGCGCTGGCCCGCGCGCGCCTCGACGGAGTGGAGCGCGCGCTCGCCGCGGACCACGGCGCCGCGCGCCTCGGCGCCCGACGCGCCGCGCGCGAAGCGGATCGGCTCCACCGGCCGCCGGGCGGCCTCAGCGGCGGCGTGCCCCGACGCGGCGAGCGCGAACGCCAGGGCCGCCAGCGGGGCGGCTTTCAGTTGGGTCACCGCGGCCGAACTCCCCCTCCGCGCACGTGCAGTCCGGCCGAGGCTACGTCGTCCCGGTGCGCGGGGCGAGCGCCGGGCGCCGGCCCGTCAGGTCCGGCGTGCCGCGGACCGCCCCTGCGGGCGAGAGGCTTGGGGGATTGTGGCGGCCCGCCGGCTCCGGAGCCGGCGGGCCGCGTCCCGGCGGTCAGGCCGCGCGCCGGGGGGCGCTCACCAGAGGGCGTCCCAGGTCGCGGGCCCGACCACGCCGTCGGCCACGAGGCCCCGCTTGCGCTGGAAGTCCCGCACCGCGGCCTCCGTCGCCGACCCGAAGTCGCCGTCCGCCGCCAGCCGCTTCCATTCGAGCCCCTTCAGCCGGTCCTGGACCGCGCGCACGTGCCCGCCCCTGCTGCCCCGGCGCAGCGGCTTGCCCGGGTAGGGCGGGCCGTCGCCCGGCACGGGGTTCCGCCCGGCGAGGATCTTCTCCGCCAACGCCTTGGAGGTGGCGAAGTGCACGTGGTCGCGGTGCGCCCGCCTCGTCGCCTCGCTGTAGGGGCCGCCGCCGGGGTGCCTGCGCCCGTCCTTGACGTAGAAGCCCCAGTCGTCCGCGTACGGCGTCATGTGGATCAGCTCCACGGTGTCGTCGGCGAAGCTGTCGTAGAGCCACTTCGCCGCGTCGCGCATCCGCCGCGACCCCTCCGGGTTGACGCCGCCGCCGCCGATGTCGACCGCCGCCGTCGGGCTGCCCTTGTAATCCAGCCCGCTGTGGTGGCTGTCGCCGTCGCCGGGGCGCAGCGCGCTGCTGACGTAGATCTCGCCCCTCTTCGGGTAGCGCTCCAGGATCCGCACCAGCAGGCCGGCCACCGGCCCGACCACCACGCCCGGCTTGATGCTCACGCCGCCGCCCGACGCGGGCGCGCGCACGGTAGTTTCGATCGTAACCATCGGACTCTCCTCGCTCCCAGGCGGGATCGGCCCCGCCGCGGAGCACCGTGCCGACGGCGCCGAGCGCCGGTCAGAAGTCGCCGCTCGGCGGGTGCGCCGGCGGCGCCGGGGGGAGTTTCCGATCGGCGGCGGGTGTTCCCCGCCGCGCGGGGGCTGGCGGCGGCCGCGGCGCGGAGAGCCAGGCGGGTCGGGGCGGTCGCCGAAAACCGGGAACTCACCGTCCGACCGCGGCGGCACTCCTCCGGCGACGACCTGATGCAGGGCGCCGCGCCCGCGCTGCATGGTCGGCCCGCCTAGAACGGGAGACGCGCCATGGACCGCTTCGTCGATTGGGTTCTCGCCCGCGCGCAGGAGCGCACGACCTGGATCGGCGTCGTGGCCCTGCTGTCGGGGGTGGGCGTGGCGGTCTCCCCCGAACTGCAGACGGCGGTGGTGGAGGTGGGCCTCGCCGTGTCCGGCCTCGTCCTCATCTGGCGGAAGGAGCGCGCCGGGTCCGCCGGGCGCGCCAAGCGCGCCGGCCGCACCGAGCGCGCGGGGCGCGCCGAGGCCACCAAGGAGTGACGCGGCCTGCGGATGGGCCGCGCCATCTTTCCGGCCGCCGATCCGCTAGCGTGCGGAGAAGCCGCCGTAGGCCGACGCCGAGTCCGCGCGGTCGCCGTTCGCGCGCGGCCGCTTCCCGATCGCGTCGACGATTCGCTCGATGGGGGTACGCCACAGAACGGGCAGGATTGCACGGTTCGCGGTACGGACCGGGAACGCGGTCAGGCCGCGCGTGCGCCGGGTGCAGGTACTGAAAGGTTCCGCAGCGACCTGAACCCGTCCGGCCCGAGGCTGCCGTCCGCGCCCCAGAGATAGTCGCCCGTGAGGTTGATGTGCTGCCAGCCGGATGGGGCCACGTGCGCCAGCAGCGCGTCCGGGACCACCTCGCCGCGGTCGCGCAGGGCTTCCAGCGCGCGACCGAGGTACACGGTGTTCCAAAGCGCGATCGCCCCGGTGACCAGCGCCAGCGCGCTCGCCCTATGCTGGAGCAGGGCGGCCGTGCGGTCGCGCAGCCTACCCAGCCTGTGGAACGCGACGGCGCGCGCGAGCGCGTGGCGGCTCTCGCCCTTGTTCAGCTCCGCCGTGGCCTGCCGGCGAAGGGGCGGCATCTCGATCCAGTCCAGCGTCCACAAGGTTCTCTCGATGCGGCCGATCTCCCGCGGCGCGAGCGCCAGCCCGTTCTGCCGGGGGTAGCTGCCCAGCCGCTTGAGCATCAGGGACGCGCTGGCCACGCCGGTGCGCACCGAGCAGGCGAGCCGCAGCACGTCGTCCCAGTGCGCCTCGACCAGCTTCTCCTCCGGCCGCCCCGCGATGAACGGCGCGAGCGCCGGTCAGGCGGCGGCCGGACCGAAGGCGTAGAGCTTGCGGTCGGCGATGTTCGGGATGCGCGGCGCGAACCGGAACCCCAAGAGCGCCGCCAAGGCGAAGTTGTGGTCGCTCACGCCGCCCCCGTCCGTGTGATGGGTCAGGATGGAGAGGTCCGCCTCATGGTAGAGCAGCCCGTCGATGACGTGCGCCGCCTCGCCCGCTGGAGGGATGGCGACGGCGTGGAACGGCGCGTGCCGGGCCGAAGTGTGCGTATAGACCAGCGCCGAGCGCTCGTGCCCGTAGCGGGCGTTGTGCGCGCCCAGCGCCTCGGCCCGGCCGGCGGTGAGGAAGTGCTGCCCGTCCGAGCTGGACACGTCGGCCGCGCCGAACAGGGCGGCGAGCGGTTGGCGCTGCTGCATGGCGGCGACGTCGCCGATAGCGGGCCTGTAGGCGTCCTCGCGCAGGTGCCAGCCGGCGTGCCAGGCGAGCTGCCGATAGGTCGCCAGCGAGCAGGCCTCGGCCATCCGGGTCAGGCCCATGTTGGTCGCCTCGGCGAGGACGGCGGTGATCACCACGCGCGGGTCCTCGGCCGGCAAGCCCGTGCGCAGGTGGGTGAACCGGTCCGCGAACCCGGTCCAGCGATGCACCTCCAGCATCAGCTCCGTCACGCGGGCGGGCGGCACAATGCCATAGAGCCGTTCGGCGGCTTCCTCGGCCTCCGCGGGCGTCGCCGCCTTCAGGGGCGAGATCCGCATCTCGTCGCCCTTGATCCGCACGTCCTCCAAGGCGTCCGCCTCCGCCTTGGCGTTCACCTCCGCCAGCCGCCGCTCCAGCAGGGCGCGGCCCTCGGCCAGGTACTCCCGCGCGGTCTCGGGCACGGCGACGGGCAGCGGCCCGGCCCCGCGCATGGCCGCGAACAGGGCGGGCGGGATGAGCTGGTCCTCGACGGCCCGCCACTGCCGGCTGCCCTCCACCCAGATGTCGCCGGCGCGCAGCCGGTCGCGCAGCGCCAACAGGACGGCCGCCTCCCAAGCGCGGCGGTGCTCGGTGGCGCCCCGGCCCGCGCTCGTCAGCAGCGCGTCGCGCCAAGCGGGTCGGAGAAAGGCGGCGGGCAGGCTCTTGGGCCAGGTGCGGTTTCCGCTGGCGTACACGCCCTGCAGCAACTCCACCGCGCGCAGGGTGGCGGCCGCGGCGGGCACGGCGCGGAGCCGGAAGGCGCCGAGGAACAGCGGCCCGAGCCGGTGCAGCACCGGCCAGGCCCGGGCGGCGAGCGCCGGCAGGTCCGCCTTGTCCGGCCTTGCCAAGCGTTGGGCATCGGCGGCGCTGGCGGCGAGCCGGTCCCAGCCGACGGAGGCGGCGACGGCGCGGTCCAGGTCCTCGCCGGCCCCCTTGGCTTCGACCAGCGCGGCGCCGAGCTTGGCCAGGAGCCGGACCTTGTCGTTGACCGCCCGCGCGTCGCGCAGCACGGCGCGCTCCTCTTGCATTTCGGCGCGCCGGAACACGCGGCCCGCGGCGCGGTCGAACACGGCCACGCCCTCGTCGGTCAGGCGCGTCGCGGTGTCCAGCACCGTGGCGACCAGGGTGGCGCGCCGTCGCAGCGGGGACAGCGCCCGCAGGTGCTGTGCGGTGTAGCGCGCGCCCTCCCGCGCGAGCTTGCGCAGGCGCTCCGGGTGGACGCCCTCGGCGCGGGCGGGATCGAGACCGACGGCCCGCAGGCGGGCGAGCTGGTCCGCCGAGCGCTGGAGCGCCTTGTGGCCCAGGGCGCCCGCGGGCTGGCGCGCCCAGGCCAGAACGCTCATCGCCGTGCCCTCTTTGGGGCCGAGCAGCGCGTCCAACGCGGCCGCTTGCTCCTCGGCCAGGCCGCGGGTGAGCTGCCCGGCGACGTGCCGCTCGGCCAGCACCAGGCCCGCCGCGACCAGGCGCTCCAGCGTGCTCGGGCCGGGTGCCACGATCCGGCGGCGGCCCAGCTCGTCCATCAGCGCCGACGCGACCGCGGGCGCGCTGGTCGTGGCGAGGGCGACCGGGAGCAACCAGGCCAGCAACTCGCGGCCGTGGCCCGGCCCGAACATGCGGAAGCCGAACGCCTCTCGCAGGGCGTCGAGCTGCTCCCGCCGCGTCTGCGGCCGGGCGGCGTGGGCGGAGAGCGCGTCGGTGCCGACGCGGACCTGCTCGGCGACGAAGCGCAGCGCCGGGTCGGGGATGGCCTCGCCGGGCCGCAGCAGCCGGCCGGGGCAGCGGAAGGCGCAGAGCTGCAAGGCATAGCCGAGCTGGTTGTGCCCGCCGCGGCGGCGCCCGACGGCGGCGAGGTCGTCGCGGCTCAGCGTCCAGTGCCGGATGAGTTCGGCCTCTGCGGTGGGCAGGGCAAGCAGGCTCCCGAGCTGCGCCCCGGTGAGCGCGCGGCGTCTCGGCATGGCGGGGTGTCCCAGCTAGAGTGCAGTCTGTTTGCTACGCCCGCGCCCCGAGCCGGAACAGCGGCTTGCGGCCCGCCCGGCGAGGGGGGTTCAACTGGGACAGCGCGCCGTCCTCTACTGCAGGGTTTCGACGTCCGACCAGTCCTGCGCCCGGCAGGAGCGGGACTTGGCGGCCTTCGCGGCGCGGGCCGGCTACGAGGTGGCCGGGGTGTTCCGCGAAACCGGCTCCGGCGCCAGGGCCGACCGCGTCGAGCGGCGCAAGGTGATGGCGCTGGCGCAGCGGCGCGAAATCGACGCCGTGCTGGTGACGGAGCTGTCGCGCTGGGGCCGCAGCACGCTCGACCTCCTGCACACCCTCCAGGAGCTCGAGGCGCGGCGCGTGTCGGTGATCGCGATGAGCGGCCTCGCTTTCGACCTCTCGACGCCGCACGGGCGCATGCTGGCCACCGTCGTCGCTGGGATAGCGGAGTTCGAGAGGGAGCTGATCCGCGAGCGCATCCGCTCCGGCATCGCGGCGGCGAAGGCGCGCGGCAAGCGGCTCGGCCGCCAACCCGGGCAGCGGCCGAAGTCGGACCGCCTCGCGCCGAAGGTCCTCGCCCTCGTCGCGGGCGGCCGCAGCTACCGCCTCGTCGGCTGCGAGGTGGGACTGAGCAAGAACACCGTCTCCGCGATCGTCGGACGGGCGAGGCCCGCCGCTCCCACGCCCTGAGCCGCCCGTTCACGCCCCGTCCCGCTCGGCGGCATCCAGCTCCGTCCCATGGCGCCACCCCAGGCGGTTCGTGGTGTCCCCCTCAGGCCGCCGCCAAGCCGGCCGAGGCGGATGCGGCGCCGGTGAGCAGAGGGAGGCGGGCGGCGCACCGGACGCCCTCCGGCGCGAAGTCGAGCTCCACCGCCCCGCCCAGCTCGGCCGACAGGGAACGGCCGAGCAGGCGAGTACCGAAGCCGCGCCGCTTGGGCGGCCGCACCGGCGGCCCGCCCGCCTCCACCCACCCCACGGCGATCGCCGCCCCTTCGCGGCGCCACGCCAGCGAGACGCGGCCGCCGGGCGCCGAGAGGGCGCCGTGCTTGGCCGCGTTCGTCGCCAGCTCGTGCACCGCCATGGACAGCGCCAAGGCCTGCCGCGGCGCCAGCCGGACGTGCGGCCCGCCGACGTCGATGCGGCCGCCGTCCGCGCCGCCGAGCCAAGGAGCGAGCGCCGCCTGGACCACGTTCCCGAGCGTCGCGCCTTCCCAGTCTTCCTGCGTCAGCAGGTCGTGGGCGCGGGCCAGCGCCATCAGCCGGCCCCGGAACGCCGGCGCGAACTCGCCCGGGCCGGGCGAGGACTTCAGCGTCTGCTCGGACAACGACTGCACGGTGGCGAGGGTGTTCTTGACCCTGTGATTCAGCTCCGCGACCAGAAGCGCCCGGCGTTCCTCGGCCCGCCGCCGCTCCGTGCGGTCGCTCAGGATCTTGAGGAAGCCCCGCACCCCGCCGGCCCCGTCCCGCAGCGGCACCATCAGGCCGCTCGCCCAAAAGCGGGTGCCGTCCTTCCGGAGGTGCCAGCGCTCGTCGTCGCCGCAGCCCTCGCCCAGGGCCAGCCGCATCTCCTCCGCCAAGCGGCCCGCGGCGCGGTCCTCCGGCGTGAAAACCGCTGCGGCCGAACGGCCGACGATCTCCTCCGCCGCGTGGCCGAGGATGCGCTCGGCGCCG
>Ga0058700_1000237_pt1 | contig 31882 bp, 29 predicted proteins | sample AgamicAtAme_FD_71365 | JGI IMG/M metagenome (GOLD analysis project Ga0058700, IMG submission 71365) | Agave microbial communities from Guanajuato, Mexico - At.Am.e | ecosystem: Host-associated > Plants > Phyllosphere > Phylloplane/Leaf | place: Guanajuato, Mexico | collected 2012-06-07 | reverse complement strand
GCCGTTGCAGGTGACGCATCAAGGCGACAAAGCGTTCCGTCCGGTCAATCGCGAACAGACCATGGCCGCCGTTAGCCTGCTGGAGAAAGCGCGTTACACCGTCCTGGAGCGGGAAGATAAACCGACCAGCAGCAAGCCGGGCGCGCCGTTTATCACCTCCACGTTGCAGCAGGCTGCCAGTACGCGTCTCGGCTTTGGCGTGAAGAAAACCATGATGATGGCGCAGCGTCTGTACGAAGCCGGTTACATCACCTATATGCGTACCGACTCAACCAACCTGAGCCAGGACGCGATCAGCATGGTTCGCGGCTATATTACCGACAATTTCGGTAAGAAATACCTGCCGGAATCTGCTAACCAGTACGCCAGTAAAGAGAATTCCCAGGAAGCGCACGAAGCGATTCGTCCTTCCGATGTCGCAGTGCAGGCTGAGTCGCTGAAGGATATGGAAACCGACGCGCAGAAGCTGTATCAGCTTATCTGGCGTCAGTTTGTCGCCTGTCAGATGACGCCTGCACAGTACGATTCCACAACGCTGACCGTTGGCGCGGGTGATTTCCGCCTCAAAGCGCGCGGGCGTATTTTGCGCTTCGATGGCTGGACAAAAGTGATGCCGGCACTGCGCAAGGGCGATGAAGATCGCACTCTGCCATCGGTGAATAAAGGTGATGTGCTGTCGCTCGTCGAGCTGACTCCGGCGCAACACTTTACCAAGCCGCCAGCGCGTTTCAGCGAAGCTTCGCTGGTTAAAGAGCTTGAAAAACGCGGCATTGGCCGCCCGTCCACTTATGCGTCGATCATTTCGACCATTCAGGACAGGGGCTATGTGCGCGTGGAAAACCGTCGTTTTTACGCGGAAAAAATGGGTGAAATCGTTACCGATCGCCTGGAAGAGAACTTCCGCGAGCTGATGAACTACGACTTTACCGCGCAGATGGAAGACAGCCTTGACCGCGTCGCAAACCATGAAGCCGAGTGGCGGAAGGTGCTGGACAGCTTCTTTGGCGATTTTTCTCGCCAGCTTGAGCAAGCTGAACAGGATCCGGAAGCCGGCGGGATGCGACCGAACCAGATGGTGCTGACCAGCATCGACTGTCCGACCTGCGGCCGTAAAATGGGGATTCGTACCGCCAGTACCGGCGTGTTCCTCGGCTGTTCCGGCTATGCGCTGCCGCCAAAAGAGCGCTGTAAAACCACCATTAACCTGGTGCCGGAAAACGAAGTGCTCAATGTGCTGGAAGGCGATGACGCGGAAACCAACGCGCTGCGCGCCAAACGTCGTTGCCAGAAGTGCGGCACGGCGATGGACAGCTACCTCATCGATCCGAAGCGCAAATTGCATGTCTGCGGTAATAACCCGACCTGTGATGGCTACGAAATCGAAGAGGGCGAGTTCCGCATCAAGGGGTATGACGGTCCGATCGTTGAGTGTGAGAAATGCGGTTCTGAGATGCACCTGAAAATGGGGCGTTTTGGTAAGTACATGGCATGTACCAACGACGATTGCAAAAACACGCGTAAAATTCTGCGTAACGGTGAAGTTGCGCCACCGAAGGAAGATCCGGTGCCATTGCCGGAGCTGCCTTGCGAGAAATCCGACGCATATTTCGTGCTGCGTGATGGTGCTGCCGGGGTGTTCCTCGCTGCCAATACCTTCCCGAAATCGCGTGAAACGCGTGCGCCGTTGGTGGAAGAACTGTACCGCTTCCGCGATCGTCTGCCGGAAAAATTGCGTTACCTGGCCGATGCGCCACAGCAGGATCCGGAAGGTAATAAAACGATTATTCGCTTTAGCCGTAAAACCAAACAGCAGTATGTGGCATCGGAAAAAGAGGGCAAAGCAACCGGATGGTCGGCTTTCTACATTGATAACAAGTGGACTGAAGCTAAAAAATAAGCGACTTCAGCCACCTATCCCCAAAGGGCCGCTCTGTCGGCCCTTTTTTATATCTGCATTATTATTCTTTGTTCGCTGCTATACACAGAAGCTATAAATGATATAGTTGTTATAGCAATCCGTTTTTTTATTATGAAATCGTCTTAAGCGATAACCCGTTTGCGTACTTCGGATGGTCTGTCATGAAACTACAGCAGCTTCGTTATATCGTTGAGGTGGTCAATCACAACCTCAATGTCTCCTCAACGGCGGAAGGGCTTTATACTTCCCAGCCTGGTATCAGTAAGCAAGTCCGCATGCTGGAAGATGAGCTGGGGATCCAAATTTTTGCCCGCAGCGGCAAGCATCTTACCCAGGTGACGCCCGCCGGACAGGAAATTATCCGCATTGCGCGTGAAGTCCTGTCAAAAGTGGATGCGATTAAATCGGTGGCGGGGGAACACACCTGGCCCGATAAAGGCTCGCTGTATGTCGCCACCACGCACACCCAGGCGCGCTATGCGCTGCCTAATGTGATCAAAGGCTTTATTGAGCGCTATCCGCGTGTTTCCCTGCATATGCATCAGGGATCGCCCACGCAAATTGCCGAAGCGGTTTCGAAGGGGAATGCGGATTTCGCCATTGCCACCGAAGCGTTACATCTGTACGACGATCTGGTCATGCTGCCGTGCTATCACTGGAATCGTTCAATCGTGGTCACGCCGGACCATCCACTGGCTTCAAAGCAATCGGTCACCATTGACGAGCTGGCGCAATATCCGCTGGTAACGTACACCTTTGGTTTTACGGGCCGTTCTGAGCTGGATACCGCGTTTAATCGCGCAGGGTTAACGCCACGTATTGTCTTTACTGCCACCGATGCTGACGTTATTAAAACTTATGTAAGACTTGGCCTGGGAGTCGGTGTCATTGCCAGTATGGCGGTCGATCCGGTCTCCGATCCGGATCTGGTTAAGCTGGATGCGCATGAGATTTTCAGCCACAGCACAACCAAAATTGGCTTCCGTCGCAGTACCTTCTTACGCAGCTATATGTATGATTTTATTCAACGCTTTGCGCCGCATTTAACCCGCGATGTGGTCGATACTGCCGTGGCATTGCGTTCTAATGAAGATATAGAAGCGATGTTTAAAGATATTAAGTTGCCGCAAAAATAATGTCGGAGGGTATCTTTTCGACTGAAAAGATACCCTTAACTCTGACTAAAGCTAAATCGTTATTATCATCATCTGACTTATCGTAAATCCGCCTCGGTGATTGAAATCACACCCTCAAAGCAGACACTGTCACTATTTAGCGACAAAAATAGAAACTAAATTGCTGGTCTGCAAATTTATTACTTCAATAATTTATTTGTGGTCAAAAGATTAAATATTTCTTTGGAAATGGTGAGTAAATTCACTGGATTTTCGGCTAAAGTTCTTTTAGGATTTGTCTCATCTCATGATTAATTGTACCTATTGTTGGTGCCCGAAATGATAAGTGATGTCGATTGTACGAGGTTAGCAATGCCATCAGGAAGTGAAGAGCCAAAAAGGGATCCTGAGCTCAAGCGTAAAGCCTGGCTGGCGGTATTTCTTGGTTCTGCCTTATTTTGGGCGGTTATCGCGTTATTGATCTGGAAATTCTGGGGTTAAAATGGCTATAGCGGGTCGATTAGAACCAGTTAAGCAAGTATGTCAGCTTCGTGACACACCACAGAAAGCGAAAACCAAAACTGTGACCTCTATTCCGGCATGCTGGAAACTGACGCCACAGCAGCAAGCTTTTATTGATGCCTTCGCGGAAGACGACACCAAAAAACAATAAATATATCATCAGAATAATTGTGGGAAATTATCCGCGCTATTCATTGATATGATCTTTTGTACTCTTTAATTAATACACAGCATAAATGAATTGAGTAAAGACTCAGTTTTAATGAATAGTTTTTCTGGTAATTTATTGATGAATAATGATTGTCGAATGAAATACTGGTCGTGGATCACCGTGTTTTCTGTTTCCATCCTTTTTTGGGCTCAGATTGTCTGGATGCTCTTCCGGTAATGAATTGAAAAGCCTCGCAACTGCGAGGCTTTTTTAATTTCCCCGCCTGCAAATTTGTCCGTTTGTAGCAATTTGGGTTGTTATCAAATCGTTACGATATGTTTGTGTTATCTTTAATACAGACCCTGAAGATCCTCAGGGTATCGCAATCCCTGTAAGTAAGGAGGAGCACATGTCGTTGACCCTACGCGAAGCCAGTAAGGACACATTGCAGGCAGAGAATAAAACTTACCACTACTACAGCTTGCCGCTGGCCGCCAGACAACTTGGGGATATTGCGCGTCTACCCAAGTCACTCAAAGTACTACTCGAAAATCTTCTGCGCTGGCAGGATGAGGAATCCGTCACTGAAGAGGATATCCGTGCGCTGGCGGGCTGGCTAAGTACCGCCCATGCCGACAGAGAAATTGCCTATCGCCCCGCCAGGGTTCTGATGCAGGATTTCACCGGTGTCCCCGCAGTCGTTGATCTTGCTGCCATGCGCGAAGCGGTAAAACGCCTCGGTGGTGATACCGCCAAAGTGAACCCGCTGTCACCGGTTGATTTGGTTATTGACCACTCAGTCACCGTTGACCATTTTGGTGACGATGATGCGTTCGAAGAGAATGTCCGGCTGGAGATGGAGCGTAACCATGAGCGTTACGTATTCCTGCGCTGGGGCCAGCAAGCCTTCAGCCGCTTCAGCGTCGTGCCGCCTGGCACTGGTATCTGCCACCAGGTCAACCTTGAATACCTCGGCAAAGCCGTGTGGAGCGAACTACAGGACAAAGAGTGGGTTGCTTATCCGGACACACTGGTCGGCACCGATTCTCACACCACGATGATCAATGGCCTGGGCGTGCTGGGCTGGGGCGTCGGGGGTATTGAAGCGGAAGCCGCAATGCTCGGCCAGCCGGTTTCAATGCTCATTCCTGACGTCGTTGGTTTTAAACTGACCGGCAAACTGCGTGAAGGCATTACCGCCACCGACCTGGTGCTGACGGTGACGCAGATGTTACGTAAACATGGCGTGGTGGGGAAATTCGTCGAATTTTATGGTGATGGACTCGATTCGCTGCCGCTCGCCGATCGCGCTACTATCGCCAATATGGCGCCGGAATATGGCGCCACCTGCGGTTTTTTCCCTATTGATGGCGTAACGCTTGAATATATGCGCCTGAGCGGGCGTAGCGAAGAGCAGGTTGCGCTGGTTGAAGCCTACGCGAAAGCGCAGGGCATGTGGCGTAACCCGGGTGATGAACCGGTATTTACCAGCACACTCGAACTGAATATGCATGATGTCGAGGCAAGCCTTGCTGGCCCCAAACGTCCACAGGATCGTGTGGCGCTTAGCGATGTGCCTAAAGCCTTTGCCGCCAGCTCTGAACTGGAACTGAATACGGCGCAGAAAGATCGCAAACCGGTCGACTACGTGCTCAATGGACATTCATATCAATTACCGGATGGCGCGGTGGTCATTGCCGCTATTACTTCCTGTACGAACACCTCAAACCCCAGCGTGCTGATGGCCGCCGGGTTACTGGCGAAGAAAGCCGTCACACTTGGGCTGAAACGTCAGCCGTGGGTAAAAGCTTCACTGGCGCCGGGGTCGAAAGTGGTTTCCGATTACCTGGCGCAGGCGCGCCTGACACCTTACCTTGATGAGTTGGGTTTTAACCTGGTCGGTTATGGCTGTACGACCTGTATCGGTAACTCCGGCCCGCTGCCGGAACCGATTGAGCAGGCGATCCGTGCGGGCGATCTGACGGTTGGCGCGGTGCTTTCGGGCAACCGTAACTTTGAAGGCCGCATTCATCCGCTGGTGAAAACCAACTGGCTGGCGTCTCCGCCGTTGGTGGTGGCTTACGCGCTGGCGGGGAACATGAACATCAACCTCGCCACCGATCCTCTGGGGCACGATCGGAAAGGCGATCCGGTCTATCTGAAAGATATCTGGCCCTCCAGCAACGAAATTGCGCGTGCTGTTGAGCAAGTCTCGACAGAGATGTTCCGCAAAGAGTATGCCGAGGTATTTGAAGGTACGCCGGAATGGAAAGCCATCCAGGTTGAGCGTTCAGACACGTACGGCTGGCAGAACGATTCGACCTATATTCGCTTGTCTCCGTTCTTTGATGATATGGCGGCGCAACCGAAGCCGGTGGAGGATATTCATGGCGCGCGGATCCTTGCCATGCTGGGTGATTCCGTCACCACCGACCATATTTCGCCGGCGGGCAGTATCAAAGCGGACAGCCCGGCTGGACGTTATCTGCAGAGCCACGGTGTTGAGCGTCGCGATTTTAACTCGTACGGATCGCGGCGCGGCAACCATGAAGTCATGATGCGCGGCACGTTTGCCAATATTCGTATCCGTAATGAAATGGTGCCAGGCGTGGAAGGGGGCATGACTCGCCATTTACCGGGCAGTGAAGTGATCTCCATCTATGATGCCGCGATGCGCTATCAGCAGGAGAAAACGCCATTAGCGGTGATTGCCGGTAAAGAGTATGGCTCAGGCTCCAGCCGTGACTGGGCCGCCAAGGGGCCGCGTTTGTTGGGGATTCGCGTGGTAATCGCCGAATCATTTGAGCGTATTCACCGCTCGAATCTGATCGGTATGGGGATCCTGCCGCTGGAATTCCCGCAAGGCGTTACGCGCAAAACGCTGGCACTTACCGGCGAGGAAAAACTGGACATTGTGGATCTGGAGCATATCAAACCAGGCGGAACATTAGCGGTAACGCTAACCCGAGCCGATGGTAAGCAGGAAGTGCTGGAATGCCGCTGCCGCATTGATACATCGACAGAGCTGACTTACTACCGCAATGACGGCATTTTGCACTATGTGATACGCAACATGCTGGACTAAACAAAAAGGCCTGCAAACGCAGGCCTTTTTACTTCAGGGCGGCAGCTTATTTCAGCAGATGCCCCATTTTTTCGGCTTTGGTATCCAGATAGTGTTCGTTTTTCGGGTTGCGGCCGACAATCAGCGGTACGCGTTCCACGATGTTGATCCCGGCTTCGGTCAGGATTTCCACTTTCTTTGGGTTATTGGTCAGCAGGCGGACTTCATCGACGCCCAGCAGTTTGAACATATCGGCGCACAGGGTGAAATCGCGCTCATCGGCGGCGAAGCCCAGTTGATGGTTGGCCTCAACGGTATCGTAGCCCTGATCCTGCAACGCATAAGCGCGGATTTTATTCAGCAGGCCAATGTTACGACCTTCCTGGCGATGGTAAAGCAGCACGCCGCGACCTTCCTCGGCGATATGATTCAGGGCCGCTTCAAGCTGAAAACCGCAGTCACAACGCAAACTGAAAAGTGCGTCACCGGTCAGACATTCCGAATGCACGCGCGCCAGGACAGGCAACTGCCCGGAAATATCGCCGAAAACAAGAGCAACGTGATCTTGCCCGGTAGCCAGTTCTTCAAAACCCACCATCAGGAAGTCGCCCCATGGGGTTGGCAGTTTGGCTTCTGCCACACGTTTAAGTTGCATGTGAATCTCCGAATTATATTGGCGCACTGCGCGCCTTTAGCCTGTTGGCCTTCTGTATAGCTGTATTTTGCCACAATGCACTGAATAACACCTACAAGTGACCATTCCATTGCTGGTTAAACGCACAAATACGTCGCTTTTAGCGTGAATGTTATATTTCGGTTATGATTGAGTCGCTTATCAGAAAGGAGAGGACATGCTGTCAATTGCAAAACGTACAACTGCGGGAGCGGCGATTTTATTGGTGATGCCGCTGGCCGTGTGGATTTCCGGCTGGAGTTGGCAGCCCGGACAATCGCGATGGTGGCTCCATTTCCTTTTCTGGTTGACCGAAACGGTGACGCAGCCGTGGGGGATTATTACGCACGTGGTGCTGTGCGGCTGGTTTCTCTGGTGCCTGCGTTTTCGTCTGAAAGCGGCGCTGATGCTGTTTGCGATTCTTGGATGCGCGATTCTGGTCGGGCAGGGGTTAAAATCCTTCGTCAAAGAGCGGGTTCAGGAGCCGCGTCCTTTCGTGTTATGGCTGGAAAAAACGCACGATATCCCGGCGGATGAGTTCTACACTTTAAAGCGTAAAGCACGGGGAGAACTGGTGAAATCGCAGCTCTCCGGGCAGCATGATATTCCTGGTTTTTTACGTAAACATTGGCAAAAAGAGACCGGTTTTGCCTTTCCTTCCGGGCACACCATGTTTGCTGCCAGTTGGGCGTTGCTGGGCGTGGGTTTATTGTGGCCACGAAGACGGACATGGACCATTGTTTTCCTGCTAGTATGGGCAACCGGGGTAATGGGCAGCCGTTTATTGCTGGGCATGCACTGGCCGCGCGATTTGGTGGTCGCAACGCTGATTTCCTGGCTGCTGGTGACGCTGGCAACCTGGCTGGCGCAGCGCTTGTGCGGCCCATTAACGCCGCCCGCGCAAGAGGTGCCAGAAATTGTCGCCAGAGATCGCGAGACTTGATTTCCGATATTTCGCCCGCAAATCGGAATTTGGCATTATGTAATTTCATTCCACGATGGGCGCTAAAATGATAGGTTATAAGGCTGCGTGCAGTCAGTTGCATAGAAATTCATCGCCTGAACCACATAACGGGATGTAATGTGAAATATTTACTCATTTTCTTACTGGTATTAGCGATTTTTGTCGTATCGATTACGCTTGGTGCGCAAAACGATCAGCAAGTGACATTCAATTATTTACTCGCGCAGGGCGAATATCGCATTTCTACGCTGATGGCTGTACTGTTTGCGGCCGGGTTTATCATCGGCTGGCTGATTTGCGGCCTGTTCTGGCTACGCGTGCGTGTCTCTCTGGTTCGCGCGGAACGTAAGATCAAACGACTTGAGCACCAGCTTGCTCCCGCCTCAGATGTACCGGTTGTCTCCGGCACAGCGGCGGTGAAGGAATAATATTTTATGCTGGAGTTGCTGTTTCTGTTGTTACCTGTCGCGGCTGCCTACGGCTGGTATATGGGGCGCAGAAATGCTCAACAAACAAAGCAGGATGAAGCTAACCGGCTCTCACGTGAATATGTGGCCGGGGTTAACCTGTTACTCAGCAACCAGCAAGATAAGGCTGTAGACCTGTTCCTCGAGATGTTGAAAGAGGATACCGGCACCGTCGAAGCTCATCTCACCCTTGGTAACCTGTTCCGCTCGCGCGGTGAAGTGGATCGCGCTATTCGCATACACCAAACGCTGATGGAAAGCGCTTCGCTCACCTATGATCAGCGTCTGCTGGCCGTGCAGCAACTGGGCCGTGACTATATGGCGGCGGGTCTGTATGACCGGGCCGAAGATATGTTCAAACAGCTGGTCGATGAAACGGATTTCCGCGTCAACGCGTTACAGCAATTGCTGCAAATTTTTCAGGCCACCAGTGAATGGCAGAAAGCGATTGATGTGGCTGAGCGGCTGGTGAAACTCGGCAAAGAGAAGCAACTCGTCGAGATCGCCCATTTTTACTGTGAGCTGGCGCTGCAACAGATGGGCAATGAAGATATGGATCGCGCGATGGGGCTGCTGAAAAAAGGCGCCGCCGCCGATCGCCATAGCCCGCGCGTCTCCATCATGATGGGGCGGGTGTTTATGAGTAACGGGGAGTACGGCAAAGCGGTCGAAACCCTGTTGCGGGTTATCGAGCAGGATAAAGATCTGGTATGCGAAACGCTGGATATGCTCCAGACCTGCTATCAGCAACTGGGCAAAAATAACGAGTGGGCAGCATTTCTACAACGTTGTGTTGAAGAGAACGTTGGCGCCACCGCGGAACTGATGCTGGCGGAAATCATTGAGCAGCGTGATGGGGCTGATGCTGCGCAGAGCTACGTTACCCGACAGCTACAGCGTCATCCGACTATGCGTGTATTCCACAAACTTATCGATTATCATTTGCATGATGCAGAGGAAGGGCGTGCGAAAGAGAGCCTGATGGTGCTGCGTGACATGGTGGGTGAGCAGGTGCGCAGTAAACCGCGCTACCGCTGCCATAAATGCGGTTTTACGGCATTTACCATTTACTGGCACTGTCCGTCATGCCGGGCGTGGTCAACGGTTAAGCCTATTCGCGGCCTCGACGGGCAGTGATTTTTAAAAAGCCCTTATTTTAGTTACAACATACTAATGGATTTAAACATCCATTTGTCAGACCTGCGCAGGAACATCGCTTTGCAGATGAAAAATGGAAACTGTTATTTCCCGGCTCCCGCAGGTAGAATGCACGCCGTTTATTCACTTCGCGCCTGTGCGGGTGCCTCATTTCAGAAGGTCTGATCATGACATCTACTTTATCGACTTCCCGCGCTGTGACTACTTCCCCGGTGGTAGTGGCACTTGATTACGATAACCGCGACAAAGCACTGGCGTTTGTCGACCGCATCGATCCCCGCGATTGCCGCCTGAAAGTGGGCAAAGAGATGTTTACGTTGTTCGGGCCGCAACTGGTGCGCGATCTGCAACAGCGTGGTTTTGATATTTTCCTCGACCTGAAATTTCATGATATCCCTAACACCACGGCGCATGCGGTGAAAGCGGCGGCCGATCTCGGTGTGTGGATGGTTAACGTTCACGCCTCGGGTGGGGCGCGGATGATGACGGCAGCGAAAGAGGCGTTGTCCTCTTTTGGCGCCGATGCGCCGCTGCTGATCGCCGTAACCGTGTTGACCAGCATGGAAGCCAGCGATTTACAGGATCTGGGCATCAAAACTTCACCGGCAGAGCATGCAGAGCGTCTGGCGCGCCTGACGCAGCAGTGTGGCCTTGATGGCGTGGTCTGCTCTGCTCAGGAAGCCGTACGTTTCAAAAGCGAACTGGGCAGGGCGTTTAAACTGGTGACACCGGGCATTCGTCCTCTGGGCTGGGCTGCGGGCGATCAACGCCGTATTATGACGCCGGAAGAGGCGCAGCTTGCGGGCGTGGACTATATGGTGATTGGACGTCCGGTTACGCAATCTGCCGATCCCGCCGCAACCCTGAAAGCCATCAACGCTTCGCTGGGTAAGGGGGCTTAATGAGCGACAACAACAGCCGTCTGGTTTATTCCACGGAAACCGGACGTATTGACGAACCTAAAGCAGCTGCCGCACGCCCGAAAGGCGATGGTATTGTCCGTATTCAACGTCAGACCAGCGGACGCAAAGGCAAAGGTGTGTGCCTGATCACCGGTATCGATTCTGATGATGAAACCCTGGCGAAACTGGCCGCTGAATTGAAGAAAAAATGCGGATGCGGCGGTGCGGTAAAAGACGGTGTCATTGAGATCCAGGGAGATAAGCGTGATTTATTAAAATCGCTGCTGGAAGCCAAAGGAATGAAAGTCAAACTTGTCGGTGGATAAAAACAGAAAGGCCGCGATATAAATCGCGGCCTTATTTTTACACTGCGTAACTCAGACCTGAAAAGAAAGTATATTTATTTTCTTGTTGTCGCCGTTTCACTGACCAATTATTTACCAACCTGGTGGCCAATAATACCGCCGACAGCCGCGCCACCTAATGTACCCAGCGTGCTACCATCAGTCAGTACAGCACCACCCAGCGCGCCCGCACCTGCGCCGATGGCAGTATTGCGAGAACGTTTATCCCAGTGACCGCAGGCGCTCAGGGACATTGCCAGGGTTACGGTGAGAAGTGCGGTGGCCATTTTTTTACTTGTTAACATCATCATACTTTCTCCTGAATTATCGATTCACGGAAAAATGTTCTCTTTAAGTATAGAAGCTGTAGCCCACCTTAAAGCACTTCCGTGAAACCTTGCTGCGCAGGTGTAATACAATCACGTGAGTGATAGTCACTTCCTGTTATATCGCTAATATTAATTTTACTCGCGGGCAGAAAGTCAGACAGGTAAAAAGTCTTAATCAACGCGTCGGAATATTCCCAGATATAAGTAAGATAGCCCGCTTTCGCGGGCGGAAAATTAATCAGTAATACCGGGTTTAACAATATCAACGCTCAGGCCTGCCTGGCGAAGTTGTTGATGCGCTTCGGAAGAGAGTTTTTCATCGGTAATCACCCGCTGGAAGCGTTCAGCCGGGCCGAGCGTATAAGGATGCATCACACCAAATTTGGAGCTGTCGGTAAGCACAATCGCCTCGCTGCCTTTTTCCAGCACCGCATTAACGACATCAGTACGCATCATATCCCGACCGGTAAAACCCGTTTCCGGCTGCCAGCCATCGATACCGATAAACGCTTTACTGAAGTGCACCTGCTGAATGTACTGTCGCGTCAGCGGGCCAACCATGCTTTCACTCTTTTTCTGGTAGATGCCGCCAAGCAGGATCACATCGCACAGCGACTCTTTCAGTAGGTGTGCGATATAGCTGCTGACAGTAATAATGGTGATGTCGCGCTGTTCGCCTAACTTACGGGCGAGCAGCGCATTGCTGCTGCCGTTTTCAATAAATACGGTTTCGCCGGAGCTAACCAGAGAAGCGGCAAAATCCGCCAGCGCACGCTTGACGGTGTAGTTACTCATCATGCGCGTTTCAACATCATCGCTATCCAGCGGTACGGCAAAACCGTGTGTGCGGCGCAGGTAGCTCTGTTTCTCCAGCGTATTCAGATCCTGACGAATCGTGACTTCAGAAACGCCAGTCATGCGGGCCAGATCGGCGACGCTCATCTGGCCTTTATCAATCACCGTTTGCAGAATTATTTGTTGTCGGGAATTCATAGTCATGTCGTTTTAATCAGGGATTGAATTCGGACATCACCACTGCGGCTATCGCATCCTGCTGCCGCGTGATGGTGAAAATAAAGATCAAATTTCCCAGGGCGTTTTCGGTGCGCCGGAAGAGGAGGCCTTGTCGTTATTGTCGAGATCTAATAACTCCGCTTTCAGGATCTCCAGATTGCGAATTGCAGATTGTGTATCTCCGGCAACCAGTATGTCCAGAACGGTATCGATCCGGCCGGCAAGGAGTTTAAGGTCAATGTCTGCCATACCTTCACCTATATATCGAAAAATGAATAAATTAATGATGCAGAAAAGAGTGTAAAAAGAGAAGAAAAAAAACGAAATCTCAAAATCTTATAAACACTCAACATATATTCATTATGCCACACGCAGCCCGGTTCTGGCGTGGATTAGTCTTGCAGTGCGCGCAATGCGCTTTTCTTACCGGAGGATAAAGCAATGACTGTTATCAACCAGGCTACGTGCAAACTGTTTACTGATAATGAACGTTTTACGCAACTTTCTGGATACTATGAGGAGGAGCGACGTACCGTGTGGATGATGCTGCGCGCCAGGCCGCGCCCTTGCTTCAACCACGCATTGATTGAAGAGATCATGAATATCTCCTGGCTCGTCAAACGGGCAGGGTTCGCAGTGGATTTCTGGGTAACAGGTTCGCTGGTTCCCGATATGTACAACACCGGCGGAGATCTACAATTCTTTGTTGAATGTATTAAAAACGGACGACGCGAAGCGTTACGCGCCTATGCACGTGCCTGCGTGGACTGTGTCCATGCCGCGTCACGCGGCTTTGACACCGGTGCGATTTCACTGGCGATGGTCGAAGGCAGCGCGCTCGGCGGCGGTTTCGAAGCGGCGCTGGCGCACCACTTTCTGTTAGCGCAACGTGATGCGCGTATGGGGTTCCCGGAAATAGCCTTTAATCTTTTCCCCGGTATGGGGGCCTATTCGCTGGTCGCTCGCCGTTCCGGTATGAAACTGGCGGAAGACCTGATCTACAAAGGCGAGTCGCATACCGCAGAGTGGTACGAACAGCAGGGGCTGGTGGATCAGACCTTTGACGTCGGGCAGGGATTTATGGCGGTACGTACTTTTATCGATACGCTCCAGCCCCGTCTGAACGGTGTTCGCGCAATGCTACGTGCACGGCAGCGGGTACTGCAACTGCCGCGCAGCGAGTTGATGGATATTACGGAAGATTGGGTAGATGCGGCGTTTTGCGTCCAGACAAAAGATATCGCCTATATGGAACGCCTGGTGCAACTGCAAAACCGGCATACTGCGGTGAGCTTACGTGACGCCAGCTAACGCATCTTTCGCGCCTGATAGCGCTTAAACCAGCGCTCAAACGCGGCAGCGGGCATCGGCCTGGCAAACAGAAACCCCTGCCGCTCACTGACGCCGTTCTTGGTCAGAAAGGCGTCTTCTTTTGCGTTCTCTACCCCTTCAGCAATCACCTGCAAATTCAGCGCCTGCGCCACGGCGACAATCGCACGCACCAGCGATTGCGAAACGGATTGTTTATGAATTTCACGGACAAAAGATTGGTCGAGCTTAATGGCGTCGAGGGGAAAACGCGCCAGCTGCGACAGAGACGAGTAGCCGGTGCCGAAATCATCCAGATGCACCTGCGCGCCTAATGCGCTGAATTGCTGAATAACCGACAGCGCCAGTTCGGCATTTTCAATCAGGCAGCTTTCGGTCAGTTCGACATCAATAGGGCAGTGTTCAAAATTGAGGTCGTGAAGCGCCTGTTTCAGGTCGCTAAAAATCGTCTGGTCGGCGAGTTGGCGCGCTGAGACGTTGACCGCAACGCGCAAATTAATTCCTTTGTCTCGCCATTTCGCGAGCTGACGTACCACCTCCAGCATGACCCATCGCCCGAGCGGAACAATCAGCCCGGACTCCTCCGCATAGGCAATAAAATCCAGCGGCGGGATCAATCCACGCTCCGGCGATTGCCAGCGCACCAGCGCTTCCAGGCTGCGAACTTCGCCGCGCCAGGTCACTTTGGGTTGATAATGAATAACCAGCTGGTTTTTCTCCAGCGCCCGGCGCAGGTTGGTATCCAGCCAGATATATTCAAAAACACGCTGATTCATCTCCGGCGAGAAGACGCAAAATTTCCCTCGACCGTTCTCTTTGGCGGTATACATCGCCGTGTCGGCATTGCGGATCACGCTTTCGCGATCGGCACCGTGCTGGGGTGCAAGCGCAATACCCAATGAACACCCTGTGTAAATTTCGATAAGCCCGATACGGAAGGGCTGACGCAGGCGTGTCAGGATGCGGGAAGCCATTGCTTCGAGAGTGCTCTGAGACGTGTTTGTCCCCAGCACGATAAACTCATCGCCGCCGAGCCTTGCCAGCACCTGGCCTTCTTCAAGGCAGCTCAAAATGGCCAGCGCAACCGCCTGTAACAGTTGATCGCCAAACATGTGGCCATACGCGTCGTTGACTTTTTTGAAGTTATCTAAATCAAGATACACAATCCCGACCTGCGTATCGCCCCGGTGGGCAATGGCGTCGCTGATCATCTCATGAATGGCATTGCGGTTAGGTAAACCGGTGATGGTGTCAGTATTCGCCAGCACCCGCAATCGTTCCTGCGCCCGGCGCTCTTCGGTAATATCGGTACCCGAGCAAATCAGGAAGATCTCGTTTTTACCGCTGCCGCTGTGGACGAACTTATTACGAAACAGAAACAAGCGTTGGCCTTTGCGCGTTTTAACCCAGCGTTCCACCTCATAGGATGAACCTTCCGTAAAAAATTGCGTGATATTGCGCTTTGAGGCGGCGGCTTCGCTGCGGCTCATAAACAGCTTAAAGACATTTTGCCCGATCACTTCCTGCTCTTTCATACCGGTATATTCTTCGCTCAACCGGTTAAAGCGCTGAATATTGCCGAGGCGGTCGAGGATCACGATCACTGAATTGGCTTCCGAAACAACCTGTTCAGCAAAAGAGAGCCCCTGAACCAGATCGCGGGCGACTGACTGAGTATCGTCCCAGGCCGAAGCGGTACCCGCCCATTCCCGGCGGGAAATTTTGCGCCCGACCAGATGGATGACCATCTCTTCACCGTAAACGGAAATATGCAGGGTTAAGCTGGAGGTGATCACCGTCATTTCGCGGATCTGTTCCGCCTGCTCAGCAGTGAGAGGCACCACCTGGCTGATATCGGCAGTTTCATCGGGGGCAAAGTGCAGGGCGTTACTATCGGCGCTCAATCGCCAGAATGGGCTATTCGAACCCAGGTAACGAAACAGCAGATTCTGTTCCTGCGAGTCTTTCATGCTATCTCCCAACCCACCTAAAAGCGCAACGGGTACTCATTTTACGGGCGTAACACCGCCCAGGTTAAAGGGCCATCAGGACGAACGCGTTGTATTTCTTAGAATATGCCATTAACGCGAGTCCGGGTATAAGCATCGCTGGTGAGAAAAATGTATAAATCGGGACGAAACAGTAAGTTGACCTGGTTTTATTGTGGCTGTTTTTACCGGGTTTTGGGAGGAATTGAAAAAAAATGCGGGAGGGATCGCAGCGAAAAACGGCCCCTTCGACGGGGAAGGAGCCGCTGGTGAGGTTTTTACAGGGCCGGGCGCGCGATAATGCTGCGGGTTTCCATGCGCACTTCGGCGATAGTGACATCAATAACATCCGTCACTTTAAACGCCGTTTCGCCTTTGATCTGCACCGTGCCGTTTTCCTGGCTGCAAACCAGCTCATCACGCACAGCGTGAATGAAGGGGGCCGGAATAAACGCGACTGCGCCGTTATCGACCAGGCGCACGCGCATACCGCCACGGCTGACATCGATAATCTCGGCCGCAAAACGGGTTTCCGTACCGGCTTTGTTTTGCAGGAAACGGGCGTACAGCCAGTCACCGACATCGCGTTCCGCCATGCGATTCAGACGGCGACGTTCAGCCATCTGCACGGTAGTTTCGTCCTGCGGACGCTTCGGCGTTTCACCTTTAATAATCGCTTTCAGCAGACGATGGTTAACCATATCGCCATACTTACGGATCGGTGAAGTCCAGGTAGCATATGCTTCGAGGCCAAGACCGAAGTGCGGGCCTGGTGCCACGCTGATCTCGGCAAACGACTGGAAGCGGCGAATACGGCTGTCGAGGAAGCCGGACGGTTGAGCATCCAGTTCACGACGCAGTTTGCAGAAACCTTCCAGCGTCAGCACTTCTTCCGCATCGACATGCATGCCATGGGTTTTCAGCATGGCGGCCAGTTGCTCGCTGTTCGCCGGATCAAAACCGAGATGCACGTTATAAATACCGAAGCCCAGCTTGTCACGCAGAACGCGGGCGGCGCAGATGTTGGCAGCGATCATCGCCTCTTCAACAATGCGGTTCGCAATGCGGCGCGGTTCGGCCACGATATCCAGCACTTCGCCTTTTTCACCCAGCACAAAGCGATAATCCGGGCGATCTTTGAACACCAGCGCGTGGGTCTGACGCCACTGCGAACGAAGCTGGCTTACGCGATGCAGCAGACGGATCTGCGCGGCAATTGCGTCATTCGCCGGTTGCCATGAACCGGTATTTTCCAGCCAGTCGGACACTTCGTCGTAAACCAGTTTGGCTTTCGATTCGATGGTGGCGGCAAAGAATTCAATATTCTCTTCGATGCTACCTTCGTCATCCAGCGTCATGCGGCAAACCAGCGCAGGGCGAATTTCGTTCGCGCGCAGGGAGCAGAGATCGTCAGAGAGTTCGCGCGGCAGCATCGGGATATTAAAGCCCGGCAGATAGTTGGTGAACGCGCGCACTTTGGCGGAATCATCCAGCTTGCTGCCTTCAGCAATCCACGCGGTAGGATCGGCGATAGCAACCGTCAGTTGCAGCTTGCCGTCGGCGGTCTCTTCCACAAACAGCGCATCGTCCATATCTTCGGTGCTGGCGCTGTCGATGGTGACGAAATCCAGCGCGGTCAGATCGACGCGTTGCAGACCGTCATCAAGCATTTCCGTCGCCACGCCGTTCGGCGCTTCTTTTTCCAGATTGTGGCGCGCCAGGGTGACCCACCACGGAACAAAATGGTCTTCCGCAAAGGTAATAAACTGCGTCAGTTCGGCATAGAAGCCGCGATCGCCTTTGAGTGGATGGCGACGCATTTCCGCAACGGCCCAGTCGCCTTCTTTAAAATCATGTTCCACGCCGCGAGCCGCGCGGCAGGGAATGGCGTCTTTTAGCAACGGATGATCCGGTACGATAGAAAGACGATCGTCTTTCTTCTGCACTTTACCGACAAAACGGGTCAGAAACGGCTCGACCAGCTCTTCAGGTTCTGCGCTTTCGCGATCTTTATCGCTGTGAATGACGGCGATGATTTTGTCGCCGTGCATCACTTTCTTCATCTGCGGCGGCGGAATGAAGTAGCTTTTTTGCGCATCGACTTCCAGAAATCCGAAGCCTTTTTCCGTGCCTTTTACAACACCTTCCGCGCGCGGTGTCTGGGAATGAAGTTGCTGTTTAAGCTGCGCTAGCAGCGGGTTGTCCTGAAACATAGTTATGTATTTTCGTGGCTAAAAGAGCGGCTGACAGTTTTACGCGATTCTGCTGGTTGCGGCAAGCGCTGTTTCAGCAAAATCTGTGTGGGCAAGCGGCGGCGAAGCCGCCTGCCGCTGCGTTATTCCGTTTCAGGGAAGGTGGTTTGCCCGAGGGCGATTTTCAGGCGATTAAGCCAGCCGCTCAGGGCGCAACCCATCAGCAGACTCACCGCTGCCTGACGGCTGAAACCTTGCTCAACAAGCAGCGAAAAATGCAGTGGGCTGAAGCGGTCGGCGGCGCAGGTAAGCAATTGCACGGACTGAAGCAATGCCTTGATTTGCGGATTATCGGCCGTTTCGCGATTAACCTCGCGCTCGCCGCTGCGCAACGCTTGTTCCATCGATCTCTCTTGCGGCGTCCGTTGTAGCGCTTCGGTAAAACAACCGACGCTGCCATTAATGCGGGCGGTATAGAGTGCGGTAAGCCCGGCGAGCTGTTTATTCGGCGTCGCTCTGGTCAGCTTGTCGCAAATCTCGCCCAGCGCATTTAATTGCAAATGTTCATGTGCCAGCAGCGGGGCGAGCAGGCGCAGTTCCGGCAGCGGTTGCCAGTGAGCCAGCGACTCCATCTGCGGCGCGTTAGCAATGCGCAAATCCACGGCATCAATAGCAGGCTCCCACGTAATGTCGGCGTTAGCGAACAGCGAGGCATCGGCTTCCTGCTGTATCTCCATGCCGGGGATCACGCGCACAGGCTGGCCGAGAACGGCCTGCAATATTGCCAACACACGGGCCTGGAAAGCGACAAAGCCGATAATTTGCGTGATCACCACCACGTCATACTGCGTTAAACCAACATCTTCCAGTTGCTGCCGCGCGCGGGCGTCAATCACTGACGGTGAAGCGGCAAGCTGGCGGGCAAATTGCGTGATTTGCGCCAGCCGGTAGTTACTCTCCCGCGAAGAATCAGGGCCAGGCAGCGGTGCGAGCCGTGCTGCATAGTGGTTGCATAACCGTTGAATACCAAAAACCTGCGCCACAGTAAGCGCAGTGCTGAGGCGATCGTAGGTGCTGAAGGTGCGCAGGCGATTAACCACCACTCGCTGCGGGAAAAGCAGGGCGTAGAGCTTACGGGCGGGCGTCACAATACCGTCAAGATTGGCAACCTGGTCTTCAGGCAGGGCGATATCGAGCAGAAAAGGGTCATTTACCGTGGCGGCTTCGGGAACCAGCGGTAGCGCCTGCGCACGGCTGGCACTCGACTGGGTCTCATGGTACCAGTGGTTTTTGCCTTCTGTCCGGCGTCGTTCCATGGTCGTTCCTTGGTCTGAAAGTGGCGATCCGGATTCGACGTCAGGTCTATACGCCGGATCTTTTTTGCTGCTTTATCCTGGCGCATGGCAAGTTAGGGATGAAAGATTGTTAGGTGATAATAAATATCAGAATGGCATATCGAAGGAAAAGCCCCTTCAGAAGAAGGGGCGAGGGGAAATTATTTGATTTCCAGTTCGTTCATCGCAGCGATGTTAAAGCCACCGTCTACGTGAACCACTTCACCGGAGATTCCGGCGGAGAGATCGGAGCACAGGAACGCAGCGGAGTTGCCCACGTCCTCGATGGTAACAGTGCGGCGAATCGGGGTAACCGCTTCGCAGTGCGCCAGCATTTTACGGAAGTCTTTAATACCGGACGCCGCCAGTGTACGGATCGGACCTGCGGAAATACCGTTAACACGCACGCCTTCCGGGCCCATGGCATTCGCCATGTAACGCACGTTCGCTTCCAGAGAGGCTTTAGCCAGACCCATTACGTTGTAGTTCGGGATCGCACGCTCAGCGCCCAGGTAGGAGAGCGTCAGCAGCGCGGAGCCAGGATTCAGCATCTGGCGGCAGGCCTTAGCCATTGCCACGAAGCTGTAGGAGCTGATGTCGTGTGCGATTTTAAAACCTTCGCGGGTTACCGCGTTGACGTAGTCGCCGTCCAGCTGATCGCCTGGAGCGAAGCCGATGGAGTGAACGAAACCGTCAAATTTCGGCCAGACTTTCGCCAGGTCCGCAAACAGGGCGTCGATGCTCTCATCCTTAGCAACATCACATTCCAGAACAATGCTGGAACCCAGCTGGGCGGCAAACTCTTCAACACGGCCTTTCAGCTTGTCGTTCTGGTAGGTGAATGCCAGCTCAGCGCCTTCGCGATGCATTGCCTGTGCGATGCCGTATGCGATGGAGAGTTTGCTGGCGACGCCAGTAACCAGAATGCGCTTACCGGAAAGAAAACCCATAGCTTTAATCCTTATATTCATTGTTGTGGCGAACGTCCTCTTCGTGGGGCGCTCGTCGTTAAAACGCGGCGATTCTATCATGAGTCGCCGAATGAGTTAATCCGACCACTGAATCTCGTCAATCAGCGGTCCTGGCGCCAGGCATCAGCGGTTAATGCTTCGCCAAAATGCCCGGCGATCAAACGTTTTGTTAAATCATGCAGCGGAGAGGCCAGCACATCGGCAGTGCTGCCACGCTCCACCACTTCGCCCTGATGCATAACCAGCACCTGGTCGCTAATGTGCTTCATCATCCCGATATGCTGGGTGACATAGATATAAGAGATACCCTGTTTTTCCTGCAATTCCAGCATCAGGTTAATTAACTGCGAACGCATCGACATATCCAGTGAGGCCAGCGCTTCATCGGCGATGATCACCTTCGGCCGCAGGATCAGCGCGCGCGCCAGGCCAAGGCGCTGTTTTTGCCCAGGCGCCAGCATGTACGGGTAATAGCTGACATGATCCGGCAACAAACCCACCATGCGCAGCGTCTCCAGAATGCGCTTTTGCCGCGCTTCCGGCTCCAGATCTGTGTTCAGACGTAGCGGGAAATCAAGAATTTGCGACAAACGCTGGCGCGGGTTGAGCGATGTTGTGGGATCCTGAAAAATCATGCGAATGCGCTGGCTGCGGAAAGTATAGTCGCCGTAATGCAGCGGCTGATCGTCAATCACCAGCTCGCCGGAAGAGGGTTCCACCATGCCCGCCAGCATTTTCGCCAACGTCGATTTCCCGGAACCGTTCTCGCCGATAATCGCCAGCGTCTGCTTTTCGCGCAGGGTAAAACTTAATGGTTTAACCGCTTCCACGGTTTGGCGACGGAACCAGCCGGTACGGTAGCGGAAGGTTTTGCTCAGGTTACGCACTTCAAGCAAGGTCTCAACCATCATTCGCTCTCCATATTCAGCGGGAAGTGGCAGGCATAAAGATGGTTTCTCGCGCCGGCCAGACGCGGTGTTTCGACGCATTTGCGCTGCGCATACGGACAGCGCGGCCCGAGGCGGCAGCCAATCGGCAGTTGCTCAAGTAGCGGAATAGCGCCGGGCATGGTGTTGAGACGGCTTTTATGCGGCATCGCGCTGCCAAAATCAGGAATCGCGCGGATCAGCGCCTGCGTATACGGATGGTGCGGGGTAACCACCAGCTCCGCGCTGGGTGCAGTTTCCACCGTTTGCCCGCAATACATCACATTAATGCGGTCGGCCCATTTGCTGAGCATTTGTAAATCGTGGCTGATCAGCATAATGGTGGTGTTGTTGTTCTGGTTAAGACGGTCGAGCAGGCGGAAGATCTGCGCCTGGGTCGTCGGCTCCATCGCGTTCGTCGGTTCGTCAGCAATCAGCAGGCGCGGCTGGTTGGCCAGCGCGATGGCGATCATCACTTTCTGACATTCGCCTTCGGTCAGCTCGTAGGGAAAACTGCGCATCGCATCTTCGTGATCTTTAATCCCGACGCGGTGCAACAGCTCAATAGCCCGGCGTTTACGCCAGCCAAAGCGCTGCCACCAGCGGCCTTTCCACGTCCAGCCGGGAATATTTTGCATCAACTGCTTACCGACGCGCTCCGAGGGATCGAGACAAGATTGCGGCTCCTGGAAAATCATCGACACGTTATGGCCGAGCAGCTTGCGACGTTCGCGCGCCGAGAGACGCAACAGATCGATATCGTCAAAGCGCATGCGATCGGCAGTGACGCGCCAGTTATCTTTGGTGACGCCGCAAATCGCTTTTGCGATCAGGCTCTTACCCGAACCGGATTCGCCCACCAGCCCGCGAATTTCACCTTCTGCCAGCGTCAGGCTGATGCGATCGACGGCTTTAACCCAGTCATCGCCGGTCTTCACTTCAATAGTCAGATTGCGGATATCAAGAAGTGGCATTATTCGACTCCCGCCGCGATCGCACGACGGATCCCGTCGCCGAGGATGTTAACCAGCAGCACGCTAATCATAATGGCCGCGCCCGGTAGCATTACGGTCCACGGTGCGACATAAATCAGTTCCAGCGCATCGCCGAGCATCGCGCCCCATTCCGGTGAAGGAAGCTGCGCGCCGAGATCGAGAAAGCCCAGTGCAGCGATATCCAGAATCGCCATCGACAGCGCGCGGGTGATTTCCGTCACCATCCCGGCGGTAATATTGGGCAGCACGGCATACCAGAGGATATTGCTCGTTGACGCGCCATCAAGCCGGGCGGCCACCACATACTCTTTTTCCAGCTCGTCATGCACCATGCTGTAAACCGACCGCACCATACGCGGCAGCAGCGCCAGCCAGACAGCAAACATCGCATGAGCAAGATGCGGGCCGGCAAATGCCACCACAATAATGGCCAGTAGCAGCGTCGGCAGCGATAACAGCGTATCGAGAATATGGTTCAGCACGGCGGAACGTAGCCCGTGGGTGGCGCCTGCAAAAATGCCGAGCGCCAGCCCGCACAGCGTGGCGGCCAGCGTGACGATAAACGCGCCGCCAACCGTTGGCGCTGCGCCGCTTAGCAGGCGGCTCAGCACATCACGGCCCAGGTCGTCCGTGCCGAGGAAAAACGACACATCGCCATAGCGCGACCATGATGGCGGTAAAAGTTGATAACCGAGGAACTGCTGGTCGATGCCATAAGGCGCGAACCAGTGGCCAAAAATACACAGCAGCGCCAGCGCGCCGCAGCCGTACAGACCGATCATCGCGGTGGTATCGCCATAAAATTTACGCCAGGCTGTGCGCAGCGCGCCGGGCGGGCGTTTTTCGCTGTAAACACTATCGTAAGGCATACCATTCCTTATGTTTCAACGGGTTCGCCAGCGCACCCAGAATATCCGACAGCACGTTGACAATAATGACCAGCGAGCCAATCACCATCACACCGGCCGAAATCACCGCGTAATCCTGCTGGCGAATGGCATTAATCAACCAGCGCCCAATGCCCGGCCAGCTGAACACCATTTCAGTGATCATCGCCAGCGTCAGCATGGTGGAAAATTGCAGCCCAAGGCGCGGGATCACCGGCGGCAGGGCATTGTGCAGCACATGGCGGCGCAAAATCGTTACGCGTGAAAGGCCGCGCGTTGCCGCCGCTTTAATGTAATTTTTGTCGAACACATCAATGGTGCTGATCCGCATCAGACGGATCACTTCCGTCGTTGGCGCTACCGCCAGCGTCATGACCGGCAATACCAGATGGCGCAGAGCGCTTGCCATCATCTCATCGCGCCACGGCGAGTCTGAAAGCCAGGCATCAATCAGTGAGAATCCGGTGACTGTTTTTACCTGATAGAGCAGATCGAAACGTCCGGACACCGGCAACCAACCAAGGTTGAGCGAAAAGAAAAGCGTCAGCAGCAGCGCCAGCCAGAACACCGGGATGGAAAAGCCGAGCAGCGCAATGGCGCTGATCAGTGAATCCTGCCATTTACTGCGCATCACCCCAGCGAGCATCCCAACCGGGATACCGATCACCAGCGCGGAACCAAAAGCCAGCAGGCAGAGTTCCATGGTGGCGGGGAACACCTCTTTTAACTGTTCTGAAATAAGCTGGCCGTTAATGCTTGATACGCCAAAATCCCAGTGCAGCAGGCCGTTAAACCAGAACACCCACGCGTTCCACAGCGAGGCGCCCTGCAGCGGCGCGTGGGGCGTGAAATAGCTCAGGCTGAAGCCGACAAACGTCAGCAAAAAGAGGGTCACCAACAGCAGCAGCAGACGACGCAAAGTAAAGATAATCATGGCTTCGACACCTCTTGTTTATCCCGCGAGACACCGGCAAAAGAGGCGCTGCCGAACGGACTCAGCACCAGCCCTTTAATATCATAGCGATACGCCTGCAAGCGCAGCGAGGAGGCCAGCGGCAGCACCGGTAATTCGCGGGCGAGGATCTGCTGGGCTTCGTCATAATCATCAATGCGCGCAGCAAGTTGCTGTGAAGTAAGCGCTTTTTGCAACACATCGTCAAATTCATGGTGGCACCAGTGCGCAAAGTTGGTCTGCGAGTTTATCGCCGCGCAACTCAGCAGCGGGCGGAAGAAACTGTCCGGATCGTTACTGTCCGTCGCCCAGCCTGTGAGTGTTAAATCATGGTTCATGTCCATCAATCGCGCTTCCTGGAAACGGCCTTCTACCGGCACGATCACCACTTTCACGCCGACCTGCGCCATATCGGCCTGGATAAGCTCGGCGGTTTTCAGCGGGCTGGGGTTCCAGGGCTGTGAACTGGTTGGCACCCACAGTTGTAACGTGAGATTTTCCAGCCCCAGCGCTTTCAGCCGTTCGCGCGCCTGATCCGGATTGTATTCGGTGATTTTGGCTTCATTATCATAAGCCCAGGAAGCACGGGGCAGAATTGACGCCGCCGTTTCCGCTGTGCCGTAGTAGATCGACTGCATCAGACGCTGGTTATTGATCGACAGCGCCAGCGCATGGCGCACTTCCGGGTTATTCAGCGGCGGTTTGTTGGTATTAAACGCCAGATAGGCGATGTTCATCCCCGGACGCAGCGTCAGGCGCAGGCGCGGATCGTCACGCAGAATGGTCAACTGGCTGGCGGCTGGCCACGCCAGTACATCGCACTCGCCGGTCAGTAATTTTGATAAACGGCCTGTACCGCCGGAGCCTAAATCGACAACCACCTGCTGCATCAGCGGTTTACCACGCCAGAATTTTTCGTGACGTTGTAACCGAATATATTGCCCGGCGCGATACTCATCAAGCTGATAGGGACCGGTGCCGACCGGCTGGCGATCGATCAGTTCCTGGCGATCTTTTTTCGCCAGTTCGCCAGCGTATTCCGCCGACATCACCGAGGCATAATGCGTCGCCAGATGCCATAAAAACGAGGCATCCGGTTTTTTCAGGCGAAACTCGACGGTGCGGTTGTCCAGCTTGCGCACGCTGTCGACGGAATCGGCAAATTGCAAACTATCGAAGTACGGGAAACTATCGCCGTTGACGTTATGCCAGGGATGGTTGCGGTTGAAGATACGCTGAAAAGTAAATACCACGTCGTCGGCATTTAATGCACGGTGCGGGGTGAACCAGGGCGTGGTCTGAAAGGCAACGTTATCGCGCAGACGAAAACGGTAAGTTGCGCCGTTATCCAGCACTTCCCAGCTTTCCGCCAGCTCCGGCACCAGCCGGTAAGTATAGGGATCGACGTCCAGCAAGCGATCGTAGAGTTGCGCGGCCAGCGTATCAACAATCAAACCGCTGCTGGTTTTCTGCGGGTTAAAGGTATCGACCTGGCCGTTGACGCAATAAACAAAACCGCTGTCGCGAATATCCGCCAGCGGAGCAGGCGTGACTGCCGCCTGGGCGACGCCTGCGAACAGGCTTGCGGTCAACAGCAGAGAGGAGAGAACCGGACGCATGATGTATTCAACGTGTTTAAATTCATGAACAAAGTGTATCGCACTTGCGATGGCTTCGTACAAATGTCTGCAAGCGACTGCTGTTATTGTCGGCGATTTCAGCTTATTTGATGCTTTTTCAGCAGCGCCCGTAGCTGGTGATAGGTCAGTCCCAGCAATTCTGCCGCGCGTTTTTGGTTAAATTTCGCCTGTTGCAGGCTCTGCTGTAATAACTGCTTTTCCTGCTGGTGCTGAAACTGACGCAGATCCAGCGGCAGGGAGACTGAGCCAGGCTCTTCAACCTGCGATGCACTCAACGTACGGTTAAACGGATCAAGAATGATGGTATCCAGCGGCTCATCGCTGCGGCCATGGCGATAGACTGAACGTTCCACCACGTTTTTCAGTTCGCGAATATTTCCGGGCCAGGCGTAATTCATCAGCACATCGCGGGCACGATCGGTAAAACCGGGAAACAGCGGCAACTTAAGTTCGCGGCACATCTGAATGGCAAAGTGATCGGCCATCAGCATGATATCGCTCTGACGCTGGCGCAGCGGCGGCAACAGCACCACGTCAAAGGCCAGTCTGTCGAGCAGATCGGCGCGGAAGGTGCCGTCCTGCACCATCTGCGGCAGGTCGGCATTGGTGGCGCAGACCAGCCGCACATTCACCTGCAAAGGCTGGCTGCCACCCACGCGTTCGAGTTCGCCATATTCAATGACCCGCAGGAGTTTTTCCTGTACCAGCATTGGCGCAGTGGCCAGTTCGTCGAGAAACAGTGTTCCGCCGTCGGCACGCTCAAAGCGGCCAGGATGGCGCTTCTGCGCGCCGGTAAAGGCACCGGCTTCGTGGCCAAACAATTCGGAATCCAGCAGATTTTCATTCAGCGCCGCGCAGTTAAGCGAGATAAATGGCCCTTGCCAGCGCGAGGAGAGGAAGTGCAGACGGTTTGCAATTAACTCTTTACCGGTGCCGCGCTCGCCGATGATCAGTACCGGTTTATCGATCGGCGCAAGGCGCGAAACCTGTTCCAGCACCTCGATAAAGCTATTGGCCTCACCGAGCAGGTTATCCTTGTATTCTGACATGATGAAATTCGCCATTAGTTGGTTTTATTAACCACTCTAAATGAAAAAGCTGCTGCGGTAAAATTATTCAATTTCTTTAAAATCAATAAAATAAAAACCTGGCACGAAGATTGTAATAAGCCTGTAGCAGGGCCACGCCCGATTACAGAAATGAAGAGGAACTGATTATGGGTATTTTTTCTCGTTTTGCCGACATCGTGAACGCCAACATTAACTCGCTGCTGGAAAAGGCGGAAGATCCGCAGAAACTGGTGCGCCTGATGATTCAGGAAATGGAAGATACGCTGGTTGAAGTGCGTTCAACTTCAGCGCGTGCGCTGGCAGAAAAGAAACAGCTGACGCGCCGTATTGAGCAGGCCACCGCCCAGCAGGAAGAGTGGCAGGAGAAAGCCGAACTGGCGCTGCGTAAAGATAAAGACGATCTGGCGCGTGCGGCGCTGATTGAAAAACAGAAAGTCACCGCGCTGATTGAGACCCTGGGCCAGGAAGTAACGCTGGTGGATGAGAGTCTGGCGCGGATGAAAAAAGAGATTGGCGAGCTGGAAAATAAACTCAGCGAAACCCGTGCTCGTCAGCAGGCGCTGACCCTGCGCCACCAGGCGGCCAGCTCCTCGCGCGATGTGCGCCGTCAACTGGACAGCGGCAAACTGGATGAGGCGATGGCGCGTTTTGAATCCTTCGAACGTCGTATCGATCAGATGGAAGCGGAAGCCGAAAGCCACGGCTTTGGTAAACAAAAATCGCTGGATCAGCAATTTGCCGAACTGCGTGCGGATGACGAAATCAGCGAGCAACTGGCGCAACTGAAAGCCAAAATGAAACAAGACAACCAATAATAATAAGGCGGTATCAGAAGATGCCGCCTCACTTGTTGTAAGGAGTACACATGAGCACGCTTTTTCTGGCTATACCGCTGACGCTATTCATCCTGTTTGTTCTGCCTGTCTGGTTATGGCTGCATTACAACAATCGCCAGCGCGGCGATCTGAATCAGAACGAGCAGCAGCGGCTCCAGCAACTGTCCGCCGAAGCCGCGCGGATGCGTGAACGTATTCAGGCGCTGGAAGATATTCTTGATGCTGAGCACCCGAACTGGAGGGATCGCTGATGGCAACGTTAGATCTGAATAAGAAATTATGGCGTATCCCGCAGCGCGGCAAACTGGGCGGCGTCTGCGCCGGTATTGCGCAGTATCTGGATATCAAAGTCAAAGTGGTGCGTATTCTGGCGATCCTGGCGATGTTTTTCGGCCTGTTTTTCTTTGTCGTCGCCGCCTATATCGTGCTGTTTTTTGTCCTCGATCCGCTGCCGGATAATTACGTGGAAGGGGAACGCGTTCCCTCCAGCAGCGAACTGCTCGATGCCGTCGATGCGCAGTTGGCGGAAGGGGAACATCGCCTGCGTCAGATGGAACGCTATGTCACTTCCGACAGCTTCTCGCTGCGCAGCCGTTTCCGTCAGCTTTAAGAGGTAAATCATGAATCGTCACTGGCAACAGGCACGCCAGCATGTCAAACCGGGGTTGAAATTTGCCGGTAAGCTGGTTTTGCTCACCGCGCTGCGTTATGGTCCGGCGGGCGTCGCCGGTTGGGCGGTTAAATCCGTTGCCCGCCGTCCGGCAAGAGTACTGCTGGCCTTTGCGCTGGAACCGTTACTGAAGCGTGCGGCGGATAAATTTTCTCGCCGCTTTATGGCCGAGAGGCATGTAAAATAAGTGATTTACGGCTTCACCCTAAGGGCAATGCAGCATGGCGATGGATCGAATTAAGAACGAACTGAATGCGCTGGTGAACCGCGGCATGGACAGGCATTTACGCCTCGCAGTTACCGGCCTGAGCCGCAGTGGAAAAACCGCGTTTATCACGGCGCTGGTCAATCAACTTCTTACCCTGCATGCTGGCGCGCGATTGCCGCTGCTGAGCGCCGTGCGCGAAGAGCGGTTGCTGGGCGTGAAACGCGTCCCCCAGCGCGATTTTGGCATTCCCCGTTTCACCTACGATGAAGGGCTGGCCCAGCTTTATGGCACGCCGCCCGCCTGGCCGACGCCGACGCGCGGCGTCAGCGAAATTCGTCTTGCGCTGCGTTTTCGCTCGAATGATTCGCTGCTGCGCCATTTCAAAGAGACCTCCACGCTTTATCTGGAGATTGTCGATTATCCCGGCGAGTGGCTGCTGGATTTACCGATGCTGGCGCAGGATTACCTGAGCTGGTCGCGGCAGATGACCGGGCTTTTGCAAGGGCAACGCCAGGCGTGGTCGCAAAAATGGCGCGCGTTGTGCGCCGATCTTGATCCGCTTGCGCCAGCCGATGAGAACCGTCTGGCGGAAATTGCTGCTGCATGGACGGACTACCTGCATCAGTGCAAACGTGAAGGCCTGCACTTTATTCAGCCTGGGCGCTTTGTGCTGCCGGGCGATATGGCGGGGGCGCCCGCGCTGCAATTCTTCCCGTGGCCGGATGTCGATGGCCACGGCGAAATGAAACTGGCGCAGGCCGATAAACAGACCAATGCCGGGATGCTGCGCGAGCGCTACAACTATTACTGCGAACATGTGGTGAAGGGCTTTTACAAACATCACTTTTTGAAGTTCGATCGCCAGATTGTGCTGGTGGATTGTCTGCAACCGCTGAACAACGGTCCGCAGGCGTTCAATGATATGCGGCTGGCGCTGACTCAACTGATGCAAAGTTTCCATTATGGCCAGCGCACGCTGTTCCGCCGTCTGTTTTCGCCGGTGATCGATAAATTGCTGTTTGCCGCCACCAAAGCCGACCATGTGACGCTCGATCAGCACGCCAATATGGTGTCGTTGCTGCAACAGCTCATCCAGGATGCCTGGCAGAATGCAGCCTTTGAAGGTATCAGCATGGATTGCATGGGGCTGGCCTCGGTACAGGCGACGCAGAGCGGCATCATTGAGGTGAATGGCGAGAAAATCCCGGCCTTGCGCGGGCATCGTCTGAGTGACGGTACGCCATTGACCTTTTATCCGGGTGAAGTGCCCGCACGTCTGCCGGGACAGGCGTTCTGGGATAAGCAGGGTTTCAGTTTCGAAGCTTTTCGCCCGCAGGCGATGGATGTGGATACGCCGCTGCCGCATATTCGCCTCGATGCCGCGCTGGAGTTTTTAATTGGAGATAAATTGCGATGAGCGAGCCGCTAAAGCCAAGAATCGATTTCGCCGGGCCGCTGGAAGCGGAAACCGACGCGCAGTTTAAAGGTGCGCAAACTTTTGACGCGCAGCAGGCGGAGAAATTCTCGCCGCTCATCACTGACGATTTGCCAGCTGAGGGGCAGGCGGAAGCTGTCGTGGAATCCGCGCTGCGCCCGAAGCGCAGTCTGTGGCGCAAAATGGTCAGCGTCGGGCTGGCGCTGTTTGGCGTCAGCGTCATCGGTCAGGGTGTGCAGTGGGCGATGAATGCCTGGCAGACCCACGACTGGGTCGCGCTCGGCGGCTGTGCGGCCGGGGCGTTGATCATCGGTGCCGGTGTCGGTTCGGTTGCCAGCGAATGGCGGCGGCTCTGGCGTTTGCGGCAGCGAGCGCAGGAGCGTGATGAAGCCCGTGATTTGCTGCACAGCCATGCGACCGGGAAAGGCCGCGCGTTTTGCGAAAAACTGGCGCAGCAGGCGGGCATCGATCATGCCCATCCAGCAATGCAGCGCTGGTATGCCGCCATTCACGAAACGCAAAGCGATCGTGAAATTGTCAGCCTCTACGCGCACCTGGTGCAACCGGTACTGGATGCGCAGGCGCGGCGCGAAATCAGCCGTTCAGCGGCAGAATCCACCTTGATGATCGCGGTCAGCCCGCTGGCGCTGGTGGATATGGCGTTTATTGCCTGGCGCAACCTGCGGCTGATCAATCGTATCGCCACGCTTTACGGTATTGAACTGGGCTATTACAGCCGCTTGCGGTTGTTCCGCCTGGTGCTGCTGAATATTGCCTTTGCCGGTGCCAGCGAACTGGTGCGCGAAGTGGGAATGGACTGGGTATCGCAGGATCTCGCGGCGCGGCTTTCGGCACGCGCCGCACAGGGAATTGGCGCCGGGTTGCTGACGGCGCGTCTGGGAATTAAGGCCATGGAATTGTGCCGCCCTTTGCCGTGGCTGGATGATGATAAACCCCGGCTTGGCGATTTCCGTCGCCAGCTGATTGGTCAGCTTAAAGAGACCCTGCAAAAGCGGCCTGCGGAGTAAAAACGGCGTGCGCGCTTATCTTTACAGCGTACTGCCGCTTTTCCCGTCAGGCTGTCAATATTTGTTGACAGACATCTTCCTGCCAGCCAGGAAGTGTCTTATCATCCTTTTATTACGTGAATGAAAAAAGGGTGGTTATTCCCATGCGTCTTGAAGTTTTTTGCGAGGATCGTCTTGGTCTGACACGTGAATTGCTCGATTTACTGGTGCTGCGCGGCATTGATTTGCGCGGCATCGAAATTGACCCGGTCGGGCGTATTTACCTCAATTTCGCCGCGCTTCAGTTCGATACCTTCAGTAGCCTGATGGCCGAAATTCGCCGCATTCCCGGCGTTACTGACGTTCGCACCGTATCGTGGATGCCTTCTGAGCGTGAGCACCGCGCCCTGAGCGCACTACTGGAAGCACTGCCGGAGCCGGTACTGTCGCTGGATATGAAAAGTAAAATTGAGCTGGCAAACCCGGCCAGTTGCCAGCTTTTCACGCAGGATATCGACAAATTACGCAACCACAATGCCGCACAATTGATCCCTGGTTTTAACTTCCAGCGCTGGCTGGAGGGCAATCCGCATAACTCGCATAGCGAACATGTGGTGATCGGCGGACAAAACTTCCTGATGGAAATTACCCCGGTGCACTTGGAAGGGGAAACCGGCGAACCGATGCTGACCGGCGCCGTTGTTATGCTGCGTTCCACCGTGCGCATGGGGCGACAGTTACAGAATATCAGCCCGCAGGATACCAGCGCCTTCAGCCAGATTGTCGCAGCCAGCCAGAAGATGAAGCATGTTGTCGAGCAG
>Ga0058700_1000229_pt1 | contig 32585 bp, 26 predicted proteins | sample AgamicAtAme_FD_71365 | JGI IMG/M metagenome (GOLD analysis project Ga0058700, IMG submission 71365) | Agave microbial communities from Guanajuato, Mexico - At.Am.e | ecosystem: Host-associated > Plants > Phyllosphere > Phylloplane/Leaf | place: Guanajuato, Mexico | collected 2012-06-07 | reverse complement strand
GCTGCCTGGCTGCTGTCGAAAGGCAATGCAGGAACGATGTGCCGAACACGCAGTACCAGGCGATGCTCTGTTGCTGATAGACGAAACCCGGCCTGATGACCGGGCTCGTCGTTCAACGGTGTGCGTGGATCACGCCGCCTTCAACAGCCCTTCCGCCTTCAGCGCCGCCTGCACGCTCGGCCGCGCCGCCACGCGCGCCTGGAATGCCTGGATCGCCGGGAGATCCGACAGGTCGAAGTTCACGTGCTGCGCCCAGTTGGTGACGGTGAAGAGGTAGGCATCCGCGGCCGTGAAGTGCTCGCCGACCAGCCACTCGTGCTTGGCCAGGTGCTGGTCGAGCAAGGCATAGCGCTTGTGCAGATAGGCCTTGCGCTCTTCGCGCACCGTATCCGGCGTTTCCGCCCTGAACAGCGGCGAGTAGGTCTTGTGCAGCTCGGAGTTGATGTAGCCCAGCACCTCCTGCAGGCGATAGCGCGCCGTGGTGCCGTTGGCGGGGGCGAGCCCGCTTTCGGGCTTCAGATCGGCCAGGTACTGCACGATGGTGGGGCCTTCCGTCAGCAGTTCGCCGTTGTCCAGCTTCAGCGCCGGCACGTAGCCCTTGGGGTTGATCTGCCAGTAGTCCTCGCCATCGGCGGTGCGCTTGGCCTTGGTGTCGACCTTCTCCAGTTCCACCGGAATGCCCGCTTCCAGGGCGACGATGTGCGGCGACAGCGAGCAGGCACCCGCGGCGTAATAGAGCTTCATGATGGTTCTCTCCATGAGGGACGGGGTCGGCGCGACCCGGGCTCGCGCAGGGCACCGATGATAGGCCACCATGGTTACTGCTGGATACCACCTAACCGCACGTAACCCCTAAAATGCGGTAACCGCCGGGATACCGGAATCGCATCACAGGATCGCCGCCATGGGCCTGCCCCTGCGCAAAAGCAAAGTCGCCCCGCTGCCCGGCTGCCCGCTCAGCGAAGTACTCGGCTTGCTGCGCGGCGCCTGGGCGCCCAACGTGATCTGGCAACTGAGCGGCGAGCCGCGCCGCTTCGGCGAACTGCGCCACGACATACCGCGCATTTCGGCACGCGTGCTGAGTGCGCGGCTGCGCGAGCTGGAATCGCGCGGGCTGGTGACGCGCCGCGTGCTCGATACCTCGCCGCCCTCGGCCGAATACTCGCTGACGCCGCTGGGGCGCGAGTTGTTGCCGGCGATTGATGCGTTGGCGGGCGTGGGGAGGAAGTTGCTGGAGGAGTGGGAGGCGAGTCGGCGCAGCAGTGGGCGGTGAGTGGATGCGCGAGGGCTGCACTTGCTCAAGAACCGGCCATTGGCAAAACGATGCCCCGGCGTGCACTGGGACGATGCCTTGATTGAACGATAAGGCGAGCACCCAACCTTTACCCCTCGGGGCTCACCCCAACCCTCTCCTCGCTCCTCAAAGCCGCAGCCATCCATGGCTGCTCCCCGCGTGCCCCTCCGGGGAGAGGGAGAAGACAACCGAGGCGTCACTCCACCTCGTCGGACCCTTCATTGACGCCCTCGAACAGGAACGTCGACAGATAACGCTCGCCCGTATCCGGCAGCATCGCCAGCAGCACGGAACCCTGCGGCGCGTCCTTCGCCACCTGCAGCGCGGCCGCCAGCGTGGCGCCCGCCGAAATGCCGACGAAGATGCCTTCCTTCTGCGCCAGCTCCCGCGAGGTATCGCGCGCCACCACGTCGTCGATGGGCAGGATTTCATCCGCCACGCCGCGATTGAGCACGGCGGGCACGAAGTCCGGCGTCCAGCCCTGGATCTTGTGCGGCTGCCATTCCTTGCCGGACAGCAGCGCCGCGCCAGCCGGTTCGCTGGCGATGATCTTCACTTCCGGGCGCGCCACTTTCAGCACCTCGCCCACGCCGGTGAGCGTGCCGCCCGTGCCCCAGCCGGTGACGAAGTAATCGAGGCGCTTGCCGGCGAAATCGCGCAGGATTTCCGGCGCCGTCGTATTGCGGTGATAGGCGGGGTTGGCGGGGTTCTCGAACTGGCTGGCGAGGAACCCGCCGTGCTTCTCGGCCAGTTCCTTCGCCTTGCGCACCATGCCGCTGCCGCGTTCGGCCGCGGGCGTCAGCACCACCTTGGCACCGTAGGCGCGCATCAGCTTGCGGCGCTCGATAGAAAAGGTTTCCGTCATCACCGCCACGAAGGGATAGCCGCGCGCCGCACACACCGCCGCCAGCGCCACGCCGGTGTTGCCCGAGGTGGCCTCCACCACGGTCTGGCCGGGCTTGAGCACGCCGCGCTGCTCGGCGTCGATGATGATGGCGTACGCCAGGCGGTCCTTGACCGAGCCGGCCGGATTGAACGCCTCCACCTTGGCATACAGCGTCACGTGCTTCGGCGCCAGGCGATGGATGCGCACGATGGGCGTGTTGCCGATGGTGTCGAGAATGCTGTCGTAGATCATGGAAAGGCTCCGGAACTCGGCGTGGATAGAGACTAAGGAAAGCGATGGTGCGCCCGCCGGGGGCAAGGTAGCGTCAAGCCGCGACCGCCTTCGACACCGGCGGGGCAACAGCAAGCATGCCAACGGGACGGCTGCCGAACCATGACAGCGTCGAGGCCAGGCTGGCCACCTCACCGATGATCAGTAGCGCCGGCGACCGCACATCGTGCAAGGTGGCCTGTTCGACCATATCGGCCAGCGTGCCGGTCACCACCCGCTGCTCCGGGCGGGAGCCGTTCTCGACCAGCGCGAACGGCGTGCCGGCGGCGCGGCCATGTGCTAGCAGTTGCTGCTGGATCACCGGCAGCTCGCCTGTTCCCATGTAGACCGCCAGCGTCTGCCGCTCCTGCGCCAGCGCCTGCCAATCCAGCGTGTCGATGGAGTTGCGGCAATGCGCGGTCACCAGCCGCACCGATTGCGCATGCTCGCGATGCGTCAGCGGTACGCCGGCATAGGCCGCGCAGGCCAGCGCGGCGGTGATGCCGGGCACGACCTCAAAGGGAATGCCATGGCTGCGCAGGAATTCCAGCTCCTCGCCACCACGGCCGAACACGAAGGGATCACCACCCTTCAGGCGCACTACCCGCCGCCCGGCGGCGGCATGTTGCAGCATCAGCGCGTGGATCTGGGCCTGCGTGGTGTGATGGTTGCCCGCCTGCTTGGCCACCTCGATGCGCTCGGCATCGCGGCGCGCCAGCGCCAGCACCTCCACGCTCACCAGGCGGTCGTGCAGGATCACATCCGCCTCGTTCAACGCACGCAGGCCGCGCAAGGTAAGCAAGCCAGGATCACCCGGGCCGGCGCCCACGAGCACCACCGAGCCGGTGGCCTTTGCTTCCGTGGCATCGAGCAAGCGCTCGGTCGAGGCCTCCGCCAATGCCCACTGCCCGCGGCGCAACAGGCTCTGCACCGGACCGTTCAACAGGCGCTCGTAGAAGCGACGACGCAAGGCAAGATCGGGCACCTGCGCGCGAATGCGCTGGCGCATCCGCGCCAGCAAGGTGGCGAGGGAACCCACCACCGGATCGATCAGCACTTCCAGGCGTTCGCGCAGCAGCCGCGCGAGCATGGGCGCATGGCCGCCGCTGGAAATGGCGATGGTGACGGGGTCACGATCGATCACGGCGGGCACGTGAAAACTCGATTGCTCCGCGTCATCCACGACGTTGACGAAAAGGCGCCGCGCTTGCGCCAGTGCGGCGATGCGCTGATGCAAGGCGGCATCCGCCGTGGCGGCCATGACCAGCCAAGCGCCATCCAGCCACGCCTCGTCGAACGTGCCGCGCAACCATTGCACGCGCCCCTCACCCGCCCAGCCGAGCAGCGCGGGGGTGAGGTCGGGCGCCCCCACCGCGACCCGCGCGCCGGCTTCCAGCAACGAAGCGGCTTTGCGCTCCCCGACCACGCCGCCGCCCACCACCAGTACCTGGCGGCCGGAGAGATCGGCGAACAGCGGGTAGAGCTTCATCCAGCCTCGGGCTCCGTGAGATGGTGCGGTTGACCTTCCACGCTAGGCAGGCAAAGGCGCCTGCACAAATGATTTCTGGGCGGCCCGATATGCCGGGTCGTTATAAGCCACCCGCGCCGGCCGGCCCCGCCAACGGTTGACGCATCGCAACAACAGCTGTATAGACGTCTAATTGATTCACCGCCGTTACGGTATTCCATGGACTTCCATCGCCACCTGCCGCGCACCGCCCCCAACGCCTGCAAAAGCAAGGCGCCGGCGTGCAGGCCTGCGCGATGTATCCGCAGCGCGACTCCGAGCCACCCATCCCTCGATTGCCTGTGGAACCCGAACCATGACGCTGACGCAACTTCGCTATCTCGTCGCCATCGCTGATGCCGGCCTGAACATCACCCTGGCCGCCGAACGGGTGCATGCCACCCAGCCGGGCCTGAGCAAACTGCTGCGCCAGCTCGAGGACGAACTCGGCTTCCAGCTGTTCCACCGCAAGGGACGCAGCCTGCACGCGATCACGCATGCAGGCACGCACGTGCTGGAGCGCGCGCGCATCATCCTGGCCGAAGCGGCCAACATCCGCTCCATCGCCGCCAACCTGCGCAACGAATCGCGCGGCACGCTGCGCATCGCCACCACCCACACGCAGGCGCGCTTCGCGCTGCCGTCCGCCGTGGCGGCGCTGAGCCGCAGCTATCCGCAGGTGAGCGTTCACCTGCAGCCGGTCAGCGATTCGGACGTGATGTCGCTGCTCGACGGCGGCCAGGTGGACCTGGCCATCGTCAGCACTGCGGCCGGGGCGCCGCCGCCGAACGGCATCGCCCTGCCCGCCTATCGCTGGAACCGCACCGTGGTGGTGCCGAAGAATCACCCGCTCGCGCGCCAGAAACAGCCGCCCACGCTGGAACAGCTCGCCGCGCATCCGCTGATCAGCTACGACTCCTCGCTGAAGCCGGAGTCGTCGTTGATCCGCGCGTTCCAGAGCGCCGGCCTCGACCCGCAGATCGTGATGACCGCCAGCGACGCCGACCTGATCAAGACCTACGTGCGCGAAGGCCTGGGCATTGGCGTGCTGGCCGAGATGGCCTACCAGCCCCAGCACGACACCGACCTGCGAGAACTGGGCGCCGACAACCTGTTCGCCGCCTGCACCACCTGGATCGTGCTGCGCCGGGAAAGCGTGCTGCGCGAATACGCGCTGGACTTCATCGGTGTGTTTGCGCCGCATCTGGAGCGACGTGCGGTGAGTCGCGCGTTGACGTCCGGTGGTACGGGAACGTCGCAGTGGCCGGGCGTGCCGCACTGGCGCGAGCGGCAGGTGCCGCTGAAGGTGGCGGAGCCGGTGGTGGAGGCGCAGTAGCGTTCGTTAGCTTTTGGATTGTCTCCCTTAGCCCTTCGTGTCACTCGGGAGCACCCATGGATGGCTGTAGCTTTGAGGAGCAAGGAGAGGGTCGGCGCATTGGGATGACGAGGGGTGGATGCTCGCCTCACCGCTTCATTCTTTAGCCGTCATTCCTGCGAAGGCAGGAATCCAGTGACTTTGCGCTCGGTTGTCGCGACGTAATTGGCCACTGCGTGGTACACATGAGCAGCGCGGGTGCGGAAGCGTTCGAAAGTGCCAATCGCTTCTTGGCGACAACCGAATGCAAAGTCACTGGATCCCGGCCTACGCCGGGATGACGGTTCTATTGATGCGGTGGGGCAAGAATGGTCCCTGCCCCAACCCGCGCCAAGACAAAGAAAAGCGGCCCTCCGGCCGCTTTCAAAAACATCAGGCAACCAAGCACCACTCCGGTCAGCGTTCCATGCTGTCCGCAGCCGCGCCTCCCCACTCACCCCTGAAGCAACCCCCGTTGCTCCAGCAGCGAAACGATATCCGCCGCCAGCACCAGCGGATCCGCGGCATTCCCATCGATCCGCAACTCGGGCCGTACCGGCTCCTCATACGGATCACTGATCCCGGTGAAGTGCGCGATCGCGCCGGCACGCGCCTGCGCATAAAGCCCCTTGCGGTCCCTGGCCTCGCATACCTCCAGCGAAGTCGCCACATGGATCTCGATGAAATCGCCGTGCGCCTCGACCAGGGCCCGCGCCTCGGCGCGCGCATCCGCATAGGGTGCGATCGGTGCGCATACGGCAATGCCGCCGTGTCGCACGATCTCGCTGGCGACGTAGCCGATGCGCGTCACGTTGGCGCTGCGGTCCTCGCGGGAAAAGCCGAGCCCGCGCGACAGGTGCTTGCGCACTTCGTCACCGTCCAGCACGGTCACGGCGCGGCTGGTGCGCTCCAGCAACTGGGCCACCACTGCCTGCGCAATGGTCGATTTGCCGGCGCCGGACAAGCCGGTGAAGAACAGCGCGAAGCCGCGGTTCGCCTGGGCCGGGTGGCGTTCGCGCAGGATCTTCACCACCTCGGGGAACGAGAACCACGCCGGGATCTCGCTGCCTTCGTGCAGATGCCGACGCAGCTGCGTGCCCGAGATGTCGCGTACTTCGTCATCCGGCAGCACTTCGTTGGACGGCAGGTAGGTATCGCGGTTGGCGACGTAGACCATGGCCGGGAACGGCACGATGCGGATGCCCAGTTCATCCTGATGCTGTTCCAGCAGATGCTGCGCATCAAAAGGACCGTAGAACGGCTTGCCGTTGGAGTCGTTGCCCGGGCCGGCGTGGTCACGGCCCACGATGAAATGGCTGGCGCCGTAGTTCTTGCGGATGATCGCGTGCCACAGCGCCTCGCGCGGACCGCCCATGCGCATGGCGAGCGGCAGCAGCGAAAGGTGGGCGCTGTTCGCCGGATACTGCGGCAGCAAGGCCTGGTAGCAGCGCACGCGCGTGTAGTGGTCGATGTCGCCGGGCTTGGTGCGTCCCACCGACGGCTGCACCAGCAGCTTCGCACCGACCTGTTGCGCCGCACGCAGGGTCAGCTCGCGGTGTGCGCGATGCATCGGGTTGCGTGTCTGGAACGCGACGATGCGATGCCAGCCGTGCGCCTGGAACCACTCGCGCAGGCTGCGCGGCGTGTCGCGCAACGCGGCGAAGTCGTAGTGCGAGGGTGCCTGGATGCCGCGCACGCGGCCGCCGAGATTGACGGGGCGATAGCGCTCCAACAGTTCCGCCACGCCCGGATGCGCGCAGTCGGTAGTGCCGAATACCTTCAGCGCTTCATGCGTGCGATCCGGACGGTAGATGTCCTGCACTTCCAGCACGGCCAGCGGTACGCCCTGGCTGTCGCGCAAGGCCACTTCGCTGCCTGGTGCAAGCCGTTCGGCGAACGCCTCGCTCACGTCCAGCGTGATGGGGATGGGCCACAGCGTGCCGTCGGCCAGGCGATAGTCCTCCACCACGCGCTCGTAGTCGCGCTGGGTGAGGAAGCCCTCCAGCGGCGAGAACGCGCCGTTGAGCAGCAACTCCAGGTCGCACAGTTGCCGCGTATCCAGGTCCACGCCCGGCAGGCCGGCGCTGCGCTGCTTGAGCGCGGCCGCTTCTTCGGCCGGCAGGTACAACTCTTTCAGCACACCGCCATGCGGCGGGATCAGCGCAGGTGTTTCTTCGTGGAAGGCGGCAACGTCGGATTGGGCAAGCGCGCTCTGGCTCATGGTGTGGGTCTTTGTTCGGTCGGGGCGGCAACCGGCGTCATGCGCCGGATCGGTTCTTGTGGTGTTCGGTCAAACCAGGCCGTGAAGTCCGCATTCGCGCTTCAGGCCGAAGAAACGGGTGGCGTCGACATCCGTGCCGGGCTCCCAGCGGTGCGTGGTGTGCACATCGCCGATGGAGATGTAGCCCTGGTCCCACAGCGGGTGGTACGGCAGCCCGTACTTGCGCAGATACATGCCCACGTCGCGGTCGTTCCAGTCGGCGATGGGGTGGAATTTCCAGCGCCCATCGCGGCGCTCCGCGAACGGAATGGTGGCGCGCGTGCGCGCCTGGCTGCGACGCAGACCGGCAAACCATGAGCCGGCGCCAAGTTCCCGCAACGCGCGCTGCATGGGCTCCACCTTGCGCAGCTGGTTGTAGCGGTCGATGCCCGCCACGCCACGCTCCCACAGGCGCCCTTCCCTTGCTTCCAGCCAGGCGGGACTTTCGGCGGCGCTGAACACTTTCAGGTTCAGCGACAGGCGCTGCCGCAACTCGTCGATGAAGCGATAGGTCTCGGGAAACAGGTAGCCGGTATCGATCAGCACCACGGGCAGATCGGGCCGCTGGCGCGTCAACAGGTGCAGCGATACCGCGGCCTGTGCGCCGAAGCTGGACGAAAGCACATGGGTCCCGGGCGCATGGGCCAGTGTCCAGAGCACCCGTTGCTCGGCCTCCAGCGTGCCCAGCCAGTCATTGAGTTCGTCCAGCGCCCGGGCGTCATGCTGCGCATCCTCGAGCAGCGCCTGGTTCATGCCACGACCTCCGCTGCAATCCTTCTTGTGTTCACACTGACGACGCCGACGCGCACCAGGAAATCGCCGAACCCTTCGCCTTCTTCCCGTTCTGCCGCATAGCGCGCGAACAAGGGCGAGAGCGCCTCGATGATCGCAGGCTCGTCCACGTTTTCCCGATATACCTGGTTGAGCCGTTGACCGCGGAAGTCCGCGCCCAGGCGCAGGTCGTAGCGGCCTGGGCCACGGCCCACCAGCGCGATTTCCGCCAGATAGGGACGCGAGCAGCCGTTGGGGCAGCCGGAGAGACGCAGCAGGATCGGCGCATCGCGCAAGCCATGCGCGTCCAGCAAGGTTTCCAGCCTGGGCAGCAAGGCAGGCAAGTAGCGCTCGCTTTCCGCCATGGCGAGCCCGCAGGTCGGCAGCGCCACGCAGGCGACGGCGTGACGGCGGATGCCGCTGTCGGTGCGATAGCCGTCGAGTCCATGCGCCGCCACGATGGCGTCGATGCGGGCGCGCTGCTCGGCGGCCACGTTCGCGATGATCACGTTCTGGTTGCAGGTCAGACGGAAATCGCCGTCGTGCACCTTCGCCAGCTCGCGCAGCCCGCTGAGCCAGCGCCGCTCGCCCACGTCGGCAAGGCGGCCGGATTCGATCTGCAGGGTGAGATGCCAGCGGCCGTCGCTGCCTTCGGTCCAGCCGTAGCGGTCGCCGTTGTGATCGAAATGGAATGCGCGTTCGGGCTCCAGTGCAAAACCGAGCCGCTGTTCCAGTTCGGCCTTGAAGGCATCCAGGCCGCGATGATCGAGCGTGTACTTCAGGCGTGCATGCTTGCGTTCGCTGCGGTTGCCCCAGTCGCGTTGCACGGCCACGATGGTTTCTGCCACGGCCAGCAGGCGTTCGGGCGCCACGAAGCCGATCACGCTGGCCAGCCGTGGATAGGTACTGGGGTCACCGTGCGTCGCGCCCATGCCGCCGCCGATGGCCACGTTGAAGCCTTGCAGTTCGCCCCGCTCGATGATGGCGATCAGGCCCAAGTCCTGCGCGAACACGTCGATGTCGTTGAGCGGTGGAATCGCCAGGCCGATCTTGAACTTGCGCGGCAGATAGGTGCGGCCGTACAGCGGCTCTTCGTCTTTTGGCTCGCCGACCAGCGGCTCGCCGTCCAGCCAGATCTCGTGATAGGCCCGCGTGCGCGGCGACAGCTCTTCCGACAAACGGGTAGCCCACGCGTAGGCCAACTCATGCGCGGAAGACTCCACCGGATTGGGCGTGCTCACCACGTTGCGTACCACGTCGCCGCAGGCGGCGATGGTGGTCGCCAGTGCGTCGTGGATGGCGGCGATGGTGGGCTTGAGGCGCTGCTTGATGATGCCGTGCCACTGGAACGTCTGCCGCGTGGTGATGCGCAGCGTGCCGTTGGCGTGCTCGCGGGCGAGACGATCGAACACCAGCCATTGCGTGGGCGTCACCACGCCGGAGGGCAGGCGCGCGCGCAACATGAAGGAGTACGCCGGCTCCAGTTTCTGCTTGCGACGCTCTTCGCGCAGGTCGCGGTCGTCCTGCTGGTAGCTGCCGTGGAACTTGAGCAGCTTGTTGTCGTCGTCGCTGATGGCGTTGGTCACCGGATCGCGCAGGCCTTCGGCGATGGTGCCACGCAGCTGACGGCTGGCGTCCTTGATGCGTTCGAAATCGGAAAGCGGTGGCGTCATGTCAGTACACATCGCGGGCGTAGCGGCCCTGCTGCAGAAGGTCGGACAGCCATTCCCTGGCCTGTTCTTGTGACTGGCCGCCGTGCGTCACCGCCACGTCGATCAGCGCGGCGTGCACGTCCTTGGCCATGTGGTTGGCGTCGCCGCATACATAGAGATGCGCGCCCTCCTGCAACCACGCGTACAGCTCGCGGCCTTGTTCGCGGATGCGCTGCTGCACGTAGACCTTGGCGTCGCCATCTCGCGAGAAAGCCAGGTCCAGCCGGTCGAGCGAGCCGTCGCGCAGCGCCGCCTGCCATTCGATCTGATAGAGGAAATCGCGGGTGAAATGGCGGTTGCCGAAGAACAGCCAGTTGCGTCCACTTGCGCCGGTTTCGCGGCGCTCCTGCACGAAGGCGCGAAACGGCGCCACGCCGGTGCCGGGGCCGATCATGATGACGTCGCGGGCGCTGTCTTTCGGCAGGCGGAAGCGCTCGTTCTCCTCGATGAATACCGGCACGCGCCGATCGTCACCCGCTGCCGCGATGAACGAGGACGCGGCGCCCCAGTGGCGCTCGCCGTAAGCTTGGTAATCCACCACCGCAACCGTGAGGTGCACTTCGTCGCCGACGGCTTTCTGGCTGGAGGCGATCGAATACAGGCGCGGCGTCTGCGGACGCAGCGCGGCCACCAGTTCGTCGGCCGACCATTCGGCGGGATGGCGACGCCACAGGTCGATCGGTTGATCGTCCGCCAGCAACGCGGCAAGGCTGGCCGAGCGGTCGGGCCGCAGCAGGCCGGCCAGTTTCTCGTCGCCACTGGCGTCAGCCACCGCGGCGATCAGCGGACGGCTCAGGCGTGTGAGTTCGCGTTCGTGCGACAGCCAGCGGCGGAGAGGCAGTTCCCTGCCGCCATGATGGACGGGTTGGTCGGCGTCGAGCTTGAGCAGGTCCAGCCACTGGTCGACCAGCGCGGGCGGGTTTTCCGGCCAGATGCCGATGGCGTCGCCGGGTTCGTAACTCAGGCCCGAACCTTCCAGCGACAGTTCGACATGGCGAACGTCGCGCCCCGCATCGCGGGCCACGATGGCCTGGTTGTCGAGCACGGCGGCGGCATATGGGTGCTCGCGAGTGTGGCGCACGCGCGACGGCACCGGCTGCAAGTTGGCGACGCGCGGTGCGGGCGGCGTCGCGCCCAGCACCTGCCGGGCCGTTTCCAGCGTGCGTTCGCTCCATGGCGTGGCGACGGCATCGATATCCACGTCCGCTTCGCCCAGCGGCGCGAAGCGCGATGCACCCAGTTCCGCGAAACGCGCATCGAGCTGCCGGCCAATGGCGCAGAACTGCGGATAGCTCGAATCGCCCAACCCCAGCACGGCGTACTGCAGGCCGGGCAGCTTCGGCGCGCGCTTGCCGAGGATGAACTCGACCAGCCCACGCGCTTCGTCCGGCGGCTCGGCGTCGCCCTGGGTGCTTATCACCACGACGAGATGCGTTTCCTTGGCAAGGTCGCGCTGGGGATAGCTGTCGGCCCGCACCAGCCGCACGGCGAGTCCCGCCGCTTCGGCGCGCGCGCTCAGCTGCGTCGCCAGGCGCTTGGCCTGCCCGGTCTGGCTGCCGTAGAGAATGGTGAGCCTGTCGCTACCCGGCTTGGCGACGGGCACGGGCCCCACGCCGCGCTGCACCTGTTCGGCGCGCGCCGCGCTCCATGCGGCGATCCAGTAGAGCTCGGCGGGGCCGAGCCCGGCCGCCAGTCGTTCCAGTGCGGACAGCTTGTCGCCATCGAGGGAGGCCAGCCCGGTTTGCGTTGCGACGACCGCGTTCACTGTCCACCTTTGGACGTCCAGACTTCTGAATGGCCAAAGTAGTCATCACTGTTTGTCATGTGAAAGGAAGTGTTGGCATAACGTTATGTCCGGGGGCTTATTTCCCATGGAGGCCGGTCGCCACGTACACTGGCCCGGACTTCGCCACGTTCAGGTTCATGCCCACGGATTTCCTTGTCTCGGCCGCCATCGGCGCGCTGGCCCAGCTCGTCGACGGTGCGCTGGGCATGGCCTATGGCGTGACCTCGGCGGCCCTGCTGCTCGCTTTGGGCCTACCGCCCGCCATGGCCAGCGCCAGCGTGCACTACGCCGAAACGCTGACCTGCGGCGCCTCCGGCGTGAGCCACGTGATGGCGGGCAATGTGCTCAAGCGCCTGTTCTGGGCGCTGGTGATCCCGGGCGCCATCGGCGCCACGATCGGCGCCTACGTGGTGAGCCATGTGCCGGCGGTCTGGATGAAGCTGGCGCTCACACCCTATTTGATCGGCATGGGCCTGTTCCTGCTGTTCCGCCCGCTGCGCCGCCAGCATCTGCATGACGACACCCCGTCCATCAGCCGGCCCCTTGGCCTGGTCGCCGGCTTCGCCGACGCCGTGGCCGGTGGCGGCTGGAGCGCGTTGACGGTGACGACGCTGGTCGGGCGCGGGGTGCGTCCCCGCATGGTCATCGGCACGGTGCACCTGGCCAAGTGCGTGGTGAGCGCGGTGGCCAGCATCAGTTTCTTCGTGCATGTGGGCATACCGCACGGCGCCTCCGTGGCCGGCTTGATCGTGGGCGGCGTGCTGGCCGCTCCGCTCAGTGCGGTGCTGGCGCGCCGGATGCCGCCGCGGGCGGCGACCGTTCTGGCCGCCCTGGCCGTGCTGGCCATCGGCGTCAACAACATCGCGCACAGCTTTCTCACGCACTGACAGCGGTCAACAGGGCCGTCATCGCCTTCGCTTAGAATGTCGCGATGACCAAAGCATCCGCCCTCCCCATCGAAGTCCGCGGCAGCGCCAGGCAGCCGCTGGGCATGAGCCCCGCCCAGTTCCTGCGCGATTACTGGCAGAAGCGTCCGCTGCTGATCCGCCAGGCCTTCCCGGATTTCGTCTCGCCCATCGAGCCGAACGACCTGGCCGGCCTGGCCATGGAAGAAACGGCGCTGTCGCGCCTGATCGTCCACGACGAGGCCCGCGACCGCTGGAAGGTGAAGAGCGGGCCGCTCACCGAGAAGGATTTCGCCAGCACGCCCGACAGGAACTGGACCCTGCTGGTGCAGGACGTGGACAAGTGGGACACGGACGTGGCCGCCCTGCTGGAGGACTTCCGCTTCCTGCCCAGCTGGCGCCTGGACGACATCATGATTTCGTACGCCGAACCGGGCGGCGGCGTGGGCCCGCACGTGGACCAGTACGACGTGTTCCTGCTGCAGGGCCTGGGCCAGCGCCACTGGGCCATCGACACCAACCCCGACGCGCCGAAGGATTTCCGCCCGGACGTCGAACTCAAGCAGCTGAAGGTGTTCGAGCCCGACCACGAGTGGATGCTCGAACCCGGCGACATGCTCTACCTGCCACCCGGCGTGCCGCATGACGGCATTGCCTTCGGCGGCCCCTGCCTGACCATTTCGGTGGGCATGCGCGCGCCTTCCCAGGCGGAGCTGACCGGCGACCTGGCCGACTACCTCGCCGAGCGCCTGCCCGATGAGCTGCGCTACACGGATCCGGACCTCACCCCGGCCAAGGCCGCCGGCGAAATCGACCGTGCCGCGCTGGCCCGCCTGCGCCAGGCGCTTCCCTTTGCGGCGGCGCTGGACGACGCCACGCTCACCGACTGGTTCGGCCGCTTCATCACCCGCTACCGCAACGCGCAGGCGCCCGTGCCGCCGGAGAAGGAACTCACCGAGGCGGCGCTGCGCAAGCAACTGGACGGCGGCGCCCACCTGCTGCGCCATCCCTGGGCACGCATGGCCTGGGGTCGCGGCAAGCGGGGCGCCACCCTGTTCGTCAACGGCCACGCCTATCCGGCCAGCGCGGAGCTGGCCGAGCGGCTGTCGGCCTCGAGCGAGCTGGTCCCGGGCACATCGGTCGAGGACGCCGAGCTGGCCGTGCTGCTCGCCCTGGTCAACGACGGCCACCTGGTTGCCCACAAGCCGCGCCGCCGATGAGCGAGGGCGCCGGCGCAGATATGACGGATGCCGGCCACGAGCCGGCGCGCCCGTCCCTGCCCGCCGGTGACCGCGTCGAACTGTCCGCCGCAAGGCTTCAACTGCTGACGGAAGCCCGCCGACGCATCGCCATCTACCAGCCCGCGCTGTCCGACGATGTCTATGGCAGCCCGGCCGAACTGGCCGAGCTCCGGCGCCTGGCCACCTCGGGCCGTGGCGCGGAGATCCGCCTGATCCTGCATGCGCCCGCCGACGCCTTGCGCGAGGGCCACCGCCTGGTGGCCCTGGCCCAGCGCCTGCCCAGCACGGTGCTGGTGCGCATGCCCCAGGAGGAACTGGACCTGGCCTATGCCTCGGCCTACCTGCTCACCGACCAGGGCGGCTACCTGTTCCAGCCCGATGCCCGCCGCGCGACCGGCCGCGCCTCGCCGGCCGACCGCGCCGCGCAGGCGCCCCTGCTGCAGCACTTCAACGAAGTGTGGGAACGCAGCGCCCGAGCCACCGCGTGGCAGCCGCTCGATCTCTAGCCGCAGCTGAACGGCCGTCGGCCTGCTACAGCGACGACGGGCCCGCGCGAACCCTGCTGTTTCAACGTGGAAATCCACGCCCTACGACGATGGTCGGTACCCGAAAACTCGAAATATCGTCCGCCGACCCCATCTGAAATGCGTCTTCTGGGTTGCCGCGTCGCAGCAGCCCAAGGCTATAATTAACGGGATTTTTCCCAGCCATCCGGCCAACCCCGGCCGGAGCGCTGCAAGCCTCCCTTCCTCACCGGTGGTGACGTGAGCACTAATCTGATCCGCGAGTTTTTCGAATCCTCCCAACTCGCCGGCGGCAACGCCGATTACGTTGAACAGCTCTATGAATCGTGGTTGGCGGATCCTTCGTCAGTCGACGCCACCTGGAGCAAATATTTCGAGACTTTCAAAGGCCGCGAGTCGGGGGACGTGCCCCACTCTGCGGCCATTGCGCGTATAGAGGCCGCGCAAAAGCAGCGCCGCAACGGTGCAGCCGCCGCCGCGGGCCCGGTCGACGACGCCCACGCCCGCAAGCAGGCCGGCGTGCTGCGCATCCTTACCGCCTACCGTTCGCGCGGCCACCTGGCCTCGAACCTCGACCCGCTCGGCCTGGCCGAGAAGCTGCCGGCTCCGGACCTGGAACCCTCGTTCCACGGCCTGTCCGACGCCGACCTGGATACCGAGTTCGACTGCGGCAACTTCGCCGGTGGCGGCCAGCGCATGAAGCTGCGCGACCTGCTGGCTCGACTGAAGAAGGTGTACACCAACACCCTCGGCGTCGAGTTCATGCACATCAGCAACCATGAGCAGCGCAACTGGATCTACACCCGCCTGGAACAGGCCAACGGCAGCGCCGGCCTCGACGCCGCGGGCAAGAAGCGCGTCCTCGCCGAGCTCACCGCCGCCGAGGGCCTGGAGCGCTACCTGCACACCAAGTACGTCGGCCAGAAGCGCTTCTCGCTGGAAGGCGGCGACAGCCTGATCCCGATGGTGGACGACGTGGTCCGCGCCGCGGGCGACAACGGCATCAAGGAAGTGGTGATCGGCATGGCCCACCGCGGCCGCCTCAACATGCTGGTCAACATCCTGGGCAAGCCGCCGCGCACCCTGTTCAACGAGTTCGAGGGCAAGTGGGACCACCCGGATGACCCGGCCCACTCGGGCGACGTGAAGTACCACATGGGCTTCTCCGCCGACGTCAAGACGCCGAACGGCGGCACCCACGTGGCGCTGGCGTTCAACCCCTCGCACCTGGAAATCGTCAACCCGGTGGTGGCCGGTTCGGTGCACTCGCGCCAGATCCGCCGCCGCGACACCGAGCGCAAGCAGTCGATGGCCGTGATCGTGCACGGCGACTCGGCGCTGGCCGGCCAGGGCGTGAACATGGAACTGTTCAACATGTCCCAGGCCCGCGGCTTCAAGATCGGCGGCAGCCTGCACATCGTGGTGAACAACCAGGTGGGCTTCACCACCTCCAACCCGCAGGACACCCGCTCCACGCTGTACTGCACCGACCTGGCCAAGATGGTCAACGCGCCGGTGTTCCACGTGAACGGCGATGACCCGGAAGCGGTGATCCAGGCCACCCGCCTCGCCTACGACTTCCGCAAGCAGTTCCGCAAGGACGTGGTGATCGACCTGGTGTGCTACCGCCGCCACGGCCACAACGAGGCTGATGAACCTTCGGCCACGCAGCCGGTGATGTACCAGATCATCCGCAAGCGCCCGACCACCCGCGACCTGTACGCGCAGGAGCTGGTCAAGCAGGGCGTGATCGCCGACGGCGACGCGCAGAAGATGTTCGACGAGTACCGCAGCCGCCTGGAAGCAGGCGAGCCGATGACCGAGCTGACCACAGCGCTCATCAAGGACATCGAGGTCGACTGGGACAAGTTCATCGGCGGCAAGCTGACCAACGACACCCACACGGGCTACTCCAAGCAGCGCCTGGTCGAACTGGCCAACCAGATCCTGGTGGTGCCCAAGGACATGACGCTGCAGTCGCGCGTGGCCAAGATCTACGAAGACCGCGCCAAGATGGCCGCAGGCGAACTGCCGGGCGACTGGGGCTTCGCCGAAAACCTGGCCTACGCCTCGCTCATCGACGAGAACTACAACCTGCGCCTGGTCGGCCAGGACGTGGGCCGCGGCACGTTCTTCCATCGCCATGCCGTGCTGCATGACCAGAAGACCGGCTACACCTACATGCCGCTGGCCGACGTGCGCGCCGGCGCCGATGTGGAAGTGATCGACTCGCTGCTCAGCGAAGAAGCGGTCATGGCGTTCGAATACGGCCACGCCACCACCGACCCCTACACCCTGCACATCTGGGAAGGCCAGTTCGGCGACTTCGCCAACGGCGCGCAGGTGGTGATCGACCAGTTCATCAGCTCGGGCGAGGCCAAGTGGAACCGCCTGTGCGGCCTGGCGCTGTTCCTGCCCCACGGTTACGAAGGCCAGGGCCCGGAGCACTCCTCCGCCCGCCTGGAGCGCTTCCTGCAGCTGTGCGCGCTGGACAACATGCAGGTCTGCGTGCCCACCACGCCGGCCCAGGCGTTCCACATGATCCGCCGCCAGATGGTGCGCCCAACGCGCAAGCCGCTGGTGGTGATGACGCCCAAGTCGCTGCTGCGTCACAAGCTGGCCGTCTCCACGTTGGACGAGCTGGCCACCGGCAGCTTCCAGCTGGTGATTCCGGAGCATCGCGACCTGGCCGCCAAGAAGGTCAAGCGCGTGGTGCTGTGCTCGGGCAAGGTCTACTACGACCTGCTGGAAGAAGCCGAGAAGCGCGGTATCAACGACATCGCCATCGTGCGCGTGGAGCAGCTCTATCCGTTCCCGCGTCCGCAGGTCACGGCCGAACTGGAAAAGTATCCTTCCGCCAAGGAAGTGATCTGGTGCCAGGAAGAGCCGATGAACCAGGGCGCGTGGTTCCAGATCCGCCACCACCTGCAGGCTTGCATCGGCAGCAAGCAGAGCCTGTCGTACGCCGGCCGCGCGCGTTCGCCGGCACCGGCGGCTGGTCACCTGAACACCCACGTCGCGGAACAGGCGGCGCTGGTCGAGCAGGCCCTGGTCGCACCGATCGGCACCGATCACTCGGCCGAGTAAATTTCATTGAATAGTGCGGCCATGGATGGCCGCTTTTTGACTTTAGCGCTCAGGGATGAACGCACCGAATTTTGAGAAGTGCGGCTAGGGATAGCCGCTTTTTGATCTTAGCGTTCAAGGATGAGCGCACTAACTCAAGGAAACTCCATGTCCATCGAAGTCAAAGTTCCCGTCCTGCCCGAATCCGTTTCCGACGCCACCATCGCCACCTGGCACAAGAAGGCCGGTGAAGCGGTCAAGCGCGACGAAAACCTGGTCGACCTCGAAACCGACAAGGTCGTGCTCGAAGTGCCCTCCCCGGTGGACGGCGTGCTGAAGGAAATCAAGTTCCAGTCCGGCGACACCGTGACCAGCCAGCAGGTCATCGCGGTGATCGAGGAAGGCGCCGTCGCCTCCGCCCCGGCGGCCGCTCCCGCCGCTGCCGCCCCGGCTCCGGCCGCAGCCGCCCCGGCCGCTCCGGCTGCCGCCAAGGCAGGCAATGCCGACCTGTCGCCGGCCGGCCTGCGCGTGGCTACCGAGCAGAACATCGACGCCTCCAAGGTGGCCGGCACCGGCCGCGATGGCCGCGTGACCAAGGAAGACCTGGTCAACTACGGCAAGGGTGGCGCCGCCCCGGCCGCCGCTGCGCCGGCCGTCAAGCCGACGCCGGGTTCGCGTCCGGAAGAGCGCGTGCCGATGACCCGCATGCGCGCCCGCATCGCCGAGCGCCTGATGCAGTCGAAGAACTCCATCGCCATGCTCACCTCGTTCAACGAAGTGAACCTGGCCGAAGTGGTGAAGATGCGCAAGGCGCTGGGCGAGTCGTTCGAGAAGGCCAACGGCGTGAAGCTGGGCTTCATGAGCTTCTTCGTGAAGGCCGCCGCCGAAGCGCTGAAGCGCCACCCGATCGTCAACGCCTCGGTGGACGGCAACGACATCATCTATCACGGCTACCAGGACATCTCCATCGCCGTGTCCACCGACAAGGGCCTGGTGACGCCGGTGCTGCGCGACGTGCAGGACCTGAGCTTCGCCGACGTCGAGCGCGGCATCGTCGACTACGCCAAGAAGGCGCGTGACGGCAAGCTGGGCCTGGACGACCTGCAGGGCGGCACCTTCACCATCACCAACGGCGGCACCTTCGGCTCGCTGCTGTCGACCCCGATCGTGAATCCGCCGCAGAGCGCCATTCTGGGCATGCACGCCATCAAGGAGCGCGCCATCGTGGAGAACGGCCAGGTGATCGCCGCGCCGATGATGTACCTGGCGCTGTCCTACGACCACCGCATCATCGACGGCAAGGACGCGGTGCTGTTCCTGGTCGACATCAAGAACCAGCTGGAGAATCCGCAGCGCATGTTGCTCGGTATTTGAGCGCCCCGCTCAAATACCAAATAGGTAACGAAGCTCTGGCGGCGAGCCGTGGCATTGAATCCACGCTCGCCGCACACATCTCCCGCTTTACCTGCGACGCACTCCCCTGGCGCGTCGCATAGCAAGGAACAACCATGAGCGAAAAATTCGACGTCATCGTCATCGGCGCCGGCCCCGCCGGCTATGTGGCCGCGATCCGCGCCGCGCAGCTGGGCCTGAAGACCGCCTGCGTCGACGCCTTCGTCGGCAAGGACGGCAAGCAGGCGCTTGGCGGCACCTGCCTCAACGTGGGTTGCATCCCGTCCAAGGCGCTGCTGGATTCGTCCAAGCAGTACTACAACATCGCGCACAACCTGCCGGTGCACGGCATCACGGTGGAAGGCGCCAAGGTCGACCTCGGCACCTTCATCGGCCGCAAGGACAAGATCGTCAAGCAGTTCACCGGCGGCATCGGCCAGCTGTTCAAGGCCAACAAGGTCACGCCGTTCTTCGGCAAGGGCAAGCTGCTCAAGAACAATGAAGTGGAGATCACCGGCAACGACGGCTCCAAGCAGACCATCAGCGCCACCAACGTGATCCTCGCCTCGGGCTCGGTGCCGATCGAGCTGCCGTTCGCCAAGTTCGACAACAAGTTCATCGTCGACAACGCCGGCGCGCTGGACTTCACCGAAGTGCCCAAGCGCCTGGGCGTGATCGGCGCCGGCGTGATCGGCCTGGAACTGGGCAGCGTGTGGAAGCGCCTGGGCTCGGACGTGACCGTGCTCGAAGCGCTGCCGGATTTCCTCAGCGTGGCCGACGCGGACATCGCCAAGATCGCCGCCAAGGAATTCGCCAAGCTGGGCCTGAACATCAAGCTCGGCGCCAAGCTGACCAAGGCCGAGGTGAAGGGCAACGAAGTCGCCCTGACCTACGAGGACAAGGACGGCGCCCATGACCTGGTGGTCGACAAGCTGCTCGTCGCCGTGGGCCGCCGCGCCTACACCGACGGCCTGCTGGCCGACGACACCGGCGTGAAGCTGGACGAGCGCGGCCGCATCGTGGTGGACGAACACAACCACACCGGCGTGAACGGCGTGTGGGCCATCGGCGACGCCGTGCGCGGCCCGATGCTGGCGCACAAGGGTTCCGAGGAAGGCGTGGCCGTGGCCGAGTGGATCGCCGGCAAGGCGGGCCACATCAACCTCGACACCGTGCCGTGGGTGATCTACACCGAGCCGGAAATCGCCTGGGCGGGCAAGACCGAGAAGCAGCTCAAGGAAGAAGGCATCCCCTACAAGGTGGGCACCTTCCCGTTCGCCGCCATCGGCCGCGCCGTGGCCATGAACGAAGCCATCGGCCAGGTGAAGATGCTCGCCCATGCGGAAACCGACCGCATCCTGGGCGTGCACATGGTCGGCCCGGGCGTGTCCGAGCTGATCGCCGAGTGCGTGGTCGCGATGGAGTTCAAGGGCTCCTCCGAAGACCTGGCCCGCATCGTCCACGCGCACCCGACGCTGTCGGAAGCCGTGCACGAGGCCGCCCTGTCGGTGGACAAGCGCGCCATCCACAAGGGCAATTAAGAGCCAGGAGTGAGTGGAGAGGAGCGAGAAGCGAGAGCGGCCGCGTGGCGTTCCCGTTTCAGTGAAGCTCCTCCCCGCTCGCCGGCTTCGGACAGGCCCGCTCATGGCAACATGAGCGGGCCTGTTTGTTGTAGAAACGCCTAACGGTTCCCCGACAATACGGGGCCTCCCGCTCTACTCTCACTTCTCACTCCTCTTCCCTATTTCCTCGCTCTCCCATGCCTACCGCCCTTTGCGTCTACTGCGGCTCCAGCAGCGGCAGTCATCCCGAATATGTTGAACAGGCCCGCGCCTTCGGCACGGAAATGGCACGCCGTGGCATCGCGCTGGTGTATGGCGGCGGCAAGGTCGGCCTGATGGGCACGGTGGCCGACGCCGTGCTCGCGGCCGGCGGCAAGGTCATCGGCGTGATTCCGCGCCAGCTGGTGGATCTTGAAGTGGCCCATGCCGGCCTGACCGAGCTGGTGGTGGTGGAAACCATGCATCAGCGCAAGACGCGCATGTTCGAACTGTCGGATGCCTTCGTGGCCTTGCCGGGCGGCTTCGGCACGATGGACGAAATGTTCGAGATGCTCACCTGGGCGCAGCTGGGCCTGCACCGCTATCCCTGCGGCTTCCTCGATGTGCGCGGCTATTACGCGCAGTTGCGCGCGATGATGGATCACATGGTGGCCGAACGCTTCGTGCGCCCCGAGCAACGCGACAGTGTATGGTTCGGTCAGGACATGCAGCAGCTGTTCGACTGGATGGAGCAGTACCAGGGCGTTCACGTGCCCAAATGGATCGACCGCAGCAGCGTCGAAGCCTGAGTCACCGTTTCGCGCACCACGAGAAAGGATGGGCCATGAGCAGTTCCTCCAGCGCCTTTCGCGCTTTCCGCATCCACAACGATGCCGCCGGTTATCGCGGTAGCCTGGAAACCATCGGCGCGGACGCGTTGAGCCCCGGCGAAGTGCTGGTGCAGGTCGCCTATTCGTCCGTCAACTACAAGGACGCCCTGGCCGGCACCGGCAAGGGCAAGATCCTTCGCCAGTACCCGCTCAACGGCGGCATCGATGTGGCCGGCACCGTGGTGGCCTCCACCGATCCGGCCTTCAAGGAAGGCGATGCCGTGCTGTGCACGGGTAGCGGGCTGTCCGAGACGCGCGACGGCGGCTATGGCCAGTACGTCCGCCTGCCTTCGGCATGGACCATCCGCCTGCCCAAGGGGCTGAGCCTGCGCGAGAGCATGATCATCGGTACGGCCGGCTTTACGGCCGCGCTGGCGCTGCTGCGCATGGAAGACAATCGCCAGACGCCAGCCCTGGGCCCGATTGCCGTCACCGGCGCCACCGGTGGCGTGGGCATGCTGGCCATCGACATCTTCACGCGCGCCGGCTACGCCGTACACGCCATCAGCGGCAAGGCATCGCATTTCGACTTCCTGCGCGACCTCGGCGCGGCCGAATGCATCGATCGCCACCAGCTCGCCTTCAGCGGCAAGCCGATGGATTCCGCCCGCTTCGGCGGCGCGCTGGACAACGTCGGCGGCAGCATGCTCGCCGGCCTGCTGCCGCTGATCGCCCCCTATGGCAACGTCGCCATTTGCGGCAATGCGGGCGGCATCCAGCTGGAAACCACGGTGATGCCCTTCATCATCCGCGGCGCCAGCCTGCTGGGCATCGCCTCCGCCGGCACCGCCAGGGACATCCGCGACCGGGTGTGGGAGCGTCTCTCCCGGCGACTGGAAGCCGCAACATCTTGAGCGCATCGCCACGCGCGAAGTCACCCTGGAGCAACTGCCCGATGTGTTTTCGCGGATGTTGGCGGGTGAATCGTTTGGCCGTACCTTGGTACGCGTGGACGGCGCAAGCTGAGCGTTCGCTCAACTTGGAAGCATCGCGGCAGCGTCATAGAATCCAACGAAACAACAAGGGGAACTCCACCTTATGGCACGCATCCTGATCGTCGACGATTCGCCGTCGCAGCTGTTGGGCATCAAGCGCATCGTCGAAAAGCTCGGGCATGAGGCGCTGACGGCCGAGGATGGCGCTGCCGGTGTCGAAGCGGCGAGGCGCGAACGCCCCGACCTGATCCTGATGGACGTGGTCATGCCGAACCTCAACGGCTTCCAGGCCACCCGCACCATCAGCAAGGATCCGGACACACAGCACATCCCGGTGGTGCTGGTGACCACCAAGGACCAGGAAACCGACAAGGTGTGGGGCCTGCGCCAGGGTGCGAGGGCCTACGTCACCAAGCCGATCCGCGAAGAGGAACTGGTCACCACGCTGAAGGAATTGCTGCCGGCCTGAGGGCACGGCCGCTTCCCGACAAAAAACGGCGCCCTTCGGCGCCGTTTTTCGTTGCACGGATGGATGCGCTCAACGACGGGGGTCGTAATCGGCGAACTGCTCGCGCAGGGCTTCGTATGCCTTCTTCTGGGCATCCGTATCCGCCAGCGGCGCGCGGATGGACAGCTCCACCAGCTGATCGCCCGGATGCGCCCCCGGCAACCCGCGCCCCTTCAAGCGCAGCTTGCGGCCGGACTGCGAGCCCGCCGGAATGCGCAGGTCCACCGTGCCTGCCAGCGTGGGCACCGGCACGGTGGCTCCCAGGGCGGCTTCCCACGGCGCGATGGGCAGCACGTGCAGCACATTGCGGCCGTCCAGGCGGAAACGCGCATCGTCGCGGATGCCCACCTCCAGCAGCAGGTCGCCGTTGGGCGCACCGCCCGAACCGGCGTGGCCCTGCCCGGCCAGACGGATCACCTGCCCCGGCTGGATGCCTGCCGGAATCTTTACCTCCAGCACGCGCTCGCCGCCGCTGCCGTCCTGCAGCGCCAGGCGGGTCTTGCCGCCATCGAACGCCGTCTGCAGGTCGATCTGCACGTGCGCATGCACGTCGCCGCCACGGCGTGCGCGGGGTGCGCCGCGATGGCCGTGGCCCGGCGCGGCGCCGCGTCCGAACAGGCTTTCGAAGAAGTCGCTGAAATCGCCGCCGCCATCGCCGCCGAAATCGAAGCCATGGCTCTGGCCCCAGCCCGGCGGTGGCCGGAACTGCTCGCCGCCGCGGTAGCCGCCGGCGCGGAGCTCATCGTAGGCCCGGCGCTTTTCGGCGTCGCGAAGCACTTCGTTGGCTTCGTTGATCGCCTTGAATTTCTCTTCCGCGCCCGCCTCTTTGTTGCGGTCCGGATGGTATTTCTTGGCCAGCTTGCGGTAGGCGGATTTGATCTCCGCTTCGCTGGCCTCCGGCTTGACGCCAAGAATGTCGTAATAGTCTTTGAATTCCACAACCGCTCCCCGGCAATCCCCGCCCCGCTCAGGCACGGCGGACATCATGATGCCCCGCCAGCCAGCCGGCAAAGTTCGCCCGACTCATGGGTAATGCGTGGCAGTGCCCTGCCACCCTCTCTATGGTCAGCCAGATGGGTGCGAAAACCGCGTGATTCAAGGCGACAACACGCCCCCGCCGGCGCTAGCATGCTTCATTCCCCAGCACACAGGCACGACTTCCATGAGCATTAAGGTCGGCGACACCCTGCCCGATGTCGACATCCGCGCCGTCGGCAACGGCATCGAACAGGTCCGGACCGGGCCGCTGTTTGCCGGGCGGAAGGTCGTGCTGTTCGCGGTGCCCGGCGCCTTCACCCCCACCTGTTCCAACCGGCATCTGCCGGGCTATGTGCAGCAGTTCGCCCAGTTCCGCGAGCGTGGCGTGGACGTGATGTGCCTGGCGGTGAACGACGCCTACGTCATGCAGGCCTGGGCCGCCTCGCAGAACGTGCCGCCCGAACTGCTGATGCTGGCCGACGGCAACGGCAACTTCACCAGGGCCCTGGGGCTGGAACTGGACGGCAGCAGCTACGGCATGGGCCTGCGCGCCAGGCGCTTCGCCCTGTACGCCGACAATGGCGTGGTGAAGCAATTGCACGTCGAAGCGCCAGGCGAGTTCCGCGTGTCGACCGCCGAAGCCATGCTGGAACAGATCCCCAGCTGATGGCACTGACGGGATGATGCGTGGAGGCGCATCATCCCGCGTCATTCGTTCGCTGCACGTTGTCATGCTCCAGCCGCTGTCCATGCTGTGGAGTTCTTGATGCAACCCGCGACTTACCGACGTCTTGGCCTTCTCGCCTGCCTGCTCCTGGTTCAGGCCGTTCACGCGCAGGCTGCGCCAGCCGACGAGCAAGGCGTGTTCGTCCTGCACAAGTTCGCGCGCGCGATTGGCGAGGAGCGCTACACGATCCATCGCGACGCCGGCCAGCTGACGCTCACCTCGGACTTCCAGTTCACCGACCGCGGCACCGCCGTGCCGTTGAAGACGGTCTACCAGGCCAAGGACGAGGCCCATCCGTTGTCGTTGAAGGTGGAGGGAAAATCCGCCCGCTTTGCCGAGCTGCACGACGCGTTCACTCTCGACGCCACGCAGCAACAAGTGCAGCTTGCGCGCGGCAAGGAGCAGCAGCGCTTCGCGGCGAACGACCACACCTTTCTGATGGACGGCTATTCGCCGGTCGCCATGCAGCAGATGCTGATGCGCTACTGGATGGCCAAGGGCAAGCCCGCGCGCATCGACGCGCCGCCCGGCGAACCCATCCGTATCGCACCGACGACCGATCTCAAGCTCAATGTCTCGGGCCACGCCACGATGGTGCATGGCTACGAAGTGAGCGGCCTGGCCTGGGGCACGGAAACGCTGTGGATGGACGATGAAGGCAAGCTCGTCGCGCTGGTCACGCGCGATGCGGAAGAGGATCACTTCGAAGCCGTCCGCCAATCGTACGAAGCGGCTCTCGGCGCGTTCATCCAGCGCGCCGCCAACGACAGCCTGGCCTCGCTCGCGCGCCTGGGCGCCAAGGCGCGCCAGCCGGCCGCGAAACGGCTGGCGATCACGCATGTCACCCTGATCGATGGCACGGGCGCCGCGCCCCGGCGAGACGCCACGGTGTTCGTGGAAAACGGCATCATCACGCGCATCCTGCCCGACCAGAAGGAGGCGCCCCTCACGCTGTCGGGCTACAGCGTGCTCGACGGTTCCGGCAAGTACCTTATTCCCGGGCTGTGGGACATGCATGCCCACTACGAGCAGGTGGAATGGGGCCCCGTGTATCTCGCCTCGGGCGTCACCACGGTGCGCGACTGCGGCAACGAGTTCGACTTCATCACCTCGGTGCGCGATGCGCTGGATCAGGGGCACGGCATCGGCCCGCGCATTCTCATCGCCGGCCTGGTGGACGGTACGGGCGCGAAGACGCTGGGCGCCGTCACGGCGGACACGCCGGCCGAAGCCGTCGCCGTCGTGCGGCGCTACAAACAAGTCGGCGCGCGGCAGATCAAGATCTACAGCAGCATGAAGCCCGAACTGGTGCCCGTGATCACCGCCGAAGCCCACCGGCTGGGCATGACGGTGACCGGCCACGTGCCCTTCGGCATGACGGCGCCGCAGGTCGTCGAAGCAGGTTACGACAGCATCAACCACATCGACTTCGTCACGCGCGGCTTCATGGACGTGCAACCCGACAAGCCGCTGCCGCCGCTGGACCTGCATGACGCCAAGGCGAGCCGTGAGTTTGCGCTCTACAAGCAGCACCACACGGTGTTTGACGACACCATCGCGCTGTACGAAATCTGGATGCATCCCGATACAACGCCGTTGTCCAGCATCGAGCCCGGCGTGACGCATCTGCCGCCGTCGCTGGCGACAGCGCTGGATAGTCCCGGTGTTCCCCCCGCGCGCGCCGCGCGCAGCAGCGAGTACTACAAGGACATGTTCGCTGTGCTGCGCGAGCTGCATCGGCAGGGCCTGGCGATCGTGGCGGGCACTGACCAGGCCATTCCCGGCCATTCCCTGCACCGTGAGCTGGAGATCTACGTGCAGGCCGGTTTCACGCCGATGGAAGCGCTGCAGGCCGCGACCAGCGTGCCGGCGCGCTTCATGGGGATGGACAGGGAACTGGGCACCATCGTCGTGGGCAAGCGCGCCGACATGGTGCTGCTCGACGGCGATCCACTCGCCGATATCCGCAACACCCGCAAGGTCGTCAGGACCATCGCCGGCGGCGCCGTCTATGAGCCTGCGCCGCTGTGGGAATCCGTGGGTTTCACGCCATGAGGGGCGCTCCCTGCACTGTTCCTTGCCACGGCATGGCGTAGCGTCCACGGCAGTGCACACATCAACGGAAACCATCGCCATGAACGCAAGGGAACAACGGATACCCGGGCCAGATCACCCCATCACGGTGACGCCAAGTACCGACCGCATCGTCGTTCGCGCAGCGGGAAGCATTCTCGCCGACACGCGCGCGGCACTGAACCTGCAGGAGGCGTCCTACCCAGTCGTGCACTACATACCGCGCGAGGACGTGGACATGTCACGGCTCGAACGCACGGAGCACCATACGTATTGTCCGTACAAGGGTGACTGCTCGTACTACAGCATCCCCTCATTGGGCGAGCGCGGCACGAATGCGGTATGGACGTATGAGCATCCGTACGAGGCCGTCGCCGGCATCAAGGATCATCTCGCCTTCTACGCCACGCGCGTCGACGCCATCGAGGTCACGCCCGGCTGACGCGGGGCAAAAAAGAAGCCCGGCGTGAGCCGGGCTTCCTCGTACTACAGGCAGGTGATCACTCGCCGTCGGCGGGTGTTTCCGGCGCCGCATCGATCGGCCCCTCTTCACCTTCGCCCTCGCCTTCGCCGTTCTCGGCTTCGGCATCCAGGCGCACCACGCTCACCAGCTTCTCGTCGGCCGGCAGGCGGATCAGCGTCACACCCTGCGTGTTGCGGCCCAGCTGCGAAACTTCCGCCACGCGCGTGCGCACCAGCGTGCCCTGGTCGGAGATGAGCATCATCTCGTGGGCTTCGGTGACCTGCGTCGCGGCGACCAGCGCACCATTACGCTCGGAACACTGGATGCCGATGACGCCCTGCGTGCCGCGCCCCTTCTTCGGGAACTCGTCAAGCTGGGTGCGCTTGCCATAGCCACGCTCCGTCGCGGTGAGGATGTCGCCCTCGGCCGCCACGATCAGCGAGACCACTTCCGCATCGTCGGCGAGCTTCATGCCGCGCACGCCGGTGGCGGTACGGCCCATCGAGCGGACTTCGGATTCGTCGAAGCGCACCGTCTTGCCGTTGGAGGCGAACAGCAGCACGTCGCTGTTGCCATCGGTCAGCGCCACGTTGACCAGTGCATCGCCCTCGTCGAGGTTGATGGCGATCTTGCCCTTCTGCAATTGGAAGGCGAATTCGGTCAGCGGCGTCTTCTTCACCGTGCCCTGCTTGGTGGCGAAGAACACGAACTTGTCTTCGGTGTACTCGCGCACCGGCAGCACCGCCTGCACCTTCTCGCCCTCGCCCAGCGGCAACAGGTTGACCATCGGCTTGCCGCGCGAGTTGGGGCCCGACTCCGGCATCTGGTACACGTTGAGCCAGTACACGCGGCCGGTGCTGGTGAAAGTGAGCAGCGTGTCGTGCGTGTTCACCACCCACAGCTGCTCGACGAAATCCTCGTCCTTCAACGCCGAAGCCGAGCGGCCCTTGCCGCCGCGGCGTTGCGCGCGATACGTGCTGGCCGGCTGGCGCTTCACGTAACCGGTGTGCGACAGCGTGACCACCACGTCTTCCGGCGCGATCAGGTCGAGGACGTTGAGGTCTTCCTGCGAGTGCTGGATTTCGGTGCGACGCTCGTCGCCGAATTCTTCCTTTACCGCCTCCAGCTCGCCACGGATCACGGAGAGCAGGCGCGCGGGATCTTCCAGGATCTGGATCAGGCCGCGGATGGTGTCGAGCACCTGGCGGTACTCCTCCGACAGCTTCTCCTGCTCCAGGCCGGTGAGGCGATGCAGGCGCATCGCGAGGATTTCCTGCGCCTGCACCTCGGAGAGCTGGTAGCCGTCGGCCTTGAGGCCGTCGCGCGGATCCATGTCTTCCGGACGCGAGGCTTCGGCACCGGTCGCTTCCAGCAGCGCGGACACCATGCCCGGCTGCCACTTGCGCGCCAGCATGCGCTCGCGCGCTTCCTGCGGCGAGGCCGAGGTGCGGATCAGCTCGATCATCTCGTCGATGTTGGCGAGCGCGACCGTGAGGCCCTCCAGGATGTGCGCGCGGGCGCGTGCCTTGCGCAGTTCGAAGATGGTACGGCGCGTCACCACTTCGCGGCGGTGACGGATGAAGGCCTCGAGGATTTCCTTGAGGTTCAACAGGCGCGGCTGGCCGTCCAGCAGGGCGACCATGTTGATGCCGAAGGTCACCTGCAGCTGGGTCTGCTGGAACAGGTTGTTGAGCACCACGTCGGCCATCGCGTCGCGACGGATCTCGATGACCATGCGCATGCCGTCCTTGTCGGACTCGTCGCGCAGCTCGCTGATGCCCTCGAGCTTCTTTTCCTTGACCAGCTCGGCGATCTTCTCGATCAGGCGAGCCTTGTTCACCTGGTACGGCAGCTCGTGGACGATGATCGTCTCGCGGCCGTTGGACTCGGTTTCGATCTCGGTGCGCGCGCGCACCAGGATGCGGCCGCGGCCCGTGCGATACGCCTCGATGATGCCGGACGAACCGTTGATGATGCCCGCGGTCGGGAAATCCGGACCGGGGATGTGGCGCATCAGGTCGTCGATCGACAGCGAGGGATCGTCGATCAGCGCGATGGTCGCGGCGATGACCTCGTTGAGGTTGTGCGGCGGCACGTTGGTCGCCATGCCCACCGCGATGCCCGCCGAGCCGTTGATCAGCAGGGCCGGCACGCGGGTCGGCAGCACCAGCGGCTCGTGTTCGCTTTCGTCGTAGTTGGGGCCGAAGTCGACGGTTTCCTTGTCGATGTCGGCCAGCAGCTCGTGCGTGAGGCGCGACATGCGCACCTCGGTGTAACGCATGGCCGCGGCGTTGTCGCCGTCGACCGAACCGAAGTTGCCCTGGCCATCGACCAGCATGTAACGCAGCGAGAACGGCTGGGCCATGCGCACGATGGCGTCATAGACCGAGGAATCGCCGTGCGGGTGGTATTTACCGATGACGTCACCGACCACGCGGGCCGATTTCTTGTAGGGCTTGTTCCATGCATTGCCCAGTTCGTTCATGGCGAACAGAACGCGGCGATGCACGGGCTTCAAGCCATCGCGGACATCCGGAAGGGCGCGTCCCACGATCACGCTCATGGCGTAATCGAGGTAGCTCTGGCGCATCTCGTCTTCGATGTTGACGCGAATGACTTCTTTGGCGAGTTCTGCCATCAATCGGCTTCCCTGATCTAAGAAAAACGGCCCCTGCGCGCTCCCCCTGGAACGTAGGCGCGGGCAGCCTGGAGACAACCTGTGAAGTGTACCACGTCCAGCGTGGGATTCACAGTATTTTCACCATATCAATCAATGGGTTATGCGGACGTTTTGGCGCCCTTGAAAAGCATCAGGCGGGCTGTCGAAAAATTGAACACCGCGGCGACGAGAGAACCCCCGGCGGTGGCGATGGCCGGCCAGCGATGCAGCAGCGGAAACACCATCAACAGCACGGCGTAGGTGCCGTAGTTGACCAGGGCGCCCACGCCCATCAGCGCCATCCAGTGCAGCCATTCGGAGAACAGGCTGCGCCCACTTTCATGGCTGGCGAAGGTCTGCCGGCGGTTCCACAGCCACGTGGCGGTGGCGGCCACCGGAATGGAAAGGAGGCGCGAGTAGTACGCACTCCAGCCGCCCCAGGTGACCAGCGCCTGCGCAATGCCGGCATCGACCACGAAGCCGATGACGCCACCGATCATGAAAAGAAAGAATTGCTTCGAAAGCTTCATGAACCAAACAGGGCTTGCATGGCCTGCGTGGTCGGATGCTCGATGATGCCGCGCTCGGTGACGATGGCGTCGATCAGCTCGGCCGGCGTCACGTCGAACACGGGATTCCACGCTTCCGCGCCTTCCACCACGGTACGGCGGCCGGCCACGGCCAACAGTTCGGCCGCATCGCGCAGCTCGATCTCGATGTCCGCGCCCGAGGCCGTCGCCATGTCGACGGTGGACGACGGCGCCACCACCATGAACTTCACGCCGTGGTGGCGCGCCGCGATGGCGAGCTGATAGGTGCCGATCTTGTTGGCAGTGTCGCCGTTGGCCGCGATGCGATCCGCACCGACGATCACCCACTGCACCTCGCCCGAACGCATGAGGTGCGAGGCGGCCGAGTCGGCGATGAGCTTGGCGGGAATGCCGTCGCGCACCAGCTCCCACATGGTCAGGCGCGCACCCTGCTGCCACGGACGCGTCTCGCCGGCATACACGCGCTCGATGCGGCCGCCGGCCACGCCCGCGCGAATCACGCCCAGCGCCGTGCCGAAGCCGGACGTCGCCAGCGAGCCGGTGTTGCAGTGGGTCAGCACGCCCGAATGTGGGGCGATGAGCGAGGCGCCCAATTCGCCCATATGGCGATTGGCGGCAAGGTCCTCGTCCTGGATCGCCTGCGCTTCGCGCTCGAGCGCCGCGGCGTCGGCGCCGGCGGCGATACGCGCCTTCATGCGGTCCAGCGCCCACATCAGGTTGACCGCCGTAGGACGCGCGGCGCGCAGCATGGCCAGTGCCGGTTCCAGCGCCTCGCCCTGCTTCGCGGCCAGCACCACGCCCCAGGCGGCGGCGATGCCGATGGCCGGCGCGCCGCGGACGGCGAGATCCTTGATGGCCTGCGTCACCTGCGCGGCGTTGGCGCAGTCGATCCAGCGCTCTTCCTGCGGCAGCAGGCGCTGGTCGAGCAGGCGGAGGTGGTCGCCCTGCCACTGTACGGCACGGATGCGGTCGTAACGGTCGTAATCCATAGGAACAACTTTGGTATGCGTTGAAAACGGAATCGGCGGCGTGAAGCCACGCGCGCCGGAAAGGTCAGGCGCCTTCGGGCATCACGATCCACAGCACGATGTAGATCAGCACGCCCGAACCGCCCAGCAGGGTAAGGATGACCCACAGCAGGCGCACCAGGGTGGGATCCCATCCAAGGTATTCGGCGACACCGCCGCAGACGCCGGCGATCTTCCTGTCCGTGAGCGACCGATGCAGACGTTTTTCCATGTCCCTGCCCTGCTGTGGGTGGCTCAGTCTCTCGTACTGAGCCACTGATGGATAGCCGGCGGCACTTCGCGCTGGGCGCGGCTCGACACGTAGATGCCGATGTGCCCGCCCTTGAAGGCCAGCTGCGTGTAATCGGTGGTGCCGACATGGCGCCCCAGCGCGCGCGACGCATCGGGCGGAACCAGGTGATCCTGCTCGGCGAAGATGTTCAGCACCGGGTGCGTGATCATGCCCAGGTCCACCGGCTTGCCGCCGATGATCAGCTCGCCCTTGATCAGCTTGTTCTGCTGGTAGAACTCCTTGATGAACTCGCGGAAGGCTTCGCCCGCCTGGTCGGGCGAGTCGAAGATCCAGCGCTCCATGCGCAGGAAGTTCTGCAGTTCCTTCGGGTTGTCGAGGATATCGACCAGGCCCACGTACTTCTGCTGGTTCAGGCGAACCGGCTTGAGCGTGAGGTAGACCCAGTTGAGCAGCTCGGCGGGAATATTGCCCATGGTGTCGACGAACAGGTCGACATTCATCTGCTGCGACCAGCTCGACAGCATGTTGTCCGGCGTCTGGAAATCCACCGGCGTCACCATGGTGATGAGGTTCCTGACCTTCTCGCCATGGGTGGCCGTATAGCAGAGCGAGAACGTGCCGCCCTGGCAGATGCCCAGCAGGTTCACCGCATCGACGCCGGCCGCCTTGCGCACGGCATCCACGCAACGGTCGAGGTAACCGTTGATGTAATCGTCCAGCGTGAGCCAGCGATCGGCGGCGTCGGGATAACCCCAGTCGAGCAGAAAGATGTCCTCGCCCTGCTCGAGCAGGTTGCGCACCATGGAGCGGTCTTCCTGCAGGTCCGTCATCCACACGGTGTTGACTAGTGCATAGACGATCAGCGTCGGCGTTTTCGCCGTCGGCTTGCCCTGCCCCTTCATGCGCCAGACCGAGAGCTTGTCCTCGCGATACACCAGCTCGCGCGGCGTATTCGCATACTCCGGTTCGAGCTGGTGCTTGAGGTTGTCCATGCCCGCCGTCAGCTTGCGCTGGAAAGCGGAGATCTCGCCC
>Ga0058700_1000195_pt1 | contig 37330 bp, 40 predicted proteins | sample AgamicAtAme_FD_71365 | JGI IMG/M metagenome (GOLD analysis project Ga0058700, IMG submission 71365) | Agave microbial communities from Guanajuato, Mexico - At.Am.e | ecosystem: Host-associated > Plants > Phyllosphere > Phylloplane/Leaf | place: Guanajuato, Mexico | collected 2012-06-07 | reverse complement strand
ATGCAGAAATTCTAAGGATTGTGAGAAGGATTTATCTCCTCACCAAAAAAGAGCCAAAACGGTTTTATCAGGCAGAACGGTTTTTTTATCAAACTCTCGATTCGGTTGTTGAATTGACAGAGAAGTATGCTTTTCTATCATCTCACCCAAAAAAAAGCAAAGAACTGTCGATGTCGTTAAGTGAGACACGCATCACTCTTACTGAATTGACCAAGCGTTTAGAGGAAGATTTAACTCAAGCAATGGGTGATGAAATTGACGAGTTGCAGTTTGAATTAGACGCAGCAAAACATTCATTAAAGAAATAAGGGAAGAGGGTAAGAGCGATGAACCGAGACCAAAGCGACCTTCATATAGATGAATTATTGGCAGATCCTTTTGGTGGTAACATAGAGATACCAGGTTCGGAGGCTGTAAAAGCAGAGAAAGAGCAAGTACGGCTTGTTGATGTTCTTCCTGAGGAAAACAAGGAAAAAGCAATTCAGCTTGCTGGACAGATTGATCATAAAAATATGCAAAGCATTGTCTTATACGGTTCACAAGCTCAATCTAAACTGCTGAACTTTTCTCATGATATGATTAATCATGTTCAAAAGAAGGATGTCGGGGAGATTGGCGAAATACTTGGAGAGCTGATGAAAAAGCTGGAGCAAGTAAATCCTGATGATCTCCAATCTAAGAAAAAGGGTTTTTTGGCACGCATGTTTGGAAGAGTATCAAGTTCTCTTCAAGAGGTGCTGTCTAAATACCAAAAGACCAGTGTGCAAATAGACAGAATCAGCTTGAAGCTGGAGCACTCTAAAAATGCTTTAATCAGTGACAACAAGCTGTTAGAGCAGTTATATGAAAAAAATAAAGAATATTTTGCCGCGCTGAATGTTTATATTGCTGCAGGAGAACTGAAGCTGGAGGAATTAAAAACAAAAACGATTCCTGAACTGAAGCAACAGGCTGAATCGAGTGATCATAACCAAATGGCCGTTCAAGAGGTGAATGATTTAATTCAATTTGCTGACCGGTTAGATAAAAGGGTGCATGATTTGCTGCTGAGCAGGCAAATTACAATCCAAAGTGCACCGCAAATCAGGCTGATTCAAAACACAAACCAAGCGTTAGCAGAAAAGATCCAGTCATCCATTGTGACAGCGATTCCGCTATGGAAAAATCAAGTTGCCATTGCACTGACGCTTTTAAGGCAGCGCAATGCAGTGGATGCACAACAGAAAGTATCTGATACAACCAATGAGCTTTTGCTGAAAAATGCGGAGCTTTTAAAAACCAATACAATTGAAACTGCACGGGCAAATGAAAGAGGCCTTGTTGATATAGATACCTTGAAGAAGGTGCAGGAAAGCTTAATAAGCACGCTTGAAGAAACACTGACTATACAAGAAGAAGGACGAATCAAACGCCGTCAGGCAGAAGAAGAGCTCATGATGATGGAAGGCGACCTGAAACAAAAGCTGCTTACAATAAAGGAAAGATAGTTACCAGTAAGTCTGGCTTTAAGTTCTGTCAGAGGCACGATATAATAAGGTGTAAGAAGACACATTCAAAGGATTGTTTTCATGAACACACCTTTATATAAAGCATTAATTCAACATGCGAGAAGAAATTCTCATTCATTTCATGTTCCGGGACATCACAATGGAGATGTCTTTTTTGATGACGCTAAGTCAATATTCGATCCGCTTCTCACCATTGATGTAACTGAACTGGCAGGACTGGATGATCTCCATCATCCTTCTGGGGTGATTAAGAAAGCTCAGGAGCTTGCCAGTCAATTATATGGATCGGCGGAAAGTTTTTTTCTAGTAAATGGTACGACTGTCGGAAACTTAGCGATGATTTTATCTGTTTGTGAACCTGGTGATACAATTCTGGTTCAAAGAAACTGTCATAAATCTGTATTTCATGCTGTTGATTTGGCCGGTGCTGAGCCGGTTTATCTTGCACCTGACGTTGATTCAGCGATGCATGTGCCTACGCATGTTCCGCTTGGAACAATTAAAGAGGCCCTGGAAGCATATCCAGATGCGAAAGGCTTGGTACTGACCAATCCGACATATTACGGACATAGTGCTGATTTGACTGAGATCATTACTGAAGCCCATCATTACGGGATTCCTGTTTTGGTCGATGAAGCGCATGGCGCACATTTTATTTTAGGTGAACCTTTTCCGCTCTCAGCTTTAAAAATGGGGGCAGATATTGTTGTTCAGTCGGCCCACAAAACGTTGCCTGCCATGACGATGGGTTCTTATTTGCATCTCAACAGCAGCTGCAGGATTAACAGGGATCGGGTGGCAGAGTATTTAAACCGATTACAAAGCAGCAGCCCGTCTTATCCGATTATGGCTTCGTTAGATATTGCCCGCGCTTATGTACAGCATATTATAGAAGAACAAAAGCTTTCTGACATTCTGCAGCGGATAGAAACACTTAAACAAACGTTTGATTCACTTACAAATGCAGAAGCTGTTAACCCTGCTAATCCACTGATCATCACGGATCCGCTAAAGCTCACAATTCGTTCAAAACGCGGGCATTCTGGCTATACGCTGCAAAGCATATTAGAGCGTGCCAACATATTCACTGAGCTTGCTGATGAAAATCAAGTACTGCTCGTTCTCCCATTGGGAGGAAAACGGAGAATAAATGCTGAAACCATTAGAAGCATTGATGAAGAGATTGAGAAAACGCCTCCGGATCAGGCGTTTGTTTCTGCAGAATGGGGAGTGCAGCCTGTTACTGTCTTGCCTTATCCAAAAAAGGTCTTACATTCGTTTAAGAAAGAATATGTGGACTTTGAGGAAGCAGCTGGCCGGCTGAATGCAGAAGATATCATCCCTTATCCTCCGGGTATCCCGATGATTATGGCGGGAGAAAGAATAACAAAAGAAAGTGTGCAAAAGCTAAGCCGCTTGATCAGCATGAAAACGCATGTTCAAGGGAATATGAAAATCAAAGAGAAACAACTACTTGTTTATATAGAAGAGGAGAAATCATGAGCGGTTTATTTATTACATTCGAAGGTCCTGAAGGTGCAGGAAAAACGACTGTTCTGCAGGAAATCAAAAACATACTGACAGCAGAAGGCCTTCAGGTTACGGCAACTCGAGAGCCAGGCGGAATAGATATTGCAGAACAAATTCGAGAGGTTATTCTGAATGAGAACAATACATTAATGGACCCAAAAACAGAAGCTCTCTTATATGCGGCTGCAAGACGCCAGCATTTAGTTGAAAAAGTAAAACCTGCTTTAGAACAGGGGTTTATCGTTCTTTGCGACAGATTCATAGACAGTTCTCTTGCGTATCAAGGATATGCAAGAGGACTTGGAATTGATGAGGTTCTGTCCATTAATGAATTTGCCATTGGAGATATGATGCCCCATGTAACGGTTTATTTTTCAATTGATCCGGAAGAAGGACTGAAGCGTATTTACGCAAACGGCTCACGGGAGAAAAACAGGCTCGATTTAGAGAAACTGGACTTTCATACAAAGGTACAGGAGGGTTATCAAGAGCTGATGAAGCGATTTCCGGAAAGATTTCATTCAGTTGATGCCGGGCAATCCAAAGACCTCGTCGTTCAGGATGTTCTAAAAGTGATCGATGAAGCGTTGAAAAAAATTCAATTGTGACCTGTTTCCCAATAGTTGATATAATAATGTAAACGAGATCACGTTGTTTCCAATCTAAAGGAGGCCTTCACAGATGAAATTGATAGTGGCAGTTGTACAAGATCAGGACAGCAACAGACTTTTGAAAACCTTAACGGATCACAACTTCAGAGTCACAAAGCTTGCGACGACAGGAGGATTTCTTAAATCAGGCAATACAACGTTTATGATCGGTGTCGAGGATATACGCGTCAATAAAGCGTTGAGTCTCATTAAAGAAAACGGGCAGAAACGTGATCAGATGATTGCCCCTGTATCTCCAATGGGCGGAAATGCTGATTCCTATGTCCCTTATCCAGTCGAAGTTGAAGTTGGCGGAGCGACAGTATTTGTCCTTCCAGTCGATGAATTTCATCAATTTTAAGGATCTGAAACTGTGAAAATTAATAAAGATATACGTACATTTATAGATAATAAGCAGATTCCCTCTGTGAAAACATCAGAGATCACATCATCGTTTAAAACATCAATGGAAAACCAAAGCAGCAAAATGAAGCTTGATCAGCTTACCAGGCTGTTATCTGATATAGAGGCATTCGGAAAAAGGCTAACGAAATCTCGGAATTTTAAAGACTTAGCGAGATTTAAAGGACTTGTGAAACGTTTTGTCAAAGAAGCTGTGGACAGCGGCCTTTCACATGAAACATCGAAAAGCTTTGACCTTTACGGGAACAGCAGAACGCTGGGACTTGTGAAAGAAATAGATGACAAATTGATACAGCTTACGGAAGAGATGATGGATCAGGAAAAACCGGCAATTGATTTGCTGGAGCGTATTGGCGAAATAAAAGGTTTATTGATTAACCTTTACACATAGAGAGTGATACAATGGCAATATCCTGGAAGGAAATGAACGAGCTTCAGCCCAGAGTGATGAAGCTTTTATATAATAGTATTGAGAAGGACAGACTATCACACGCTTATTTGTTTGAGGGAAAAAAAGGAACAGGCAAGCTTGATGCCGCGCTGCTTCTTGCAAAAAGCTTCTTTTGTCTGGAGGATGGCGCGGAGCCTTGTGAGAGCTGCCGAAACTGTAAACGGATAGAGTCAGGGAACCATCCTGATCTCCATCTTGTTCAGCCTGATGGCTTATCAATCAAAAAGGCGCAAATTCAAGCGCTCCAAGAAGAGTTTTCTAAGACAGGACTTGAATCGCATAAAAAGCTGTATATTATTTCGCACGCAGATCAAATGACAGCAAATGCGGCGAACAGCCTGCTGAAATTTTTAGAAGAACCGAACAAAGACACAATGGCCGTCCTCATCACTGAGCAGCCCCAAAGGTTATTGGATACCATCATTTCAAGATGCCAAACCCTTCCTTTTCAGCCTTTGCAACCGAAAGCAATTGAAGATAGACTGATCGAACAGGACGTCTCGCCTCATATGGCAAGGCTTCTGGCCAACATGACCAATAATGTAGCAGAAGCAGTCGAATTAAGTCGAAATGATGAGTTTGCAGAGTCTAGAGCGAAAGTGATAAAATTGTATGAAGTCCTACACCAGCGGAAAGGACATGCTTTTTTCTTTATTCAAGATCAATGGATGCCCTTTTTCAAAGAAAAAACCCATCAAGAAATGGGTCTTGATATGCTCTTATTGATATATCGTGATGTGTTGTCCATCCAAATAGGAAATGAAGATAAATTGATTTATCAAGACTTATTCCAATCAATAAAACAGCATGCGCTACAATCAACACAACAAAGCGTTACGAATCAGATACTTGCTGTTTTAGAAGCAAAGAAACGGCTTCATTCCAATGTGAATGTACAAGGATTAATGGAGCACTTGGTGTTAATGTTGCAGGAGGGATAAGCTTGTACAATGTAATTGGTGTCCGCTTTAAGAAAGCGGGTAAAATATATTATTTTGATCCGAATGGATTTCATATAGAACATGACAGCTGCGTAATTGTAGAAACTGTCAGAGGCGTTGAGTACGGCCAGGTCGTAATTGCAAATAAACAGGTGGATGAGCATGATGTGGTGCTTCCCCTTCGAAAAGTGATACGTGTGGCAGACGAGCGCGATCTTCTCATTGTAGAAGAAAATAAACAGGAAGCACTATCAGCATTTGATATCTGCCAAAAGAAAGTGATTGAGCATGGCTTGGATATGAAGCTGGTCGATGTTGAATTCACGTTTGATCGCAATAAAGTCATTTTTTACTTCACTGCTGACGGCCGAGTCGACTTTAGAGAGCTTGTAAAGGATTTGGCTTCTATCTTTAAGACAAGAATTGAGCTGCGCCAAATCGGAGTAAGGGATGAGGCAAAAATGCTCGGAGGAATCGGTCCTTGCGGAAGAATGCTTTGCTGTTCAACGTTTCTTGGAGATTTTGAACCCGTTTCCATTAAAATGGCCAAGGATCAGAACTTGTCTTTAAATCCTACGAAGATTTCGGGTCTTTGCGGACGATTGATGTGCTGTCTAAAATATGAGAACGATGAGTATGAGACGGCAAAAGAACAGCTTCCGGATATAGGAGAAATGATTACGACAGCAAACGGTCCCGCGAAGGTCGTCGGACTAAATATTCTGGAACGGGTGCTTCAGGTGGAACTGATAAACCGTGAAAAAGTGATAGAATATACTTGGGAAGAGCTCTTGGAAGAGGGCGTCGTATCCGCACAAACCACAGATTAACGAGGTGTGGAACCTTGGATAAAAAAGAGTTATTTGATACAGTCATTAACTTAGAAGAACAAATTGGCTCACTGTACCGGCAGCTGGGGGATTTGAAGCAGCATATCGGTGAGATGATTGAGGAAAATCATCATTTACAGCTTGAAAACAAGCATTTGCGCAAACGGCTGGACGATACGACGCAGCAGATTGAAAAGTTCAAAGCTGATAAAAAAGAATCAAAAACACAGAAGACAGAGCAAACTGATATAGGGGAAGGATATGATAATCTGGCACGTCTGTATCAAGAAGGATTTCATATCTGCAATGTCCACTATGGAAGTGTTCGAAAAGAGGATTGTCTTTTCTGTCTGTCATTCTTAAATAAAAAATAGGGAAAAGGCTTCCGCATAAGACGGGAGCCTTTTTCAAAGGTACTGAAAGGATAAGAAGATGGTTTCATTACATGATGATGAAAGATTAGATTATTTGCTGGCAGAGGACATGAAAATCATACAAAGCCCAACAGTGTTTGCTTTTTCGTTGGACGCTGTGCTTCTGTCCAAATTTGCGTACGTTCCGATTCAAAAAGGGAAAATTGTTGATTTATGCACCGGCAATGGTATTGTGCCGCTGCTGCTCAGTACAAGATCAAAAGCAGACATTCTGGGAGTCGAAATACAAGAAAGGCTGCATGATATGGCTATTCGCAGCGTGGAGTATAATAAGCTGGACGATCAGATCGAGATCATACATGATGACCTGAAAAACATGCCGGAGAAACTTGGACATAATCGATATGATGTTGTCACCTGCAATCCGCCGTATTTTAAAACGCCGAAACAAACTGAACAAAATATGAACGAGCATCTCCGAATCGCAAGACATGAAATCCACTGCACGCTGGAGGATGTCATTTCAGTCAGCAGCAAGCTGCTCAAGCAAGGGGGAAAAGCAGCTCTTGTTCACCGGCCGGGAAGGCTTCTGGAGATTTTTGAACTGATGAAGGCTTATCAAATCGAGCCAAAACGTGTACAATTTGTCTATCCGAAGCAAGGGAAAGAAGCCAATACCATTTTGGTTGAAGGTATCAAAGGCGGGCGTCCAGATTTGAAAATTCTTCCTCCCTTATTCGTTTATGATGAACAAAATGAATATACAAAAGAAATCAGGACCATTTTATATGGAGACAAATAACCATTTCTTCTACGTCGTGAAATGTAAGGACAATAGCTGGTATGCCGGATATACCAACGATCTGCATAAACGAGTGAAAACGCACAATGATGGAAAGGGCGCAAAGTACACAAAAGTAAGACGTCCGGTTGAATTAATTTTTGCCGAGAGCTTTTCAACAAAGCGGGAAGCTATGCAGGCGGAATATTATTTCAAAAAACTAACTCGGAAGAAAAAAGAGCTTTATATAGAAGAAAAGCGGAACAGCAAGGAGGCTGTATATGTTAAGGCGCCAAATGAGCTTTAATGGAAAGTCGGACATGGGGATTCTTTACTTGGTCCCAACCCCAATCGGAAATCTAGAGGATATGACATTCCGGGCGATCGACACGCTGAAATCAGTGGATGCGATTGCTGCGGAAGATACGAGGCAAACGAAAAAGCTTTGTCATGTATATGAAATTGAAACACCGCTCGTCAGCTATCACGAACACAATAAAGAAAGCAGTGGGCACAAAATTATTGAATGGCTGAAATCGGGAAAAAACATTGCTCTTGTCAGTGATGCCGGTCTGCCGACGATTTCTGATCCCGGAGCGGAAATTGTAAAGGATTTTACGGATATAGGCGGTTATGTTGTTCCGTTGCCGGGAGCAAATGCTGCATTAACAGCTCTTATTGCTTCAGGTATTGTACCGCAGCCTTTTTTCTTTTACGGTTTTCTCAACAGACAGAAAAAAGAAAAGAAGAAGGAGCTTGAAGCCCTTAAAAAACGGCGGGAAACGATCATTTTTTATGAAGCGCCTCACAGATTGAAGGAAACCTTGTCAGCGATGGCAGAGATATTAGGAGATCGGGAAATTGCTGTAACACGTGAACTCACTAAGAAATATGAAGAGTTTATCCGAGGAACCATATCTGAGGTCATTGGATGGGCAAACGAGGATCAGATACGCGGCGAGTTTTGTCTTGTCGTAGAAGGAAGTAATAATGAAGAGGTAGATGAGGAAGAACAATGGTGGGAAACCCTCACTGCGAAAGAACATGTCGAGCATTACATCTCGAAAGGCGCTACGTCTAAAGAAGCCATTAAAAAAGCAGCAGTCGATCGCAATGTACCAAAGCGTGAAGTGTACGATGCTTACCATATTAAGCAATAAAAAAACGTTCTTGTGTCATAACAAGAACGTTTTTTGTACAAGAAATGATTATTTAAGGTTTTGAAGCTGGTTTTGGATTTCGCTGATGATTTGCTCAGCGCCTTCTTTACTAAGAACCAATTTACCGCCTGCAAGTTTAAGGTTATCATCAGAAACTTCACCAGTTACTTGGCAAGTCATGTTTGGTTTATATTTTTTAAGGATGATTTTTTCATCATCAACATAGATTTCAAGAGCATCTTTTTCTGCGATTCCAAGAGTACGACGCAGTTCGATAGGAATAACTACACGTCCTAATTCATCAACTTTACGTACAATACCAGTAGATTTCATAAACATTCTCCTCCCAAGAGATACTTATTTGTTTAAATTATATTTTTCTTCGTCATTATTCGACAAAATCCTTACCTTCATAGCATAACAAGGTTTCCAATAATCGTCAATCATTTTGTTTACTATTGATTGTAAGAATTAGTTCTTATAGTCAGTAATGTCTTAGAAACTACCGAAATAACAGCATTTTATAAATATTTAATAAAGCTATTATCCTACTAAAAATCCTTTTAAATCAAGACTTTCGAACCAAAGTTTTTTATTTCATTTGATTATATACGACAAAATTCGACACGAACAGACTTTTTTTATTTTCATTAAAGATTTTTAATTTTAATTATTCTTTTTCAGGGCGTATGTATATATTCTTGATCTTAAAGGCTAAGATGGTATCATAGATAAAGGATAAATATAAATAATATTCATATATGATTTGCACTTATCGCCGCTCTCGTCCTTTGGGCGGGAGCTTTTTGACATTCTGATTAGGAGGTTTCAAGATGCCGCAAGAAAACAATACATTTTACATTACAACACCGATTTATTATCCGAGCGGAAAATTACATATCGGCCATGCATATACGACAGTCGCGGGAGATGCAATGGCACGTTACAAAAGATTAAAAGGGTTCGATGTTCGCTATTTAACGGGAACGGACGAGCATGGACAAAAGATCCAGCAAAAAGCTGAACAGGAAAACATTACACCTCAGGAGTATGTGGATCGAGCAGCGGCAGATATTCAAAAACTGTGGAAGCAGCTTGAAATCTCAAACGACGACTTTATCCGCACGACAGAAAAACGTCATAAAGTTGTCATTGAAAAGGTGTTTCAAAAGCTTCTTGATAACGGGGACATCTATCTTGATGAGTATGAAGGCTGGTACAGCATCCCTGATGAAACGTTCTACACGGAAACTCAGCTCGTTGATATTGAGCGGAATGAAAAGGGAGAGGTCATCGGCGGGAAAAGCCCTGACAGCGGTCACCCAGTTGAATTGATCAAAGAGGAATCTTATTTCTTCCGCATGGGGAAATACGCGGATCGTCTTCTGAAATACTATGAAGAAAACCCGACATTCATTCAGCCAGAATCACGCAAAAACGAAATGATTAATAACTTTATCAAACCTGGACTTGAGGATTTGGCAGTATCACGTACCACTTTTGATTGGGGCGTGAAGGTGCCGGAAAATCCAAAGCATGTTGTATATGTTTGGATTGACGCACTATTTAACTATTTAACGGCACTCGGTTATGATACAGAAAATGATGAGCTTTATCAAAAATATTGGCCTGCCGATGTTCATTTAGTCGGTAAGGAGATTGTACGATTCCATACTATTTACTGGCCAATTATGCTGATGGCGCTGGATCTTCCGCTGCCAAAGCAAGTATTCGCGCATGGCTGGCTTTTGATGAAAGACGGAAAAATGTCGAAATCAAAAGGAAACGTTGTAGATCCGGTTACATTAATTGAGCGCTATGGTTTAGACGAGCTTCGCTATTACCTGCTTCGCGAAGTGCCGTTCGGATCTGACGGTGTATTCACGCCGGAAGGATTTGTTGAGCGGATTAACTATGATTTAGCGAATGATTTAGGAAATCTATTGAATCGTACTGTTGCGATGATTAATAAGTATTTTGACGGACAAATCGGTTCTTACAAAGGTGCTGTTACGGAATTTGACCAAACGCTCACTTCCGTTGCTGAAGAAACAGTGAAAGCTTATGAGAAAGTAATGGAAAATATGGAGTTCTCGGTAGCACTTTCGACTTTATGGCAGCTCATCAGCCGCACAAACAAATACATTGATGAGACAGCTCCATGGGTGCTTGCGAAAGATCCGGCAAAAGAAGAAGAATTGCGATCAGTTATGTATCACCTCGCTGAATCATTGCGTATTTCAGCGGTACTGCTTCAGCCATTCTTAACAAAAACACCTGAAAAAATGTTCGAGCAGCTAGGTATTACTGATGAATCTTTAAAAGCTTGGGACAGCATTACAGCTTTCGGCCAGCTGAAAGATACAAAAGTACAAAAAGGCGATCCGTTGTTCCCTCGTTTAGAGGCAGAAGAAGAAATTGCTTACATCAAAGGGAAAATGCAAGGTTCAGCACCATCGAAAGAAGAAACAAAAGAAGAAGAGCCGCAAGAGGTCGATCGTTTACCTGAAATTACGATTGATCAATTCATGGATGTAGAGCTTCGCGTAGCTGAGGTCATTGAGGCAGAGCCAGTGAAAAAAGCAGACCGTTTATTGAAGCTGCAGCTCGATCTTGGTTTTGAAAAGCGCCAAGTGGTATCCGGCATTGCGAAGCATTATACGCCTGAAGAGCTTGTTGGAAAAAAACTCGTTTGTGTAACAAATCTAAAACCGGTTAAACTCAGAGGAGAGCTTTCTCAAGGTATGATCCTTGCAGGAGAAGCAGACGGCGTTTTAAAGGTCGTGTCTATCGATCAGTCGTTACCAAAAGGCACAAGAATTAAATAATGATAAAACAAAAGGTGTTTCACGTGTAACAATTCGTCGAACACCTTTTGTGTTTCGACAAGAAAGGAGTTTTTCACTTATGTTGTTTGACACACACGCGCATTTAAATGCAGAACAATATGATACTGATCTTGAAGAGGTTATTGAACGGGCAAAAGCTGAAAAAGTTGAACGAATTGTCGTAGTTGGTTTTGACCGTCCGACGATTACCCGTGCGATGGAAATGATTGAGGAATATGATTTTATTTATGCAGCCATTGGCTGGCACCCTGTTGACGCTATTGACATGACAGAGGAAGACTTAGCGTGGATTAAAGAGCTTTCTGCTCATGAGAAAGTGGTAGCGATAGGGGAAATGGGACTGGATTATCATTGGGATAAATCACCTAAAGATATTCAAAAAGAGGTGTTTAGAAAACAAATCGCCTTAGCGAAAGAGGTCAATTTGCCTATTATCATTCATAACCGTGATGCAACGGAGGATGTCGTGACCATTTTGAAAGAGGAAGGCGCAGAAGCTGTGGGCGGAATCATGCACTGCTTTACAGGAAGTGCGGAAGTGGCAAGAGAATGCATGAAAATGAATTTTTATTTATCATTTGGGGGACCGGTGACATTTAAAAATGCGAAGAAACCGAAGGAAGTAGTGAAGGAAATTCCCAATGACCGGCTGCTGATTGAAACGGACTGCCCGTTTCTCACACCGCACCCTTTCCGCGGGAAAAGAAATGAGCCAAGCTATGTGAAATATGTGGCAGAACAAATCGCCGAATTAAAAGAAATGACCTTTGAAGAGATTACGTCAATCACGACTGAAAATGCGAAAAGACTTTTCCGTATAAACTGACAAAAAACGCTAGCGGGTTTTGTAAGAGCTTGTCCCTTACAGCGTTTTTCTATAAAAGTTCTACATGCTTTCTTCTCCTCATAGGATAGGTTTGTCGACAAGTCTTTCTTCCGTTTCTCAGTGTATTTCAGGATAATGAAGAAGACACTGAGCTTTTGGGAGAAAGAGAAGGGAGGGTTGACAGCCTTTTAGATACTCTATATAATCTCTCCGAGGAGAAGGAGGCGTTTTTCATCACACAAAAAATGAAAAAGCTGTTTTCCGTAAAGCTTAGCAAAAGCAAAGTCATTCTGGTTGCTGCTTGTTTGCTTTTGGCAGGAAGCGGGACTGCGTACGCGGCTCATGAGCTGACGAAACAATCAGTCTCAGTTTCTATCAATGGCAAAAAGAAACATATACGCACACATGCAAATACAGTCGGTGATCTTTTGGAGACGCTTGATATAAAGACAAGAGACGAAGACAAGATCACACCTGCTAAACAGACAAAGATAACAGCAGACATGGACGTTGTGTATGAGGCTGCAAAACCTGTGAAGCTTACAATAAACGGGGAAGAAAAGACATTATGGTCAACAGCAAAAACGGTCGGTGCATTACTGGACGAACAAGATGTTGATGTGAAAGAACAAGATCAAATTGATCCCGCAATAGATACAGATATTTCGAAAGACATGAAGATTAACATAGAGCCCGCATTTCAGGTTACTGTGAATGATGCAGGGAAACAAAAGAAGATCTGGACGACTTCGACTACGGTCGCTGACTTTTTAAAACAGCAAAAGATGAACATAAAAGACGAAGATAAAATCAAGCCTGCGTTAGATGCAAAGCTGACGAAAGGAAAGGCTGATATTACAATTACTCGTATCGAAAAGGTCACCGATGTAGTTGAAGAGAAGATTGCGTTCGATGTGAAAAAGCAAGAAGACGCTTCTCTTGAAAAAGGGAAAGAAAAGGTCGTCCAAAAAGGAAAAGAAGGCAAGCTAAAAAAACATTTCGAAGTCGTTAAAGAAAACGGTAAAGAAGTGTCCAGAGAGCTTGTAAAAGAAGAAACAGCTGAACAAAGCAAAGATAAAGTGATTGCTGTCGGCACAAAGCAAAGCAGTCCAAAAGTTGAAACGGTCAGTGCTTCAGGTGATTCAAAAACAGTTGTGTCCCGCAGCAATGAATCTACAGGCAAAGTCATGACTGTATCATCTACGGCTTATACGGCAAGCTGCAGCGGTTGTTCAGGACATACAGCGACAGGCGTCAATTTAAAAAATAATCCGAATGCCAAAGTCATCGCTGTGGATCCAAATGTCATTCCGCTAGGCTCCAAAGTCCACGTGGAAGGCTATGGATATGCCATTGCTGCAGATACCGGTTCAGCGATTAAAGGGAACAAGATAGACGTCTTTTTTCCAGAGAAATCATCGGCGTACCGATGGGGAAATAAAACAGTCAAAATTAAAATCTTAAATTAATATATACTTATGTATTCAGAGGGTTTTGCGCCCTCTGTTTTTTTCGTTATAATAGACAAAGTGCATTTTCTGCTTATTAGACGCTCAATATAAGAAAAAGTTTCATGAATATACAAAAGTTTTTATTTTGTCTTGGAGGAAATAATGAAAATTAAAGAGATCATTGTGGTCGAGGGGCGTGACGATACGGCCCGCATCAAATTGGCTGTTGATGCAGACACAATTGAAACAAATGGTTCAGCCATCGATGATCATGTGATTGACCAAATCCGTTTGGCCCAGAAGACCAGAGGCGTCATTATTTTAACGGATCCGGACTTTCCGGGAGAGAAGATTCGCAAAACCATCTCAGAGGCTGTACCCGGCTGTAAGCATGCATTTTTGCCAAAACATCTTGCCAAACCTAAAAACAAGCGGGGAATTGGTGTGGAGCATGCATCGGTTGAAAGCATTAGGGCATGTTTAGAAAATGTGCATGAGGAGATGGAAACGCAGCCGAGTGACATTTCAGCTGAGGATTTGATTCATGCCGGACTAATAGGCGGGCCTGCGGCCAAACGCCGCCGGGAACGACTGGGTGATCTGTTGAAAATCGGCTATACAAATGGCAAACAGCTTCAAAAACGGCTGCAAATGTTTCAAATTAAAAAAAGTGATTTTATGAGTGCGCTCGATACCGTTATGCGGGAGGAACAGAATGAATAAAGATATTGCGACACCGATTAGAACGAAAGAGATACTGAAGAAATACGGTTTTTCTTTTAAAAAGAGCTTAGGACAGAATTTCTTAATTGATACGAACATTTTAAACAGAATTGTTGATCACGCGGAAGTGACTGAGAAAACAGGTGTCATTGAAATCGGCCCGGGAATCGGGGCTTTAACCGAACAGCTTGCCAAGCGGGCGAAAAAGGTCGTGGCATTTGAGATTGATCAGCGATTATTGCCGATTCTGAAGGATACACTGTCACCTTACGACAATGTCACTGTTATTCATCATGATGTGTTAAAGGCTGATGTCAAATCGGTCATTGAAGAACAATTTCAAGATTGCGATGAGATCATGGTAGTTGCCAACCTTCCTTATTACGTAACAACACCGATTATCATGAAACTGCTTGAAGAACATCTTCCGCTGAAAGGGATTGTGGTCATGCTGCAAAAAGAAGTGGCTGAGCGCATGGCGGCTGATCCTTCATCTAAGGAGTACGGCTCGCTTTCAATCGCGGTGCAGTTTTATACAGAAGCCAAAACGGTGATGATCGTTCCGAAAACCGTATTTGTTCCTCAGCCTAATGTCGATTCCGCAGTCATCCGTCTGATTCTCCGAGACGGCCCGGCAGTGGACGTGGAAAACGAATCCTTTTTCTTTCAGCTCATCAAGGCAAGCTTTGCACAGCGCCGTAAAACGCTGCTCAATAACTTAGTTAACAATCTGCCTGAAGGAAAAGCGCAAAAATCAACAATTGAGCAAGTGCTCGAAGAAACAAATATTGACGGTAAGCGCCGAGGTGAATCCCTGTCTATTGAGGAGTTCGCAGCGCTGTCTAACGGATTGTATAAAGCCCTTTTCTAAAAGGGCTTTTTGTTTTGCGCACCACATGGACTGCCGCTACATAGGCTAGAGAAGGACCTTTCATTCAATGATAAGAAAAACTTGGACTCAGCGAAAAAAGGCGCTTTCTCAAGGCTCTTTCTTTCATGATGAGGCTTAGTCTATGTGTGGAGTGAGGAACGTGCAATTTCAAATAGGGGATATGGTAGCCAGAAAATCCTATCAGATGGATGTTTTGTTTCGAATTATAGGAATAGAGCAAACAAGCAAAGGAAATTCAATTGCCATTTTGCATGGAGATGAAGTCAGGCTGATTGCTGATTCGGATTTTTATGATCTGGTGGCAGTGAAAAAGGATGAGCAGATGATGCGGAAAAAGAAAGATGAGAGCAGAATGAATGAGTCGCTCGAATTACTCCGCCAGGATTATAAACTGCTCAGAGAAAAGCAGGAGTACTATGCGACAAGCCAATATCAGCATCAGGAGCATTATTTCCATATGCCGGGCAAAGTGCTTCATCTGGATGGTGACGAAGCATATTTGAAAAAATGCCTGAATGTCTATAAAAAAATTGGAGTGCCGGTCTATGGCATCCATTGCCATGAAAAGAAAATGTCTGCTTCTATTGAAGAATTGCTCGACAAATATCGACCTGACATCCTGGTGATCACAGGGCATGATGCGTACTCGAAGCAAAAGGGCGGTATTGATGATTTGAATGCGTACAGACATTCTAAGCACTTTGTTGAAACAGTTCAAACAGCCCGAAAAAAGATCCCTCACTTAGATCAGCTTGTTATTTTTGCGGGGGCCTGCCAATCCCATTTTGAATCACTCATCAGAGCGGGTGCGAATTTTGCAAGTTCACCGTCAAGAGTCAATATTCATGCGCTTGATCCGGTATATATCGTCGCGAAGATCAGCTTTACGCCGTTTATGGAACGGATTAATGTATGGGAAGTGCTCCGTAATACGCTGACAAGAGAGAAAGGGCTTGGAGGTATTGAAACAAGAGGAGTTCTGAGAATTGGTATGCCTTATAAGTCCAATTAACAGTTGAAAACCTGCATAGGAGAGCTATGCGGGTTTTTTATTTTACATAATGATACATAATTTACCGAAACTTGCGGAACATAATTGAGGAATCATAGAATTTTGTCAAAATAATTTTATTGACAACGTCTTATTAACGTTGATATAATTTAAATTTTATTTGACAAAAATGGGCTCGTGTTGTACAATAAATGTAGTGAGGTGGATGCAATGGCGAAGACGTTGTCCGATATTAAAAGATCGCTTGATGGGAATTTAGGTAAAAGGCTGACGTTAAAAGCAAACGGTGGCCGCCGAAAAACGATTGAGCGTTCGGGCATTTTAGCTGAGACGTACCCTTCTGTTTTTGTGATACAACTAGATCAAGACGAGAACTCGTTTGAAAGAGTTTCATACAGTTATGCTGATATTTTGACTGAGACTGTTGAGCTGACATTTAATGATGACGCCGCAAGCTCAGTGGCATTTTAACGGGCAGTGAACCTTTTGTTTACTGCTTTTTGTTTTGCCCTTTTTTGGTTTCCAGTAATTTAAACGAAAGTTCCTTCTGATTTAACAAAAGATAAAACAGTCACATATTATCGTGACGTGCACGAATGGCTATCACTTCTAAAAAAGGGGTTGTTTCGTTTGGGCAGACGTCGTGGAGTTATGTCAGATGAGTTTAAATATGAGCTTGCTAAAGATCTTGGTTTTTATGACACAGTAAAAAATGGCGGCTGGGGTGAAATTCGGGCTCGCGATGCCGGTAACATGGTAAAGCGCGCTATAGAAATCGCCGAACAGCAAATGGCTCAGAATCAGAATAACCGATAAGGATGTGACCCGGGGGACGTGCTGTTCCCTGGTTTTTTTATTTTGGATATAAATACATAATGGGCTGAATATGGATATGTTCATCCTGTACTTCAAATGTGATACAATGTTCATACTTATGTTTAGATGGAGAAGTAGGTGAAAGCTATGCGTATTTTAGAAAAAGCGCCAGCTAAGATCAATCTGTCACTTGACGTCACCCGAAAACGCCCGGATGGCTATCATGAAGTCGAAATGATCATGACGACAATTGATTTAGCTGATCGAATTGAATTGACGGAGCTTGCAGAGGATGAAGTGAGGGTTTCCTCCCACAACCGATTTGTGCCTGATGACCAAAGAAACTTAGCTTATCAGGCTGCCAAGCTGATCAAGGACAGATACAACGTGAAAAAGGGAGTTTCCATCATGATTACGAAGGTAATTCCGGTGGCTGCCGGTCTTGCCGGCGGAAGCAGTGATGCGGCGGCGACACTCAGAGGGCTGAACAGACTGTGGAATTTAAATCTGTCCGCGGAAACGCTTGCTGAGCTTGGAGCGGAAATTGGCTCTGACGTTTCATTTTGTGTCTATGGCGGAACTGCATTAGCAACAGGGCGCGGCGAGAAAATTAAACATATAAGCACGCCTCCGCACTGCTGGGTCATTTTAGCGAAGCCGACAATCGGTGTTTCAACTGCTGAAGTGTACAGAGCGCTGAAACTGGATGGTATAGAGCATCCCGATGTACAAGGCATGATCGAGGCGATAGAAGAGAAGAGTTTTCAGAAGATGTGCAGCCGTTTAGGCAATGTGCTTGAATCTGTTACACTCGACATGCATCCTGAAGTTGCGATGATTAAAAACCAGATGAAACGCTTTGGTGCAGATGCCGTGTTAATGAGCGGGAGCGGCCCGACAGTATTTGGACTGGTTCAGTATGAGTCGAAGGTGCAGAGAATTTATAACGGGTTAAGAGGCTTCTGCGATCAAGTTTATGCGGTGAGAATGATCGGCGAACAGAACGCTCTTGATTAAATCCGTATGTTAAGTTATATTGATCTTAAAATATTCGGATTTTGGGGGTAAGTTCATGAAGTTTCGTCGCAGCGGCAGATTGGTGGACTTAACAAATTATTTGTTAACCCATCCGCACGAGTTAATACCGCTAACCTTTTTCTCTGAGCGGTATGAATCTGCAAAATCATCGATCAGTGAAGATTTAACAATTATTAAACAAACCTTTGAACAGCAGGGGATTGGTACTTTGCTTACTGTTCCCGGAGCTGCCGGAGGCGTTAAATATATTCCGAAAATGAAGCAGGCTGAAGCTGAAGAGTTTGTGCAGACACTTGGACAGTCGCTGGCAAATCCTGAGCGTATCCTTCCGGGCGGTTATGTATATTTAACGGATATCTTAGGAAAGCCATCTGTACTCTCCAAGGTAGGGAAGCTGTTTGCTTCCGTGTTTGCAGAACGCGAAATTGATGTTGTCATGACCGTTGCCACGAAAGGCATCCCTCTTGCGTATGCAGCTGCAAGCTATTTGAATGTGCCTGTTGTGATCGTTCGTAAAGACAATAAGGTAACAGAGGGCTCCACAGTCAGCATTAATTACGTTTCAGGCTCCTCAAACCGCATTCAAACAATGTCACTTGCGAAAAGAAGCATGAAAACGGGTTCAAACGTACTCATTATTGATGACTTTATGAAAGCAGGCGGCACCATTAATGGTATGATTAACCTGTTGGATGAGTTTAACGCAAATGTGGCGGGAATCGGCGTCTTAGTTGAAGCCGAAGGAGTAGATGAACGTCTTGTTGACGAATATATGTCACTTCTTACTCTTTCAACCATCAACATGAAAGAGAAGTCCATTGAAATTCAGAATGGCAATTTTCTGCGTTTTTTTAAAGACAATCTTTTAAAGAATGGAGAGACAGAATCATGACAAAAGCAGTCCACACAAAACATGCCCCAGCGGCAATCGGGCCTTATTCACAAGGGATTATCGTCAACAATATATTTTACAGCTCAGGTCAAATCCCTTTGACTCCTTCAGGCGAAATGGTGAACGGCGATATTAAGGAGCAGACTCATCAAGTATTCAGCAATTTAAAGGCGGTTCTGGAAGAAGCGGGTGCTTCTTTTGAAACAGTTGTAAAAGCAACTGTATTTATCGCGGATATGGAACAGTTTGCGGAAGTAAACGAAGTGTACGGACAATACTTTGACACTCACAAACCGGCGAGATCTTGTGTTGAAGTCGCGAGACTCCCGAAGGATGCGTTAGTCGAGATTGAAGTTATTGCACTGGTGAAATAATAAGAAAAGTGATTCTGGGAGAGCCCGGGATCACTTTTTTATTTACCTTATGCCCGAAATGAAAGCTTTATGACCTAATTGTGTAACTATATCCTATTTTTTCAAAAAATATTTTAAAAACGAGCAGGATTTCAGAAAAAATCGTGGAATTGATACACTAATGCTTTTATATAGGGAAAAGGTGGTGAACTACTGTGGAAGTTACTGACGTAAGATTACGCCGCGTGAATACCGATGGTCGCATGAGAGCGATTGCATCCATCACGCTGGATCACGAATTTGTTGTACATGATATTCGTGTGATTGATGGAAACAATGGTCTTTTCGTTGCGATGCCGAGTAAACGCACCCCTGATGGAGAGTTCCGCGATATTGCTCATCCTATTAATTCAAGCACGCGAGGAAAGATTCAAGATGCCGTGTTAAATGAGTATCATCGTCTGGGTGACACTGAAGCATTAGAATTCGAAGAAGCTGGAGCTTCTTAAAAAATAACCAAAAAGCAAGGACTGCTGAAAGGGCTGACATAAGCCTTTTGCCGGCGGTCCTTTTTTAATTCTGATTTTTCAAACTTAGTTGCACTCAATAGAAAATTCTTGCACTTCATGAAGTCTCCTTGAAATCAGAAGATATTTAGGATATATTTTTCTATGGATAAAAGGGATATTGGAGGCCAATAAATGGATAAGCGGTTTGCAGTTGTTTTAGCGGCTGGACAAGGAACGAGAATGAAATCGAAGCTTTATAAAGTCCTTCATCCAGTTTGCGGTAAGCCTATGGTAGAGCACGTCGTGGACGAAGCCTTAAAATTATCTTTATCAAAGCTTGTCACGATTGTCGGACATGGTGCGGAAGAAGTGAAAAAGCAGCTTGGTGATAAAAGCGAGTACGCGCTTCAAGCAGAACAGCTTGGCACTGCTCATGCTGTAAAACAGGCACAGCCATTTCTTGCTGACGAAAAAGGCGTCACAATTGTCATTTGCGGAGATACGCCGCTTTTGACAGCAGAGACGATGGAACAGATGCTGAAAGAACATACACAAAGAGAAGCGAAAGCTACGATTTTAACTGCGGTTGCAGAAGATCCAACCGGATACGGCCGCATTATTCGCAGCGAAAACGGAGCGGTTCAAAAAATCGTTGAGCATAAGGACGCCTCTGAAGAAGAACGTCTTGTTACTGAGATCAACACCGGTACGTATTGTTTTGACAATGAAGCGCTATTTCGGGCTATTGATCAGGTGTCTAATGATAATGCCCAAGGCGAGTATTATTTGCCGGATGTCATAGAGATTCTTAAAAATGAAGGCGAAACTGTTGCCGCTTACCAGACTGGTAATTTCCAAGAAACGCTCGGAGTTAATGATAGAGTTGCTCTTTCTCAGGCAGAACAATTTATGAAAGAGCGTATTAATAAACGGCATATGCAAAATGGCGTGACGTTGATCGACCCGATGAATACGTATATTTCTCCTGACGCTGTTATCGGAAGCGATACTGTGATTTACCCTGGAACTGTGATTAAAGGTGAGGTGCAAATCGGAGAAGATACGATTATTGGCCCTCATACGGAGATTATGAATAGTGCCATTGGCAGCCGTACGGTTATTAAACAATCGGTAGTCAATCACAGTAAAGTGGGGAATGATGTAAACATAGGACCTTTTGCTCACATCAGACCTGATTCTGTCATCGGGAATGAAGTGAAGATCGGGAATTTTGTAGAAATTAAAAAGACTCAATTCGGAGACCGAAGCAAGGCATCTCATCTAAGCTATGTCGGCGATGCTGAGGTAGGCACTGATGTAAACCTGGGCTGCGGTTCAATTACTGTCAATTATGATGGAAAGAATAAGTATTTGACAAAAATTGAAGATGGCGCGTTTATCGGCTGCAATTCCAACTTGGTTGCCCCTGTCACAGTCGGAGAAGGCGCTTATGTGGCGGCAGGTTCAACTGTTACGGAAAATGTACCTGGAAAAGCACTTGCTATTGCCAGAGCGAGACAAGTAAATAAAGACGATTATGTGAAAAATATTCATAAAAAATAATCCTAAATTCGGAGGTTTATCCATGTCTAATCAATACGGAGATAAGAATTTAAAGATTTTTTCTTTGAATTCGAATCCAGAGCTTGCAAAAGAAATCGCAGATATAGTTGGAGTTCAATTAGGGAAATGTTCTGTCACAAGATTTAGTGACGGGGAAGTCCAAATTAATATCGAAGAAAGTATTCGCGGATGTGATTGTTACATCATCCAGTCTACAAGTGACCCCGTTAACGAGCATATTATGGAACTGCTGATTATGGTAGATGCGTTAAAACGCGCTTCTGCAAAAACGATTAACATTGTTATTCCTTATTACGGTTATGCGCGTCAAGACAGAAAAGCAAGATCCCGTGAGCCAATCACAGCTAAACTTTTCGCTAACCTGCTTGAAACAGCCGGTGCGACTCGTGTGATTGCACTTGACCTGCATGCGCCGCAAATTCAAGGATTCTTTGATATACCGATTGACCACTTAATGGGTGTTCCGATTTTAGGAGAATATTTTGAAGGCAAAAATCTTGAAGATATCGTCATTGTTTCACCAGACCATGGCGGTGTGACACGTGCCCGCAAACTGGCTGACCGACTAAAAGCGCCAATTGCGATTATCGATAAACGCCGTCCGCGTCCAAACGTGGCGGAAGTCATGAATATTGTAGGTAACATCGAAGGGAAGACTGCTATCCTCATCGATGACATTATTGATACTGCAGGTACGATTACACTTGCTGCTAATGCGCTCGTTGAAAACGGAGCGAAAGAAGTATATGCATGCTGTACACACCCTGTACTATCAGGCCCTGCGGTTGAACGGATTAATAATTCAACAATTAAAGAGCTTGTTGTGACAAACAGCATCAAGCTTCCTGAAGAAAAGAAAATTGAACGCTTTAAGCAGCTTTCAGTCGGACCGCTTCTGGCCGAAGCGATTATTCGCGTTCATGAGCAGCAATCAGTCAGCTATCTGTTCAGCTAAACCATTTTTCGAGGTTTAAATCCTTATCGTTATGGGTATTGTTTGTAATAGGACAACTAAAACGACAATAGGATGGTGCTGAATATGGCAACTTTAACGGCAAAAGAAAGAACGGACTTTACTCGTTCGTCTCTTCGGAATATCCGTACTTCAGGACATGTTCCAGGTATCATATATGGGAAGGATACGGGTAACAAACCTGTGTCATTAGACAGTGTGGAGCTCATCAAAACGCTGAGGGACGAAGGCAAAAATGCAGTCATTACGCTTGAGGTCAGCGGAGAAAAACACTCAGTCATGGTAACAGACCTGCAGACGGACCCGTTGAAAAATGAAATCACTCATGCTGATTTTCAAGTAGTTAATATGAGTGAGGACATTGAAGTGGAAGTTCCGATTCATCTGACCGGAGAAGCCATTGGAGTGAAAAACGGAGGCGTACTGCAGCAGCCGTTATATGCACTTACTGTAAAGGCCAAGCCAAAAGCCATTCCGCAAACGATTGAGGCTGATATTTCAAGCCTCGATGTAAATGAAGTACTGACGATTGCGGATTTGCCTGCTGGCGGTGACTACTCCTTTAATCATGAATCAGATGAGGTTGTGGCTTCAATCCTTCCTCCGCAGCAGCAGGAAGCAGCTGAGGTCGATGAAGAGGAATCTGCCGATGCTCAGCCAGAAGGTGAAAACGAACAATAATAGCTTAAGGCGTAACCCTCCCGCGGTTACGTCTTTTGTGCTAGAATGAGAAGAATTATAGCCCGATTATGACGACGGGAGTTATGTGACTAAGGGAGGATTCGCCATGCTTGTGATTGCCGGTCTCGGAAACCCGGGGAAGAACTATGAAAATACACGGCATAATGTCGGATTTATGGTGATAGATCAGCTTGCAAAGGAATGGAATATAGAGCTGAATCAAAATAAATTTAACGGATTATACGGAACCGGATTTGTTTCCGGCAAAAAGGTTCTACTTGTTAAACCGCTTACATATATGAATTTATCAGGAGAATGTTTGCGGCCTTTAATGGACTACTATGATGTCGATAACGAAGATTTGACAGTCATTTACGACGACCTTGACCTTCCGACTGGCAAGATCCGTTTAAGAACGAAAGGAAGCGCCGGAGGGCACAATGGCATCAAATCACTGATCCAGCATCTTGGAACATCCGAGTTTGACCGTATCCGCATCGGAATCGGCCGGCCTGTAAACGGCATGAAGGTCGTTGATTATGTGTTAGGCTCCTTTACCAAGGAGGAGGCACCTGAGATCGAAGAAGCGGTTGATAAATCTGTGAAGGCTTGTGAGGCTTCTTTGAGTAAACCGTTTTTAGAAGTCATGAACGAATTTAACGCAAAGGTATAAAATGTAACAACAAAGTCCATACTACACCAAAATGACTTTTTCATCAGGAGGTCCCTTGTATGGCTTTGCATTATTATTGTCGTCATTGCGGAGTGAAAGTAGGCAGTCTCGAATCTTCAATGGTATCGACAGACTCACTTGGATTTCAGCACTTAACAAATGAGGAAAGAAACGATATGATTTCTTATAAAGAAAATGGAGATGTCCATGTTTTGACGATATGTGAAGATTGCCAAGAGGCGCTTGACCGAAATCCGCATTACCACGAATATCACACATTTATTCAATAAAAAGCTTTGGTGTAGACACTAGACCAAAGCGTTTTTCTGTTCTCGCAGGAAACAGAGAGGAGGGGCCATATGGACAACATTCAAACCTTTATAAAAGAAAGCGATGACTTTAAATCCATCATCAACGGTTTACACGAGGGCCTGAAGGAACAGCTGCTCGCGGGTCTGTCGGGTTCCGCGCGTTCTGTTTTTACTTCTGCTCTGGCTAATGAAACGAATAAGCCTATCTTTCTCATCACCCATAACTTATATCAAGCCCAGAAAGTAACAGATGATCTGACTTCACTTCTAGAGGATCGGTCTGTCCTTTTGTACCCCGTCAATGAACTCATTTCATCAGAAATCGCAGTTGCAAGCCCTGAATTGCGGGCGCAGCGATTAGATGTCATTAATAGACTAACGAATGGAGAAGCGCCAATTGTCGTTGCTCCGGTAGCGGCAATCAGAAGAATGCTGCCGCCTGTTGAGGTGTGGAAAAGCAGCCAGATGCTCATTCAAGTAGGCCATGATATCGAACCTGACCAGCTTGCCTCACGGCTGATAGAGGTAGGGTATGAGCGGTCTGATATGGTTTCTGCGCCCGGGGAATTCAGTATTCGCGGGGGAATCATTGACATTTATCCGTTGACTTCAGAGAATCCGGTGAGAATTGAACTTTTTGACACCGAGGTGGATTCAATCCGCAACTTTAATTCAGATGATCAGCGGTCAATTGAGACCCTTACCTCGATCAATATCGGTCCCGCGAAGGAATTAATTATCAGACCGGAAGAAAAAGCGCGGGCGATGGAGAAAATCGATAGTGGTCTTGCCGCGAGCTTGAAAAAATTAAAGGCTGACAAACAAAAAGAAATACTTCATGCGAATATTTCTCACGATAAAGAACGCTTGTCTGAAGGCCAGACAGATCAGGAGCTCGTGAAGTATCTCTCATATTTCTATGAAAAGCCTGCTAGTTTACTAGATTATACACCTGATAATACACTTCTGATTTTGGATGAAGTCAGTCGGATTCATGAGATGGAAGAACAGCTTCAAAAAGAAGAAGCGGAGTTTATCACAAATCTTCTTGAGGAAGGGAAGATTTTGCATGACATTCGTTTGTCATTCAGCTTCCAAAAAATAGTGGCTGAGCAAAAACGGCCTCTGCTGTACTACTCTTTATTTTTGCGGCATGTACACCATACGAGCCCGCAAAATATCGTCAATGTGTCAGGCCGGCAAATGCAGAGTTTCCATGGCCAAATGAACGTGCTTGCGGGCGAAATGGAGCGTTTTAAAAAATCAAATTTCATTGTTGTGTTCTTAGGAGCAAACAAGGAACGTACACAGAAATTGTCATCTGTTTTGGCTGATTATGATATCGAGGCCGCCATGACAGACAGCAAAAAAGCGCTTGTTCAGGGACAGGTCTATATCATGGAAGGCGAGCTCCAATCAGGATTTGAGCTGCCGTTAATGAAGCTTGCCGTTATCACGGAAGAAGAACTGTTCAAAAACCGTGTAAAGAAGAAGCCGCGAAAACAGAAGCTTACCAATGCAGAACGCATCAAAAGCTATTCTGAGCTTCAAATTGGAGATTATGTCGTTCATATTAATCACGGGATCGGAAAATACCTGGGGATCGAAACTCTTGAAATCAACGGCATTCATAAAGACTATTTAAATATACATTATCAGGGCAGTGACAAGCTTTACGTCCCTGTAGAACAAATTGATCAGGTCCAAAAATATGTCGGCTCCGAAGGAAAAGAGCCAAAGCTGTATAAATTAGGCGGAAGTGAATGGAAGCGGGTCAAGAAAAAAGTAGAGACATCCGTTCAGGATATTGCTGACGACTTAATTAAGCTGTATGCCGAAAGAGAAGCGAGCAAGGGCTATGCGTTTTCTCCTGACCATGAGATGCAGCGTGAATTCGAATCGGCTTTCCCTTATCAAGAGACTGAGGATCAGCTCCGTTCTATTCACGAAATCAAAAAAGACATGGAAAGAGAACGTCCGATGGACCGCTTGCTGTGCGGAGATGTGGGCTACGGTAAAACAGAGGTTGCCATACGTGCCGCGTTTAAGGCGATCGGTGACGGAAAGCAGGTAGCTCTGCTCGTTCCGACAACCATTTTGGCACAGCAGCACTATGAAACCATAAAAGAGCGCTTCCAGGACTATCCGATTAATATCGGCCTTCTCAGCAGGTTCAGAACGAGAAAAGAAGCAAACGAAACAATCAAAGGGCTGAAAAATGGAACGGTTGATATCGTCATCGGGACGCATCGGCTGCTATCAAAGGATGTCGTGTATAAAGACTTAGGGCTCCTCATCATTGATGAAGAGCAGCGTTTCGGTGTAACCCATAAAGAAAAGATCAAGCAAATAAAAGCCAATGTTGATGTATTAACGTTAACAGCAACGCCGATTCCGCGTACGCTGCATATGTCTATGCTTGGCGTAAGGGACCTTTCAGTCATCGAGACTCCGCCGGAAAATCGCTTCCCCGTACAGACGTATGTTGTGGAATATAACGGCGCTCTTGTCAGAGAGGCGATTGAACGTGAGCTTGCACGCGGAGGCCAGGTCTATTTCTTGTACAACCGGGTAGAGGACATTGAGCGGAAAGCGGATGAAATTTCAATGCTAGTCCCTGACGCGAAGGTAGCATATGCGCATGGGAAAATGACAGAAAATGAATTAGAAACCGTTATGCTAAGCTTCCTTGAAGGAGAATCAGACGTTCTCGTCAGCACAACCATTATCGAAACTGGCGTGGACATCCCAAACGTCAATACGCTGATCGTATTTGACGCCGACAAGATGGGACTTTCTCAGCTTTACCAGCTGCGGGGGCGTGTCGGCCGTTCTAACCGTGTGGCGTATGCGTACTTCACGTATCGCCGGGATAAAGTGCTGACAGAAGTGGCTGAAAAAAGGCTGCAGGCTATTAAAGAATTCACAGAGTTAGGTTCCGGTTTTAAAATCGCAATGCGTGACTTAACGATTCGCGGAGCCGGGAATCTTCTTGGTGCCCAGCAGCATGGCTTCATCGATTCGGTCGGATTTGACCTCTATTCACAAATGCTGAAGGAGGCCATTGAGGAGCGTAAAGGAGACACAGCGAAGACAGAGCAGTTTGAAACAGAAATTGATGTCGAGCTTGATGCGTATATTCCGGAAACTTATATTCAAGACGGCAAACAGAAAATTGATATGTATAAACGCTTCAGGTCTGTGGCGACAATCGAAGAGAAGAATGAGCTTCAAGATGAAATGATCGACCGCTTTGGAAACTATCCAAAAGAAGTCGAATACTTGTTTACTGTTGCAGAAATGAAAGTCTATGCGAGACAGGAACGTGTCGAGCTGATTAAGCAGGATAAAGATGCTGTCAGATTGACGATTTCTGAAGAAGCAAGTGCTGAAATTGACGGGCAGAAGCTGTTTGAGCTTGGCAATCAATATGGCAGACAAATCGGACTGGGAATGGAAGGGAAAAAACTCAAAATCTCCATACAGACGAAAGGCCGTAGTGCTGATGAATGGCTCGACACCGTGCTGGGCATGCTGAAGGGCTTAAAAGATGTGAAAAAGCAAACCATTTCATCAACGTAAATTTTGTTACTCTCTGGTGTATATTACATTTGATGTGACGGATACTAATTTCAAGCGAGGCGGAAGGTACATAAAGTAACTGCTTTAGGTCTTTCCCACATGTATATACCATCAAATGAAAGAGAGGCACCAGAGATGAAAGCAACCGGTATCGTACGTCGTATTGATGACTTAGGTCGGGTCGTGATTCCTAAAGAAATTCGAAGAACTCTGAGAATCAGGGAAGGCGATCCGCTTGAGATTTTTGTAGATCGTGACGGAGAAGTGATTTTGAAAAAGTACTCTCCGATCAGTGAGCTTGGAGACTTTGCAAAGGAGTATGCAGACGCGCTTTACGACAGCCTCGGCCATTCAGTGCTGATTTGTGATCGTGATGTATATATTGCCGTGTCCGGCAGCTCCAAAAAAGATTACTTAAACAAGTCAATCAGCGAAATGCTGGAAAGAACAATGGATCAGCGCAGCTCCGTGCTTGAGAGTGATGCGAAATCAGTACAGCTTGTGAATGGAATTGATGAGGACATGAATTCTTATACTGTAGGCCCAATTGTGGCGAACGGTGATCCGATAGGTGCTGTGGTGATCTTTTCAAAAGATCAGACAATGGGCGAAGTAGAGCATAAAGCCGTTGAAACAGCAGCTGGATTTTTGGCTCGTCAAATGGAACAGTAGGTCTTATTCCTTTCTTCGAAAATAGGTATGTAAAGAACAGCTCTCCTTGGGACGCTGTTCTTTTTCATGCGTGCCGAAAAAGGAATCCAAGGGTTGGGATGTGGTATAATAACCTCGTTTTTATTTGTGCCGCGGTAATACGTGAACCGTATTGCCCCTGACGTTGGGAAGGAGCTTTTGGATGGACGATTCAATAGGCGTTAAACGGCATTGGATTTGGCAGGGGGCTTTTGTTTTAATTCTGGCAGGCGTCATCACAAAAATTTTAAGCGCTGTTTACAGAGTCCCGTTTCAAAACATTGTCGGCGATGTTGGATTTTATATATATCAGCAGGTATACCCCTTTCTTGGTATTGCGGTCATGCTGTCCACATCAGGATTTCCAGTCATTATTTCAAAGCTGATGAATGATTATAGTGAAAAAAATCATCACACCATATTAAAAATATCAGCGTTGTTTTTGTCTTTAATCGGTATTTTATTATTTCTTTGTTTATATCTGGGTGCTGTTCCTATTGCACTCTTTATGGGAGATTCGCATCTAGCCGTGTTAATTCAAGTGGCCGCATACGCGTTTCTGCTTTTCCCATTTGTCGCGTTGCTAAGAGGCGGTTTTCAGGGGCGGCACGAAATGCTCCCTTCAGCCTTATCACAGATGACAGAGCAGTTTCTGCGTGTTGCGGTGCTCTTGGGTTTATCATTTTGGCTCGTGAAAAAGGGAGCCTCGCTTTATACTGCGGGAGCGGCAGCCGCTTCAGGCTCTCTTGCCGGAAGTTTGGTTGCATTGATAATACTGGGGTTTTTTTGGTTCAAAACGAAAAGAGACAACCAAACGGATAGGCAAAACGAAAATGTCATCACAACAAAAGAATTGACGAAAAAACTGCTTTTATATTCGGTCACAATTTGTGTAAGCAGTTTGCTGCTTTTGTTTATCCAGCTTGTTGATGCTTTGAATTTATATGCATTGCTTTCGGGTGGTGAGGCAAGCGAAGAAGCAAAATGCCTAAAGGGGATCTATGATCGGGGACAACCCTTGTTGCAGCTCGGTTCAGTTTTTGCCGTAAGCATTGCGACGTCACTCGTTCCGTATATTTCTATGGCTGTAAAAAACAAAGAGCTGAAGATCATGAAAGAAAAAATCACGTCATCTTTGAAACTATGCCTTGTGCTCGGTACAGGCGCATCGGCTGGGTTGATTTGCATTCTAAAGCCGGTAAATATCATGCTGTTTCAAAATGGAGAAGGGACAGGTGCGTTACAAGTATTTAGCTGCTCCATTTTGTTTGCATCCTTGGCGGTAACGGCAGCGGCAGTCTTACAGGGAGCGGGATACACAGTTTTTCCTGCGATAGCGGTGGGCGCGGGTGTTGCGGTGAAATGGGTGTTAAACACACTTTTGGTTCCGCGCTATGGGATTGAAGGCGCATCGCTTGCGACAGCGGCTTCCTTTGCGGCTGTCGCCGGCCTTAACTTGTATCAGCTTCGGCAAAAGGAATGGCTTGATAAGCTTAGAGGCGTTTTGATTCCGATTATTGGATCTGCTCTTTTGATGTCAGCTGTCTTGCTTGCGTATACGCGTCTATGGACTTTCTTGTTTCCTGCAACAGGAAGAGGAGTTGCTGTGATTGAGAGCCTTTCTGCTGTTGCCATTGGTGGCGCGGTGTTTATTTATTGTATGATGAGATTGGGAATATTTACAGATGAAGAGCTGAACAGTGTGCCATTCGGCAGCAAGTTAAGCAAATTCATGAGAAGGAGAGAACAAAATGGCGGGTAAAATTACAGTCGTGGGACTTGGTGCCGGAGACATGGACCAGTTGACAATTGGTATACACAAGCTGTTGACGAAGGCAGATACGCTGTATGTCAGAACCAAGGATCATCCTTTAATTGAGGAGCTTGAAAAAGAAACGAAGAACATCCGTTTCTTTGACGATATATATGAGAAACATGATCAGTTCGAGGCGGTATATGAAGAAATTGCAGATATCCTCTTTGAAGCGGCGCGGCGTGAGGATGTGGTTTACGCTGTGCCGGGACACCCTTTTGTCGCAGAAAAAACAGTTCAGCTGCTGACGGAGCGGCAGGAAAAGGAAAACGTTCAAGTGAAAGTCGCGGGGGGACAAAGTTTCCTTGATGCCACATTCAATGCCTTGCAAATTGACCCGATTGAAGGTTTTCAATTTGTGGATGCCGGCACATTGTCCGCGGATGAGCTTGAGCTCAGACATCATCTGATCATATGTCAGGTTTACGACCAAATGACGGCTTCTGAAGTGAAGCTGACATTAATGGAGAAGCTGCCTGATGATTATGAGGTCGTGATCGTGACTGCAGCAGGCAGCTGTGGCGAGGAGATCAGGACAGTGCCATTATTTGAGTTGGACCGCAATGTCGCCTTGAACAACTTAACAAGTGTGTATATTCCGCCGATTAAAGAAGAGAAGCTGCTTTATCACGAATTCTCCACGTTCCGAAGCATCATCAGAGAGCTTCGCGGACCTAATGGATGTCCGTGGGATAAAAAGCAGACGCATCAGTCATTAAAGCAGTACATGATTGAAGAATGTTATGAGCTTCTCGAAGCTATTGACGAAGAAGACACAGACCATATGATCGAAGAGCTTGGCGACGTTTTGCTTCAGGTCTTGCTTCACGCGCAAATTGGTGAAGATGAAGGTTATTTCACAATTGATGATGTCATAAAAGGAATCAGTGAAAAAATGGTCCGAAGACATCCCCATGTGTTTAAAGATGTTAAGGTTCAGGATGAAAACGATGTTTTAGCCAATTGGGAAGATATAAAAAAGGCCGAAAAAAATACATCTGAATCATCGTTACTAGACAGCGTACCGAAAACCCTTCCAGCTCTTTCGAAAGCTGCTAAATTGCAGAAAAAAGCAGCGAAGGTCGGTTTTGACTGGGAAGACGTCAGCGATATTTGGGAAAAGGTAAGTGAGGAAATGAAGGAATTTTCTTCTGAGGTTTCTGAGGCTCCTCACGAACACAATCTTAAAGCTGAGTTTGGCGACATTTTGTTCGCGCTGGTGAATGTAGCCCGCTTCTACAAAATAGAGCCAGAGGAAGCGCTGACCATGACTAATGACAAATTCCGGAGACGGTTCTCGTACATTGAGGAAACAGCGAAGGAAGAGGGAGTCGAGTTGGCTGATATGTCCCTTGAGGACATGGACAAACTGTGGAATGAAGCAAAAGAAACTGAGAGGAGATCATAGATATGAGATTAGATAAATTTTTGAAAGTATCACGGCTGATCAAACGGCGTACACTAGCGAAGGAAGTAGCTGACCAAGGACGAATCTCTATTAACGGAAACCAAGCTAAAGCTAGCTCTGACGTAAAACCGGGAGATGAACTAACGGTCCGCTTCGGCCAAAAGCTTGTAACGGTTCAAGTTAATGAATTGAAAGACACGACGAAAAAAGAAGAAGCTGCAAACATGTACACGATTCTAAAAGAAGAAAAACTCGGCGAATAGGCTTGTTCTAAAAAAATCCCCCACCTCATACAATGCAGTAATAATGCTAAAAGTATCGAGGATATGGGGGCTGAATAGATGAATTCATATTATGATCAAAAAGGTTCTTCGTCTGTTCCGGAACAGCATGATGTGACAATGAAAGGCCGGAAGCATTTAGATATTTCTGGGGTTAAGCATGTGGAGAGTTTTGATAACGAAGAATTCCTGCTGGAAACGGTGATGGGAATGCTCTCCGTCAGAGGCCAAAACCTGCAGATGAAAAATCTTGATGTGGAAAAAGGGATTGTTTCGATTAAAGGCAGGGTATTTGATTTAGTGTACTTAGACGAACAACAAGGGGATAAAGCTAAAGGGTTTTTTAGCAAGTTGTTTAAATGACGCTGACGACACAATTCTATACAATGCTGGCGATGTGCGGTATGGGTCTCTGGCTTGGTGCTTCGCTTGATACATACCGGCTCTTTGTCATTCGTGCCAAAACAGCCAGATGGCTATTATTTATTCATGATATTCTTTTCTGGATTGTGCAAGGGCTGCTTTTCTTTTATGTCTTGCTTCATGTAAATGAGGGAGAATTCAGGATTTACATCTTTTTAGCGGTTCTGCTGGGCGTTGCGACGTATCAGAGCCTTTGCAAACGAATCTATATAAAAATACTGAAATTCGTCATTTACCTTGTTGTTTCTGTTTATCAATTCTTCAAAAAACTCATTCAGCACGTGTTATTTCGTCCTATTGTGTGGACATGCGGAGCGATCATCTGGATGGCGGCATTTTTATTCAAGAAAACATACAGCCTGATAGGTTTTCTCCTGCTGTGTCTATATAAAATAGTCATGGTTCTGTGTTTTCCGATCCGTTTTATCGCGAAACAATGTTTGAAACTTCTTCCTGTGAAAATGCGTCTAACTTTTAGACGTTATTTTGAAAAAGGTGCAGGATTTCTCAAAAAGAAGAAGAAACTATTGATAACCATAAGAACGACCATTACACGGTTTTTGAAGAAATGAAAGGAGGACCGTCTGGTTTGAATTTTTCCAGGGAACGAACGATAACTGAAATACAAAACGACTATAAAGAACAAGTGGAACGGCAAAATCAGCTGAAGAAACGAAGACGCAAAGGGCTGTACAGACGGTTAACTGTATTCGGCGCCCTAGTATTCCTGACGGCAATTGTGCTGGCAAGCTCTGTCTGGTCCCAAACATCTTCCCTTAGTGCAAAAGAAGAAAAGAAAGAACAGCTTGAAAAAGAACTGAAAAGTTTAAAGACAAAACAAACGGATTTAAAAGAAGAAATATCCAAATTGAAGGATGAGGATTACGTCACAGAGCTTGCCAGAAGGGACTTATTCATGTCTGGGGACGGAGAAATTATCTTCAATGTGGAGAAGAAGAGCAAGTAGCCTTGTTGACACTTAAATTTTTATTTAGGTATAATTAAGCAAACGATCTTTTTATAAGCCTAAGGAGGAGCACTTTTTTTATGTCGATTGAAGTTGGCAGCAAGTTGCAAGGGAAAATTACAGGTATTACAAATTTTGGAGCATTTGTTGAATTGCCTGGAGGCTCAACCGGTCTCGTTCACATTAGTGAGGTAGCTGATAATTATGTCAAAGACATTAACGACCACTTAAAAGTCGGCGACCAAGTTGAAGTGAAAGTCATCAACGTTGAAAAAGACGGGAAAATTGGTTTATCTATTAAAAAAGCTAAAGACCGTCCGCAAGCCAGACCTAGAAATGATTTCCGTCCGAAAGAATCTTTTGAACAGAAAATGAATAAGTTTTTAAAAGACAGCGAAGATCGCTTGTCATCTTTAAAACGCAATACGGAATCAAAACGTGGAGGGCGCGGAGCAAGAAGAGGATAACTTGCTGCTTTCTATAAAATAAATGAAGCATCCGTTCATCCCGACGGATGCTTTTTTATTATCCTCACCCTCTTTAAAAGTCAGAAAATTACAACATTAAAGTTTCTGTTGACGAAAGAGACAAACCTTTGTATTATATAACTTGTGCTTAGAAGCACAAAACAATATGGCGGTGTAGCTCAGCTGGCTAGAGCGTACGGTTCATACCCGTGAGGTCGGGGGTTCGATCCCCTCCGCCGCTACCATATTTGTTTGGCCCGTTGGTCAAGCGGTTAAGACACCGCCCTTTCACGGCGGTAACACGGGTTCGAATCCCGTACGGGTCATCCTAAAAAATCGGTTTCTCTTGCAGAAGCCGATTTTTTTCATTTTTAGACAACATTCCAGAAATTCTTTTCATAAACGAATATCAAGGCAGAAACCGTCGAAGATTTCTTTGGTATTGTTACCTTCTTTTGACAAAATCCTATCTGTGCTTTCGCTATAATGACAGGCAACGAATATAACAGGTGGGAGATGAGAGGAATGGAAAAAGCAGAAAGAAGAGTGAACGGGCCAATGGCGGGACAAGCTTTGGAAAAACTCCAATCGTTTTTTAACAGGGGCACGAAGCTGGTGACTCATCATTTGCATTCACTGTTTTTCTATAAAGGATTCATTTATGTTGTCATCGGATTTTTGCTTGGACGGGCTTTCATATTATCCGAGGTGCTTCCTTTCGCACTTCCTTTCTTTGGAGCGATGCTTCTAATCAGAAGAGACAAAGCGTTTTATGCGGTTTTGGCTGTGCTTGCAGGTGCGCTGACCATATCTCCAAAGCACTCATTGCTCATACTGGCGGCATTGCTGGCATTCTTCGTATTTTCTAAAGTGGCTGCCTTCATTACCGACGATCGTGTTAAAGCGCTCCCGATTGTCGTGTTCTTCTCCATGGCTGCAGCAAGAGCCGGGTTTGTTTATGCCCAAAATGGCGTATTTACAACCTATGATTATGTAATGGCTATCGTTGAGGCTGGACTATCGTTTATCTTAACACTGATTTTCCTTCAGAGCCTTCCGATTTTTACTGTGAAAAAAGTGAAACAATCATTAAAAATAGAGGAAATCATTTGCTTTATGATTCTTATTGCCTCTGTTTTAACGGGGCTGGCTGGCTTGTCCTACCAAGGGATGCAGGCAGAACATATATTGGCTCGTTATGTTGTGTTGAGTTTTTCCTTTATTGGCGGAGCAAGCATCGGCTGTACGGTTGGGGTTGTGACCGGCCTGATTCTTGGCTTGGCGAATATCGGAAACCTATATCAAATGAGTCTGCTTGCTTTTTCCGGTTTATTGGGCGGTTTGCTGAAGGAAGGGAAAAAAGCGGGTGCAGCAATTGGTTTGATCGTTGGATCACTTCTTATATCTTTATATGGTGAAGGCTCTGCCGGTCTGATGACAACGCTCTATGAGTCATTAATCGCAGTCGGCCTGTTTTTGCTCACACCTCAATCTATTACGAGGAAAGTGGCGAGATATATTCCGGGAACTGTCGAGCATCTTCAAGAGCAACAGCAATACGCTAGAAAAATCCGTGATGTCACTGCTCAGAAGGTAGACCAATTCTCCAATGTATTTCACGCGCTGTCTGAAAGCTTTGCAACCTTTTATCAAGCATCAGACGAACAGACAGATGACAGCGAAGTTGATCTGTTCTTAAGCAAAATCACGGAGCATTCCTGCCAGACGTGCTACAAGAAAAACAGGTGCTGGGTACAGAACTTTGATAAAACATATGACTTAATGAAACAAGTTATGCTTGAAACAGAGGAAAAAGAATATGCATCAAACCGAAGGCTGAAAAAAGAGTTTCAACAGTATTGTTCTAAATCCAAGCAGGTTGAAGAGCTGATTGAGGATGAGCTCGCACATCATCATGCCCATTTGACACTCAAGAAAAAAGTCCAAGACAGCAGGCGCCTTGTTGCTGAACAGCTTTTAGGCGTTTCTGAGGTTATGGCCGACTTTTCTCGGGAAATAAAAAGAGAGCGAGAACAGCACTTTCTGCAGGAAGAGCAAATCATAGAAGCGCTTCAGCATTTCGGAATTGAGATTCAGCATGTCGAGATCTATAGTCTTGAACAAGGAAATATCGATATTGAAATGACCATTCCGTTCAGCGGACATGGAGAAAGTGAAAAAATCATTGCTCCTATGCTTTCTGACATTCTGGAGGAACAAATTCTTGTGAAAGCCGAACAGCACTCTCCGCATCCGAATGGATACAGCCATGTCGCCTTTGGATCAACAAAATCATACAGGGTGTCCACGGGAGCTGCTCACGCTGCGAAGGGCGGCGGCCTTGTCTCCGGTGACAGCTACAGCATGATGGAGCTTGGAGCCAGAAAATATGCTGCAGCAATCAGTGACGGAATGGGCAATGGCGCAAGAGCGCACTTTGAAAGCAATGAAACGATCAAGCTTCTTGAAAAAATCCTTGAATCGGGCATTGATGAAAAAATAGCAATTAAAACGATCAACAGCATACTGTCTCTAAGGACAACTGACGAAATATATTCCACGCTTGACCTATCTATTATCGATCTTCAAGATGCCAGCTGTAAATTTTTGAAGGTTGGATCGACGCCCAGCTTTATCAAACGGGGTGACCAGGTCATGAAAGTTCAAGCGAGCAATCTGCCAATCGGTATTATTAATGAATTCGATGTGGAGGTTGTGAGTGAACAGCTGAAAGCGGGTGACCTCTTAATTATGATGAGTGATGGCATTTTTGAGGGGCCTAAGCATGTGGAAAATCACGACTTATGGATGAAGCGTAAAATGAAAGGGTTGAAAACAAATGACCCGCAGGAGATTGCCGATTTGCTTATGGAAGAAGTCATCCGCACAAGATCCGGCCAAATTGAGGACGATATGACTGTTGTTGTCGTCCGGATTGATCACAATACACCGAAGTGGGCATCCATTCCTGTTCCGGCAATCTTTCAAAACAAACAAGAAATTTCATAACGCTTCCGTATAAATCAAATTTCTTCTGGCGAAGATGGGAATATATGAATCTGAGAATCCTCGTATTCTCCAGGAGGAATGAATGTGAACAACGGACATTTAAATCAAATTTTGCTGATAACGGATGGCTGCTCAAACCATGGGGAAGACCCGCTTGCAATGGCTGCTTTTGCTAAAGAGCAGGGGATTACGGTAAATGTCATTGGTATAATGGAAGAAAATCAAATTGACCCTGAGGCAATGAAGGAAGTCGAAGGGATTGCACTTGCCGGAGGAGGCGTGCATCAAGTCGTTTATGCATCTCAGCTTTCACAAACTGTTCAAATGGTAACAAAAAAAGCGATGACGCAAACCTTACAAGGTGTAGTCAATCAAGAACTGAAACAGATTCTCGGAAAGAATGTGGAAATGGAAGAGCTTTCCCCGGAAAAACGCGGCGAAGTCATGGAAGTGGTAGAC
>Ga0058700_1000194_pt1 | contig 37426 bp, 38 predicted proteins | sample AgamicAtAme_FD_71365 | JGI IMG/M metagenome (GOLD analysis project Ga0058700, IMG submission 71365) | Agave microbial communities from Guanajuato, Mexico - At.Am.e | ecosystem: Host-associated > Plants > Phyllosphere > Phylloplane/Leaf | place: Guanajuato, Mexico | collected 2012-06-07 | reverse complement strand
TTCCGCGTTTGCGGCCACACTTCGCGATCAAGGAACCCTTGCCAACCCATCACCGAGCGATAAGCTCGCAACCTTGGACTCTACGAAATAGGTTTTGGCCCTAAGCCCGGGGGCAGGTCAAAGGGACCCCGGGCCATTAATTTCTGTAGCGACCCAATTGGCGGTGTTTGACCCCAATGGAACCGAAACACGAAGGCGCACACTCATGCTCGCATCCAACCGCATCGATAGCGCTGTCAGATACAGCGGTTGGGCCAGCAATATCTACATCAGCTGCACTCAGATCAGCCATGAAGTCGTTTTATCAGTGCGGGACGATGGCCAGGGCGTTGCAGCTTCCGAAGTCAACAAGTTATTTGAGCGGTTCTTCCGCAGGACGTGAATAAGCGAGTGCGGGAGCGGTATAGGTCTTTCATTGACGAGGCGGATTGCCAGAGCCCATGGCGCCACGATCACCGTCGTACCTGGCTTGGATGAACGTGGATTCAGGGCAGAAGTTCTCCTTGCCGCTAAAGGCTTTCCGGATGAAAGCGATGCCTAGTTAGAGAAACTAGAGAAAGGTATGCAAGCACGTTCTTTGTAACTTCACTTCGAAGAGCTTTTTCTTCTTCAAATTAGTGACCTCTCTGTGCGCGACAAATGTGTTTTCTAGGTGCTGCTTCAAGGGGAACTACATGAGAACAAAAATAATGGCAGCGCTACTTGCCACTTCAGCAACGTTCAGTGCTGGCGCGCAGGAAGGGAAGGTTTCACCCGACATGGTCCAACATGGCAGCGACATACCCATCAAGTGGAATGCGCCGGCAAGCCCGAAAGACTACGACAAGCGCGAAGTCATGATCCCGATGCGGGATGGGATAAAGCTCCATACGGTCATTCTGATTCATCACGGGGCCCATGATCAGCCCATCTTGCTTGAGCGTACTCCGTACAACGCATCCGGCCTGGTGGCAGACAAGCCGCACATGCGGGATGCTGTGTTCGAAGCAGATCGTGAGTGGGTCGACGATGGTTACATCATCGTCATGCAGGATATTCGCGGTAAGTATGGTTCGGAGGGCGACTATGTCATGTCGCGGCCGTCCATCGGCCCACTCAATCCAACGAAAACAGACGATACAACCGACGCCTATGACACCGTCGATTGGCTCGTCAAGAACGTCGCGGAGAGCAACCACAAGGTTGGCATGATTGGCTCCTCCTATGACGGTTGGACCGTCACGATGGCCCTGCTCGGACCGCATCCAGCGCTTAAGGTCGCAGCACCTGAAAGTCCCATGATCGATGGGTGGCTGGGCGATGATTGGTTCCACTACGGCGCATTTCGCCAGTTCCAACTCGACTACATCACCAAGCAGACCAGCGTAAAGGGAGAAGGTGACGACGTTCCTCGCGATGGCGTTGACGACTATCAGATCTTCCTCGATGCTGGCTCCGCGGGTGCTTATGCAGAAGCGCATGGTCTTAAGCAGCTGGCCTGGTGGAATCGCATGTCGGCACATCCCGCCTATGACGCCTTTTGGCAGCTTCAGGCCCTGGACAAGAAAGTTGCTCAGCAACCGTCCAACGTTCCCACGATGTGGCTCCAGGGGCTTTGGGATCAAGAAGACATGTACGGCGCTGTGCATAGCTGGGCAGCCCTCAAGGCAGCGGGTCACGCTGACAACAACCACCTCGTTATGGGCCCGTGGTACCACAGTCAAATCAACGGCGTTGCGCGGAATTTAGGGCCCCTCGAATGGAACGGCGATACAGCCACCACGTTCCGTCGTGATGTGATGATCCCGTTCTTCAATGTCTATCTCAAAGACAAACCGACTGCGCATCCGTTGCCTCCCGTGCTCATCTACAACCCGTCCGAGAACCATTGGGATGCGTTCTCCGACTGGCCGGGTACGCAGACCCCGGCGTGCGCGCGCTTTCGCGACCTGTCGCAGATCGTCGGCAGCGTGCTGCAGGTGGCCTTCTACCTCACGCCCATCATGTGGCTGCCGCGTAGCTTGCCGGCCAACGTGTCGGTGTATCTGCTGGATTTCAACCCGGCCTATCACCTGCTTGAAATCGTGCGCGCGCCGCTGCTCGGCCAATGGCCCAGCGCCATGAACTGGGGCGTTTCCGCGGCGCTGGCGGTGGTCGGCTGGGCGCTGGCGCTGTTTATCTACGGCCGCTACAAGCGGCGCATCGCTTACTGGTTGTAACGGGAAGAGACGTGGACCGTCTCTCGCCTTCCTGCAGGGGTTGAACTGACATGGCGATCATCGAATTTGAAAACGCGACCGTCGATTTCGCGATCTACAACGCGACCGGCCGTTCGCTGAAGAAAAACCTGCTGCGCGTGGCGACGGGTGGGCAGATCGGCGCCGACGAGCGCGGCCGCGTGGTGGTGCGCGCACTGGAAAACCTGACCTTCACCCTGCGCAAGGGCGATCGCGTGGGTTTGCTCGGCCACAACGGCGCGGGCAAGAGCACCCTGCTGCGCGTGCTCAGCGGCGTGTACGAGCCTTCGGCCGGACGCGCCCGCATCGAGGGCAAGGTCGGTTCGCTCATCGATATCTCGCTGGGCATCGATCACGAGGCCACCGGCCGCGAGAACATCTATACGCGCGGCGCGCTGCTTGGCATGACGCGGGCGAAGATGAAGGGACACATCGACGAGATCATCGAGTTCTCCGAGCTTGGCGACTTCATCGACATGCCGGTGCGCACGTATTCCACCGGCATGCACATGCGCCTGGTCTTTGCCGTGTCCACCATCCTTCGGCCGGAAATCCTGCTGATGGACGAGTGGCTCTCGGTGGGCGACGAAGGGTTCCGGCATCGCGCGGAAGCTCGCCTGTCCAGCATGGTGGAGGCCACGCACATCCTGGTGCTGGCTTCGCATTCCCGCGAGCTCATCCTCAACACGTGCAACCGCGTGATCTGGCTGGAGCACGGCAAGATCCGCATGATGGGCGACGTGCGCACCGTTACCGACGCCTACTTCGGCGTCGCGCCGAGCGAGCTGCACGCCGCCTGAGCATGTCGGTGGTCGGGGCGGAAGGCGACTTTCGCGGCAAAGCGGCCATTGCGAAGCGCACACCCCACGCAAACCATGCGCGACACGTAGCCCGGATGAAGCCATCGGCGGAATCCGGGTTCACTCCGTGCCACATGTTCCCATATCTGAACCGGCAGCGCTTTCGCACGGCCATCCCGGATTCCGCCGTTGGCTTCATCCGGGCTACGAACTCCTGGGAGGTCAGCATGTATCGCATGACATGGCAAGCCTTGAAGGTCGCGTTTGTCGTGGTCGTGAGTGCGGTTTCGCTATCCGCGATGGCGGCGGATGATTCCCCGGCAAACCCGACCGCCGTCTTCGCTACACCGCCGCGCGATGGCTCCCACGACTTCGATTTCCTTATCGGCAACTGGAAGGCGCACGTCCGCCGTCTGCCGGATCGGCTGAACAACTCCCACGATTGGGTCGTGTACGACGGCATTTCCAATCATCACAAGCTGATCGACACCAACGCCAATTTCGAGCAGTTCGACGTGACCAGCACGGACGGGAAGCTGCACATGCGCGCGCAGACGCTGCGCATGTACAACCCGGACACGCATCAATGGAGCATCTATGGGTTGGACCTGGACAAGGGCGAGCTCGATGCGCCCGTCATCGGCGAGTTTCACGGCAACCGCGGCGAGTTCTACAACCACCAGACCTGGAAGGGGCGCTCGGTGCTGGTGCGCTGGATGTGGCTGAACATCTCACCCCATGCGGCGCGGATGGAGCAGTCGTTCTCGCCCGATGGCGGGCAGCATTGGGAAGTGAACTGGATTTGCGAGTTGAGCCGATGATGTTGAGGGATCCCGGATTTCGCTGCGCTGCATCCGGGCTACGTGTGGCGTGATGGTGGGGGCAGGTTGATCCTTGGGTTCACGTGGCGCGTGGCGGGCCACGAAGCACGCCACGCGCCGGCAAGGCTTACAGCTGGCTCATGCCGCCGTCGGCGATCACTTCGGTGCCGACGATAAAGGCGGACTCGCGCGCGGTGAGGTGCAATACCGTGGCGGCGATTTCTTCCGGCGTGCCGAAGCGGCCCAGCGGCACCTGTGCCTGGATCTGCGCGGCCACCGCATCCAGCGCCGCGGCATCCACGCCAAGCTTGTTGTAGAGCGGCGTGCTCACGGGGCCGGGGCTCACCACGTTAACGCGCACGCCGCGCGGCAGCAGTTCGGCGGACAGCGTGCGCGCCAGGCTCACCAGGGCGGCCTTGCTGGCGGCGTAGATCGAGGTATCCGGCATGCCGATGTGCGCGTTGATCGAGCCGTTAATGACGATGGCCGCGCCCGGGTTGAGCAAGGGCAGCAGGGCCTGCAGCTGGAAGTACGGGCCCTTCACGTTGGTGTCGAAAATCTGGTCCCACAGCGCGACGTCCGCGTTTTCCAGCGAAGCGAATTTGGCGACGCCGGCGTTGATGAACACGGCGTCCAGGCGCAGGCCGCGATGGGCGAGTTCATCGGCCAGCGCCTTGGCGGCCGGCAGCGAGCCGGCGTCGTTGGTCAGCGCCACGGCCTGCGGGCCGATGCTCTCGGCCGCTTGGGCCAGTGCCGCCCCGTCGCGGCCGGTGATGACCACGCGGGCGCCTTCGGCGGCGTAGGCCCTGGCGGCGGCCAGGCCAATGCCGCTGCTGCCGCCGGTGACGAGTACGGTCTTGTCTGCGAAACGTTTCATGGTGGTGACTCCGAGTTGGTGGGAACGGTTGCCATGCTGCGCGCCATCCCGGGCTTTGCCGTACGATGCGTTTGGCCCAGACGTTCGAAGGTATCGAACATGTTATCGGACGACGAACTGGCCTTGCTGCAGGCCATCCACAGCAGCGGCAGCCTGACCCGCGCGGCCGCCCTGCTGGGCAAGGCGCCCTCTACCGTTTCGCACGCAGCGCGGCAGCTGGAGGCGCGCTTCGACGCCCTGCTGTTCGACCGGCGCCGCTATCGCCTGCAGCTCACCCCGGCAGGGCGTTTGCTGGCGCAGGAATCCGCGCGCCTGGCGCAGGACGTGTCGCGGCTCACCCGTCGCGTCAAGCAGGTGGCCGGCGGCTGGGAGGACCGGCTGTGGATCGTCACCGACGAACTGCTGGAGTTCGACACGCTGGTGCCGGTGATCCGTGCCTTCGACACGCTGAAATCCGGCGTGCTGCTGCGGATCACTCACGAGGTGCTCAACGGCACCTGGGAAGCGCTGCGCGACGGCCGCGCGGACCTGGTGGTCGGCGCCACCAATGCGCCGCCGGTGATCCCCAACCTGCGCTGGGAAGAGCTGGGCGTGATGGAGTGGGTGTTCGCGGTGTCGCCGCGCCACCCGCTGGCCAAGGCGGCCGAACCGCTGGAGCAGGAGCAACTGCTGCCGTATCGCACGGTGGTGGTGGCCGACACCGCGCGCAGCCTGGACAGCCGTAGCTTCGGCATCCTTGGCGGCCAGACCACGCTGGCCGTACCCAGCATGCGCGCCAAGATCCTGGCCCAGCGCGAAGGCCTGGGCGTGGGCTGGCTGCCCCGCCAGCGCGTGCAGTCGCTGCTCAAGCGCGGCGAACTGGTGGAGAAACGCATGGCGGCGCCGCGCGACCCGAACCGGCTGTTCGTGGGCTGGCGCGGCGATCATCACGGCCGCGCGCTGGACTGGTGGCTGGAGCAACTGCGCCAGCCGCGCCTGGCGAAGAAGTTGCTGCTGGGTATCGACGCGTGGGGTTGAGCATGCGTGCCTGACGGCGCGCGGATGTCATTCGCCCAAAGGCCGGCCGCGGCCGCTTAGTGTGACAGCTTGTTGACGAGCGCGCCGCGACAATCCTCCGCTCGCCGGTGACGGTTCCATCTCGCGGCACGGCGCCGCCGGGGGTTGATTGTCGGCGCGCTTGGGTGCTTCATGGCAGGACGGCCGCGCATCAGCGGGCCAGGGCCTAAAGGAGTGGATTGTGCCTTCCATCGTTTCGCAGCCGGTTGCGGAGAAACTCACGCAATCGGCCATCTTTCTCGTGGTGACGCTGTCGCCGCAGCCGCAGACCGACGTGGCGGTGCGCCAGCTCTGCGCGGACATGTCCTCGCTGCTGCGCGGCATCGGCTTCCGTCACCCCACGCGGCGCCTGTCGTGCACCATGGGTTTCGGCTCGGAGGCGTGGGATCGCCTGTTCGGGCAGCCGCGCCCCGCCGATCTGCATCCCTTCATCGAGATCAAGGGCGAACACCACGCGCCGTCGACGCCGGGCGACCTGCTGTTCCATATCCGTGCCACGCATATGGACCTGTGCTTCGAGCTGGCGTCGCAGATCATGTCGCGCCTTGGCGATGGCGTGACCTCCGCCGACGAAGTGCATGGCTTCAAGTACTTCGATGAACGCGACTTGCTGGGCTTCGTCGACGGCACCGAAAACCCCTCCGGCCAGGCCGCGCTGGATGCCGTGCTCATCGGTGAGGAGGACCCCGATTTCATCGGCGGCAGCTACGTGATCGTGCAGAAATACCTGCACGACCTGGCGGCGTGGAACAAGCTGCCGGTGGAGCAGCAGGAGCGCATCATCGGGCGGCACAAGCTGTCGGACATCGAGCAGGCCGAGGACGCCAAGGCGAGCTACGCGCACAACGTGCTCACCAATATCGAGGAGAACGGCGAGCAGTTGCAGATCGTCCGCGACAACATGCCGTTCGGTGACGTGTCCAAGGGCGAGTTCGGCACCTACTTCATCGGCTATGCGCGCTCGCCGGCGCGCACCGAAAAGATGCTCAACAACATGTTCGTCGGCAACCCGCCCGGCAATTACGACCGACTGCTGGATTTCAGCAAGGCGGTGACGGGGTCGCTGTTCTTCGTACCTACCGCCAGCTTCCTCGACGACGTGGATCCGCAAGGCGCGCCCGCGCCGGTCGCGGCGATCGAGGACGCATCCCATGCGAGCGCGCCCGCGCCTTCGCCGGACGGTTCGCTCGGTATCGGTTCGCTCAAAGGAGAACCCGCACATGAATAATCTTCACCGGAAGCTTGCGCCCATTTCCACCGGGGCGTGGGAGCAGATCGAGCAGGAAGCGGCACGCACCTTGAAGCGCCATCTGGCCGCGCGCCGCGTGGTGGACGTGATCGGGCCCAAGGGCACGGAGTTCTCCTGCGTGGGCACGGGCCATCAGGAAAAGATCAAGTCGCCGGACAACGGCATCGAAGCGCATCTGCGCGAGGTGAAGCCGGTGGTGGAGTTGCGCGTGCCGTTTGAGCTCTCGCGCAAGTCGCTGGATTCGGTGGAGCGCGGCGCAAACGATCCCGACCTGCAGCCGCTCAAGGACGCCGCGCGCAAGATCGCCTTCGCCGAGGATCGCGCGGTGCTCGAAGGCTACGAGCAGGCGCATATCGAAGGCATCCGCAAGGGCAGCAGCAACCCGGCCATCGCCTTGCCGAAGGAAGCCACCGGCTATCCCGCCGTGGTGGCGCAGGCGGTGAGCCAGCTGCGCGAGATGGGCGTCAACGGGCCGTACACGCTGCTGCTGGGCGAGCAGTCGTACACGGCGGTGAGCGCGGCGACCCAGCACGGCTATCCGGTGGCGCGCGACATGCGCAACCTGGTGGACGGCGACATCATCTGGGCGCCAGCCATCAGCGGCGGCGTGGTACTGAGCACGCGCGGCGGGGATTTCGAGCTGCATCTGGGGCAGGACATCTCCATCGGTTACCTCAGCCACAACGAAAGCACGGTGCAGCTGTACCTGCAGGTGTCCTTCACCTTCCTGCAGCTGACGGCCGAAGCCGCGGTGATGCTGTCGCCCAGCAAGTAGAACCTTGCCTGTCGAAGAGGAGGGCTCCGCGTGGACGAGTTCGATCTCTACATCAACCCCAAGAAGCCGACGCTCGGTCTCTACGTGAGAAAGGGCGCCGGCCTGCCCGACCTGGCCGACGCCAGCCAATGGCAGCTCGAAGGCCACGTGTGGGCCAACGAGCTGCCGCCGGCCATCCTGCAGGGGCTGGAGGCCAACGGGCACGCCTTCCAGGAACTGGGCAGCTGATCGCGTCGCGAGGACAAGGCCATGCTCAAGGGCAAGCTGAAAGTCGCGGTACCCATGCCACCACCGCCGGGAGACGACGATCTGGCCGCATGGGATGTGATCGACTCCACGCCGTGTGGGGTGGAGATCGATGGCGCCGATTTCAGTCCGGTGCCGGGGCAGGCGGGTGTTTTCCGCGCATCGGCGCCGGCGGAGTTCAAGCTGACCGTGACGGCGACGGTGTCGAGCGGCGGCAGCGTCGCGCTGGCGTTTTCGCGTTATGTGGATGATGTGGAGAATGATTTGAGCGTGTAGCGGTTCTTCACGGTTGCTGTGAGGAACATTCCCCTCACCGTCATTCCGGCGCAGGCCGGAATCCAGTGACTTTAGTGTTGGGTTTTCGCGGAACGCCTCACAAAAGATGGTGCCTATCGCGACAACCTACCGTCATCGCTACTGGATCCCGGCCTGCGCCGGGATGACGGTGAGGGGCTAGGTGGGCATGTGGCACGCTGGCGATGCGCGAGTTCGCTGAATCATATCCGTCCCGACATCATAAGCTCCCTCACCCCAGCCATGCGGCCACCCGGTTTGTGTATAAAGACCGCCTACGTGACCCAGATCAGGCTGCAGGACTTCGCTTCATGGCTGACCAAGACATTCCCGGCATCCGCACCTACGACAAGCCCGCGGGCGGATGGGGCGCGCTGCGCGCCACGGCGCGTGCGGTGCGTGAGCAGATGGATGCCGCCGAGGCGACCGTCACGCTGCTGCGCACCAACAAGCCCGATGGCTTCGATTGCCCGGGTTGCGCGTGGCCGGACAAGAAGCACACGTCCACCTTCCAGTTCTGCGAGAACGGCGCGAAAGCCGTCACCTGGGAAGCCACGCACAAGCGCGTGCCGCCGACCTTCTTCAGCGCGAACACGGTGAGTTCGCTGTGGCGCTGGAGCGACTACGAGCTGGAGGACGAAGGGCGCCTGACGCACCCCATGGTCTACAACGCTGACAAGGACATCTACGAAGCCATCGGCTGGGACGAGGCCTTTGCGCGCATCGGCGAGATCCTGCGCGGCATGGATGACCCTGACACAGTGGAGTTCTACACCTCGGGCCGCGCGTCCAACGAGGCGGCGTTCCTCTATCAGCTGTTCGCGCGCGAGTTCGGCACCAACAACTTCCCCGACTGCTCCAACATGTGCCACGAAGCCACCAGCGTGGGCCTGCCGCCGGCCATCGGCATCGGCAAGGGCACGGTGTCGCTGGACGATTTCGACCACTGCGAACTCATCATCGCGATGGGCCACAACCCCGGCACCAACCACCCGCGCATGATGGGCACGCTGCATGAGGTAGCCCGGCGCGGTGCACCCATCATCGTGTTCAATCCGCTGAAGGAACGCGCGCTGGAACGCTTCGCCGATCCGCAGGATGCGCTGGAGATGGCCACGTTAGGCTCCACGCCGATCGCCTCGACCTACCTGCAGGTGAAGATCGGCGGCGACGCGGCGGCGCTCAAGGGCATCATGAAGGCGTTGCTGGAGATGGACGCCGCGGCCGGGCCGGATTCCACCGTGCTCGATCACGCCTTCATCCGCGAACACACCCAGGGTTTCGACGCGCTGGCCGGCGACCTGCGCGCCACCGCATGGGCGGATATCGAGGCGGCGTCGGGCCTTGCCGAAAGCGATCTGCGCGACGTGGCGGCAGCCTATGCGCAATCCAACGCCACCATCATCACCTACGGCATGGGCATGACCCAGCACCGCACCGGCACGCAGAACGTGCAGCAGGTGGCCAACCTGCTGCTGCTGCGCGGCAATTTCGGCAAGCCGGGCGCGGGCATCTGTCCGTTGCGCGGGCATTCGAACGTGCAGGGCGACCGCACCGTCGGCATCACCGAGAAGCCGGCCGCCGCGCAGCTGGACCGCATCGAGCAGGCATTCGGCTTCCGCCCGCCGGCGAAGCACGGCCATGATGCCGTGGCGGCGATGCAGGCGATCATCGATGGCCGTTCGAAAGCGTTGCTCTGCCTGGGCGGCAATCTCGCCGTGGCCCTGCCCGATCCGGAGGCCTGCCTGCCCGCCATGCGTCGCCTGGAATTGCAGGTGCACGTGGCGACCAAGCTCAACCGCTCGCACCTGCTGACCGGCAAGCACACCTTCCTGCTGCCCTGCCTGGGGCGCACCGAGCGCGACATGCAGGCCAGCGGCCCGCAATCGGTGACGGTGGAAGATTCGATGTCCATGGTGCATGCCTCGCGCGGCAAGCTCACGCCCGCGTCCGAAGCGCTGCGTTCGGAGCCGGCGATTGTCGCCGGCCTCGCCAAGGCGACCTTGCCGCATACGCGCGTGCCGTGGATGGAACTGATCGCCGATTACGACCGCATCCGCGATGCCATCGCCGCCGTCTTTCCGGATTTCGGCAACTACAACGAACGCATCCGCGTGCCCGGCGGTTTCCGCCTGCCGCTGCCGCCGACCGAGCGCGTGTGGAAGACGCCTTCCGGCAAGGCGCAGTTCCTGCTGTTCCGTGGCGTGGAGGAAGATCCCGTCGTTGCCGGCGAAGGCGTGCTCAAGCTCACCACCATCCGCAGCCACGACCAGTACAACACCACCATCTACGGTTACGACGACCGCTATCGCGGCGTGTTCGGCCGCCGCGACGTGGTATTCATGAACAAGGACGACCTTGCCGAGCTGGGCATCCGCGAAGGCGATGCGGTGCGCGTGGAAACGGCGTTCGGACAGGGCAGGGAACGTCGCCTCGACAAGGTCATCGCGGTGGCCTACGAGATCGCCCGTGGCGCTGTGGCGACCTACTACCCCGAGGGCAACTGCCTGGTGCCGCTGGACTACCACGACAAGGTCAGCGGCACGCCGTCCTACAAGTCGGTGCCGGTGCGGGTAACGCGGGCGACATAAACGGCTGCAGGAGTCATGCGATGGCCAGAGCGTTCAAGGTAGGCGACCACGTCAGCTGGAATTCCGAGGCGGGCCGGGTGAGCGGCACGATCACCGCGGTACACACCCATGACTTCGACTACAAGGGCCACACCCACCACGCGACGGACGACGATCCGCAGTACGAGATCAAGAGCGACAAGACCGATCACGTCGCCGCGCACAAGGGCGCGGCGCTTCGCTTGCTGTCGCGTTGAGCCTGGATGGCGGCATCGTCTAGCGATGCCTGCCGCCCGATGCGCAGGTGAGATAGCCCTCGTACGCCGCATCCAGCGCGGCGCGTGAATCGCGGGGAAGATAGGCGTTACCGCCATGAGGTGCATCGCTCGCGGCTGCGCCTAGAAACTCCAGCGTCTTCCCGATCACCAACGGCTCGCGCAGCAGGCGCCGGTGGCCCAGTCCGCGCGTCACCATTAGCTGAGACGCCGGCCACGATGCGGCCACCGCACGCGCCTGCGACAGCGGCACGTCGCGGTCGTCCTCGTCATGGATCACCAGCAGGCGCCGCCACTTGTGCGTGTCTTCCAGCGTGGCGATGTCCAGATACGACCAGGGATGCCCGAGCCAGCGCTGCACGTCGGTACTGAAGGCCGCAACGACGCGCTCGTTCGCGCCGATGGCGCGGGCGAAGCCGTCCACGGCGGCGAAGGGCTGGGCGAACGGCGCGATGAAGACGATATTCGCCGGCGCCTGCCATCCCGCGCGCAAGGCCAGCGACAGCGCGGTGCAGCCACCGGAGTGCGCGACGATGCCGGCCACCGACGTTTCGGCCGCCGCCACCGTGGCCAGCGCATCGGCAAACTCGAAGAAGGTCACCTGTCGGCCGCCGTGCCGGCTGGCGTCGGATGCGCCATGCGCCGGCGCGTCGAATGCCACCACGCGGAAACCGGCCGCGTGCAGCGGCTCCACGAACGCCTGCCAATGGCCCGCGTAACCGCCCCAGCCATGCAGCAGCAGGATGGCCGGGCCTTGGTTATCCCAGGCCCACGCGGCCACGCGGCGCCCGTGCACGTCGAACGACAGCCGCGTGGCGCTCTCCAGCACCGCTTGTTCCGACGCACGGGGCCGCAGGCGCGGCGCGGAAAACCACAGCCGTTTCATCACGGCGGCGGCGGATGGCGGGTGAATCGCTCCCAGCACGCGCATGCCTGAGCGCAGCAGGCGTTGGCTGGTGGATATGCGGACAGGTTTATCCGCGCGTGGCGTCGATGCGTTCGATGACGCATGCAAGCTCATGCTGTCCATGGGTCCTGCTCGTGGTGTCCAAGTCAGGGGGGACGTTAGCAATCGCTTTCATCCACGGCAGCGGGCGCCACGGCCAGAATGATGGGCGCATTCGCCAACCTTCGGCGTGTTGTCAGAACACCGTGATGTCGGCGCTGTGGAAGCGTTTGCGAAAGGCGGCGGGCGTGAGCTGCGTGCGCCGCGTGAACAACCGCGAGAACGTCGCCACGTCGAGATAGCCCACTTCACCGGCGATCTGCGCCACGCTCAGCGTGGTGTTTTCCAGCAGCAGCTTGGCCTTCTCCACGCGCAGGTCGTGCAGCAGGTCGAGCGGCGAGCGACCGGTTTCGGCGTGGAATTTCCTGAGCAGCGTGCGGCTGGAAAGGTTGAACGCATCAGCCAGCGCGTCCAGCCGGTAACGCTGCGCCAGGCGTTGCTCGAACCACGCGCTTACCGCGCGCGCGAACGATTCCTTGCGCTTGTGGCTGAAGCGATGGTCAAGGTATGCAGCCTGGCTGCGCCGGCTGTGATCGATCAGGCTGAAGCGCCCCACGGCGCGCGCCAGGCTGGTGCCGGCACAATCGCGGATCAGCTGCAGCGCGAGATCGCCATAGGCGGTGAATGCGCCGCAGGTGACGATTTCCCCATCGCGGATCAGCAGCGCATCGGGGATCACCTCCACGCGCGGATAGCGCCGCGCCATTTCCCCGGCCAGCGCCCACGCGGTCGTCGCCTGGCGTCCATCCAGCACGCCGGCCTCGGCGAGCAGCAGGCTGCCGCCGCAGATGGAGGCGATCTTGCGCTGTTCGGCCGCGTGGCGGATCAGCCGCTTTTCCTCATCCAGGCCGGCGAGCGCGGTGCCGATGTCCTCGGCGCTGTTGAAGTCGAACGCGGGCACCACCAGCAAGTCGAACGGCACCGGCGCCGCCACGCTCAGTTGCGCGCCGCCGGCCAGCCGCACCTGCCCGGCCCGCGTGCCGATGATCGACACCGCGAACGGCACCGGCGCCTCCGGTGCGCGCAGCAGGCTGATGCGGTTGGCGACCAGCAGCACGTCCGACAGCCCAAGGACTTCGGCGCCCATGCATCCGTCGTAGGCGAGTATGGCGACGCGCACGTTCGTTCCCTTCGATCACGGCGATACGCCAAGCGTGGCGATTTTGCCCTGTGCGTCAAGCGCCACTTGGCCTGGCGGAGTTGGCTTTATGCAGCCAGTGGTGGCGCGCATTCGCTAGCGTTATCAAGGTCATGCGCGATCATCGCCACGATTTTCCGGCGGCGCGGGTGGCGGGCGAGGCGTCAAGATTGGCGGGATCGCACACGGTATCCGCGAATGGGCGGCGGCATTGCCCATCGATCTGTCGCCGCCGCCCAGTGACCGGGCCCTGGCGCCAACCTAGGCTGCGCTCATCTTCCCCATCCCCGTGCTTTCCTGCCGGAGCCACGCATGCCTGAGCGTCATGTGGTCGATACCTTTGTTTCCCTGGTGGAGAACGGGCGCTTTATCGAAGCGCTGCAGCGCTACTACCACCCGGCCGCCGTGGTCTGGGAAAACCGGCAGACGTCGCGCAACGGGCTCGATGTGCTGATCGAGAACGAGCAGCGGGTGCTCAATGCCTTCACTGCGGTGGATGGACGCGCGTTGCAGGTGATGGTCGATGGCGATCGCGTCGCCATCCAGTGGCGCTTCGAGTTTTCGAACGATGCCGCCCACGTGTCGCTGGACGAAATGGCCGTGCAGCAATGGAACGACGGCAAGATCCTCCACGAACGTTTCTACTATGATCCCGCGCAGCTGCAGCCGCAGGGCGTTGCGCCCGCGGCGGCCGATACGTCGACGGAGGCGTCAACCCCATGAGCCTTGCCTTTCTGATCACCGCGCTGCTGGTGGTGGCCTCGCCCGGCACGGGCGCGATCTACACCATTTCAAGCGGCCTCACGCACGGCGTGCGCGGCGGGCTGGTCGCCGCGCTGGGCTGCACGGTCGGCATCGTGCCGCACATGCTTGCCGCCGTGCTCGGGCTGGCGACGGTGTTCCGCGCCAGCGCGCTGGCCTTCGAAGTGCTCAAGATCGCTGGCGGCGCCTACCTGCTGTACATGGCGTGGCAGGCGCTGAGGGACACGCGCATGCTGCAGGCGAACGGCGCGGACAAGGAGCGGAGCGCGGCGAAGATCATCGCCTCCGCCGTGCTGGTCAACCTGCTCAATCCCAAGTTGCCGGTGTTCTTCCTGGCGTTTCTTCCGCAGTTCGTGCCGGCCGATGATCCGTCGCCCATCGCGCACATGTTCGGGCTCAGCGCGGTGTTCATGGCGATGACCTGGGTGGTGTTCGTGCTCTACGGTTGCTTCGCGGCGCGCATGCGTGTGCATGTGCTGTCGCGGCCCGCCGTGCTGGCCTGGATGCGGCGCGGTTTTGCGGCGGGCTTTGCCTTGCTCGGTGTGCGCCTGCTGACCAGCCAGCGCTAGCTCGCGGGCTGGCGCATGGCGCGGCTCGCCATCCATGCGATCGGCAGGCCGACCAGCACGGTGTGGCTGAAGATCTGCTCGCCGAACGACAGCGCGGTGAAATGCGGAAACAGCGCCGGCCAGCGCAGCGGCAGCACGATCAGGTTCATCACTGCCCACAGCAACAGGCCATAGAGCAGGCCGGAGGCTATGGGCCTGGCGGTAAGCCACGGAACCCGGCGCGCCACGGCGAGAAACGCGGCAACCATCGCCAGCATGATCAGGAAATGCAGCAGCACGCCGACCACGAGCGCGGGCGCACCGGCTTTCACCGCGCCCGGCCAGATGCCCGAAGCGATGCCCACGGGTATCGCGAGCGGGTTCTTGCTTGCCAGCGCCGCGTAGCTCAGGGCCGAGATCAGGTCGAGTGTGCCGGCCACCAGGGTGGCGCGAACGAGTGGGCTCTTGGGTGTGGCGGGAAGGCTGTTCATGGCATCTCTTGGTGGCCGTCGAACGGATCGATGCGGCCAGACACTAGAAGGCGATGGCGCGATGGAAAAGCGGTTTTCGACAAGCGGACCGTTCTTGCCCGTCGTGCGGCACGGAAGACGTGGAGCGATAGGCCGTGACGCCAGCATCGTATGGACGGCCAAATCGCCACGGGAAAAGGTTGGCCTTGATCGAGATTCCAAATCCGTTCGTCATGGAGCACCTGCATGATCCGCGCCTTGATCGTCGACAATGAGCCGCAGGCGCGCCACGGCGTGCGCACGCGCCTGCATCGCGCCCCGGATATGCGCGTGGTGGGCGAGGCAGCCTCGGGCGAGGCGGGACGGCGAATGATCGAGGCGCTGCGTCCCGATGTGGTCTTTCTCGATATCCAGATGCCGGGTATGGACAGTTTCGGCCTGCTGACCGGCTTCGATGGCGCCGAGCCGCCGCTGGTCATTTGCCTTGCCCCGCACGGTGGCTATGCGCTGCGCGCCTTCGGCGTGCATGCGGTGGATTATGTGATGAAGCCCATCGACGACACCCGTTTCGACCATGCCGTGCACGCGGTACGCCAGCGCGTGGAGGAGCGCCGCGCGCATCAGGTGCTCCGTGCCTCAGGCAACGTCGTGGCGCCGCCTCGCGCTTCGTGGGAAACGCGTGTGTCGGTGAAGCAAGGCGGGCGAACCCTTTGGGTCAGCGTGAACGAGATCGACTGGATACAGGCCAGCGGCGATTACGTGACGCTGCATGTGGGAACACGCAGCCACATGATCCACGAGAGCATGGATGGCATCGAGCGGCGGCTCGACCCACTGTGCTTCGCACGGATTCACCGCTCCACCATCGTTGCGCTCGATCGCGTGCACTGCCTTCGCCTGCTGCCCACGCGCGACGCGCTGGTCACGCTGCGGGACGGCACCGCGCTGCGCGTCAGCCGCCGTTTCCGGCATCGCCTGGGCCAGGATCGCCTGCGCCTGCCGTAGCGGGCGCGCGCGGGTTTACTTCGATGGCGCGATGGCCTGCACGGCCGCGCGGGTCAGTGGCTCCATCACGGCATAGCCGCGCTTGGTCGGATGCACGCCGTCATCCGCCAGGCCGGGTTTCATGCCGCCCTGCGCGTCGGCCAGTGCGCCGTAGTAGTCCACGTAGGTGTGGCCGTGGCGCGCGGCATACGCCTTGATCCATGCATTGAGGGTGCGGATCGTGTCGACCGGCTGCACGCCGGGCCGCCAGGGAAAGCGCGCGGCCGGCGGAATCGAGCCGAGGATGATGCGAATGCCCTGCGCATGGGCGAGCTCCGCCATCGATGCGATATTGCCCTCGACCTGTTCCAGCGTGACCGGGCCGGTGTTGCCGGCGACGTCGTTGGTGCCGGCGAGGATATGCACGGCCTGCGGATGCAGGTCGATCACGTCCTGGCGAAAGCGCAGCAGCATCTGCGAGGTGGTCTGCCCGCTGATGCCGCGGTCGACATAGCCGTGGGTGAAGAAGTTCGGATCCTGCTTGCCCCAGAATTCCGTGATGGAGTCGCCCATGAAGACGACGCGCGGCGCCTGGCCCGACTTGGCCAGCGCGGCGTTCTGCGCGCGGTACTGGCACAGCTTGCCGAAATCACGCGCGAGTATGTACGAGGTCCATTGGCCCTCCGGCACCTGATCCGGCGTTTTCTCCGTGGCGCAGGGATCGGCCACGACGCCGGTGGCGTCGTCCTGCGCATGGGCAGGCAACACGGCGAGGCACAGCAGAGGAGCAAGCACGGCGGTGATCCAACGGGTCATCGTGGTTCTTCCTGCGGGTTGAGAAGTGGAGGCGGAAGGCGTCGTCGTCTAGGGGCCGGCTTTTCGCAGGCGCTGCAGTTCGTCGGTGAGCCAGCTGGCGGACGGTTGTTCCTTGCCCTGGCAGCGCACGAGATACGGCTTGCCGCTGAGGCTGCTTTCGGTGGCGGCGAGGCGGATGAAGTCCTCCGCTGAATGTATCTTGCCGTGCTGCTGCAGGTAGTGCAGCTTGTCTTCGAGATGACTTTCGGCCTGCGCGCCGCCGTAGTCGGTGCCGTTGCGCACGAAGGTGCAGGGGCTATGGGCAATGAAGGAAAGCAGCGCGGCGATCTCGCGTTGGCTGGTGTCGTCGGGGGCGGCGAGCACAGCCATGGATGAAACAAGGCCGACGCCGGCGAGCAGTGCCGCCAGAATGGTTCGATGGCGTTTCGCGGTCTCGTCCACGTATCGGTGCTCCGCGCGTGCCGGCCCGGCACCGGGCGAGTATGACAGTGGCGTCGCTCAGGGGAAAAGGCGCGCCCGTCACGCGGGCGCGCCCTGGTTTCAGCCGGCTGCCTTGGACTGCGCTTCGCGCAGCTGCTGCGCGCACTCCTCGCAGCACACCTCCACCACGCGCTGGCCGATGGTGACTTTGATGGCGTTTCCGTCCAGCGGGTAATCGCAGGCGGCGCAGGTTTTCTCGCTCATGGTTTTCTCCAGTGGTCACCCGATCGTGGGTGCATTCAGAAGACCACGGGTGTGCGGGAAGGCGCTGTCGAATTCTTTAGTCGTTTCGCCGGCGCGCGGCATCGCAAGCCGGGACGGATCGCCGCGCAAACTCGGAGTCGTCTTATGTTGATGGCCGGGAGCGGCTTTTTAAGCTGTGCACCTCGTTTTCCGGCTTGTGCAGACTCCCGTGTTCAATATCGATTCCCGCCCCATCAGCGGCTCCAGGCATCACGCCGGTGACGTGCGCGCACTCAAGGCCTGGGCGCGCGGCGGCGGTGTGCTCTTTGCGCTGGCGACGGCGCTGTCCATGGCGTATTCCGCCGAATGGAAACTGGGCCTGATGCTGCTCGATCCCCTGGTGTGGATGATGTTGCTGGTGGCATTGGCGGCCGGCTCGGTGTGTGGCTGCGCCGTGGGCGTGCGGCGGGTGGAGCGCGCGGGCGGGCGGATCAGGTAGCCGGCGCTTCGCCGCGCGACGAGCGCCGGAATTCGGCGGGCGAGCGGCCATACGCCTGCCGGAACGCGTGAGTGAAATGGCTGTGGCTGGAGAAGCCCAGCTCGGCGGCCAGCGCGGAAAGATCATCCATCCGGCCCAGCAGGTCGAGCGCGCGCGCCAGCCGCAACTGCAATTGGTAGCGATAAAGCGGCACGCCTTCCACCTGCTTGAACACCTGGGTGAGATAGACCGGCGAACTGCCGACTTCCTCGCCGATGTCGGCGAGTGTCCAGCGGCGTGAAAGGTCGCTGGCGAGCAGCATCTTCACCCGGTCGGCCAGGCGTCGCCGCGCGTGGGTGGAACTGGGCGTGCGCGAAGTGCGCGGCCCCAGGCTGCGGCACACCAGGGTGAGCGCCAGCGCCTCGGCTTCCAGCGCTTCGATGCTGCCGTTGTGCAGGCTGTGCCGCAGCAGCGCGACCAGCGCCTGCGCGCGGGCATCGATGCGCTGCGATTGCGCGCGGAAGGTCAGGCCGTCTTCGGCGTGGACGAGCGCCTTCGGCGCGAGTTCGGCCAGCAAGGGTTCGGCCAGGTTCATCGACAGGCAGGCGTCGCCGCCGTCGAGCGGATGGCTCACCTGATAACCCTGCTCGCGGTTGAAGAACAGCACGTGGTTGGCGTCGGCCACCGACTGGTCAGACGCCACGTGACGCAGATAGAGCCCGCGATAGGGAAACACCAGCTGCGTGGAGCGGGCGCATTCCTCCGCGCTGCGGTGACGGCAGGTGCCACTGCAATGCACGTCGCGCAGCGTGAGGGTTTCCGTCGACAGCAGGACGTGGCTGGTGATGGTCGACATGGACGCGTGGCCGGCAAGGCTCGGGCGGGATATGGGCCGAGCATAACAAGGCGCCTGGCCCGGAACCTGTGCCGAGGAAGGGATAGCTAAAGATTCTGACAGCGCCAAAGAGGCGCGGATGGTCCCATGACGCTGCCCGGAGTGCGGGCGCCTTCACGGATCACCGTCATGAGCAACGAACAGCACACGGCCCGCGCGCAGGCGTTCCATCGGCTGCATGCCGGCAGCGCGCCGCTGATTTTGCCCAATGCCTGGGACGCGGCCAGCGCCCGGGTCATCGAAAAGGCCGGCGCGCCCGCTATCGCCACCAGCAGCGCCGCCATGGCCTGGGCGCTGGGCTACCCGGATGGCGAGCAACTGGGACTGGACGACCTGCTCACCGCCAGCCGCCGCATCATCGATGCGGTCTCGGTCCCAGTGAGCGTCGACGTGGAACGCGGCTACGGCCGTGACGCCGACGAGACCGGCGAGCTGGTCGGTGCGCTGATCCAGCTCGGCGCCGTGGGCATCAACATCGAGGATGGCAAGGATCCCGCTACCGGCCGTCTGGCCGACGCGCGCATTCTGCGCGACCGCATCGCCAGCATTCGCGCGGTGGCGGAGCACCACGGCGTGCCCTTGTTCATCAACGCGCGCACCGACGCGTACATCACGCCCGGCCTTTCCGGCGAGGCGCGTTTCAAGGAGGCACTGGATCGCGCGAGGTCCTTCGTTGAAGCGGGCGCGGATGGCATCTTCGTTCCCGGATTGGCCGACTCCACCGAAATCGCCCGCTTCGCCACGGCGCTGCCGGTGCCGCTCAACGTATATGTGGGTTATCCAGGCGCGCCGGATGCGAACACGCTGCGCGAATTGGGCGTACGCCGCATCAGCCTCGGCTGCGGCACCATGCAGGCCGTGCTTGCGCATCTGGCGCGCATCGCGGAAGAAGCACTCGCGCAGGGACGCTTCGAGCTGATGGGCGAGCACATGCTCACCGTGGCGGAAGCGAACGGCCTGTTCACGTCGTCCTCGCCGCGCATGTTGCCCGAGACGCGCCGCACCGCATGAATTCAAGGCTTGCCTGATGCATTGCGTGCCTTGATGAAATCCACGAAGGCGCGCAGTGGCGTCGGCAGGTTCTGTCGGCCGGGGTAGTAGAGGAAAGGGCCGCTGAAGTTTTGCCACCACGGTTCCAGGATGGCTTCGAGCGCGCCGCCGTCGATGTGGGCGCGCAGCAGGTCTTCGTACATGTGCGCTACACCGAGGCCCGCGAGTGCGCCGTGGATGAGCAGATCGAGCGCTGCGCCGGGACGGGTGCGCAGCGGGCCGGACGGTTCGATGCGCACGATCTCGCCATCGCGTTCGAATTCCCACACCGGCATGGCGCCGCTGGCGAACTGGCCGCGCAGGCAGGCGTGTTGCAGCAGGTCGCGTGGATGTGCCGGCCGGCCGTGCGCATCGAGGTACGCAGGCGTGGCGGCGGTGGCGAAGCGCTGCACGCGCGGACCGATGGGAATGGCCACCATGTCCTGCTCCAGCCGCTCGTCGTAGCGGATGCCGGCATCGCAGCCGGCGGAGAGCACGTCGACAAAGCTGTCCTCAACCATCACGTCGACCACGATGTCCGGATACAACGCGAGGAAGTCGGCGAGGATGGCCGGCAGCACCACGCGCGCCACGCCGGCCGGCACGTTGAGCTTCAGCGTGCCCGTGGGCTTGTCGCGGAACACGTTGAGCACGTCCAGCGCCGCTTCCATTTCCGACAGCACCGGCGTCAGGCGCTCGATCAGGCGTTGGCCGGCCTCGGTGGGCGCCACGCTGCGGGTGGTGCGGTTGAGCAGGCGAACGCCGAGTGCGGCTTCCAGCCTGCGCACCGCCACACTGAGTCCGGAGGCGGACACGCCGCTGGCGCGCGCGGCATCGCGGAAGCCGCCGGCCCGGGCGACGGCGAGGAAGGCGGCAAGATCGTTGAATTCCATGGCCATTGTGCAAAGTTTTGCACAGCCTGTGCGCATTGGCATGGATTCTCCAACAGGCGGACCGCGCGCATAGTGATGCCACCCCATCGAGGACCTTCGCCATGACGCATTCCCACCAGACCTCCCCCTTCGCCGGCCACGCCGTGAACCGCATGGGCTACGGCGCCATGCAGCTGGCCGGACCGGGCGTGTTCGGCCCGCCGAAGGATCATCAGGCCGCGCTCGCCGTGCTGCGCGAGGCGGTCGATGCCGGCGTCAACCACATCGACACCAGCGATTTCTACGGCCCGCACGTCACCAACCGGCTGATCCGCGAAGCGCTGCATCCGTATCGCGATGGTCTGGTCATCGTCACCAAGGTGGGCGCCATCCGTGGCGACGACGCCTCCTGGCTGCCGGCGCAGGAGCCGGCGGAGCTGGAACGCGGCGTGCACGACAACCTGAGGAACCTCGGCCTGGACGTGCTGGACGTGGTGAATATCCGCATCATGGGCGACGTGCACGCGCCGAAGGAGGGCTCCATCGCCCGCCAGGTGGAAGCGCTGGCGGAGCTTAAGCGCCGTGGGCTCGTGCGCCACGTGGGCCTGAGCAACGTCACGACGGCGCAGGTGGCCGAGGCGCAGCGCATCACCGAGATCGTCTGCGTGCAGAACCACTACAACCTGGTGCATCGCGCGGACGACGCCCTCGTCGATGCGCTGGCCTCGCAGGGCATCGCCTATGTGCCGTTCTTTCCGCTGGGTGGCTTCACGCCGATCCAGTCGTCGGCGCTGTCGGACATCGCCACTTCGCTGGGGGCGACGCCGATGCAGGTCGCGCTGGCGTGGCTGCTGCATCGCGCGCCGAACATCCTGTTGATTCCCGGTACGTCCTCGCTCGCGCACCTGCGCGAGAACCTGCAGGCCGCGACGCTTGCGCTGTCCGACGACGTGCTGGCTGCGCTGGATGGCCTGGCCTCGCCAGCAGCTTCCGTGGCCTGAAGGGAACGGCGCGCCCGCCACGGATCGGCGGGTGCGCCGCCGCGCATGTCATGCACGGTTCCGGGGCGGGCCGGCATACTGCGCGCCTGAATCCACGCAAGGAAACACGGATGTTCAAGCGCATCATGGACCGCCTGTCGGGCAAGAATGCCGACCAGGCCACGGCAACCGCGTCCGCGCCGGACGAGCAGGAACTCATCACCGTCTACGACGCCTACGGCCGCGAGATGCGCATCACGCGGGCGGACTGGCGCGACCGGTTGTTCCTGCCCCAGCTCCAGTCCAGCTGGGACCAGCCGGATGCGCTGTACTCGTTGATCGTCAATGGCATCAACGACGGCATGGTGGAAGAGGTCAAGCCGGCATCCGCGCGCCTGCTGACGATCGATCCCATCCCCGAACGCAGCGGCACCGTGCGCGCCATCGTGCTGCTCAAGCTCGGCCATCTCGACGATGCGGAAGCCGTGTTGCGCGAGACCATGCAGAAGGTCGGCGACACCGGCACCTTGCTCACCAACCTCGCGAAAGTGCATGCCGCACGCGGCGAACACGAGAGGGCCGAAGCCACCCTGTGGACGGCGATCGAGCGCGAGCCCAACCTCGACAACGGCCTGATGTGGTGGGCCGCCATGCACAAGGAGCGCGGTGGCGACGAAGCCTATGCGGCCGCATTGCAACGCGTGGCGGCACTGCTCGGCAGCTGGCGCGCGCAGCTGTGGCTGGCGCGGCGGCATCTCGAACGCGGCGAAGTGGACGACGCGCGCGCGTTGTACGAACAGTGGCTGGCGAGCGAAACACTCGATGGCGATGCCTTGATGATGGTGTCGGGCGACCTTGGCAACCACGGCCAGGTGCCGCTGATGATCGAACTGATCGCGCCCGCGCTGGATCTGCAGCGGCACGATCCGCGCGCCGCCATGAATGTGGTGCAGGCCTATCTGCAGCTGGGCAGGGTGGAAGAGGGCGAGGCCCTGCTGTCCCGGCTCTACGCGCTGAACCTGCCTCCGTTCAAGCAGCACCTGGATCGCTATGCGGCGCAGTTCCAGCAGCTGCGCACGCAGGAGGCGAAGCCCACGCCCATCGTCGAGCAGGCCATGGACGTCGCCGGCGTGCCCTACAGCGGGCCGATCTGGACTTACGGCCTGCGCGATCCGCAATGGTTGTTCAGGCCCAAGCCCCAGGATGCGAAGAAGGTGCTGTTCCTGTGCCTCGCCAAGAAGCTGACCGGTGGCGAAGTCGCGCAGCAGGAGCGCGAGAACGCCATCGGTCGCCTGAGCCGCGCCTTGCCGCTGTACTTCGCCGAATCCGTGCATGGCTGGACCGATGCCGAAGGCCAGGCGGTGATCCCAGTGGTGCGCGGCGGCGGGCCGGTGTTGTTCGGCGCATCGGAGGATGAGGACGAAACCATCGCCGCGTTCAAGTCGCATGGCGATATCGTGGTGTGCGGCACCATCGACGACAGCGACGGCCGCTGGCGCATCGCTTGCAGCGCGTGGTCCGCGGAGAAGAACGACTGGATCGCCCGCGAGCGGGTCGACGTGCCCGTCGCCGAACTGGCGCAGGGCGTGCTCGCGCTGGAGCAACGCCTGCTGGCCGCGATCGGCGGCACGCGCGACACGCCTTGGGACGACGGATACACGCGCCCCACGCCGGAGGCGATGGACGTCTATCTCACCGGCCTGTCCCAGAGCCTGATGCTGTCGCTGGTGTCCCATGGGCTGGTGCCCAAGGAAAACCTGTGGGGCGAACGCAACATGCTCGAGTGGTGGTTGCGCATGGCCCTGCAGTGGCCATCGTGGGCGGTGCCCCGCATGGCCTACCTGGCGGCGTTGTCGAATGCGGCGCGTTACGCATCGCCGGTGCTGGAAGAATTCCGCGAACGCACGTTGGCTCTGCTCAAGAGCATCAAGGACGAGCAGCCGATGCTGGCGCGACTGGCGCCTCTCGCCTGGCATTGCTTCGGCATGAACGATGCGCTGGACGATGTGCGCCGGCACGCTGCCGACGACGAAGCCTATACACAGTGGCTGGATCGCGTGGCGCGCGGCGGACAGCGGAGCGTCGACGCCTAGGCATCGCTGGATCGAGGCGGCGTCCATCGTTCCGCGCCGGCGTTCGTTGCGGGATCACGCCCGCTTGCTGTTATGGTTCACGGGCAAGGGCGCGCGGCGAGTAGCGCGCGGCCGATCGACAGCACGTGTTGCGGCTCGCGCCAGCGCCGCAGGGGCGTGCGCAACCCGACGGAGGATGCCGATGACGAGCGCTGTGCAGGGCCATGCACCCATCACGCGTGCGTCGATGGTGATCGCCGCGCTTTCCACCGTGGTCGAGTGGTACGACTTCACGCTCTACCTGTATTTCGCCACGGTGCTGTCGCGCGTGTTCTTCGGCGGCGGCGAGCATTCGCTGCTGGCCACGCTGGCGGGTTTCGCCATTTCCTATGCGATGCGTCCGCTGGGCGCGCTGGTGTTCGGCGTGATCGGCGACCGCCTCGGCCGACGGCACACGCTGCTGTTGTCGATGGCGCTGATGACGGTGGCGATGCTGGTGACGGCGCTGCTGCCGGACTATCGCCATATGGGCATGACCGCCGGTTACCTGTTGCTGCTGTTGCGCTGCCTGATGGCGTTCTCCGTGGGCGGCGAATACACCGGCGTGGTGGCCTATCTGCTCGAAGGCGCGCAAAAGCGCCATCGCGGCCTGGTGACGTCGCTGGCGTCGGCGGCCAGCGAGATCGGCGCGCTGCTGGCGGTGGGCGTGTCGGCGCTCACAGTGGCGCTGGCCAGCCGCGCGCAGCTGGATGCGTGGGCCTGGCGCATACCGTTCTTCGTTGGCGCGGCCCTGGCCGGCAGCATCTGGATCGCGCGTTCGGCCATGCAGGAGTCCCCGGACTTCCGGCGGCAGCAGGCGCGCGGCAGCGTGCCCGAGACGCCGGTGCGCGACACGCTGGCCCATCATCGCCTGGCGATCTGGCGCACCTTTGCCATCTCCGCGCTGGGGTCGATCACCTACTACGTGGGCATCACCTATGTGCCCGCCTTCCTGAGCACCACCGGCACGATGGGCGAAGGCGAATCGCTGGGGCTGTCCACGCTGGCGGCGGTGGCGGTGATCTTGGTCACGCCGTGGGTGGGCTCGCTTTCCGATCGCGTGGGGCGCAAGCCGGTGCTGGCATGGCTGGCCTTGCTGAGCGCCGCGCTGCCGTCGGCGATGTTCGCCCTGATGGCGCATGGCTCATCGGTGCAAATCGTGATCGCGGCGGTGGTGCTGGCCTGCGTGGCCGGCGGCGTCAGCGCGGTGGGCGCACCCGCCACGGCGGAGCAGTTTCCGGGCGAAGGCCGCCTGAGCGGGCTGGCGCTCGGCGTCACCGTGGCCACGGCGATCTTCGGCGGGCTTACTCCGTTTCTTGCCGAACTGTTGATCGGCCTGACCGGCTGGGCGGCTGTGCCGGGCGCGATGATCGCGGTGATCGCGCTCGCGGTGCTGCCGGTGTTGCTGACCATGCCCGAGACCCGGCCGGAGAGTTGATGGCGGGTTGCTGTGCCACCACTCGCTTCCACCGCCTGAAGTCCGTACATAAAAAGGCCGGGACCCCTTGCGAGGTCCCGGCAATTTCTAGCGGGGAGGGTGAGTGCCCTGCTTAGAACTGCTGGTTGTACTGCAGGTAGATGTAGCGACCCAGGTCCAGCGTCGGATCGACCGAGCCCGAGGAGTTGTAGCCCAGCGCATAGGCGTTGACCGTGTTCGGCGCATGCTTGTCGAAGATGTCACGCATGCCGAAGGCGATCTGGCCCTTCCACGGCAGCTGGTAGCGCACCTGCGCGTCGTTGAACACGGCGGCGCCCATGCGGTCCGCACCGGTGCCGTAGCCCCAGTTCACGCTGGTGTAGTTGGGCTTGTTGCAGTGGATGCCGGCGGTGGCGTCCCAGCACTGGTCGAGGAACGCGCCGTAGTAGCGGATGCCCCAGGTGGCGCCCCAGTTGCCCAGCGTCCAGTCCAGGCCCAGGTTGGCGCGCCAGTGGTTGTAGCCGTACTGGCCGGCGTAGTTGATCGCCGGGGCGTCGTTGGTCGAAGCCTGGTTCCAGTCGTCCAGGTAGTTCACGTTCGCGTTGAACACGAACTTGCCGAACGAGAACGCCGGCAGGCGATAGTTCACGCCCAGGTTGTAGCCGGTGGTCTCCAGCCAGCCCAGGTTGGCGTTGCCGCGGTGCAGGTTCACCACCTGGCCGTTGGCATCGCGCTGGAACGCCGAGCAGAATTCCTGCACCGAGTACTGGTAGCACTGGTCCAGCACGTAGTTGGCATCGATCGCCGTGATGACGTTGGTGATCTTGATGTCGTAGTAGTCCAGCGTCATGTCCAGGCCGTCGACATAGTGCGGGCTGTACACGAGGCCGAGCGTGCGGGTGGTGCTGTGCTCCGGCTGCAGGTACGCGTTGCCGGCGCCGGCCACGAACGGTGTGGTGCTCTGCTGGTTCGGGCCCGCGACCGGGTTGCCGGCGGTATCCGTCTGACGGAACGTCGACGCCAGGCCAGCGGCCTTGCAGTTGGCGGCCACCGTCGGGTTGCTGGTGCTGCCGTACTTGGCATCGCAGGGGTCGGTGTAACCGTCGAAGGTCTGCGAACCGCCGCCGAACAGGTCGCCCAGCGTCGGCGCGCGGAAGCCCTTGGCGAAGGTGCCGCGCACCATCAAGTCGTCGAACGGCGACCAGGTGAAGCTGTACTTGTTGTTGGTGGTGCTGCCGAAATTGCTGTAATGCGAGTAGCGGCTGGCGACGTCCACGGCCAGCGACTTGGCGCCCGGCAGGTCCTTCAACAGCGGCGCGTTGAGTTCGAGGTACGCTTCGTTGGTGGTGTAGGAGCCCGAGGTCGGGCCGGCGGCGAGGTCGGTGGTGTAGCCGGCGCTGGCCATTTCGTCCGGCTGGTCATAGCCGCTTACGTTGCGGTGTTCGACACCGGCCGCGAAGCTGAAGGTGCCGGCCGGCAGCTCGAACAGGCCGCCCGTAATGTTGGCCGTGAAGTCCTTCTGTACGCTCTGATCGGTGGCGTGCTCGCGCGCCATGATGTAGTTCAGCGCTTCCTTGGTCGACGCGCTCGGGCCACCCAGGATGTTGAACGGCACGCACTGGCTGAGCGCGATCGGGTTGGCGGCGGTGCCGCACTGCACGACGCCCTGGCTGTTGAGGAACGACGGGCCCAGCGCCTGCTGCAGGTTCAGCAGGTTGATGTTGCCGGTGTTGGTGGTGTCCACGTCGTACTTGTTGTAGCCAAAGCCCGCATCCCAGTTCCACGCATGGTCGAGGAACTCGAAGTTGCCTTCGAAGCCCGCATCGAAATGCAGCGACTTGGCGCTTTCGCTGCTCACGCGCGGCAGCTCCACGATGCGGCGGGCGAACGACAGGTCGGTGCCCGGCACCGGGTTGTAGTAGCTCTCGCCGCTGAGGTAGACCGGGAAGTTCGGCTGGCTGGTGCTGGTCAGCGGATAGCCGGCCACCTGCGTCGACGAGTTGCGCTCGGCGTACATGCCGGTCGCCTTGAACGTCACGTTGTCGCTGAAGTTGTAGGTGCCTTCGGTGAAGATGGACTTCAGCTCGCTCGGCAGCTGCTCCATCATCTGGTTGGTGGCGTTGAAGTAATCGTTGTCCTGCACGCCGACGTGGTAGTTGCTCAGCTGCGTCGCATCCGCGCCCACGCCGATGTTGTTCGGATCGCCGGTGTGGTTGAGCACATAGGTCTTGCCGTCGTACGAGAAGCGGCCCCACGGGCCGGTGCCGCTGTAACCGGCGGAGCGATCGAAATCGCCGAAGGTGTACTTGGTGAAGTCACGATCCTTCGCCCACACGGTGCCGGTCTTGTTGTACGTCGCGGCGAACACGATGGAGGACTTGTCCGTGGTGGTTCCCACGGTGAACGAGTAAGCCTGCTGCGTGCCGTCGTTGCCGCTTTCGTTCTGGCCGACATAGCCGCTCACGGCCGCGCCGTTGAAGCGGTCCTTGAGGATGATGTTGACCACGCCGGCCACGGCGTCGGAACCGTAGATGGAGGAAGCACCGTCCTTGAGGATTTCGATGCGGTCGATCAGCGCCACCGGGATGGTGGAAACGTCGGTGTAGCCGTTGAGGCTGGTCATCCAGCGCTTGCCGTTCACCAGCACCAGCGTGCGGTTCTCGCCCAGGCTGTACAGGTTGACGTACTGGCCGCCTTCCTCGGTGTTGCTGGTCAGCACAGCCGCCTTGGAGAAGGTTGGCTGGCCGGTGATGGTCAGGTTCTGCAGGATGTCGCCCACATTGGTCAGGCCGGTTTTCTGGATGTCGGCCTGCGACAGCGTGATGACGGGCTGCGCCGTTTCCACGTCCACGCTGCGGATGCGCGAACCGGTCACGGTGATGGTTTCGAGCTTCTTGGCCGACTCGGGCGTGGGCGTGGTGCTGGTGCCGGCGTCCTGCGCCAGCACGGAACCGGAGGCGGCGAATGCGCCGACGACAAGGCCAAGGCGAATGGCCGCAGACAGCTTGCTGTTTCGATAATGCTTCACGTTTTAGCTCCCCTAACGACGTGATCGACTAGAAAGTGAGGGGCCGGGCGTCGTCCCGGCTTCTTTTCAGGCACGCAGGTACCCGCAACGCCATCGGCAGAGATGGCGCCGTAACTCTATGAGTCAGCAGGAATTTACGATTCCCCCCTGCGACCTGTCACCGAACTTAGACGGCGCAATCACGAAAAGTCAACGAATTTTGTAAGTTTCCAGCAAGCTTCAGTAAAATCCGTGGCTTACGTGTTCGGCACAGCCGTTTTTGATAGCCGTTACTGAGAACCCGGGCTCAATCCTTGCGCGAAGCTGTGGTGAATCTGGTGTCAGCTTGGCGAAAGATTTTGCGATTTGGCGTTGATGGAACCAGGGCGACGCCGCTTGGTGGACGGATACCTTGAAGCCGCAAGGGCGGCCGATCGGCCGCCGCGTGCCATCGCCAATAAAATGCCGGGGTTTACCCTCAAGGATTTCACCGCGTGGCGCATTATTCCGGCCCCCTGCTTGTCCGCTCCGCCGGCGAGTCCCTACTTGCCGCGCGCGACGCGGGCAAGACCGAATGGTCCGGCTCGATGGATCTGGACCGTTCCGGCGGCCGAGCGCAGTTGCAGGCGGACGGCTGGCTGTGGAACGGACAGCGCTATCCCTATCCCGGCAAGTTGAAGGACCGCACCATCTACTACTGGGATGGGGAGGATTTCTCCTCGGTGTCGTGCTTCTCGACGTCGCTGATCAAGCTGGTGCCCACCGAGTGGGGCGCGCCCACGTTCGAGATCGACGGCATCAAGATGCTGCCCACGTCCAGGGAATCGCCTGTGGACGACGCGCGCCGCAAGGTGGCCCTGGTGGAGCCGCGCGGCAAGGTCGTGCTCGATACCTGCGGCGGCCTGGGCTATTTCGCCGCGTGCTGCCTGGAGGCCGGCGTGGCGCGCATCCAGTCGTTCGAAAAGAACGCTGACGTGTTGTGGCTGCGCACGCTCAACCCGTGGTCGCCTGATCCGGAAGCCAGCGGCGGCCGCCTGCAACTCGCGCACGCGGACGTGTCGCAGGCGATCGCGCAGATGCCGGACGCATCGGTGGATGCCGTGCTGCACGATCCGCCGCGCTTCGGCATTGCCGGCGAGCTGTATGCGCAGACGTTCTACGACCAGCTCGCACGCGTGCTGCGGCGGGGCGGCCGGATGTTCCATTACACCGGCAGCCCCAATAAGCTCACCAGCGACCGCGACGTGCCACGCGAGGTGGCGAAGCGCCTGGAGAAGGCGGGCTTCAACGCGCAGCTAGCGCTGGATGGCGTGCTGGCGATGAAGCGGTGAGCACCGCGCAAGTCGTCGCGTAACCCGGATTTCATCCGGGCTACGGGGTGACTCAAGCCGTGAAGTAATGGCCCTGCTCGAGGTCGTCGAGCAGCGTCACCTGTTGCGGCTCCCAGCCCAGTTGCGCGCGCGTCTTCGCGCTCGATGTGTGGTTGTCGATCTGGGTGAAATGAGCGAACCAGCCGAAATGTTCCGCCGCTTCCTCGGGTGACTGGCTCACCACCGGCACGTCGAGATGCTTGCCGATAACGGTCGCGATGGCGCGGAACGACACGCCTTGCTCGGCCACGGCGTGATAGCGCACGCCGCCGGCCGCCTTTTCCAGCGCAAGGCGATACAGGCGCGCCGCGTCGAGGCGATGCACGGCCGGCCAGCGGTTGTCCCCGTTGCCCACATACGCCGACACGCCCTTCTCGCGCGCCAGCTTGATGAGGATAGGCACGAAACCGTGGTCGCCCTTGCCGTGCACCGTGGGCGGCAGGCGCAGCACGGAGGCATTGATGCCGCGCGCGGCCAGCGCTTCGGTGGTCTTTTCCGAGACCACGCGCGGGAAGGAGGATTCGTTGGCATCGTCTTCCGTGGCCAGGCGCCCGGGTGCGAGCAGGCCCGTGCCCGAGGTGACCAGCAGCGGACGGTTCGAGCCGGCCAGGGCATCGCCGATGGCGCCGAGCGCCACGCGCTCCACTTCGCAGCTTTTCTCGAACTGTGTAAAATCGTGGATAAACGCCGTATGGATCACGCCGTCCGCCTCGTCAACGCCGCGGCGCAGGCTGTCCAGATCCTCCAGCGAACCGCGATGTACCTGGGCGCCGGTGGCGGCGAGCGCTTCGGCGGAGGCATCGGAGCGCGCCATGCCCAACACCTGGTGACCTGCATCCAGCAATTCATGAACCACGGCAGAACCCACGAAACCCGTGGCGCCGGTGACAAACACACGCATGATAAAGTCCCTGAGTGATTCAACCGACTTCGATGATCGGCGCAGGGCGCATCGGCGATGAAGCCGTGACGTTATACCGGTATGGCGACTGACAGGCTGAGCATGGTGGGCAACGAGGAGAATCCGCTGGCGCTGTTCCTCAGGGATCGGCGCGCGCGGCTTGATCCGGCCGCGTACGGATTCTCGCCATCGCGCCGTCGCACGCCCGGCCTGCGACGCGAGGAAGTGGCGCAGCGCGCCAACGTCAGCGCCACCTGGTACACCTGGCTCGAACAGGGGCGCGGCGGCTCGCCGTCGGCCGAGGTACTCGATCGCCTGGCGCGCGCATTGGAACTCAACCCGGTCGAGCGCGAGCACCTCTTCCTGCTGGCGCAGCATCGTCCACCGCAGGTGCAGTACGAAGCTCCGCAGGGTGTCACGCGGCGCCTGCAATGCGTGCTCGATGCCATGACCTACAGCCCGGCCTTCGTGCGCACCGTGCGCTGGGACATCGTGGCGTGGAATCACGCCGCCACCAAGGTGCTGGGCGATTACGCCGAGCTGCCGCCGGATCAGCGCAATTCGCTGCGGCTGATCTTCGGCAACCGCCGGGTGCGCGAACGCATGACCGAGTGGGAAAGCGATGCCCGCGGCATCGTGGCGACCTTCCGCGCGGAGATCGCGCGCCTGGGCGCATCGCGCGAAGTGGAAACCTTCGTGGCGGAGCTGTGCGAACAAAGCCCGGAATTCGCGGCCATGTGGCGCGACCACGACGTGCGGCGCTACGGCGAAGGCACCAAGCACATGCGCCATCCCGTGGTGGGCCACATCGCGCTGGATTATTCGGTGTTCGCGGTGAACGAACAGCCCGGGCTGAGCATGGTGGTCTACAGCCCGGCGACGCCGGAAGACGCCACGCGCGTGCGCCGGCTGGTGGATGGCCCTGCGGGCTCCGGCGTGACCTGACGAACGACATCTCCACGGAGGTTGGCATGTCCAGCAGAACGGCATCCTGCTTTTGCGGCCAGTTGCGGATCGAAGTGCAAGGCGAACCCCTGGGCGTTGGCGTCTGCCATTGCCTGGCCTGCCAGCAACGCACCGGCAGCGTGTTCGCCGCACTGGCCAGCTATGCTGCGCCGTATACGGTCACCGGCAAGGCCACGGAATTCGTGCGCACGGGCGATCATGGCGCGCAATTCCGCTTCCGCTTCTGCCCCATCTGCGGCAGCACCGTATTCCACACCGAAGAAGGCGTGGAAGGACGCGTCTCCGTCGCGGTGGGCGCGTTCGCCGATCCCACGTTTCCGCCGCCGGAGGACTCGGTCTACGAGCATCGCCGGCATGCCTGGGTGAGGCTGCCGGAAAACGTCACGCGCTACGGCACGGATCCGTCGTAGCGCGCGGCGGCCTTGAGTTGGCGCCCGCCACGCCCCATGGGAGCCGGGCATGCGTGTTTCAAGAGGTATGCGACACGGTTTTGGATGGCTAAACGCCAGCTGAAAAGATCGGCTTGAATCCCAAAAAAGACAGCCACATTTCCCCGTCACCGGTCGCTTCGGGGCCGGTGCGCCGCTGCATGTCGCGCGGCGTCTACCTGTTGCTCATAGGAGAATATGGTTATGCGTACTGTTCTGGATTTCTCGCCGCTGCACCGTTCCAGCATCGGCTATGATCGTGTGTTCGATCTGCTGGAGGCGGCCGCCCGCACGCAGACGAACGACAACTGGCCCCCGTTCGATTCCGTGAAGCTGAGCGAGGACAAGTACCGGATCACCATGGCGGTGGCCGGCTTCAGCCGCGGGGACATCAACATCACCGTGCAGGGCAACATGCTCACCGTCACCGGCGAGCGCAAGGGCGAGCAGGAAGGCGAAGTGCTGCACCGTGGCATTGCCAACCGTCCGTTCAACCGCCGCTTCGAGCTGGCCGACCACATGCAGGTGACCGGCGCGCACATGGAGAACGGCCTGCTGGTGATCGACCTCAAGCGCGAGATCCCCGAGGCGTACAAGCTGCGTCGCGTGGAGATCGGCGAGGCTGTGGCGACGACTGCGACGCCGGCTGCGGAGTCGATCCAGAGCCAGGCGGCGTAATGCCTGTTCCGCGATTCGTCGCGAGTGATGCTTCGGGAGGGCGGCGAATTTCGCCGCCCTCTTTCGTTGTAAGCGGAATTGCGTGTTCCTGAAGAAGTCTCGCAGCACTACATATTCGTCATTCCCGCGAAGGCGGGAACCCAGCGACTTTGACCTTCAACGGGAGAAAGGCACTGGATGACCAGCCTTCGGCTGTTGATGAAGCGCCTCCCGCCTTCGCGGGAATGACGGTGAGGGAGCATGCGTGTTCCAGCAGAGCCGTGAACTTCTCAATCGTCCGCCCGCTCCCGCACGCGATCCATCAGCTCCCGCAGCTGCTTCTGCTCACCCGTACTCAGCACGCCAAACAATTGCTCCACCGCCTGGCGCTTGGGGCCTTGCACCTCGTCCAGCTTGGCCTGGCCCGCGGCGGTGATGTCCACCAGCTGCGCGCGACGGTCGGTGGGATGCGGCGTGCGCTCGATCCAGCCGTTTTCTTCCAGCGCGTCCAGCGCGGTGGTGACCGTGCGCGGCGCGTAGCCCATCTGCGTGGCGATGTCGCTGGGGCGGCAGGGGGCCAGCCGGGCGACCAGCGCCAGCAGCTTGGACTGCGAAAGCGACAGGCCGGCGGCCGTCATGGCGGCGTCGACGCGCTTGCGCACCAGGTGATGCAGGGCCAGGAAAGCGTCGGCCAGTTCGACGGTGGTTGACTTGCGGGGCGCGGTCATGGAAAAGTATTGAGCAAGCTCACTATGAGTTTCATCCATTATAGCGGCGCGACCCGGCCGTCGCCAGCGAGGTTCCCCATGTCCCCTGTTTCCCCCGCGATCCGGCGCGTCCGGCATCCATTGAAAATCCGCGAGCTGACGGTCAAGCGCCTCACGCCGGTATCGCCCCGCCTGTTGCGCGTAACGCTCACCGGCGACCTGGCCGACTTCGTCTCGGCCTCATTCGACGACCACGTAAAGCTATTCCTGCCCGCCGAAGGCGAATCGCGGCCGTCGCTGCCCACGGTGACCGAGCAGGGCATCGCGTTCGATCCCACCCGCCCGCGCCCCGCCGCCCGCGACTACACGCCGCGCCGGTTCGATCCGGCCGCCAACGAGCTGGACATCGAGTTCGTGCTGCATGGCGAAGGCCCGGCCGTATCGTGGGCCCGCCGCGCGCGGGTGGGCGACGTGCTGGCGCTGGGCGGGCCGCGTGGCTCCTCCATCCTTCCTTCCGGGTTGGACTGGTATCTGCTGGTGGGTGATGAGACCGCGCTGCCGGCCATCGCGCGCCGCCTGGAAGAAGCCACGCCAGAGGAATGCATCCTCGCCCTCGTCGAGGTCGAGGACGGCGATGCCGTGCTGGACCTGCCCACTGCCGCGCAGGCCAGCGTGACCTGGCTGCGTCGCGAAGCGGGCCAGGGCGGCCTACCCGATGCCGTGGGTGAACTGATCCTGCCGGAAGGCGACGGCTTTGCCTGGGCCGCCGGCGAGTACGCCAGCATCCGCCAGGTGCGGCAGCGGCTGATCGAGGTTCACGGCCTGGACCGACAGCGCATCCGGGCATCCAGCTACTGGAAGCAGGGCGAAATCGCCTCCCACGAGGCGCTCGACGACTAGCCCTTTTCGCGGCGTGAGCCGCTTGCGGACGTACGTAGTTTTACGATTCCCCTTTGCGGAGCGCGGGCGTCAAATGCACCCCTGATGCGACTTCCGTGGGCATCCCGGTGCCCCGTCACGAGGTGCAACCATGTCGAGAACGTCGGACGAACGCGCTCCCAAGGTGGTCCGCAGGTCGGTCAAGCCGACGGCGGAGGAGAAGGCCTCCGCGGCCCGGCGAGCGCACCGCGAGGGCGCGCCGCTCTCGCAGGTCACCTTGCTCGAGCGCGCGGCCGAACGGCAGGCGATGGCGCGCGCGATTCGCGAGAAGGTGCCGCGCAAATCGCTGGGCGGCTGGAAGGCACCCAAGGACCGATTCGATCCCGTCGATCTGCTGGTCGAGACCTCCAGGGGCCGCGTGCCGTCGCTGGTGCCCATCCGCTACGGCCGCATGATGGCTTCGCCGTTCGCTTTCTACCGTGGCGCGGCGGCGATCATGGCGGGCGACCTCGCCACGACCGCGCGCACCGGCGTCAACCTGCAGATCTGCGGCGACTGCCATCTGGTGAACTTCGGCGGCTTCGCCACGCCGGAGCGCAAGCTGGTGTTCGACATCAACGACTTCGACGAAACCGCCATCGGCCCGTGGGAATGGGACATCAAGCGCCTGTGCGCGAGCCTGCTGGTGGCCTCGCGCGCCAACGGCTTCAGCGAAAGCGACGCCAAGGACATCGCCTGGGAAGCCGCGGCGGCGTACAAGGCGCATCTCGCCGAATACGCCGAGATGCCGCTGCTGGACGCCTGGTACGACCACATCGACCTGCAGGACGTGATCGACCTCATGCAGGACGCGGAGATGAAGAAGCTCGCCACCAAGAGCGTGCGCAAGGCGGTGGAGTTCACGGCGCATACCAAGGAATTCATCAAGCTCACCGTGGCCGGCGGCTCGCCGCCGCGCATCCAGGACGAGCCGCCGTTGATCTACCACGACGAGGAACTGGCCAATCACATCACGCTGGAAGAACGCCAGCGTGCGTATGACGATTACCGCGATTCGCTGTCTCCGGAGCGGCGCGTGTTGCTGGACCGCTTCGAAACCGTGGATTCGGCGGTGAAGGTGGTGGGCGTGGGCAGCGTCGGTACCTACTGCGGCATCATCCTGCTGGTGTCGGGCAGCGGCGATCCGCTGTTCCTGCAGTTCAAGGAAGCGCGACCGTCGGTGATCGAGCCGTACATCGGCATCGTGCCGTACAAGCATTCCGGCCAGCGCGTGGTGGCGGGCCAGCGCCTGATGCAGGCCGCCAGCGACATGTTTCTGGGCTGGACGCAGGGGCCGACACGCCAGTTCTACGTGCGCCAGCTGCGCGACGCCAAGGTGTCGCCGCAGGTGGAGGTGATGCGCGTGCCCAACCTTCGACGTTATGGCCGCCTGTGCGCGCATACCCTGGCGCGTGCGCATGCGCGTTCGGGCGACGCGGTGTTGTTGTCCGCGTACCTGGGCAAGAGCGATGCGTTTGCCGATGCCATCGCGTCGTTCTCGGTGGGCTACGCCGACCAGAACGAGCGCGACCACGCCGCGCTGGTGAAAGCGGTGCGCTCGGGCAAGGTGGAGGCGGTGTCGCTGGACTAAGGCGTGGCCTGCTGCAGCCGCGCCGCCAGCTCCACGCTGCGCGGCGCGGCCAGTCCGCCGTAGCGCTGGTCGATTGCATCCAGCTGCTGCTTTGCATCGTCGCTGCGTCCGCCCTCCATCGATGCGCGAACCTTGTCGAGTTCGCCGTCAAGCGCCTTGGCGATGCGCGAGCGACAGGCGTCGAGTTTCGACGCGTCCGGCGGGTGATGCGTTTCCAGCGAAGTCAGCGCGCGATCCAGTGCGGTGGGCCCCGCCAGCACGTGGCCTGTCCACGGCATCTCGCGCGTGTCGATATCCTCGATGCACCACTCGCGCAGCGACTGCCGGCTGACGCGATCCGACTCCAGGTTCGCCGTATCCCTCTGCCCGGTGAGGTAGACGACGCGCGTGCCTGTCTGGAACTGCGCGAGCAAACTCGCCGGTGGCAGCGGCACGGTCTTGCCGAGGGGATCGCTGCCGGCCTCCAGCAGCACGCCGTGAAACAGATCCGTATAACCCAGCGCGAGCCGCTGCGCGACGCGCGAACCACCGGAAAGGCCCGCGACGTACACCCGCTGCGGATTCACGTGGTAAGTCGCCATGACGTTGATGGCCGCGAGCAGCGATACCGGATCGCGCCGGTCGAGCAGGCTGGTGTCGTTGCCGATGCGCGCGGCGGTGACGAAGATCATGCCGTGCCGATCCAGCACGGGCGTCCAGTCGGCGGGCACCTTCGCGTCATCCCAGGGCGGCACGAACACCAGCAGCGCGTAGCCGTCCGGCGGCATCTGCGCGGGCACGTACAGGGCGAAGCGCTCCTGCGTGAGGTCCACGGGCTGGTCCTGGATGGCGATGCCGCTGGCCGACGCGTGCTGCTGCAGCCGCCACGCATTGAGTGGCGTGACCAGTCGCCGCACCAGCTCCGCGCTGCCCGAGTCCTTGCTGTAGTGGGAGAAAGTGACGTCATTGCGCACACCCGTGGGCGCTTCATCCGCGGATGCGCTGGCACCCAGCCACGCGAGGCACGCCAACAGAAGGGCACGAGCGTTCATGGCGGCAGGCTAACACCCGTCATTCGCCGGCATTGTCACAGCAAGTTCTTGCGGAGTGGCTAGGATCGCCGGCTTACTGTGCGAAACCACTGAAGGGGTTGCCGATGTTCCATCCGTCGCCGCGGGCGCGCCGTGCCGCGTTGCTTGCTTCGTTTTCCCTGCTGACGGCCTGCGCCAGCGAGGCCGTTACGCCGCCCGCCGCCACGGCGTCCATCGAGGTGCCGGCCATCCAGCGGCCGGATGGCGAGACGCCGCAGTGGTGGTTTCGCCAGGGCGCAGCGTTGGCGGCGCAGCTGTCGGCGCAGTCGAACAGCGGCGGGCAGCGCGCGAAGAACGTCATCGTGTTTCTCGGCGACGGCATGAGCCTGCCGACCATCGCGGCCGCGCACGTGCGCGCGGGACAGCTGAAGAGCGTGGACGGCGAAAGCTATCGCCTGAGCTTCGAGCGCTTTCCGTTCAGCGCCTTGAGCCGCACCTACGAAACCGATCAGCAGACGCCGGA